>Ga0265798_10000482_pt1 | contig 66559 bp, 53 predicted proteins | sample P3T30metagenome_FD_192430 | JGI IMG/M metagenome (GOLD analysis project Ga0265798, IMG submission 192430) | Plant litter microbial communities from East Loma Ridge, Irvine, California - P3 T30 | ecosystem: Environmental > Terrestrial > Plant litter > Unclassified | place: USA: California... | reverse complement strand
GAGCAGCGCGCGCGGCACGCCCTGCTCCTCGCCCGCGACGATGAAGAAGGCGAGGATCGGGATCACCGCGCCGTTCATCGTCATCGACACCGACATCTGATCGAGCGGGATGCCGTCGAACAGGATCTTCATGTCGTCGATCGTGTCGATCGCCACGCCCGCCTTGCCGACATCACCGGTCACGCGGCGGTGGTCGCTGTCGTAACCACGGTGCGTAGCGAGATCGAACGCGACCGACAGGCCCTTCTGCCCGGCCTTGAGGTTGCGGTGGTAGAAGGCGTTGGATGCCTCTGCGGTGGAGAAGCCGGCATACTGACGGATCGTCCACGGTCGGCCCGCGTACATCGACGCGCGCACGCCGCGCGTGAACGGCGCGAAGCCGGGCAGGCCGGGGTCGAGATCCGCCACATCCTCGGCGGTGTAGAGCGGCTTGACCGCGATCCCCTCCGGCGTTTGCCAGGTGAGATCCTTGCCCTTCACCTCCTTGGCGGAAGCGGCGGACCATTGCTCGAGCGTGGGTTTGTCAGTCACGACGCGCACTCCGTGCGTGCCCAGCAACGTGAAGGCACGAGAAACAAGGGATATCGTTCCCGGCGCATGCCTCGGTTTCGCTCGGCACCGACGGGTTGGAGGTCGCGCATATCACAGCGGAATATTATCGTGCTTCTTCCACGGGTTCTCCAGCGTCTTGTTCCTGAGCTTACGCAAGCCCAGCGCGATCCGCCGCCGCGTCGAGTGCGGCTGGATCACCTCGTCGATGAAGCCCTTGCTCGCCGCGACGAACGGGTTGGCGAAGCGCGCCTCGTATTCGGCGGTCTTCTCGGCAATGCCGTCCGCGTTCAGCCCTCGGAAGATGATCTCGACCGCGCCCTTCGCGCCCATCACCGCGATCTCGGCGGTCGGCCACGCGTAATTGAGGTCGCCGCGCAGATGCTTGGAGCTCATCACGTCGTACGCGCCGCCGTACGCCTTGCGCGTGATGACGGTGATCTTGGGCACGGTCGCCTCGGCATAGGCGAACAGCAGCTTGGCGCCGTGCTTGATGATGCCGGAATGCTCCTGCCCGACCCCCGGAAGGAAGCCCGGCACGTCCACGAAGGTCACGATCGGGATCTCGAACGCGTCACAGAACCGCACGAACCGCGCCGCTTTCTTGGACGAGTTGATGTCGAGGCACCCCGCCAGCACCATCGGCTGGTTGGCGACGATGCCGACCGTGCGCCCCTCGATCCGCCCGAAGCCGGTGAGGATATTGCCCGCATGCGCCGGCTGCACTTCGAAGAAATCGCCCTCGTCCACGGTTTTGCGGATCAGTTCGTGCATGTCGTAGGGCTGGTTGGCGGAAGCCGGGATCAGCGTGTCGAGGCTGTCTTCGATGCGGTCCCAAGGGTCCGAGGTCGGCCGTTCGGGCAGCGGCGACTGGTTCGACGCGGGCAGGAAATCGATGAAGTCGCGCGCGGCGAGCAGCGCCTCGATATCGTCTTCCAGCGCGAGATCGGCGACCGAGGATTTGGTGGTGTGCGTGATCGCACCGCCCAAAGCCTCCTGCGTGACGACCTCGTTGGTGACGGTCTTCACCACGTCCGGGCCGGTAACGAACATGTACGACGAATCCTTCACCATGAAGATGAAGTCGGTCATCGCCGGCGAATACACCGCCCCGCCCGCGCACGGCCCCATGATGAGGCTGAGCTGCGGCACCACGCCCGACGCCAGCACGTTGCGTTGGAACACCTCGGCATAACCGGCGAGCGACGCGACACCCTCCTGAATGCGCGCGCCGCCCGAATCGTTGATGCCGATCACGGGTGCGCCGACCTTCATCGCCATGTCCATGATCTTGCAGATCTTGGTGGCGTGCCGCTCCGACAGCGAGCCACCGAACACGGTGAAATCCTGTGAGAACACGAACACCAGCCGGCCGTTGATCGTGCCCGATCCGGTGACCACGCCGTCGCCCGGCACAATCTGGTCCTGCATGCCGAAATCGGTGCAGTTATGTTCGACGTACATGTCGTATTCCTCGAACGACCCTTCGTCGAGCAACACGTCGAGCCGCTCGCGCGCGGTCAGCTTGCCCTTCGCGTGCTGCGCGGCGATGCGCTTCTCGCCACCGCCGATGCGGGCGGCGGCGCGCTTGCGTTCGAGTTCGGCAATCGTCGACGACATGGTTCTCTCCTGCGGGCGCACCGCTCCGCGCCCGCCATTACGCTGCCCGTGCGATCGCGCGACCTATTGGGCGGGAATAACCGCGCAGGGATCGTCTGTACAACCCTTGCGGCCAAACCGGCATCGGCGGAACGGGCAAGACGATGCGCAGCAATCCTTGACCCTTGTTACTTGCCTCGCGCATAGCGACGCCATGGATCGACCCATTGAAGAGCTGAGTTTCGAAGACGCACTGCGCGAGCTCGAAACCATCGTGTCCCAGCTGGAAACCGGCAATGCCCCGCTTGACGAGGCGATCCGCCTCTATGAGCGCGGGGACAAGCTGCGCCGGCGCTGCGCCGAACGGCTCGACGCCGCGCAGGCGCGTATCGAGGCGATCCGGTCAGACGCCGAAGGGCGCCCCGCCTCTGTACAACCTTTCGCCGCGAGCTGATGATGACCGCGCTTGCCACCCTTTCGCTCGGCGATGCCCTCGCCGAAGTCGGTGCCGATATCGACGCGCGCTTCGATACGCTGCTCACCCTGCCCGCCGATCCGCGCCAGGATCTGTACGCGGCGATGCGCCACGCCGCGATCGGCGGCGGCAAGCGGCTGCGGCCGCTGCTGACCTATGCCACGTCGCGGCTGTTCGGCGTCGATCGCGACTGCGCGGGCCGGGCGGGCCTCGCGATCGAATGTATCCACGTCTATTCGCTGATCCACGACGATCTGCCGTCGATGGACGATGACGACATGCGGCGCGGCAAGCCGACCGTGCACAAGCTGTATGACGAGGCGACCGCGATCCTCGCCGGTGATTCGCTGCACGCGCTCGCGTTCGAGGTGCTGGCCGATCCCGAGACGCATGCCGATCCGTTCGTCCGCAGCGAACTGGTGCTCGATCTCGCCCGTGCCGCCGGTCCGGCCGGGATGGCGGGCGGGCAGATGATGGATATCGAGGCGGAGAAGGCGAGCTTCGACCTGCCGACCATCACCCGGTTGCAGGCGATGAAGACCGGTGCGCTGATCGCCTGCTCGGTCGAGGCCGGTGCGATTCTCGGCCGGCTGCCGGCGGAGGGACGTGCGCATCTGCGTGGCTACGCACGCGACATCGGCCTCGCCTTCCAGATCGCGGACGACATTCTCGACGTCGAGGGCGACGAAGCAGCGGTCGGCAAGAAGCTCGGCAAGGATGGCGATGCGGGCAAGGAGACGTTCCTGTCGCTGCTCGGTCTCGACCGCGCGCGCGAACAGGCGCGGATGCTGGTCGATCAGGCGATCGCGCACCTGCACAGCTATGGTGCCGAGGCGGATCTGCTGCGCGACATCGCGCGCTTTATCCTCGAACGCGATCGTTGAGACGTGGCGTCGGGCGAAGGAACTGACATGCGGATCGGCGTCTATCCCGGCACGTTCGATCCCGTCACGCTCGGCCATATGGACATCATCCGGCGCGGCGCGAAGCTGGTCGATCGGCTCGTCATCGGGGTCACTACCAACCCGTCCAAATCGCCAATGTTCGATCTGGCCGAGCGCATGGCGATGGTCGAGCGCGAAGTCGCTCCGCTCGACGGCGACATTCGCGTGGTCAGTTTCGATTCGCTGCTGATGGACTTCGCCGAACGCGAGGGCGCGCGCGTCATCGTGCGCGGCCTGCGCGCGGTGGCCGATTTCGAATATGAATATCAAATGGCCGGCATGAACCAGCAGATCAATCCGCGGATCGAGACGGTGTTCCTGATGGCGGACGTCTCGCTGCAACCGATCGCCAGCCGGCTGGTCAAGGAAATCGCGCTGTACGGCGGCCCGATCGACCGCTTCGTGCCGCCTGCGATCGCGCACGACGTTGCCGCGCGGGTCGAGAAGATCGGCCGCAAGGGCTCGTGACGGGGCCGTACGACGTTCAGATTGGCGCAAGCCGGGATTTGCTCTAAGCGCTTGGTCGCACCCATCTGCCTCCGCGGGGAAATAATGCGTTTACTTGGTCTTTTCGTCATATTTCTCCTCGCGCTCGTCGGTGGCCCGGTGTCGGCACAAGTCGTCGATCCTGTTGCCGGCCGACCGCCTGTCCCCTCCGTCACCGATCCTGAAAATCTCTGGTATCTCGATCTTTCGACCGGTGGGCGCGTGGTCATCTGGCTGCGCCCGGATGCCGCACCGAAGATGGTCGAGCGCGTCAAGACGCTGACTCGTCAGCACTTCTACGACGGCCTGCCCTTCCACCGCGTGATTGAAGGCTTCATGGCGCAGGGCGGCGACCCGAAAGGCGACGGCACCGGCGGCTCTACGCTTCCCGACCTCGCCGCCGAGTTCAACTGGCTGCCGCATGTGCGCGGCGCCGTCTCGGCCGCGCGTGCGGAGAAAGAAGACAGCGCCAACAGCCAGTTCTTCATCGTGTTCGATCCCAAGCTGTCGCTCGACAAGAAATACACCGTGTTCGGCCGCGTGATCGACGGTATGCAATATGTCGACGCGATCACGCGCGGCGAACCACCCGCGAACCCGTCGCGCATCCTCCACGCCTATATCGGCGCGGATCACCCGCCCGCCTACGTCGCTCCCGCGCCGACCGCCCCCGCCACGCTCGCGCCGAGCCTGCCGAACACGTCGCCGATCAAGGGCAAGACGATGAGCGCACCCGCCGCCGTGAAGCCGAAGGCCAAGGCTCAATAGAGATCGCGCGGCACTAGCGAACTGCCATGAAAGTCGATCTGTTCGATTTCGCGCTCCCGCCCGAGCGGATCGCGCTGCGCCCTGCCGCGCCGCGCGATTCGGCGCGGTTGCTCGTGCTGAATGGCGCGGAGACGCGCGACCGCGTCGTTACTGATCTGCCCGCGCAGCTTCGCGCCGGCGATATGCTGGTGTTCAACGACACCCGCGTCATTCCCGCCCAACTCGAAGGCGTTCGCGCCGCCGCCGCAGACAATATCCAGAGCGGCGCCGGCGCCAAGATCGGCGCGACGCTGCACAAACGCGAGGGGCCGCGCCGCTGGCGCGCCTTCATCCGCAACGCACGCCGCATCCGCTCCGGTGAGACGATCGATTTCGGCAACGGTGTGTCGGCGGTGGCGAGCGACCGTCAGGACGACGGCAGCTTCGCGCTGACCTTTGGCGGCGACGAACCGGTCGAGCTGTTGCTGGAGCGTGCCGGCCGCATGCCGTTGCCGCCGTACATCGCCTCCAAACGGCCTATCGACGCGCGCGACCTCGACGACTACCAAACGATGTTCGCCGCCGAAAAAGGCGCCGTCGCCGCGCCGACCGCCGCCCTGCACTTCACCCCTGCGCTGATGACGGCGCTCGACGCTGCCGGCATCGGTCACGCTACGCTGACGCTGCACGTCGGCGCGGGCACCTTCCTGCCGGTCAAGGCGGACGACACCACCGCGCACCGCATGCACGCCGAATGGGGCCGCATCGACGCCGCCACTGCCGATCGTCTCAACGCCGTGCGTGCAGGCGGCGGACGGATCATCGCGGTCGGCACTACCAGCCTGCGCCTGATCGAGAGCGCCGCTGCCGCCGATGGCCGGATCCAACCGTTCGAGGGCGACACCGCAATCTTCATCACCCCCGGCTATCGCTTCAAAGGCATCGACGGACTGCTCACCAACTTCCACCTGCCGCGCTCGACACTGTTCATGCTGGTCTCGGCGCTGATGGGGCTGGACAGGATGCAAGCGGCTTACGCTTATGCCATTGAAAGTGGCTACCGTTTCTACTCTTACGGGGACGCGTCGCTGCTGCTTCCGTAGAGTGCGTTGGATAGGACGCGGTGGGTGCTCTGTGGGAACGGCCGTAGCGAAGGCATCGCCTTCGTAACGCGGGGGTCACAGGTTCGAGCAAGTAAGCGGCATCACCTACTTTATGGCACTTCCACAAGAGAACGGCGGCCGCTGAGCTTAGAAGGCCGTTCGGCTGGGTGGCAGTTTGGGTACCGCTTGGAACGTTTTTACGTAGGAACGGGGCGCGACCCTTTCGAAGTTTCTATTGGGCTCAAGCGATATGGCATCAACTCCTCGGGGATTTGGATGCGGTCGATCGCGATGGCACGCCTCGCACTTACATGAAGCCTTTTCGATTGTAGGAGCCCGGCGAGATTCGTAAGGGCGTTACCGGAGTCACAACCGAGGGGTGTGCACGAGCATGGCTACAAACGCCCGAACTGCTGACACTGTTAGAATGGTTCACATCAGACTCGATGCCGACCTGCATCGTCGTGTCAGAATGCTCGTCGCCGCTGAAGATACTTCGGTCCAGGAATGGGCCTTAGCGGTTGTTACCAAGGCAGTATCAGAGCAGTGGCCTGATGTGGTCCGCGATGGAGATCGATTTTGAGCAACCCAGCGGCGAAAACTAACTCGAATGTACCGCGTCCCATCGCCGTTATAGTTCAGCAAGGAAAAATTCTAGACTTCATCGACGGTCTCACGCAGCGGGTTGAAACGCCAGAAGAGTATGTCCGGCAGGAAATCGCGAAGTCTCTTGTTCGCGAGTATCAGTACGCCAAGGCTGAAATAGCGGTTGAATTCACCTTGGCCGTAGGGTCGCGTAAGCCCAGGGCAGATCTTGTCATATTTGCGCCCGGCGAGCTGCATAAGCAAGACCGAGCTCGTCTTATAGTCGAATGTAAATCCCAAAAGACTAAATCCTCAGACCGTAGCGACGGAATCGGCCAACTTCAAAGTTACATGGCTACTTGTCCTAATGTTCAGTATGGTATGTGGACAAATGGATTAGAGCGCTTCTGTTTTAAACGAGTCGAGTTGAACGGTGATATCTCCTTTGATGAGATACCTGATATACTCACAAAAGGTCGATCGGAAGATGATATCGAGCGCCCTCGATTTGATCAGCTAAAAGCCGCGTCGTCCGATGCCCTGTTGTTTGCATTTCGCAGGTGTCATAATTACATCGCCGGAAATCAAGGATTACAAAAACCGGAGGCATTTTGGGAGCTTCTAAAGATTATATTTTGCAAAATTCATGACGAGAGAAGTTCTAACGACGTTGAATTCTTTGCTACTTCTAAAGAGCGGCATAGCCTGAACGGCCAAATCAAAGCTCGTAAGCGAATCGGCGACTTATTCAGTGAGGTAAAGGCCGAATATAAAACTATATTCAAGGAAAACGATGAGATTGACCTTAATGGCGAGGTGCTGTCTTACATCGTGAGCCAGCTTCAAATGTACTCTTTGCTGGAGAGTGACGTTGACGTAAAGGGTAGGGCTTACGAAGAGATCGTGGGCTCGAACTTGCGTGGCGATCGAGGCGAGTTCTTTACGCCTCGCAACATATGCCAAATGGCTGTTTACATGCTCGATCCCGGCGAGCGCGATCTGGTAATGGACCCTGCCTGTGGAACTGGCGGATTCCTAATTACAGCAATGAATCATGTCATTGAGAAAGTGCGCCTTGCAGAGATCGAGAAATGGGGCGGCAATCTTGAACGCGCAGAAACTGCTATAAGGGCAAGAATTCATAAGTTCGCCCAAAACTACATTGTTGGAACGGATCTTAACCCTAATTTGGTTAAAGCCGCGAAGATGAATATGGTTATGAATAATGACGGTTCAGGCGGCTTGTATCAGGCTAACGCACCACATTCGCCAGCGCGTTGGGAAGATACACTTCGAAATCGTAATGTTCTCGGTACTATAGACCTGCTTTTTACAAATCCCCCCTTTGGCTCGAAAATTCCTATTGATGATCCGGCTATCTTGGAAATGTACGACATGGGACATCAATGGTCGTACGATGCGTCTTTGGACTCTTGGAGCATTCAGGAAGCGGTCCAAAAATCTCAACCGCCCGAAATCCTGTTTATCGAGCGGTGCATCAAGCTGCTAAAACCCGGCACTGGACGATGCGCGGTGGTACTGCCTGACGGGATATTGGGCTCACCCGGCTTAGGGTACGTTAGGGACTGGATACTGCGTCAAACGAAAATTCTGGCCAGCATCGATCTTCACGCTGACACCTTTCAGCCCCACGTATCGGTTCAAACTAGCGTCCTCGTTCTTCAACGCAAATCCGCGGAAGAGGTCGCTATCGAGAAAGCTGCGGGCAAGCTAAACGACTATCAAGTATTCATGGCGGTAGCCAATCATATAGGTCACGATAAACGCGGCAACGTGACCTATGTTCGTGATCGGCAAGGGCATGAAATAGTCGAAGAAATTGACGAGCAAGCAATTGAATATGTGGATGGTCAAAAGATAATCAAGCAACAGCGCACGCTTAAAAAAGTCATAGACGATAATACTCTTCAGATCGCACAGGCATTTCGCGCATGGCTATCAGAGCAAGACTAAGCGCCCCACGGCCAGTCCGTAGCGACTGGCACTATCATGGCATTAAAACCGCGTCGCTTCCGGCGTCGATGTTATTCGCCGGTGATCGCAGAATGGAGGCTGAAAGCTTCTTGGGATCGGGCTTTGCTACTCGGCAGGCAATTCGTGCGAAACTGCGGGGTTGGAAGGAGATGTTTGAATTCGCTCGGACATGGCAGCCGGGCAGGCTTAAGGGTATCCAGGTGTCACCAGAGTTTGGTACGCCGTTTCTAGCTGCTACCCAGGTCTTTGACGTCCGTCCGGTCGCCCGAAAATGGCTGTCGCTGAACCGAACGGGTGATTACGTCGAGCGATATGTCAAGCAAGGTACAATCATGCTGACGTGCTCGGGCAGCGTGGGACGCGCAACTCCCGCTTTCAGCAGCGTGTCTGACACACTAATCTCACATGATTTGCTTCGTATCGAAGCGATTGATGAACGGGAGCAAGGCTGGATCTATGCGTATCTTAGAGCGCCGACGACTCGGGCTATGATGACTTCCGCTCAGTATGGTCACATGATCAAGCACTTAGAGGTCGGTCATCTAGACTCGATGCCGTTTATTGAGTGTCCTTCTCATGAAATACGTGACCAATGTCAGCGGAAGTTCAAAGAAGTGATCTCTGCACGGAATGAGGCTGCCGCCGCGATTGCTTCGGCAGAGGCCGGCTTTCAAGGTGCGTTTGAGACGACCGATTTAATTGAAGATAATGGTGAGAGCGGCTTCAGCGTTTCCAGTCGGGCTCTGGTGTTTGGGCGTCGTCGTTTTGACGCAACTAGCGTCAGCCCGCGTACGATGAGTATTGAGCAGAAATTAGCCTCAGGCGCGATGAGAATGCAAAGCCTTCGTGATCTTGAATGCCAAGTTTGGCTGCCGAACAGATTTCGTCGTGTTCCTGCCGAGGAGGGAGTTTATCTAGTCGACAGTTCTTCAATTTTCGAAATTAATCCCGATCCGAGGCGTAAAATATCCGCTGAGCATTTCGTTGCAGATTTCCGGCAATATGAAAGCACGGTATCAGGACGTTTTTCAGTTATGCTTGTTCCTCCCTTAGGAGGAAGCGAACTTCCATTGCGGTTCCGCGCCGTTAGTAAGCACTATACCTCAGGGACAATCTGGGTGCGGCAAGGGCATGAGGTGGTTGCTGCGAGCCCAAAGCACATTGCGCAACTCTATTGCCGCGACCGCCGAAGCAATCAAGAATTAGCTGATGAGATCGACGGCACCCTGCCCCCGAGCCCGGCCACCATCCGGCAATTTGTCGGCCGGATGGCAACAGTGGACCAGATATTCGAGTGGCTAAAAACTTCAGATCAGCCTCGTAATTTTCTACACGGAAAAGGGGGGTCTGGAAAATCCACGATCGCGTTCCAAATCGCAAAGGTTCTTCGTGAATCCGGCAGCGGATTTTTAATAGAAGGGACTGATCCATTAGAAACCGTGATGTTTCTTACGGGAAAAGAGCGGGAGCTAGACGCGGGAACACAGACTCAACGCGGAGTCACTTATACAGACTTCAAAGACGAAAGGTCGTTATATGAGGCAATCCTCACGGAAGGCGGTTCTGATTACGACTCTCTTGATAACCTGACCCTTGTTGAGCTTAAAGCGGGAATATCATCTCTCTTTAATGTAAAGTCCTGCTTTATCGTTGTAGATGATATCGACACCCTTACCACTAAGGGCTTAGAGGCAGGATTCGAATTTCTTATAGGAGCTCTCTACAAAGCGAAGCGCCGTTCGCGGCTTCTATACACATTGCGAAACGCGCCATCACAAGCACTATCAAATTCTATTGACGTCCCAGGTCTGAACGACGCTGAATACCTCCAGTTCGTAGAACTAGCTTGCAGCCAGTTTGGGGTCGAGCCGCCGGGGTCGAAATGCCGCGATGAAGAACTCAGCTCAGTTTCCGAGAGAAGGCCACTCGTAATTGAGTCTGTAGTCGCGTTGCGGCGGCGAGTTGATACCTACGAACGCGCCATTGAGCTTTTCAAGAGCAGCGGTGGAGATGATGTCCGGCGTTACGTCTTTCGCCGAGAATGGGACTCGATCAAACCCTCTTCTCGCGGACGAGAGCTCCTGGCCCTACTAGCATTTTATAAAGCTAAAATTGAGTATGTCGATATAGTAGCTTTGATGTACGATAATGCAGCGATCGTTCCTGATGCCTTAGCCGAAGTTCAGGAAATGTTCGTACAGGTTGAGCGAGAAGGCGAAACTTCTCTATATAGATTAAACGAATTAACTCGGTCGTTCGTTCTTGATGCGTGCAAAGAGTTAGATAACTATTCTGCTCTAAAAGCTCGAGTGTCAAAGTTTGTAACTAATATATACGCGGATTCTCCCGAATTAAGTAGAACACTGCGTCGAGTAGAACAACTTCTAAGCGCATCTTCACGCAACAGTGATCCCCAAGCAGGACAAGCGGCTTGGAGTGTATTGATCCAGGCTAAAGACAATGAATTAATTCGAGAAGATCCTCGCTTCATGGCAGCGTGCGGATTCGCAGCATTGCATCTGCGCCCGATCAATATTGCGGATGCTCGTGAATACTTCCAGAACAGCTTTGCAATGCGTCATGGACCTGACGTGCAATATATCCGCGCGTGGTTTTTAGCAGAACAAGTTCTGGATGGTGCAGACCATTATACAGGCGTTATCTATCAGCTTGTCGATCAAGCCCGAGAGTACGACGACGCGATCCGTCTAGAGTTCATGTCGCGTCGCGCCGCAGCTTTATACAATATTGCAAAACGCGGATTCTGGTCGGATCCAGAAAAGTCTGTCACGCGTTTATTGGAAGCAATTAAGCTCCACGCTCGTGGATACCGCATGACGGCTTCTGATAATACTAAGCAAGCGCACACCTTTCAGAGGAACTTTACAAACTCTACCTTTTTATTAAAGAACTACCTAATAAAAGCTGGGAAGTTTGATGACCTTGTGACTCACATAGTGGAGCTTGCTAAGTTGCCCGGCGCTAGACTAGATCCACTATTAGAGCCTGTTCGGGAGGTCGCGGCGGCCGCAGTAAGCTTTAGCACTCCAGTTCAGGCCGCCAGAGTTGCAGGAAGGATGCTTCACCTCGGTCAGACACTACGGTCCGCAGACTGCTGGCTAGATAAAGCTGTGCGCGATCAGTGCGCCGCTTACTGCTTTGAGGCGGCGGGATTCCTCAATAAAAAGCGAGCCACTACCATGCGGATATGATAGATCCGGTCGTTAGGACATATGGCCTATGTGTGCTTGGCCGAGGACGCACTGGGTGAAATCGTGAACACCTTCGCTAAGCTTTGCATCACGCATTTTGCACTATCAAAGTCGGCGGCAGCACTTCTTTCGTGAGGGCAAGCATCAAAAGCATGAGGCTAACGCTCCCTCTTCTGACGAAAGGCAAGCTATCGCGAGCGCCATGGTAGGCTGGGCCAGCCTTGGTTTTGGAACTACGAACGCTAGGCGTCCGACTGGCATCAGTGGCCGATAGTAGGTCAAGCTGGTTACCGCGATCCGGCCAAAGAGTCTTTCGCCGGATGATCAACGAAACGTTGAGAGTGTCGGGGATGGGCCGTTCATGGACTCGTAAGTCGCGGACCGCTCCCAATGCCCTTACGAGTTTGAAAACAATGCAAGTTTTTGACTGCTAATCTAAATCTGTTCATGCTGGTCTCGGCGCTGATGGGGCTGGACAGGATGCAAGCGGCCTAGGCCCACGCGATTGAAAGTGGCTACCGTTTCTACTCTTACGGGGACGCGTCGCTACTCCTTCCCTAACGCGCGTTCGGCGGGAGAGACGGGAGAGCCGCTTTTCAAAGGTCCTTTGAAAATCCAGCGTCGCGGCGTAAAAGCGAGCAGCCTGAGGCCGCAACGGTCATCCTTCTGATCTAAAGCCTCGTTTGCGAGGATGAATACGTCGTAGGGAACGTGTGGGTAGCACCTTGGCAGGAGTGGTTCGCCTTTACCGCGGACCTGTTCCAACAGATCAAAGACTTGCCCGATGGGGCAACCCTTTCGCTGAACGTGGTGGATTAGCGAGCCTCCGCTCTCTACCGACCGCGACGTTCGCGATCGATGAAGCGGCTATTCCGCTGTCGCCCATACATTGCCATGGCGGTTCTCGCATCTCCCCCCGTAAGCTGCCATTCTAATCCAAGTACGATCGGCCCTCGATCGGAACGCGTGCGTTTCATTAATCAGTGGCGTCGATAGCCAGCGGATGAACGATTGCGAACGACTGATTGAACTCTTCCACTCCAGTGCTCGGGATCAGGTCCAATTAGCCCTGCTCGCAGAGACGGCCCCCGTTGCTACCATGCACTTAGATTTGGCTGTCTTTCGTGAGCAGCAGGCTCGTGTGGCCGAGGAGATGCGCTTAAATGACGCCTAGCGCCGGTCTGTGCCGGACGAACTGGCCACTCCAGGACGGACGGCGTAATGCGACGTGCGGACGGCCCCGCCGCGCAGAACCGTGCGACACCACCAACAGCGTCACGACTAAGCGGGATGACACAACTTGCGTAACACTTGGCCAGCTGCTCAACCAGAGCGGCCTAATCTAAGTCAAGCTACGATCAAGTAAGGAATTTCCCTTAGATCAAGTTCCAGAAGGGGCTTGATCGATGCTTGATAAGTCAGAAGTTGAACGGGTTGTTGCGCTGCGTCAGTTGGGCCTGATTGAATCACCGCCAAGTGAGAGCTTCGATCGCATCACCAGGATGGCGGGCCAAATCTTCTCGTTGGAAGCGTCCGCGATCTCCCTGACCGACTCCGATCGCCAATGGTTCATGTCCCGCTTGGGCGTTACCGACACAGAGATGCCGCGACACGACGCGCCATGCAATGAGGTGACGGAAACCAAGGGGCGGCTGCTCGTCCCCGATTTGCTTGCCAACGCCCGCTATTTGGACAGCACTCTCGCCGGGACCGGTGCGCGTTTCTACGCTGGCGCGCCTCTGATCACCCGGGAAGGACACTGCCTCGGAGCCTTGTGCGTGGTGGGTGCAGCTCCCCGCACCGCAACGGAGCAGGAGATGTCGGCGCTGGATGATCTGGCCGCAATGGTCATGGCGCAGATCGAACTTCGGCATGCCTTCGGCCGCGTCGATCCGGTGAGCGGATTGCCGAACCGAAACCAGTTCATCGAGGATATCGAGGACCTCGCCCGCGATCATCCCGGCGAGGTCCGGCACGCGGTCCTCATCGATCTTGCACAGAACAGCGAACTGGATAGCGTAGGCCGCGTGTTGGGGCCAGCGCATCACGACGAGATTGTCAGAGGCGCGGTTCATGCGCTCGCGCGCACGCTTCCGCCCTCTTGCACAGCCTATCACATCGCTGCCACGCAGTTGGCGCTGCTCGTCACAGGAGATATCGCGGACAACATGTTCTCGCGAATCGTGGTGAGTAAGGCTTCGGTCGGCGACACGGGAGACATCGGCTTCGCGACGACTCCGGCACTCGGCGTCACGTCCTTCGTGCTGGGGGACGTCAGCCCTCGAGACGTGCTTCGTACCGGCTACAGCGCGGCTCAGGACTCGCGGGTGAACGAGCGCGCGATCAGCACGTACTCGTCTGCGAACGATGCGGTGTACCGACGCCGTTTCGGACTGTTAGGAGACTTCAGCGCAGCGCTGCGCCGCCCCGGTGAACTTCGTCTCGTCTATCAGCCGCGGGTCGAACTCTCCTCTGGTCGCTGCATAGGGGCGGAGGCGCTGCTACGGTGGGATCACCCGCAATTAGGGGAAATCTCGCCGGCAGAATTCATACCGTTGGTCGAAGAGACGTCGCTGGTTCGCGAAACGACAGCTTGGGTGCTCGACAATGCGATGAGCCAGCAGGCAGTCTGGCGCCAGCAGGGCCTCGATCTGTGCTTGTCGATCAACGTATCGGCCGCCAATCTCCGCGAAGAGGATTTGTCCGCCCGGGTCGCGCTGCTCCTTCTCAAACATCGTCTGCCGGCGCGGTGCATCGAGCTGGAACTGACCGAAAGCGCGATCATGGATCGTTCGGGAGGCGCTTGCGATCAGTTGTTTGCACTCGACGAATCTGGCGTGCGGCTTGCGATCGACGATTTCGGGACCGGATACAGCAGCTTGTCATACCTGCAGAAGCTGCCCGTTCACGTCGTGAAGATCGATCAGTCTTTCATTCGTCATCTCGAGCAGGGCACACGGGAGCAGGTGCTGGTGCAATCTATAGTCACCCTTTCGCATGATCTGGGATATCGGGTTGTCGCTGAGGGAGTGGAAACTCTGAAGGCTTTGGAGTCACTGCTCGAAATGGGTTGCGAAGAAGCTCAAGGCTACTTCTTCGCGCGACCGCTCCAAGCAGAGCAGTTGCAAGCTTGGGCTCGTGCCAAGGGCACCAGTTTGGCTGCCTGAACCCTTTCAACTGAACGGCTGTGACGCTTGGCGAACGGCAGATCAATGCAGTATCGCTCCCGAAGGCCGACTTCCGTTTTCCTGAAGAGTTTTCGGATGCCGGCAGGCTTACGAAAGTCTTGGAGGCACGAACCGCGGGCCACAGATGGTTCGCTATGGGGAAGAGCGTAGTCATGGCAGGCTCCTTCTGGTGGAGCCCCGATGCTCTGCCTGCCTCCCTCAGCGCTCAACCTTCGCGCGAGGCTATGTCTGTCACCTCTACCGTTCCCCGGGCACCCCTCCCGCGCAGCCGGTTCGTGCTTCCACCACCTTCAGGCATTCAGCCATCGTTCGCGCCGCCGTGGCCTACTCAGCACGATCGACTGAGCCAACGCGCTTTCAGAAAGGCAAACCGCCCGGCCGCCGTCCTCGGAAAATTCATGAGCCTGATGGGAGACATACTGGTCTCGGCGCTGATGGGGCTGGATAGGATGCAAGCGGCCTACGCTCACGCGATTGCAAGCGATTACCGTTTCTATTCCTACGGGGACGCGTCGCTGCTGCTTCCGTGACGGCGGAGTGCATTTGCGATCCGCCACCTATCGACAGCCCGGCAATCTCGGCTAACGCTTGCGGTGCTATGGGGAAGCCAACCTGCCGATTCCCGCCGAGGGATGCGATGAGCCAATATCGTCGTGCCGCCGCGCTCTGCGTCGTCGCCGTGCTGGCGATGCCGGCGGGCGCGCAACAGCCGGCCGGCGCCACACCTCCGGTGCGCCAGCCGCTCGCCACGATCGTTGCCGAGCCGGTGGCGATGATGATCGCCGCTTGCGACCAGAACGACGATGCGCTGGTCAGCCGGACCGAACTCGACACCTGCCTCGCGAAAAGCTTCGCGACGGCGGATGGCGCCCGCAAGGGTCCGATCGGCTATATCGACTATAGCGACTGGGCGTTGAAATGGCTGGGCGATCGCAACGCCCTGCCCAGCCCGTTCGAGGTCGATGCCGACGGCGACAACCGCATCACACTCGCAGAACTTCAGGCGCGCTTCGACACGATCTTCACCAGGCTCGATCACGATCATGACGGGAGCGTTTCCCGAGCGGAGTTGCTGACGATCCGCAGCGGTGTTGGCGCTCCGGGCGACGGCTTGCCGGGCAAACGCGGCAAGCGGCACGGCGGTGCGAGCGCGCCGTGAAGCAGATGCACACTCCCGCCGGACAGCGCCGCGCCCGCTACGCGCTGGCGATCTTCGATTTTGACGGAACGCTGGCGGACAGTGGCGACTGGTTCCTGTCGATCGCCGACGACCTTGCCGATCGCTTCAAGTTCCGCCGTGTCGCGCCCGAGGAGGTCGACGGCTTGCGTGGCCGCACCACGCGCGAGGTTATCCGCTACCTTGGCATTCCGCGCTGGAAGCTGCCAGCGATGGGCCGCTACGTCCACGCCCGACTCGCCGCGCAGATCGACCGGATCGCGCTGTTCGATGGCGTAAGCGAGGTGATCGATATGCTGGCCGATGCCGGTGTGCGGATTGCGGTCGTCACCTCCAATTCCGAGCACAACGCGCGCGCCGTGCTGGGCTCGCTCGCCAATCGCATCGAGATGTTCGAATGCGGCGCATCCCTGTTCGGCAAGGCGCCACGCTATCGCAAGGTGTTGAAGCGCATGCGGATTCCGCGGCATGCGGCGCTGTCGATCGGCGACGAAACCCGCGATATCGCAGCGGCGAACAAGGTCGGCATCGCCGCCGGCGCGGTACTATGGGGCTATGCCAATCGCGCGGCGCTGCTGGGCTGCGAACCAGACGTCGTGTTCGAGCGACCGAGTGAAGTGCTCGATCACATCTTTGGTGCGCCGCTGGCTTGAGCCTTGCTGGCGAAGGCGGTGCTGGTCGCTTGTCTTCAACGAAGCGACGCGTCCGTTCACCACAGTTCAGCGGCGCGCGATTACGACCCCCCCCGTCGCGCGCCGCCCGGAACTCCGCTAACTACCCGCTTACTTCGGGTTCGCCTCCAGCCAAGCGATCACCTTGTCGGGTGCGCTCTCGCCATAGGGATCTTCGTCGAGGCCGGCGTCGTTGATGCCCGGCTCCTCGAACCACGCGACGATCTTGCCGTCGTCGACCACCATCGCATAGCGCCAGCTACGCTCGCCAAAGCCGAGATGGTCCTTGCGGATCAGCATCCCCATGCGCCGCGTGAAATCGCCGGAGCCATCCGGCAACAGTTTGACCTTTTCGAGCCCGAGGTGGCGGCCCCACTGATACATCACGAACGCATCGTTGACGGAGAGGCAGTACACCTCGTCCGCGCCGAAGCTCTTGAGCGTCTCGTAATCACGCTCGAACGCCGGGCACTGCTCGGTCGAGCAGGTCGGCGTGAAGGCGCCGGGCAGGCTGAACACCACCATGCGCTTGCCCGCGAACAGGTCCGCCGTGCCGACATCCTGCCAGCGGAACGGGTTTGGTCCCTCCACCGTCTCGTCACGCACACGCGTCTTCAGCGTCACGTCGGGAATAGTGCGTCCAAGCATTCGCGCCTCCTTCAAGCCAGCATTTGGTCAACCCAGTCCGGCACCAGCAGGGTTGCCGGGCCGGTCCGTGTTTCGGCGAAATAGGCACTGCCAGCCGAAGCTTCCAGATTGAGTTCAAGCGTGTCGGCGCCATGATGCCGCGCGCCCTGAACGAAGCCGGCAGCCGGATAGACCGCGCCCGACGTGCCGATCGAGACGAACAGGTCCGCATTTGCGAGCGCCTGTTCGATCCGCTCCATCTCGTACGGCATCTCGCCGAAGAACACGATGTCCGGGCGCAACGCCGGCGTATCGCAGTTCGGACAGACCTCCTCCGGCGGCAGATTGCCGCTCCATTCGGTGCGCACGCCGCAGGCCGCGCACAACGCCGATTGCAACTCGCCGTGCATGTGCAGCAGCCGCGTCGCACCCGCGCGCTCGTGCAGATCATCGACGTTCTGCGTGACGATCAGCAGATCGCCCGGCCATGCCGCATCGAGCCGCGCGAGCGCCACGTGCGCGGCATTGGGCGCGACGGTCGTCAGCGCCGCCCGACGCGCGTCATAGAAGCTGTGCACCAGCACGGGATCGTGCGCGAGCGCCTCGGGCGTGCAGACATCCTCGACGCGGCGCCCCTCCCACAGGCCACCCGGCCCGCGAAAGGTGGCAAGCCCGCTTTCGGCGGAGATGCCCGCGCCGGTGAGGATGACGATGTTGGTCGGTTTGGCCATGCCGTGTGATACGGTGCCGGCGCGCGCGCGACCACCGGCATTTTCGCGCAAAAATACGCGTGACTGCCCCTGTCGCACCGTCATGCTTTCTGTCATGCGCGCCGCGACACGACAAAGCGGAATTCTGGCATGACGGCGATCGGGATCTTGGGCAGCGCGGGCAAGATGGGCCAGGCGATCGCGGCAACGGTGCCCGATCTCGGCGGCACGGTAGCGGGGGGCATCGACGCGAGCGGCGATCGGGCCGCGCTCGCTGCGCTGGCGGAGCGCGCGGACGTGCTGGTCGACTTTTCAACACCATCCGCGCTTGCCGCCAATCTCGCTGCGGCACGTGCCGCGGGCACGCCGATCCTGATCGGCACCACCGGGCTTACCGCCGCGCACCGCGCGCTCGTGACGGAAGCAGCGGGCGACATCGCGGTGCTGCAGACCGGCAACGTCTCGCTCGGCGTCACATTGCTCGCCAAGCTGGTGCGTGAGGCGGCGGAACGGCTCGGCCCCGACTGGGACATCGAGATCGTCGAAATGCACCACCGCCACAAAGTCGACGCGCCATCGGGCACCGCGCATCTGCTGGCGGAAGCGGCCGCAGCAGGGCGCGGGATCGCGCTGTCCGAGGCGCAGGTAAGCGACCGCGCCGGGCTGACCGGCGCACGCTCCGAAGGCACGATCGGGATGGCGAGTCTGCGCGGCGGTTCGGTCGCGGGCGATCACATGGTGGTGTTCGCCGGTGAAGGCGAGCGGATCGAGATCGGCCACCGCGCCGAGAACCGCGCGATCTTCGCCCGCGGCGCGGTCACGGCCGCGCTGTGGCTCGCCGGCAGGACGGCCGGCAGCTACACGATGGCGGAAGTCCTGGGGGTCTGAGGATCGCACGTTTGAAAAAAGCCGACGTCATCGAGTTCTACGCGCGGCTCGCCGCCGACAACCCGCACCCGGAGACCGAGCTGGAGGCGGGTAACCCGTTCCAGCTCGTCGTCGCGGTGGCGCTGTCCGCACAGGCGACGGATATTGGCGTCAACAAGGCGACGCGTCGCCTGTTCGAGGAGGTAAAGACCCCCGAGCAGATGGTCGCGCTCGGCGTGGAGGATCTGAAACAGCATATCCGGACGATCGGCCTGTTCAACACCAAGGCCAAGAACGTCATTGCTTTGTCGGAGCGGCTGATCGCCGAATATGGTGGCGAGGTTCCGGCCGACCGCGACGCGCTGGAAACGCTGCCCGGCGTCGGCCGCAAGACCGCCAATGTGGTGATGAACGTGGCGTTCGGCGCAGAGACGTTCGCGGTCGATACGCACATCTTCCGCGTCGGCAACCGCACCGGCCTCGCGCGGGGGAAGACTCCGCTGGCGGTGGAACTGAAGCTCGAAAAGGCGACCCCCGCCCCGTTCCGCCTCCACGCGCACCACTGGCTGATCCTGCACGGCCGCTACGTCTGCAAGGCGCGGCGGCCCGAATGCTGGCGCTGCATCGTGGCCGATCTGTGCGCCTACAAACCGAAGACGCCCGCACCGGCGGCCGCGCAAACACAGGCGTTGGCGACGGAGTAACGAAACGACTGGCGCAACGCTTCGCGCTTTGCTAGGCGCTTGCCCCCAGGCACCCGTAGCTCAGCTGGATAGAGCGCTGCCCTCCGAAGGCAGAGGCCACTGGTTCGAATCCAGTCGGGTGCACCATTCCTCTCCTGACATACCGATCAATGCCGTGCGATCTGTGATCGAAACGCACCGCCGTTGATTCCGCGCTTCCCGAACGGGGCCGCCAGCGGCTAGTCTTGCGGGTGGAACGAAAGCGGAGGACAACGGGATTGCGGCAGGCAGAGCGACAGGCGCATACGGAGCCGACCATCCATGACGTCGCCGAGGCGGCGGGGGTGTCGATCCGCACCGTGTCGCGCGTGCTCAACCGCTCGCCGATGGTCAACGCCGACACGCGCGAGAAGATCGAGGCGGCGATCGCGCGGCTCAATTTCCGTCCCAGCTTGCGCGCGCGCGCGCTGGCGATGCGTCGCTCGTTCCTGATCGGCATGGTTCACAACGATCGCAACGCGCTGGTGCTTGAGGCGGTCCAGCGCGGCATCGTCGGCGAGGCGGCGCCGGACGGGTACGAACTCATCATGCACTCGGTCCCGTCGGCCGAAAACCTCGCGATCAAGGACGTTCTCGCCTTCGTGCATCGTTCGCGCGTCGACGGGCTGGTGGTGCTGCCGCCGGTCTCGGGCATCCCCGGGCTGGCTGATGCGCTGGCGCAGGAGGGCGTGGCGGCGGTCGCGCTCTCCTCGACGCCAGTGGAAGGCTACGTGTCGGTCATCATCTCCGAAGAGCGGCGCGCTGCGGCCGCTGTCGCTCAGTATCTGGTCGATCTCGGCCATCGCCGGATCGCGATGGTGACGGGGCCGCAGGACATGATCTCCGCACGCGAGCGACGCGGTGGTTTCCTCGATGCGCTCGACGAGGCGGGGTTGACGCTGCTGGCGGAGGCGGAGGGCGATTATGCGTTCGCTTCCGCTCTTGCGGCAGCCGAAGCGTTTCTCGATCGCGCAGACCCGCCGACCGCGATCTTCGCCGCCAACGACATCATGGCAGCGGCGGTGCTGAAGGTCGCGGCCGCGCGCGGCATCGCGGTACCGACAGACCTGTCGGTGGTCGGCTTCGACGGCAGCATCCTGGCGCAGATGCTGACGCCCGCACTGACGACGGTGCTGCGCCCGTTCGACGAAATGGCACGCCAGGCGACGCGGCATCTGCTCGACACGCTGGCGGGCACGCCGATCGCGGAGGTCGATCGCGCCGACCTGCCGCTGATCCTGAGCGAATCGAGCGCACCGCCGCCCGCGTGAAGCCTGCATCAGGCTGGCACGGGAGTATCCACATTAGCCGCAAGCGCAAAGCGGCGTGGTGAGCGGTTGAGGAGCGTCACCACCAGGTGCTGTGTCTCCGCTTCGATGCCGGTGAGCCTGAGCGGACGACCGGCAGTATCCGTCACCAACCGCGCGTGCCCGCCATCGATGCGGGCAACGCGGGTACCATCGAGCGTCAGCGTCGCGCCGTTGCCTTCATACGCGAGCGTCGCCACCCGCCCCTGATCGGTGCAGAACACCGCACGTGCGCTATGCGCGGCGGGGTGACTGGCGCGGCAATTCCAGTGCAGTTCTTCGCCCACCTGCTGAACGCCAACCAGCCGCCAGGTGAAATCGACCATCACCAGCGCCGCCGGGGAATAGTTCGGAGCGTCTTCCTGCGTAAACGCGCCCGTCACCGGGTCGATCTGCTGGCGGAAGCTGGGATCTTTCTGGATCGCCTCGCACCAGCGGTTCATCAGCGTGCCGTGTTCGGCGGAGCGGTGGTAATGATCCATCCAGCGCCCGGTCCGTAGCGCGGTGAGCGCCTGTGCGGCTCCGCCCCAGCTGTTGCGCGGAATCGGCCGCACGAAGCTCGGATCATCAAGCGCGATCGATGGGAACGGGAACGGCGACCAGAATGCTTTGAGATTGCCGAGTTGACGACGCCACATCGCATCGAAAGTCGGCTGATCGACGACATGCTCACCGGCGACCCGCGTCAGGATGTCGCCGCGCACCCGCACGAAGCGGTTGGCGGCGTCGAGATCGTAGAAGGCGGCATCCTCCGCGACATAGAGACGGGTGAGGATCAGGCGGCGGATCGCCTCGGCCTGTTCGGTCCAGCGGTCCGCCTCGGCAGCGCGGCCAAGCGCGCGCGCCATCTCGGCAAGCGCGCGGCGGCCGCCGTAAACGGTTGCCGACAGATCCGGACACAGGCGCGGGAGGCCGAAGCCCGGTGGATAGCGCTTGGCCTCCTTGTTCGGGCATTGATCGGGCACGCCCGTCCAGCGCGGGCTGTTGTCATGGCCGGTGTCGTAGGTGCAGAACCCCTCGACCAGACCGGTGCCGCGCGTGTTGCGGTATCGCATCAACCAGCCGTCCCAAGCCGAACATGCGCGGTAGCTGGTTTCGAGCAGTTCGGCGTCACCGGTTGCATGGGCGAGTTCCCAGGCGGTGGCGGCGATCGGTACGACCATCTGGATCTGGCCGAACCCGGTCTCGGTAAGCTTGTTGTTGGCCGGCAACTGACCGTCCGCGCGTTGCAACGCGAAGAAGGTCAGGTGGCTCGCGCGGGCCACCTCGGGCCGCCAGTGGCGGTACACCAATGCCTCGTGCGGGCCGCACTCCTGCCAGATGCCTTTGTAGACGGAACCCTCGATCAACACCGGATCGGGAATGTAGGGCAGCACGCGCACATTGCCGGCGAGTACCGCCAGCGCCTTGTTATAGGCGTTCTGCCAACGCGCATTGGCGGTGGTGAACACGGGCGTAGCGGGCGTAGCCGGTGCGGCCCGCCCCGTCACCGGCAGCGCGATCGCGGCGGCAGCGCCGGCGAGGAAGGGACGGCGACCGACGATCATGGCTGCTTCACCTGAAACGAATCTACATCGATACTGCCACCCGCTCCGCCGGTGTTGAAGGTAAACAGCGCCGGGCGCGATCCCTTCCACCACGAGAACCGCGCCAGCGGGATCGCGTCGCCAAACGGGGAGAAGTGCGTCCCGTCGAGGCTGTAGCTGTAGCGCACAGTCTGCTCCGGCGCGACGTCCGCGCGCAACGACAGCGTGCCTGTGGTGAGTGGCGGGCCGGCGGTCTCCACGCCTTTGGAAGCAAGCGTGATGCGCCGCATACCCCCTGTCTGCACCACGCCGATCCAGCTGGGGCCGACGCCGAACAGCGTCAGCCCTGCCCGCTCGCCATCTGCCATGCGCGTCACGTCGATCCGGGTGGTGATGCGGCTCGCCGGGCCATGCAGGATCTGGGTTAGCGTGTTGCGCGCGGTGACGAGATGTTGCGCGGGCAGCGCGTTCAGCCGCAGCCAACCGGGCCGGGCGGTGAGGCTCCACGCGCGATCGTCGGGGTTGTGGTTCCACTCCCACTGAAGCCCGAGTTTCGGCGATGCGAAATCGTCCGACGCCTGAATGTGATCCCGCGTCGGCGGGCTGCCGGTATCGGGCATCGGCGCGCCCGCGACCGGCTGGCCGGCCTCCGCGTCGCCGGGAATGGGCGCACCGATGATCGGCCAGTCGTCCACCCAACGCAGCGGCTCGAGATAGTCGATCCGGCCAAACGCGCCGGTGGAGTTAAAGTGGATGAACCACCCCTGCCCCGATGGCGTCTCCACCCACGCGCCCTGATGCGGTCCCTGCACGCCGCTGGTGCCCGGCTTGAGGACGGTGTGCCATTCATAAGGTCCACGAATATCGCGCGCACGGCCGACCGCCTGCGCGCCGGTGGACACGCCGCCGAACGGCGCGAAGATGTAGTACCAGCCGTTCCGCTTGTAGAGTTTCGGCCCTTCCAGCGTCGGCAGGCGCACCTTGTCCTCGACGATGACCTTGCCTGCGTCGAGCACGCGCGTGCCGTCCGCGCTCATGCGGTGCAGGATCAGCGGGCCGGCGCCGGTGCGGCTGTGCACCAGCCAAGCGCTGCCGTCGTCATCCCAGAACGGGCATGGATCTTCGAGCCCCGCCTGCGCCATCACCGCGACCGGCTTGCTCCACGGCCCGGCGGGATTGGTCGCGGTGGCCATGAAGATCCCCTCGTCCGGCGTCGGCCAATAGACGAAGAACTTGCCGGCATGGAAGCGGATCGACGGTGCCCACACGCCGCTCGCGTACCGCGTGCCGCCGATCGGCTTGGAGATCGCATCGTTCAGGGTATGCGGGCCGGGCATGTCGTATTCCGGCGCGAACGGCAGCTTGGGCAAGACGTGCCCGATGATCGTCCAGTGGACGAGATCGCGCGAATGCAGCACCGGCAGGCCGGGCGAGAAGTGGAAGCTCGACGCGACGAGGTAATAATCGCGGCCGACGCGGATCGCGTCGGGGTCCGAGTAATCGGCAAACAGGACCGGATTGGTGAAGCGTTCCGAATCGCGTGCCGGTGCGGCGTTCGTCGATATGGCCATGCCGGCCAACGCCAGTGCGGCAAGGCGGCAAAACCCGGTTCGGGTAGGAATCATCGTCGCGCTCTCCCGGTCGCCAGACACAGCTCTCGCCGCTGCACTCTTGACGAGCATCCGTCCCATACCATAGAGAACCGCCCCAGCAAGTGGGTTCTGCCAGCGCTGGCATTGTTAGCGCTATCAGCGGCAGCAAGGAAAAAGGTGGCGATCAACGGCCACATCCCGCGAGTTGAACACGCCGGGAGGCGAGTAAAGGGAGGATAACAATGACCAACACCACAGACACACGCGCGCGTTTGCTCACAGGCGCCACATTCGGCCTGCTAGCGCTATCGCTGGCGATGCCCGCCACGGCTCAGACGACCGCACCGCCCACCGCTGATGCCGTACCGGCTGTCGATGCCGCGCTTGCTACCGACACCCCGACGCCGGATGTGGTCGTCACCGGATCACGCATTGCCCGCAACGGGTTCGACGCATCCACGCCGGTCAACGTCTTCAATCAGGAAGACATCAAGCTGTCGGGCAACGTCAATATCGACCGGACGCTCGAACAGGTGCCGCAGGTCGTCGCCTCGCAGCTGGGCGGCGCAACCTCGAACACCGTGCCCGGCGGCTATGCGGACGTGAACCTGCGCGGCTTCGGCTCGACCCGTAACCTCGTGCTCGTCAACGGTCGCCGCTTCGCGATCTTCGGGCCGGAGCAGGTTACCGATCTCAACACCATTCCCTCCTCGCTGATCGCGCGGACCGAAATCGTCACCGGCGGCAGCTCGGCGGTTTATGGTTCGGACGCGATCACCGGCGTCATCAACTTCATCATGCGCGAGGATTTCTCGGGCGTGGAAGCGCGCGCGCAGGTCAACGTCGACCGGCCGACCGGCACACCCACCTATAACTTCGATCTGACGATGGGCGGCAACTTCGCGGAAGGGCGCGGCAATCTCGTCGTGTCGGGCAACTACCTCAATCGCGGCTCGATCACGCGCGGCGAACGCGGCAGCTTCGCCTATCTCAGTCTTGCCGATGGGTGCGTCGCGCCCGGCTCCGGCAGCGCCACGCGCCCCGGCACGCCGTTCACGCCGCCCGCCGGGCAAAGCTGCATCGCCGGTGGCGGGCAGCCCGGCTTCATCGCCAGCGGTTCGGGCGACATTCCCAACGGCCGCTTCTCCGGCATTCCGGCGGCGGGCGGATCAAGCACCGCGCTCAACGCCGCCTATGCCGGCGCCGGCCTGTCGGGCCTCGGCTCACGCGGGTTCACCTTCAACGATGCCGGCACGACTGCGCGCCCCGCACTCACTCCGCAGGACGATTTCAACCTCGGCCCCGAAAATTACCTGATCCAGCCGCAAAAGCGCTGGATGATCAACAGCTTCGGCCATTATGATTTCAACGATCACATCACCGGCTATATGGAGCTGCACTACAGCCACAACGAGGTGAATGCGCGGCTCGCCCCGACCAACATCGGGTCGGCGACGTTGTTCAACGTAAACAACCCGTATCTCTCGCCAGCGCTTCAGAACGTGCTGGGTGTGCTGGATCAGTCGGAAGCCGGGAACACCACCGTCACCGCCGGCACCGCGACCTACACGAACCGCCCGAACGACGGGCTCGCGTCGATCATCGCCGGGCGCCGCTATGTAGAGGTCGGCCCGCGTCTGGCGAGCGAACGGCGCAACGTGTTCCGGGGCGCCTGGGGCTTTCGTGGCAACCTCGGCGACGTGAGCGACAACTTCCTCACCGATCTGAAGTACGACGTCTACTACACTTATTCGCATAGCGAAGACACGCTGCTGCTCCAGAACGCGCTGTCGCGCAGCCGCGTGCAGGCGGCGGTGCTGTCGCAGAACGGCGCGGCGCCGGTGTGCGACATCTTCGGTGCGCAGATCACCGATGCGTGCGCCGCCGCGATCCGGATCAGCGCGACCAACACCACGGTCGCGACCCAGCAGGTCGCGCAGGGCAGCATCACCGGCACCTTGTTCCAGCTTCCCGCTGGCAAGGTCGGCTTCTCGTCGGGCTTCGAATGGCGGCAGACCGACGCGGTCTTCTCGCCCGACAGCTTCCTCTCCTCGGGTGACGTCGCCGGGTTCAACCCCGGCCTGCCGACGCGCGGTGGCGTGGGCGTGAAGGAGGGCTTCGGCGAAATCCGCGTACCGCTGATCCACGACACGCCGTTCATCCAGAACCTCACCGCCAACGCGGCGTTCCGCTACTCCAAGTATGACCTGCAGGGCATCGGCGGCAACTGGACCTATCTGGGCGGGCTCGACTGGCGCGTGAACAAGAGCGTCGCGCTGCGCGGTCAATATCAGCGTGCGATCCGCGCGCCCAACGTCTCGGAACTGTACGGCGGCGTGAACCGGGTCACCGGCGTTGCGACTGATCCGTGTTCGAGCCGTGCCGCCGCCGTGCTCCAGACCGACGCTGCGCGCGCGGTCTGCGTCGCGACCGGCGTGCCGGCAGCGAACGTGTTCACTGCCGCGGTACAGCCGAACACGATTATCCCAGCTGATTTCGGCGGCAACCCGAACCTGGCCGCCGAGAAATCGGACACCTACACGGCCGGCATCGTGTTCACGCCCGCTTTCGCGCCGCGCCTGTTTTTCAGCGTCGATTACTTCAACATCAAGCTCGACGGCGCGATCTCGTCGCTCGGCGGCGGCCTCCAGAACACGCTCAGCCTGTGCTACAACGTGATCCAGGACGCGAGCAGCCCGTATTGCCAGGCGATCAGCCGCAACCCGACCACCGGCGAGATCAACGATCCCTATGTGGCGAAGATCCTCAACGCCAACACCGGATCGCTGCGCACCTCTGGCCTTGATTTCGCGGCGCGCTACCGTTTCACCACCGACTTCGGCTTCCCCGGCCTCGGCGAAACGAGCAGCTTCGATCTGAGCAGCAGCTTCACGTGGCTGAACGACTTCACCTCGGTGCCGGTGGCCGCCTTCCCGAACATCCAGAACCACTGCGAGGGATCGTTCGGCCCGACCTGCGGCCAGCCGCTCCCGGTCTGGCGCGGTACCAGCCGCGTGACGTGGACGACCGGTCCGCTCGGCCTGTCGCTGCGCCATCGCTACATCGGATCGGTAACGACGGATCGCTATCTGGTGCCGCTGCGCCAGGGTTCGACGGCGACGCCGGCGCTCAACACCATCGCCTATCCGAAGCTGCCGTCGCGCAACTATTTCGATCTGTCGTTCACCTACGACGCGGCGAAAAGCTTCCAGCTGTTCGGCGGCGCCAACAACATCTTCAACCTGAACCCGCCGATCACGACGCAGGGGCCGAGCGCGAACACCTTCTCGGCGACCTACGACGTGATGGGGACCGAGTTCTTCTTCGGCATCACCGCCAAATTCTGATCGCTTCCCTCCTTCCCGGCCGGCACGTTGTCGGTCGGGACATTTTCCAGGAGCATGTTCATGCAGCGGCGAGACCTCCTTCTATCCGGCGGCGCGGCGGCGCTGGCCGCGATGTTGCCCGGCAGCGCGTTCGCGGCGGACGCGGGCTGGCTCGACGTGCGTCAGTTCGGCGCGCGCGGCGACGGCCGCACGATCGATACGATCGCCATCAACCGCGCGATCACGGCAGCGGCCGCGCGTGGCGGCGGCACCGTGCATTTCCCGGCGGGCACCTACGCCAGCTACACGATCCGGCTGATGAGCGCGGTGACGCTGCACCTCGACACCGGCGCGATCCTCCTCGCCGCCACCCCGCAGGGCAGCGCCGGCTATGACGTCGCCGAGCCGATCGACCCGGCTTATGAAAAGTTTCAGGATTTCGGCCACGGCCACTGGCGCAACAGCCTGATCTGGGGCGAAGGCCTGCACGACATCGCCATTATCGGCGGCGGTGTGATCTGGGGCAAGGGCCTCGGGCGCGGCGACGGCAAGGACGGCTGGCTCAAGGACGCCAACGGCCCCGGCACCGGCAACAAGGCGATCGCGCTGAAGAACTGCCACGGCGTCCTGTTGCGCGATTTCAAGCTGCTCGAAGGCGGCTGGTTCGGCATCCTCGCCACCGGCGTCGACAATCTCACGGTCGACAATCTTACCATCGACACCAACCGCGACGGCATGGACATCGACTGCTGCCGCAACGTACGCGTCAGCAACTGCACCGTGAACTCGCCCTATGACGACGGTATCTGCCCAAAATCGAGCTTCGCGCTCGGCTATCCGCGCATCACCGAGAATCTGACGATCACCAACTGCTACGTCACCGGTAACTATCAGGTCGGATCGGTGATCGACGGTAGCTGGAAGAAGATGCCGGCGGATTTCACAAAGACGATCCACGGCCGCATCAAATGCGGCACGGAAAGCAACGGCGGCTTCCGCAACATCACGATCAGCAATTGCGTGATCGAGGACAGTCGCGGCATCGCATTGGAAACGGTCGACGGCGCGGTGATCGAGGACGTGACGATCAGCAACATCGCGATGCGCGGCACGGTTGATGGGCCGCTGTTCCTCCGCCTTGGCAAGCGGATGCGCGGCCCGGCGGGCGCGGCGATCGGTACGCTTCGCCGCGTGCTGATCCAGAACGTGTCGAGTTCGGGCGCGAACCTGCTCCCCTCTGTGATCGCCGGCCTGCCCGACCATCCGATCGAGGACGTGCAGATCAGCGACTGCCACTTCCAGCATGTCGGCGGCGCGCCGGCGGCGATGGCGACGATCGTCCCGCCCGAGAACGAACTCGGCTATCCGGAGGCGACCATGTTCGGCGACCTGCCCGCGACCGGCTTCTTCGTCCGCCATGTGCGGGGCTTGCGGATGAGCAACGTCGAGGTGGCGACGATCGCGCCCGATCCCCGCCCGGCCTTCCGGCTGGAGGATGTGGCGCAGGCCGACTTCCTGGCGGTGCGCGCGCCGCAGGGCCGCGTGTTCGCGCTGGATCGGGTGCGCGATTTCACCACCACCGCGACGCACGGCGTGCGCGATCAGGCGCTTGCCGGCCCGGCGAGCGTGACGCTGTGATGCGCCGCCGCGATGTGCTCGCCGCCGGTGCCGCGATGGCGGTGTCCGGTCCGCTTGTCGCCGCGTCTCCGCAGGCGCCCTCGCTCGGCGCCATTGCCCGGGCGAGCGGGCGGCGGTTCGGCAGCACGATGGGCGGCGCGAACTTCGCCGATCCCGCCTACCGGGCGCTCAACGCCGCGCAGTGCGGGCTGATCGTGCCGGAGGGCGAGATGAAGTGGGTCGCCACCCGACCCGACGCCAAAACCTTCGACTTCCGCGCCGCCGACGCGATCGTCGTGTGGGCGAAGGCGCACGGGCTGGGCGTGCGCGGCCACACCTTGCTGTGGCACTACGAACGCTGGTTCCCGAAGTGGCTGGTCGACCATGATTTCGGCCCCCATCCTCACGCCGAGGCCGAACGCCTCCTCGTCGAGCATGTCCGCACCGTCGCCAGCCGCTACGCGCCGGCGATCGACAGTTTCGACGTGGTGAACGAGGCAATCGACCCGGACACCGGGCTGCTGCGCGAAACGTCGCTGTCGCGCCCACTCGGCGGCGCGGAGACGGTGATCGACCTTGCCTTCCACACCGCCCGCGAAGCGGCGCCGCACGCGCAACTCGTCTACAACGATTTCATGAGCTGGACCGCTGATGACGGTAAGCACCGTGATGCCGTGCTGCGACTGCTCGAAGGCATGAAGAAGCGCGGCACGCCGGTCGATGCGCTCGGCGTGCAAAGCCACCTCGGCAGCAAATACAGCGAGGCGCCGACCGGCCTCGGCAATATCGACGAGCGGGCGTGGCGGCAGTTTCTCGACACCGTGACGGGCATGGGGCTCGACCTGCTCGTCACCGAGATGGACGTGCACGACAATCCTCTGCCCGGCCCGATCCCGGTACGCGATGCGGCGGTGGCGGCGCATGTCCGCGCCTATCTCGACCTGATGCTGTCGTACCGGCAGTGCCGCACCGTAATGTGTTGGGGTCTGAGCGACAAATACAGCTGGCTCAACGCTTTTCGCCCGCGCACCGATGGCCTGCCGAAGCGGCCGTTGCCGTATGACGCCGAGTTCCGCTCCAAGCCGTTCCGCGACGCGATCGCCGCCGCGTTTCAGGCGGCGCCGATCGCGTCTTCTCCGAAACAATCCTAGAAGCGGTAGCCGATCGTACCCTGCACCGTGCGGCGATTGCCGTACCAGCACCACGCATAGTCAAGGTAGCAGGTCGTCACGTACTTCTTGTCGAACACGTTCTGCGCGTTGATGCCGAGCGTCAGCCCTTCGAGGCGCGGCGAGAGCTTGGCGAGATCGTAGCGTGCCAGTGCGTCGAACACGGTGAAGCCGGGCGTGCTGACCAGCGACGTGCTGCTCGCGGTGATGCTGTCGACGTGGCGCACCGCACCCCCGATCGCGAAGCCGGCAAGACCGCCGTCGTGCGGTGCCCACTCGAGGTTGAACGACGTGCCGCCGCGCCCGACGCCGAGGATGCCGTTGCCGATCGTCGCCGGGTTGGCGGTGTCGCGCACCGTCCGCACCTTCTGGCGGCTGAAGGCGAGGCGTGCGTTGAAGTCGTGCGGCAGCGGCGCGTTCGCCTCGACCTCGAACCCTTCTGAGCGAACCTCGCCGCCTTGCACGCCGGCGAAGGTGATCGGGTTCGATGTCACGACGTTGGTCTGGTTGATGTGGAACCATGCACCGCTGACCAGGATCTTGGTGCCGGGCACGGTGTATTTCGCGCCGAGTTCCAACTGCTTGCCAAGCGACGGCCGCGCCGCGCCGAGCGTGCCGTCCGAGCGGGTGACGATACCGCTCTGCGGTTCGAACGAGGTCGAGTAGCTGGCATAGGGCGCGAGGCCGAACGACGTGGTGTAGAGCGCGCCGGCGCGATAGGTGAACCGCTTGGAATCCTCGGGCTTGTCGCTGGTGAAGGCACGGGTTGCCGCCCAGTCCTGCCGGCCGCTCAACAGCACGCGCAGGCCGCCGATCGAAATCTGGTCCTGCGCGTAGATCCCGGTCTGCGTCTGCCGCGGCGACGTCGGCCTCACGCCGAAGTTCGCTGGCACCGTGTCTGGGCGGTCCGGCACCACCATCGTACCGTAGACCGGCGCAAAGCCGTTCAGCGACGTCGCACCGCCGAATGCCGACAGTTCATATGCCTTGCCGAACTGATGATCGACGCCGAACAGCACGTCGTGCTTGAGCGGGCCCGTGGTGAAGCTGCCGGTCAGGCGGTTGTCGAACACCCAGCCGCTGCCGTTTTCGCGCGTGGCATAGGATGCGCGGCTGTAGGTCTGGCCGGTCGGATCGCTCGCGTCGAGCCCACCCGACGCATAGACGATGCCCAGCCGCGAGGTGGCATGTTGATAGCGGCCCGACGCGCGGAACGCCCAGCCATCGCCGAAATCGTGATTGAGGATGTACGTGCCCGCGACCTGTTCACGGCGGAAGTAATTGCCCTTCTCACCGAAATCGCGGCTGGTCGGCAATTTGCCGTTCGGGTTGGCGAGGTATGTGCCCGACGCGGGGAACACGCTGTAGCTGCCGTTCTGCGGATCATGCGAATAGGCGCCGAGCAACGTCAGCGTCGTGGCGTGACCGGAGCCGAACGTCACCGCACCGGAGATCGTCTCCCGCTCGCGCGCGCTGAAGGTCTGCTGGGTGTGCGCGCCGTTGACGCTGCCGTAGACGCGCCACAGCACGCCGCCTGCCTTTCCGCCGATATCGCCATCGACGCGGTAGAGATCATAACTGCCGTAGGTGCCCGACACCGCCCCGTAGAGCGCCTCGTCGAGCGGAAGCTTGCTGGACAAGGCGATCAGGCCGCCCGGGCCGGACTGGCCGTACAGCGCGGACGCCGGCCCCTTCACGATCTCGATCCGGTCGAGCCGCGATACGTCGACCTGCGAAGCCAGATAACCCGCCCCTTGCGCGACCTTCAGCCCGTCGAGGAACTGCGGCGCGTCGAACCCGCGCAGCTTGAACTGGTCGTAGACCTCGGCGCTGGAGCCGCGCTGCTCGGTGGTCACGCCGGCGACGAAGCGCAGCGCCTGATTGAGGTTCGACAGGCCAAGATCGGCGATGTCGGCGGCGCTGACGACGCTGATCGACTGCGGCGTCTCGGCAATCGGTGACGGGTTCTTGGTGCCTGCCGACGATTCGGTGCGCGGCCGCTCGCCCTGGACGACGATGGTGTCCTGATCGTCCACGGCGACGTTCGCGACGTCGGCAAATGCGGGGGCGCCATAAGCCGCCGAGCCGAGCAGCATTGCGGCGAAAATCTCACGCTTCATCCAGGAGTCCCTTTGCTTGTGCGGGAGCCCTTGGCCTATTTGCGAGCGCTTATCAATAGCAGCAACGCCGTCGCGTGTTGCTTAGCCGAACACTACGCCGTCCATCAGCTTGCGCGCGGTCCGCAGCAGCGCGGCGGTGGCGACGTTGCCGGCATCGTCCAGTTCCAGCACACAGCTCATCTCGCCGGTGGGATGCTCGACGGAGAGCGTCTTGCGCGCGCCCGCCCCGATCACCGCGACCGCGGCAGCGGGCGAGCCTTCGACCAGACACGCGGTCGCGACGCTGACCGCGCCGAGCACGCCGATCGTCGCGTGCGCGCGGTGTGGGATGAAGCTGCGCACCGTCACCGCGCCGCCATGCGCGGGCGCGGCGACAAGCATCATCTTGGGCACCGACTTTTCGGTCACGTCGCCGAGGTTCATCATCGGGCCGGCTTTCAGGCGGATCGACTCGATCTTCGCCTTGAGATCGTCCGCCGCGTCGAGCGTCTCCCGATCCTCATAGCCGGTCGCGCCGACGTCGCTCGCCCTGAACACCACGCATGGCATGCCATTGTCGATCAACGTACAGGCGACCCCCTCGATCACGTCGACCGCGTTGCCGGTCGGCAGCAAAGCGCCGCACGACGACCCGGCAGTGTCGCGGAATTCGAGCGGGATCGACGCGGCGCTGCCCGGCACGCCGTCGATCCGCGCGTCGCCCGTGTAGGTCGGCACGCCGCCCGGCGTCTGCACGCTCGCCACCGCGATTTGCCCTGTGTTGACCATGAAGATCGCCACGCGCGTCTCGTCGCCGGTCGCGGCGACCAGCCCGCGTTCGATCGCGAACGGGCCGACGGCGGCGAGCATGTTGCCGCAGTTCTGTGCATCGGTGACGATCACCTGATCGACGAACACCTGGAGGAACAGATACTCCACATCGACGCCGTCGCGCGCGGATTTCGACACCACCGCGACCTTCGAGGTGAGCGGGTCCGCCCCGCCCATGCCGTCGATCTGGCGCGGATCGGGCGATCCCATCACCCGCAACAGGAACGCGTCGCGCGCTGCGCTATCCTGCGGCAGATCGTCGGCGAGGAACACGGCGCCCTTGGAGGTGCCGCCGCGCATCCACATGCAGGGGGCGGAAACGTCACTCATACTTCAGCCCCATCGCTTCAAGCTTGCCGCGCATATCGTAGATGTCGAGGCCGAGGTCTCCGGCCGCGAGCCGCTGGCGCTTGGCCTCCTCCGCCGCTTCGCGGGCCTGCGCCTTCTTGAGAACATCGGCGGCATCGGCGCGCTTGACCACGCATACCCCGTCGTCATCCGCGACGATCACGTCGCCCGCCTCGATCGCTGCACCGGCGCAGACGATCGGCACGTTGACCGAACCGAGCACCGCCTTCACCGTGCCTTGCGCGAACACCGCCTTCGACCACACCGGGAATCCCATCTGTGTCAGGTCGCGCACGTCGCGCACGCCCGCGTCGATCACCAGCCCGCGACAGCCCCGCGCCATTGCCGACGTGGCGAGCAGATCGCCGAAATAGCCGTCTTCACAAGGACTCGTCGGCGCCAGCACGAGCATGTCGCCAGCCTGCAACTGTTCGATCGCGACGTGCACCATCCAGTTGTCGCCGGGCGGCGCCGAGATCGTCACCGCCGATCCGGCGATCCGCGCGCCCGGATAGATCGGCCGCATCCGGCTGGACAGCAGGCCGATGCGGCCCTGCGCCTCATGCACGGTGGCGACGCCCGCAGAGGCGAGCCCGTCGATGACGCTCGCGTCCGCACGTTCGATCCGGGTGACGACCTTTGCCATGCTGCAATCTCCTCGTGCCCGAGGTGGACGATCGGGCACGAACCGCAAATCCAATTTGCAAAACTGTGATAAGTTTTCTCTAATCCCGGGATGGCACCGAACCCTTTCGATCTCAACTTGCGGCACCTTCGTGGTATGGAAGCGATCGTGCAGAAGGGGAGCGTTAGCGCTGCGGCGCAGGCGGTTAGCCTGTCGCAGCCTGCGCTTACGCAGGGTGTAGCCAAGCTCGAAACGCAATTGGCCGGCCCGCTTTTCACACGGCGCCCAGGCGGTATGGACACGACCGCGGCGGGCCGGCTGCTGGCGGTGCGGGTGGCGGCGGCGTTCGCGCATCTGGCAGCGGGCGCGCGCAGCGGGCGGCGCTTCGCGAGCCCGGAGAGCCTGATGACCGCCACGCAGCTACGCGCGTTCCTCGCACTTGCCGATGCGGGAAGTTTCGTCGGGGCGGCAACGGCGACCGGATTGTCGCAACCCGCGATCCACCGCGCGGTGCGCGACCTGGAGCAGGTGTGCGGCGTGCCGCTGGTCGATCGGCACGGGCGTGGCATCGCGCTCAGCCCGGCGGGGTTGCGCCTTGCGCGCGGCATCCGGCTGGCGCGTGGCGAGATCGCGGCCGCCATCGCCGAGATCACCACGCGCGAGGGCGGCAGCGTGGTGATCGGGGCGATGCCGCTGTCGCGGGCGATGCTGGTGCCGTGTGCGATCGCGCAGACGGTGGTGGAGGCGCCGCACGTCGAAATCGACGTGATCGAGGGTTCGTGGCGCGAGCTGGTCGAGGCGCTGCGTGATGGCGCGATCGATCTGACGATCGGCGCGCTCCGGCCCGAGCCGGGCCCGCCCGACCTGCAACAGACCCCCCTGATGACCGACCGGCTGGTAATCGTCGGGCGGGCCGGACACCCGCTGGCCGGAGTAGCGGTGCCGACGCCAGAGCAACTCGCCGGTTTTCCGTGGGTAGTGAGCCATGCCGGGGCACCCCTGCGCGCGTTATGGGAGCGGCTGTTCGGCGCGGGGCCGCTGCCGCATGCGCCGGTGCATTGCGGATCGGTGATGGTGATCCGCGGCATCCTTGCCGAAAGCGATTTCCTCACCCTGCTCTCCCCCCAGCAGGTCGCGCTGGAGGTGGCGAGCGGGCTGCTTGTCGCGATCGGGCCGGAGCCGGAGATGAGCGGTCGCACCATCGGCGTGACGACCCGGCGCGATTGGCGGCCGACACGCGCACAGGCGCGGTTCCTCGCGGCTTTGGAGCGGGCGGCGGGCTCGCGCGCCACTCCGGAGTAAAGGCGCCGCCAATGCAGGTGGCTATTCGCGATGCGGGCGTGGCTACGCGCAGGCTATGCGCGTTCGTTCGGTGGCAAAAGCGCGATTTGCTTCGGCGTTCGCGCCGGGCAAAAACCGGGTATCGCGCGCTGGGACCATCATCACCGGCAAGCCGGCTCCGCCAACGAACTCAGGATTTTGAATATCACGACGCGCTTTCCGATTGGAGTGCGCCACGCATGATCGCCAATCGGGTGGGATGGATCGGACGACGGCCCTGATCGGATTCGGAGAGGCGGCAATGGCGTTCGCGCCTGGCCTTTCCGGTGTGCTGACCGCTTATGATCGCAAGACCGACCAGCCCGCCCTCGCCGACGACAAGCGCGACGATTACGGCATGGTGGGGTTACGCGGGTGCGACAGTGCGGCCGCCGCGATCGACGGTGCCGCTGCCGTTTTGTCGCTGGTCACGGCCGATCAGGCGTTGCTGGCCGCCGAGGGTGCGGCGATCGCGCCCGGTGCGCTGTGGTTCGATATGAACAGCGTCGCGCCCGACACCAAACGCGCCGCCGCAGCCGCGATCGCCGCGAAGGGCGGGCGCTATGTCGATGTCGCGGTGATGTCGCCGGTACTGCCGGCGCGGACCGGCGTGCCGCTGCTGGTATCGGGAGCGTATGCCGAGGTGGGTGCGGCGTACCTCACCGCGCTCGGTTTCGCTGACGTGCGAATCGTGGCGGGCGATGTGGGCCGCGCGTCCGCGATCAAGATGATCCGTTCGGTGATGGTGAAGGGGATCGAGGCGCTGACCGCCGAGTGCGTGCTGGCTGCCGACCGGGCGGGTGTGCTCGACGAGGTGCTCGCCTCGCTCGACGCCAGCGACAAGCCCAAGCCGTGGGGCGAGCGCGCCGACTACAACCTCGACCGGATGCTCGCCCACGGCCTGCGTCGCGCCGCCGAGATGGAGGAAGTCGTCAAGACGCTCGACGCGCTCGGCACCGGCGCGGCGATGAGCGTGGGCACGGTGATCCGCCAGCGTGCGATCGGCAGCCTCGGCGTGACCCCGCCGGCCGGACTTGCCGCCAAACTCGACCTGTTGAACCGGAAGGCAGAGCCTGCATGATTATCGATTGCCACGGCCATTATACCACCGCCCCCGCCGCACATAACGACTGGCGCGAGGCGCAGAAGGCGGCGTTCAAGGCGGGCGAGGCGGCCCCGCCCTACCCCGTGATCTCCGACGACGAGATCCGCGAGACGCTGGAGACCAACCAGCTCCGCCTGCTGCGCGAACGCGGCGCGGACATGACGATCTTCTCGCCGCGTGCCTCGGCGATGGCGCCGCATGTCGCCGACGAAAGCGTGGCGGTCGCGTGGGCGCGCGCCAACAACGACCTCATCAAACGCTGCGCCGATCTCTACCCGGAGGTTTTCGCGCCGGTCTGCATGCTGCCGCAGAACCCCAAGGCGGACATGGCCGGATCGATCGCGGAACTGGAACGCTGCGTCGGAATGGGGTTCATCGGCTGCAACCTCAATCCCGATCCGGGCGGCGGCCACTTCACCTCGCCGCCGCTGACCGACCGGTTCTGGTATCCGTTCTACGAAAAGATGGTCGAACTCGACGTGCCGGCGATGATCCACGTTTCCGGCTCGTGCAATCCCGGGCTGCACGCGACGGGCGCGTACTATATAGCCGCCGATACGATCGCGTTCATGCAGTTGATCGAAGGTGATCTGTTCGCCGATTTCCCGAGCCTGCGCTTCATCATCCCGCATGGCGGCGGCGCGGTGCCGTACCATTGGGGGCGCTACCGGGGGCTGGCCGACATGCTCAAGCAGCCGAGTCTCGAAACGCATCTGATGAACAACGTGTATTTCGATACGTGCGTGTATCACCAGCCGGGCGTGAACCTGCTGGCGGAGGTGATCGACACCAAGAACATCCTGTTCGGCAGCGAGATGGTCGGCGCGGTGCGCAGCATCGACCCGACCACGGGGCAGTATTTCGACGATACCAAGCGGTACGTCGATGCGCTGCCGATCTCGGAGGATCAGCGCCATGCGATCTACGAGGGCAACGCCCGGCGAGTGTTCCCACGGCTCGACGCGCAACTGAAGGCGAAGGGCAAGTGAGCGCGTTTACGATGGACGCGAACTGGCTGTGTTTCGATCCCCAACCGAGCAAGCCCGCCTTCACCCCGCCGCCGGGTGCGGTGGACGCGCATTGCCATGTGTTCGGGCCAGGTGACGTGTTCCCGTTCGCGCCGGAGCGGAAATATACGCCGTGCGATGCCGGCCGCGATACGCTGTATGCCTTGCGCGATTTCCTCGGTTTTTCGCGCAACGTCGTCGTGCAGGCGACCTGCCACGGCAAGGACAACCGCGCGATGGTCGATGCGCTCGTCCACGCGAACGGCCGGGCGCGCGGCGTGGCGGACGTGAAGGCGGATATCGGCCACGACGATCTGGCGGCGATGCACGCGGCCGGCGTGCGCGGGGTGCGCTTCAACTACGTCAAGCGGCTGGTCGATCCCAAGCCCGACGCTTACTATCGCAGCATCATCGAGAAGATCGCCGCGTTCGGCTGGCATGTCGTGATCTATTTCGAGGCGGCCGATCTGGCAGAGAAGCGCGACTTCTTTCTGTCGCTGCCGACCACATTGGTGGTCGATCACATGGGCCGCCCCGACGTGACCAAGGACGTGGACGGGCTGGAGTTCGCGCCCTTCCTGCGTTTCATGGAAAACGACAACATCTGGTGCAAGGTGACCTGCCCGGAACGGCTCTCCAAATCCGGCCCGCCGACCTACGACGATTTCGTGCCGTTCGCGCGGACGGTGGTGGAGACGTACCCCGATCGCGTGATCTGGGGCACCGACTGGCCGCACCCCAATCTCAACATGGTCGGCCACATGCCCGACGACGGCTGGCTCGTCGATATCATCCCGCGCATCGCGCCGACGGCGGAACTGCAACGCAAGTTGCTCGTCGACAATCCGATGCGGCTGTACTGGCCGGAGGAGACCGCATGACCCGCGTGACCGACATCCACCAATATCTCGCCGAGTTCGACGATATCCCCGGCACGCGCGTGTTCACCGCCAAGCGGGCGCGCGCCGGCTATCACCTCAACCAGTTCGCGATGAGCCTGATGAAGGCAGAAAACCGCGAACGCTGGAAGGCGGACGAGCGCGCCTATCTCGACGGCTGGGCGATGACCGAGGAGCAGAAGCAGGCGGTGCTCGACCGCGACTACAACCGGCTGCTCGATCTTGGCGGCAACATCTATTTCATGGCGAAGGTGTTCTCGACCGACGGGCAATCGTTCCTGCAAGCCGTCTCCACGATGAGCGGCATGGGACTGGACGATTACGCCGCGATGATGCTGGCGGGCGGCCGTAGCCCCGAGGGGCAGCGATCCACCAAGGAGGGCCGCTGACATGGCACGCATCACCGCCGGCGTTGCCTCGTCGCACATCCCCGCGCTTGGCGTCGCGAGCGATCTCGACAAGACCGCCGAAGCCTATTGGGCGCCCGCCTTCGCCGGCTACGACTGGACCAAGCGGTGGGAGGCCGAGCAGAAGCCGGACGTGGTGATCCTGGTCTATAACGACCATGCCAGCGCCTTCGACATGAAGATCATCCCGACCTTCGCGATCGGTTGCGGCGAGCGCTACCAGCCAGCCGACGAAGGCTGGGGGCCGCGCGCCGTGCCGGTGGTGGAGGGGCATCCCGATCTGGCGTGGCACATCGCGCAGAGCCTGATCCTCGACGAGTTCGACATGACCATCATCAACGAGATGGATGTCGATCACGGCCTGACCGTGCCGCTGTCGATGATGTTCGGCAAGCCCGAGGCATGGCCGTGCAAGGTGATCCCGCTCGCCGTCAACGTCGTCACCTATCCGCCGCCGTCGGGAAACCGCTGCTGGGCGCTGGGCGAGGCGATCGCACGCGCGGTGGCGAGTTTCGAGGAAGACCTCAACGTGCAGGTGTGGGGCACCGGGGGCATGAGCCACCAGTTGCAGGGGCCGCGCGCGGGACTCATCAACGCGGCGTGGGACAATGATTTCCTCGACGGTCTGGTCGGCGACAGCGACCGGCTGCGGCATATTCCGCACATCGAATATCTGCGCGAGACCGGCAGCGAGGGGATCGAGATGGTGATGTGGCTCATCATGCGCGGGGCGATGGGCAACGCGACGCGCTGCCTGCACCGGCATTATCACGTCCCCGCCAGCAATACGGCGGTCGGGCATATCGTTTTGGAACCTGTGGAGCATATCGCATGAGAATCGCCCTCGCCGGCGCCGGCGCTTTCGGTGAAAAGCACCTCGACGGCCTTCAGAAGATCGACGGTGTCGAGATCGTCTCGATCATCAGCCGCACCGCCGAACAGGCCGCCGCCGTCGCCGAGAAATATGGCGCCAAGCACAGCTCGACCGAGCTCGCCGATGCGCTCGCCCGCGATGACGTCGATGCGGTGATCCTGTGCACGCCGACGCAGATGCACGCCGAACAGGCGATCGCCTGCATGGACGCTGGCAAACACGTCCAGGTCGAGATCCCGCTCGCCGACAGTCTGGCCGATGCCGAAGCCGTGCTGGCGAAGAGCCAAGCGACCGGCCTCACCTGCATGGTCGGCCACACGCGGCGCTTCAATCCGAGCCACCAGTTCGTCCACAACCGCATCAAGGCGGGCGAGTTCAACGTGCAGCAGATGGACGTGCAGACATATTTCTTCCGCCGCAAGAACATCAACGCCAAGGGCGAGGCGCGGAGCTGGACCGACCATCTGCTGTGGCATCACGCCGCGCACACGGTCGATCTGTTCGCCTATCAGGCCGGGCCGATCGTCAAGGCCAATGCCATCCAGGGGCCGATTCACCCCGAACTCGGCATCGCGATGGACATGTCGATCCAGTTGAAGGCGGAGAGCGGCGCGATCTGCACGTTGTCGCTGTCGTTCAACAACAACGGCCCGCTCGGCACGTTCTTCCGCTACATCGGCGATACCGACACCTATATCGCGCGCTACGACGATCTGGTGAATGGCAAGGAAGAACCGATCGACGTGTCGAAGGTCGACGTGTCGATGAACGGCATCGAATTGCAGGACCGCGAGTTCATCACCGCGATCCGCGAGGGTCGTGAGCCGAACAGTTCGGTCGCGCAGGTGCTGCCATGCTACCGCGTGCTCGACGCGCTGGAACAGCAACTGAAGTAAGGATGGGCATGCAGACGAGAGCACTCGGTGACGGGTCCTTAACCGCGATCAGCCTCGGCTGCATGAACCTCAGCCACGCCTATGACGTGGCGCCATCCGAGGCAGACGCGGTGGCGCTGCTCAACCGCGCGCTCGATCTCGGCGTGACGATGCTCGACACCGCCGCTTTGTACGGTGGCGGCGAGAACGAGAAGCTGCTGGGACGTGCGGTGATGCATCGGCGCGGGGAGTTCACCCTCGCGAGCAAATGCGTGCTGGATATGCCCGGCGGCAAACGCGTGCTCGACGGCAGCCCGGCGGCGATCACCGCGTCGATCGATCGGTCGCTGGCGCGGCTCGGCACCGACCATATCGACCTGATGTACCTGCACCGGCTCGATTCTGCGGTGGCGATCGAGGAATCGGTCGGTGCGCTCGCCCGCGCGATCGAGGCGGGCAAGATCGGCATGGTCGGCCTGTCCGAGATGTCCGCCTCCACCATACGCCGCGCGCACGCCGTCCACCCGGTCGCGGCGGTGCAGAGCGAATATTCGCCGATGGTGCGCAACCCCGAAGTGGCGGTGCTGGAGACGTGTGCGCAGCTTGGCATCGCCTTCGTGGCGTTCTCGCCGGTGGCGCGCGGGATGCTTGCCGGGGCGATCCGCAGCGACGCCTACACCCCGGGCGATATCCGCGCGACCATGCCGCGTTTCGTCGGCGCGGAGCTGGCGCGCAATCTGGAACTGGTCGCGCGGTTCGATGCGGTGGCTGCCGACGCGGGTGTAACACCTGCGCAGCTTGCGCTCGGCTGGGTGCTGTCGCGCGGGGACCATGTCATTGCCCTGCCCGGCACGCGCAGCATCGCGCATCTTGAGGAAGACCTCGCCACGCTCGATCGGCCGATCCCGACGGAGGCGATCGCGGCGGTCGATGCGATGTTCCCGATCCACGCGATCGCCGGGCCGCGCTACACCGCGGCGATGCAGGCGACGATCGACACCGAAGTGCTGCCGGGCGAAGTGCTGGCCTGAAGGCGGCCTGAGGGCGCTGCCTACAACGGCAAGCCGACGTAATTCTCCGCAATCGTGGTCTGCGCCGCCACCGAGGACGCGATGTAGTCGAGGTCGGCCAGTTGCATCCGCCGGTCGAACGCATCCGCCTCCGGGAAGCGGTGCATCAGGCGGGTGAGTTGCCACGAGAATCGCTCCGCCTTCCAAACCCGCGACAGCGCGCGCGCGGAATAGCCGGCCACGCCGTCCGCGTCGTTCGCGCGGAAGTAGCGGGACAGCGCTTCGGACAGATGCGCCACGTCCGACGCGGCGAGGTTCAGCCCCTTCGCGCCGGTCGGCGGCACGATGTGCGCGCTGTCTCCGGCGAGGAACAGGCTGCCGTGGCGCATCGGCTCGAACACGAACGAGCGCAGCGGCGCGATCGATTTCTCCAGCGCGGGTCCGCGCGTCATGTGCGCGGCCGCATCCGGCCCGAGCCGCAGCGCGAGTTCGTCCCACAGCCGATCGTCGGGCCACTCCTCGATCTTCTCGTCGAGCGGCACCTGGATGTAATAGCGGCTGCGTGTCGCCGAGCGCATCGAGGCGAGCGCGAAACCATGCGCGTGATTGGCGTAGATCAGTTCGTGGTTGCACGGCGGCACGTCCGCCAGGATGCCGAGCCAGCCGAACGGATAGACCTTCTCGTAATGCTGCCCGACCGACGCGGGGATCGCCTTACGCGAGGGGCCGTGATAGCCGTCGCACCCGCAGATGAAGCGCGCGTCGAGCCGGTGCTGCGCGCCATCCTTCGTATAGGTGATGTAGGGCGCATCGCCCACCACATCGTGCAGCGCGAGATCGGCGGCCTCGTAGATCACCTCCAGCCCGCGCGAGGGCGCCGCGTCCATCAGGTCGCGCGTCACCTCGGTCTGGCCGTACACCATCACCTGTCGCCCGGTGAGCGCGGCCACGTCGATGCGGATCAGCCGTTCACCATCGGCGAGGTTGAAGCCATCGTGCGGGATTCCCTCCGCGTGCATACGCCCGCCGAGGCCGAGCCGGTCGAGCAGATCGGTAAGTGTCGTTTCCAGCACGCCCGCGCGGATGCGGCCGAGCACGTAATCGGGCGCGGCGCGTTCGACCACGACGACCTCGATCCCCTCGGCGCGGAGCAGATGGCCGAGCAGCAGCCCAGCCGGGCCGGCGCCCACGATCGCAACCTCAGTCTTCACGCGCATCTCTCCATTTTTTCGTTGGCGGCAGGATGCGGCGCGTCGGCACGATTGGACATGGCAGGCGCGACCGGATAGTTGGACGATCCGACAGCCCGAGGCTCCAGTGATGCGATCCGCCGCGCCCGCCATCCCCGCCTTCTATCTCTACGGTGAGCCGCAGCGCGCGGTCCGCGAGGGGTTCGTCCATGTCGAAAGCCTCGATGATCGTTCGCGGCCGAGCGAATGGACGATCCAGCCGCATCTCCACCGTGATCTCAACCACGTCTTCGTGATGACAGGTGGCGGCGGGACGATGCAGGTCGACGGCGTGACCTGCGCGTTCACCGCACCCGCGCTGCTGCTGATCCCGGCTGGGGCGGTGCATGGCTTTACCTGGGCGAGTGAATCGCGCGGCTGGGTCATCACGCTGGCCGACGCCTATGTAACGCAACTGGCCGAGCGCGACCGCGATCTCGCCGCGCTTTTCCACCCCGCGCAGGCGATCGCGCTCGATGCCGGGGATCATGCAGTGGTCGAGCGCGCGGTCAGCCAGTTGCTGCGCGAACTCGGCTGGATCGGGGTCGGCCAGCGCAGCGCGGTCGAGGCGGAGGTGCTGGCGATCCTGGTGCGGGCGCTGCGCCGGGCGGCGGTCGGGGCGCTGGCCGGCGAGACGCCGGGCCGGCACGCGCTGGTGGTGGCGCAACTGCGCGAGCGGATCGAGGCGCGCTTCCGCCTGCGCGAGCCGGTTGCCGCCCACGCCGCCGCGCTGGGGGTGAGCGAAACCGCGCTGCGCGTCGCCTGCGCGCGGGTGGGCGGATCGTCGCCGAACGCGATGCTGGACGAGCGCGCGATGCTGGAGGCGCGCAGGCTGCTGCTCTACACCGATATGACTGTCAACCAGATCGCGTGGGCGGTGGGGTTCGAGGACCCGGCGTATTTCTCGCGCTTCTTCGCGCGTCATGCCGGCCAATCCCCGCGCCGTTTTCGCACGGCGCGGGGTGGTTGAGCGGCCGGACGATCAGATCTGCGCCATGCCGCCGTCGACGAACAGTTCGATGCCGTTGATGAAGCTGGCATCGTCGGAAGCGAGGAACAGCACCGCCCTGGCAACCTCCTCGGGCTGGCCGACGCGGCCGCTCGGGATCATGGTGGAGAGGTGCGCCTTGACGCTTTCCGCCTGTTCACCCGCGCCGAACAGGTCGTTCAGCCCCGCCGTGTCGATCGGCCCGGGGCTGACCGCGTTGACGCGGATGTGCCGGTCCTTGAGGTCGAGCGCCCAGTTGCGCGCGAAGCTGCGGATCGCAGCCTTGGTCGCGCCATAGACGCTGAACGCAGGCGTGCCGGAAACGCCGGCGGTCGAGGCGGTCAGCACGATGTTGCCGCCGTCGCGCAGCAGCGGCAGTGCCTTCTGCACGGTGAACAACGTTCCCTTCACGTTGGTGTCGAAGGCCGAATGGAAATGCTCCTCGCTGATCGCGCCGAGCGGGGCGAACGTGCCGCCGCCCGCGTTGGCGAACACCACGTCGATCTGTGCGTGCTGCTGCTGTACCGCATCGTACAGCCGGTCGATATCGGTGAGCACGCTCATATCGCCGCGCACGCCCGTCACGCGGCTGCCGATCGTCTTCACCGCGGCGTCGAGCGTCTCCTGCCGGCGCCCGGTGACGAACACCGCCGCGCCCGCATCCGCGAACGCCTTGGCGGTGGCGAGGCCGATGCCGCTGGTGCCACCGGTGACGACCACCACCTTGTCCTGAAATTGGTTGCTCATCTGCTGTCTCCTGATCGGCGGCGCGACCGTTCGCACCGTGCTGAGTGGGAGATGGATCTGCAACGATGATGCGGGTAGAGCCGGTTTCTGACACTCAGCGTTCTATCAGGGGAACGATCCTTGGCCGACCTCAACGATTACGTGTGGTTCGCGCGGGTGGTGGAGCATGGCGGCTTCGCGGCGGCGGGCCGCGCGCTCGGACAACCCAAGTCGAAGCTCAGCCGCCGTATCGCCGCGCTGGAGGCGCGGCTCGGTGTCCGGCTGATCGAGCGGTCCTCACGCCGGTTCCGCGTCACCGAGATCGGTCAGTCTTTCTACGAACGCTGCCGCGCGATCCTGATCGAGGCGGAACAGGCCGAGGCCATCGTCGCCAGCGCACAGGCCGCGCCGCAAGGGCTGGTGCGGTTCAGTTGCCCGACCGGGCTGCTCGAAACGCTGTCGCCGTCGATCGCCGCGTTCCTGGCGCGCCATCCGCGCGTGCGGTTGCATGTGCTGGCGGTGGACCGCGCGGTCGACCTGATCGGCGAAGGGATCGACGTCGCGCTGCGGGTGCGCGTCGGGCTGACCAGCGATGCCGCGCTGACGATGCGCAGCTTCGGCGTGTCACGGCGCATCCTCGTCGCCAGTCCGGCACTCGCCAATGCCCTGGATGGCCCCGGTATCGACGCACTGGCGGGATGCGCCACGCTTAGTTCGGCGGATGTGCCGGGCGAGGTGACGTGGGATCTGGAAGGGCCCGACGGCGCCGCGCACCGCTGGCGACACGAACCGCGCATGACCTGCGGGGACTTCGTCGCGCTACGCACCGCAGCGGTTAAGGGGCTCGGCGTCGCGCTGCTGCCCGATCATGTGTGCGCCGCCGCGCTGGCCGAGGGTACGCTGGTTCGCGTCGCGCCCGACTGGCAGGCGCAGGCCGGCATCGTCCACATCGTCTTCACCACCCGGCGTGGCCTGCCGCCGGCGGTGCGCGCTTTCATCGACCATCTAGCCGCGTGCTTCCCGCGCGAGGTGGCGGCGCGATGATCGACCGGCGTGCGGCGACATGGCATGACGCCGTTCTAAAGGAGGAAACCCGATGCCCGACTCTGTTGCCGGCGGTGCAAGTGCCGAGGAGACCGGCGGCGGCCGCTTCCCGGTCCGTATCGAGGCGGGCGGCACTGCGCTGATCGCGGACGAGCCGGTCGCGGCGGGCGGGCTCGGCAGCGGGCCGACGCCGTATGAACTGCTTTGCGCCGCACTCGCTGCCTGCACGACGATGACGCTGCGGCTGTATGCGGAGGGCAAGGGCTGGCCGGTGGCGGCGATCCGCACGCAGGTCGGCCACCAGCGCGAGAGCGGCAAGACGCCGCCCGATCTGTTCGTGCGCCGCATCGCGCTACCCGCCGAACTGGACGCCGACCAGCGCGCGCGCCTGATCGCGATTGCGGACCGCTGCCCGGTCCACCGCACACTGACCGGCGGTGCGCGCGTCGAGACGCAGGCGAGCGACGCAGCGCCGCCCGGCGACCTGGATGTCGCCCATGCGATCGACATGGAGGCGCTGATCGCGGTCGGCCGCGGCTCCTACGACTTCACCGAATAACGCGGCTCAGCCGGCGTCGCGGACGCGCTCGTGGTGGCGAATCACCTCGTCGATGATGAAGCGCAGGAACTTCTCGCTGAAATCGGGGTCGAGATCGGCCTGTCTGGCGAGGCCGCGCAGCCGCGTGATCTGCGCATCCTCGCGGCCAGGGTCGGCGGGGGGCAGCCCGGCGGTGGCCTTGTAACGGCCGACCGCCTGCGTCACCTTGAACCGCTCGGCAAGGAGGAACACCAGCGCCGCGTCGATATTGTCGATGCTTTGGCGGTATCCTGCCAGTGTTTCGTCGCTCACTCGCGGCCTCCTCTCGGCTGTCGCGCGCCTTTTGCGCAACGGGCGCGGCGCGCGCAAGCCTAATGCGGGCTTGCCTTTGCGCGATAGTGCCGCCACATCGCGGGGAAGATGAGCGCCACGACCAAACGCCTCGAACCCCGTCCCGCGCCATCGCTCGACCCGATGGTGGCGCTGATCGCTGCCGATCTGGAACAGGTCAACGCGGTGATCCTCGATCGCATGCGATCCGACATCCCGCTGATCCCGACGCTGGCCGGCCATCTGATCGCGGGCGGCGGCAAGCGGATGCGGCCGATGCTGACGCTCGCCAGCGCCAAACTGCTCGATTACGATGGCGTGCATCACCATGAACTCGCCGCTGCGGTCGAATTTATCCACACCGCCACCCTGCTGCACGACGATGTCGTCGATGGCTCCGACCTGAGGCGCGGCAAGCGCACCGCCAATCTGATCTGGGGCAATCCCGCCAGCGTGCTGGTCGGCGATTTCCTGTTCAGCCGCTCGTTCGAACTGATGGTCGAGGCGGGCAGCCTCAAGGTGCTCAAGATCCTGTCGAGCGCGAGCGCGATCATCGCGGAGGGCGAAGTCAACCAGCTCACCGCCGCGCGCCGGGTCGACACGCCCGAGGAACGCTATCTCGACATCATCGTCGCCAAGACCGCCGCGCTGTTCGCCGCCGCCTGCCGGATCGCGGCGGTGGTGGCGGAACGCAGCGAGGCGGAGGAAGCCGCGCTCGACGCCTATGGGCGCAATCTCGGCGTGGCGTTCCAGCTTGTCGACGACGCGATCGACTATGTGTCGGACGCGGGCACGATGGGCAAGGACGCCGGCGACGACTTCCGGGAGGGCAAAGCGACGCTCCCGGTCATCCTCGCCTACGCGCGCGGCGACGAGGCAGACCGGGCGTTCTGGAAGGCGGCGATCGAGGGCCATCGCAACCGCGACGAGGATTTCACGCACGCGCTCGCGCTGGTGCGCAGCACGCGCGCGATCGACGATACGATGGCGCGCGCACGCCACTATGGCAAACGCGCGATCGATTCGCTTGCGATCTTCCCTGAGGGACAGGCCAAGGACGCGATGATCGAAGCCGTCGAGTTCGCGATCGCAAGGGCGTTCTGAACGCCGGCCTTTGACGACGCGTTTCAGCCAGCGAAGTTAAGAACCGGGATATTGGTCGTGCCGAGCGATGCGGCGGGGCGTGGCGCCTCCGCCCCCGGCCCCGACTTCACTCGGCACCAGCACGTCGCGCGATCTTCAGTGCAGGAGTGCATCACCGGCGATGGTGAAGACGAACGCCGTCCCCTCCGTACGCGTTTCCGCCCACAGCTTGCCGCCGTGCGCCTCGACGATGGTGCGGCAGATCGGCAGGCCGAGGCCGGTGCCATCCGGCTTGGTGGTGCGGAACGGCTCGAACAGATTATCGATCATTCCGTCCGGCAAACCGCGGCCGTTGTCGCCCACCGTCACGCTGATGGCATCATCCCCGCCGACGATGCGCACGTCGATACAGCGGTCGTCCTGCCCCGCCGTCGCTTCGACGGCGTTGAGCAGCAGGTTGACCAGCACCTGTTCGATCTGGAGCCGGTCGACCGCGACCATCGGCGCATGCATTTCGTTGTCGAAATCGAGGATCGCGCCGATCGCGACCGGCCGGTCGCGGACGTTCGCCCACGCCGCCTGCACGATATCGCCGAGATCGGCGACGGTGCGGGTGATCTCGCCTGTAATCGTGAAATCGCGCATCTTGCGAATGATCTTGCCCGCGCGAAGGCTCGCGTCGACGAGCTGGCCGAGGTGTTCGCTCGCCATCTCGTTGGCATCGGGGATGTTCGAGGCCAGCAGCATCCGCGAGGTGGCGCCATAATTGGCGATCGCGGTAAGCGGCTGGTTGAGTTCGTGCGCCAGCGTCGAGGCCATTGCTCCCATCGCGCTCAGCCGGGAGATGCTCAGCAGCTTCTCGTTCGCCGCCTGCGCCGCCCTCTGCGCCTCGTGTAGCAGCGTCACGTCGAGCGTCATGCCGACCAAACGCCGCCTGCCGTTAGACCCGTCGTAGCGGCCGACCACACGCAGCCATCCTGTCGGGCGCTCGACTGCCCCGGTGCGCAGCGTCATGTCGAGCGAACCCTCGGTTTCGACCGCGCGGCGCATCGCGGCAACCACCATGGCCATGTCGGGAGCCACCACGGTTGCGGACAAACCGCCGACCGGGGCGTGACCGGTCATGATATCGACGCTCTCGTTCTCGCCGAACGCGCGCACGATCCGCGCGGTCTCCACGTCATATTCCCACGCTTGCGCGCCCGCAGCCTCCTGCGACAGCCGCAGCCGGGTGTTGGCATCGACCGCCTCGGCCTGGGCGATCTCAAGCGCGAGCTTCGCGTCCGACACCTCCAGACGAAGCCGGCGTTCGCTCATCCGTTCATGCGCAAGCGCCGCGAACACCAGCATGGTCGCGGTGGTGATGCTGATGAACAGCAGCATCAGCAGCGTCGGATCGAAGCGGCTGTGTACGAAGATGCCGACGCCGAGCGATATTCCCGCAAACGCCTCGATACTGATGACGAGCATCGCGACGGTCACGCCTCGCATCCGAAACGCAAGCGCCGCCCAGATCAGCGGCGGGAACACCGCCCAGGAAATCGGGCCCGCGTCCAGTCCGAGGAAGATCGGATACCCGACCAGCGCGGTCGCGATCAGGATGAGCCCGAAGTGCAGCCAGTGCCGCGCGTCCCAATGGTCGGGCCGCGCATCGGCCCAGGCAAGCATCAACGGCAGCGTCAGCATCGCACCGGTGAGGTGGCGCAGGCTGCGGTTGAACAGGTCGACCGCGAACGTCACGCCGTGCAGGTCGCCGTGCAGCGCCATCGGCCCGCTCACGCACACCGCCATCAGCACCGAGCAGACACAGGCGCCAAAGATGATCGGCATCGCATGTTCCGCGCGCGCAGGCAGTTCGACCCGCCCGACCAGACGCTCCACCGCCCAGGCGCCGACCACCGGCCCGATAGCAAGACCGAGCGCGATGATGATCTGAAGCAAAGGATCGGGGAGCCCCAGCACCACCGCGGCCATCAGCACCGAGACCGGCACTGCCGGCCACATGCGCTTGCCCCACAGCAACAGACCGGCCATCGCCACGCCCGTCACCGGCATGATCGGCGGTACCGGCGCGGACCGGTTGAGGACGAACCCGATCAGGAAAGAGGCGAAGCAGCCGAGCGTGAGCAAGGCAAACCGCACCCACCAGCGCCCACCGGCGCTCTCCGTTTTTCTCGGAAAGGCAAAGCTGCGCAACGCGTCCATCGTCGCGCTACCTGCTTGTTACGCGGACGGATCGCAACTCCGTAACATTACGTGCACGCTTGCATGTCCGGCACGAAGGCGACGCTGCGCGCCGGTACCGTCTCCGCAGGATCGACGAAGGTGACGGGATCGGGCGTGCGGTTGAACAGGACGGTGACGCCGGCCAGTCGCATCGCGATCGCGCCGGTAGCCGGATCGAACCAGTCATCGACAGTGAACGCCCGCCCGTCGGGCCGAAGCCAGGCAACGTTGGCATCGGTGAGCAATGTCGGATCAGCCAGACTCGGGCACTGAGCACGTAGCGCGGACAGGCCGGCGACATACGCCTCCAGGTCGGTATCGCGGTTCGCCCAGTCGAGCCAGGTGAAGGCGTTGTCCTGGCAATACGCGTTGTTGTTGCCGCGTTGACTGCGGCCGAACTCGTCGCCCGCGGTGAGCATGATCGTACCGCGCGTCGCGAACAGCGTGGCGAGCAATGCTTTCACGTCGCTGCGTCGCGCGGCGATGATCGCGGGGTCGTCGCTCGGGCCTTCGACGCCATTGTTCCACGAATGGTTGGGCGTGTGGCCGTCGCGATTGCCCTCGCCGTTGGCCTCGTTGTGCTTGGTTTCGTAGGCGACGCAGTCGGCGAGCGTGAAGCCGTCGTGCGCGGCGATGAAGCTGACGCCGCGCGTATCGGGCGGCGCGAACACGTCCGACGACCCGGCGATCCGCGTGACGAGATCGCCGATGCGACCCTCGTCACCACGCCAGAAGCGGCGCACGTCATCGCGGTAACGATCGCTCCATTCCAGCCACGGCGCCGGAAAGCGCCCGAACTGGTAGCCGCCCGGACCAAGATCCCACGGCTCGGCGATCATCACCCGGTCATGCAGGATCGGATCGGCCGCCATCGCCTCCAACAGCGGCGCGTGTGGATCGAAGCCGTCCGGCCCGCGCGCGAGCACCGGCGCGAGATCGAAGCGGAAGCCATCGATGCCGGCGTTGACCACGAAGTGCCGCAGCGTATCGAGGATCAGCCGCTGCATCGGCGGCCGCTCGCACGCCAGCGTGTTGCCACAACCGGTATCGTTGATGAGCGTCCCATCGGCCATGCGGAAGTAGTTCGCGCCGTCGATCCCGCGCAGCGACAGCGTGGACCCTTGCGCGTCGCTCTCGCCGCTATGGTTGAACACCATGTCGAGGAACACGCCGATGCCCGCCGCGTGCAGTGCCGCCACCGCATCGCTCAACTCACCGATGCCGCCGGGCGCAAGGCGCGGATCGAGCGCCATGAACGGGATGGTGTTATAGCCCCAGGCGTTGCGCAGCCACAGCGGTGGGAGATGGCGTTCGTCGATCCACGCCGCAATCGGCATCAGCTCGACCGCCGCGACGCCGAGTGCCTTGAGGTGCGCGATCACCGCCGGATGGCCAAGCGCGGCGATCGTGCCGCGCTGCGCCTCGGGCACTTGCGGATGCAGCATCGTGAAGGCGCGGACGGGGAGTTCGTAGATCAGCCCGCCGGGCGTGAAGCGTGGCGGCTCGGGAAAGCCGGGTTCGGGCAGAACGGTGACGACCGCCTTCGGCACCAGCCCGGCGGTGTCGACGCCACGCTCGCCAAGGCGCGAATCCTGCACGAACGGCCGGTCGATGGCGAGCGCATAGGGACCGACCAGCAGCTTGGACGGATCGAACCAGTGGCCGTTCGCCGGATCGTAGCGCCCGTCGACCCGGTAGCCATAGCGCGCGCCCGGCTCGACCGTTTCGATGAAGGTGTGGTGCCACCCGCCCTGCCGCATATCCAGGCGCTTGCGCAGGATCTCGCTATCGTCCGCGTCGAACAGCACCACGTCGATCGTCTCGGCATGTTCCGACCAGATCGTGAAGTGCGTGCCGTCTTCTTGAACGTGCGCGCCGGGCGGGAATGGCGGCTCCATCAGGTGACGACGTCCGGCACGGTGCGGCCGGTGTGCTGCGCGATACCCGCTACCGCTTCGGCGGCGGCGATCAGCGGCGCGAGCGCCTGCGGTGTCTCCTGCGCAAGATCGCCGCCGGCGGGCTCGTAGCGTTCGATATACACGCGCAGCGTCGCGCCGGAGGTGCCGGTGCCCGACAGGCGGAACACCACGCGCGAGCCGCCGACGAAGCCGATGCGGATGCCCTGCTTCGCGCTGACCGAGCCGTCGACCGGATCGGTGTAGGCGAAATCGTCCGCGCTGGCGACTTCGAGCCCGGCGACTTGGGTGCCCGGCAGCGCGGCAAGCTTGCCGCGAAGCTCCACCATCAGCGCGTCGGCGGCGGCGGTGTCGACGCCCTCATAATCATGACGCGCATAGTAATTGCGGCCGTAGGTGGCCCAATGCGCCTCGGCGATCGCCTTCACGCTCTCGCCGCGCTTGGCGAGGATGTTGAGCCACAGCAGCACCGCCCACAGCCCGTCCTTCTCGCGGACGTGATCGGAACCGGTGCCGGCGCTTTCCTCGCCGCAGATCGTCGCCATGCCCGCATCGAGCAGGTTGCCGAAGAACTTCCAGCCGGTCGGCGTCTCGAACAGCGGGATGCCGAGCGTCTCCGCCACCCGGTCGGCAGCGCCGCTCGTCGGCATCGAGCGCGCAATGCCGACCAACCCGGCGGCATAACCCGGCGCAAGGTGCGCGTTCGCGGCCAGCATCGCCAAGGAGTCCGACGGTGTGACGAAGATGTGCTTGCCGATGATGAGATTGCGGTCGCCATCGCCATCCGACGCCGCGCCGAAGTCGGGCGCGTCCGCCGCCATCATCCGCTCGTAGAGGTCATGCGCGTGGACGAGGTTGGGGTCGGGATGGTGGCCGCCGAAATCCGGGAGCGGCACCGCATTGACGATCGCACCCTCGCCCGCGCCCAGCCGGCGGCCGATGATCTCCAGCGCGTACGGGCCGGTCACCGCGCTCATCGCGTCGAACACGACACGGAAACCGCCTCGGATAAGGGCCCGAATCGCCTCGAAGTCGAACAGCGTCTCCATCAGCGCGGCGTAATCGGCGACCGAGTCGATCACCTGCACCGACATGCCTCCGACGAAGCTTTCGCCTACAAGATCGACGTCCACATCCGGCGCGTCCACCGTCTTGTAGGCGTCGATCACCTGCGTGCGTGCGTAGATCGCATCGGTGACGCTTTCCGGCGCGGGGCCGCCGTTGCCGATGTTGTACTTGATGCCGAAATCCTCGGTCGGGCCGCCGGGGTTGTGGCTGGCCGAGAGGATGATGCCACCGAACGCGCCGTATTTGCGGATCACGTTGCTCGCCGCCGGGGTCGACAGGATGCCGCCCTGCCCGACCAGCACGCGGCCGAAGCCGTTCGCCGCCGCCATGCGCAGCACGATCTGGATGACCTCGCGGTTGTAGAAACGACCGTCGCCGCCGACCACCAGCGTCTGCCCCTCGAACCCGCTCAGGCTGTCGAAGATCGCCTGTACGAAATTCTCGATATAGTTCCGCTGCTGGAAGTGCGGCACCTTCTTGCGCAGGCCCGACGTGCCCGGCTTCTGGTCCTGATAGGGCGTCGTCGGCACAATATCGGTCATGCGGGCGTCCGTTCTTGGAGGAGCGACTGGTACAGGTCCGCATAGCGCGCCGCACTCTGCCGCCAAGAGAAATCCGCCTCCATTCCGGCGCGTTGCATCGCCGTCCAGACGTCGCGCTGCGCGTACAGCGTCACGGTGCGGTGGATCGCGGAGCGCAACGCCTCCTGACTGCCGGGATCGTGCACCACCCCGGTCGCCACGCCGGCGGCGACAGCGGCCTGATTGGCGTCGATTACGGTATCGCCCAAACCGCCGGTATGCGCGACCACCGGCACGCAGCCGTAGCGCAGCGCGTAGAGCTGGGTGAGCCCGCACGGCTCGAACCGTGAGGGGATCAGGATCGCGTCGGCGCCCGCCTGTACGCGGTGCGACAGCGGCTCGTCGAAACCGGTCAGCACGCCGACCTTGCCGGGGTGACGCGCGGCGGCATCGAACATCGCCGCCTCGATCGCCGGATCGCCCGACCCGAGCACCGCCAGCCGCCCGCCCATCGCAACGAGATCGTCGATGGTGGCGGCGAGGATATCCAGCCCCTTCTGCCACGTCAGCCGGCTCACCACCGCGAACAACGGGCCATCCCCGCTCGCGATGCCGAAGCGCTGCTCGACGTGCTCGCGGTTGCGTGCCCGCGCGGCAAGATCGTGCGCATCGAAATGGACCGGTACCGCGAGGTCGCTCGCCGGGTCCCATTCGGCGGTGTCGATGCCGTTGAGAATGCCGTGCAACCGCCCGCGCCGGTCCCCAAGCAGCCCGTCGAGGCCCATGCCGTGGCTCGGCGTCAGGATCTCGTCGGCATAGGCGGGGCTGACGGTGGTGATCGCGTCGGCATAGAACAGCCCGGCCTTGAGGTAGCCGACGCCGCCATAATATTCGACGCCATCGACCGCGAAGGCGCTCGCCGGCAAGCCGAGTTGCGGGAACAGGCCGGCGTCGATCCCGCCTTGGAAGGCGAGGTTGTGGATCGTCATCACCGCCGGCAGGTCGGCGCGGGGGCCGTGGCGTAGATAGGCAAGCGTCAGCGCCGCCTGCCAGTCATGCGCATGGACGAGATCGGGGCGATAGTCCGCCACCGCGCCCGCCGCGACACTCGCCGCCACCGCCGACAGCGCGGCGAAGCGCCGCCAGTTGTCGCCCCACTCGCGCCCGCTCGCCTCGCTGTAGATGCCGCCGCCGCGCTGGAAATGGTGGGCTGCATCGACCACCAGCAGCCGCGTGCTGCCGACGCTCGCACGCAGCAGCCGCGCCGGCCCGCCGAACAGATCGGGGTAGTGCGCCACCGCCTCCGCGGCGCCGATCGCGGCGAGCACGGCGGGATAGCCGGGCAGCACCGTCGTCACCGTCACGCCGAATGGGGCAAGCGCAGCCGGCAGCGCACCGACCACGTCGGCCAGCCCGCCGGTCTTGATGAAGGGGTGCATTTCGGAGGCGACGGCGAGGACGTGCATGGGCGTCAGTTCAGCCGGTCGATCATCGGCTGGGTGATGAGCACCACGCCGCCTTCGCTGCGGCGGAAGCGCTCGGCATCCGCGATCGGATCCTCGCCGACGATCAGCCCGGCCGGGATCTTCACGTCCGAATCGACGATCACTTTGGTGAGTTGCGCACCGCGCCCGATCTCGCAGCGCGGCATCACCACCGCCTCCGAAATGGTCGAGTAGCTGTGCGCGCGCACGCCGGTGAAGATCAGGCTCCTGTGCAGCGCCGAGCCGGAGATGATGCACCCACCCGCCACCAGCGACGAAATCGCGCTGCCACGCCGCCCGTCGAAATCGTGGACGAACTTGGCGGGCGGGGTGATCTCGGAATAGGTCCACAAAGGCCAGGCGCGATCGTAGATATCGAGGTGCGGGATGACATCGGTAAGGTCGATGTTCGCCTCCCAATAGGCGTCGATCGTGCCGACGTCGCGCCAGTAGCTGTTCTGCTCCAGTTCCGACCGCACGCAGCTCGACGCGAAGCGGTGCGCCACCGCCTTGCCGTGTTCGACCACATAGGGGATCAGATCGCCGCCGAAATCATGCTTCGACGCCGGATCTACCGCATCGCGCCGCAAGAGATCGGCGAGGAACTTCGTGCGGAACACATAGATGCCCATCGAGGCGAGCGCGAAGTCGGGCTGCGCCGGAATGCCGGGCGGGTCCTTCGGCTTCTCGACAAAGGCGACGATCCGGTCCGCCTCGTCGACGTGCATCACGCCGAACGCAGTCGCGTCCATGCGCGGCACTTCGAGGCAGCCGACCGTCACGTCCGCGCCGGAATCGACGTGCTGCTGCAACATCAATTCATAGTCCATCTTGTAGACGTGATCGCCCGCCAGGATGACCATGAATTCCGGCGCATAGCCCTCGATCACGTCGAGGTTCTGGTACACCGCGTCGGCGGTCCCGGAATACCAGCCATATTCCTCCTGCCGCTGGCTGGCGGGCAGGATATCGAAACTTTCGTTGCGTTCCGGGCGGAAGAAGTTCCAGCCGCGTTGCAAGTGGCGGATCAGTGAATGCGCCTTGTACTGCGTCGCCACCCCGATGCGGCGGATGCCGGAGTTGAGCGCGTTCGACAGCGCGAAATCGATGATCCGCGCCTTGCCCCCGAAATACACCGCGGGCTTGGCGCGCACGTCGGTCAGTTCCCACAGCCGGCTGCCGCGTCCACCCGCCAGCACATAGGCCATCGCGTCGCGCGCGAGCGGTGCGCCTCTCCTCTCGACCATGTTTCTCTCCCGTTACTTGCTATATTCGAACATGATGGTGGCGAGCGGCGGGATGGTGATGACAGCCCCGCCATCCTCCGCCGCCGTCACGCCACCGAGATTACCGACGCCGCTGCCACCATAAACGTGCGCATCGGTGTTGAGGATCTCACACCACGTACCCGCCTTGGGCAGGGTGATGCGATAGCCGCTCAGCACGCGCGGCGTGAAATTGGTGACGACCACCACCGGCGCCTCGCCCGGCGCACGCCGCACCCAGGCGAACACGGCGTTGTCGCGATCCTCCGCCACGACCCAGGCGAACCCCTCGCCCTCGCAATCGCGCGCGTGCAGCGCCGGATGTTTGCGGTAGACGCGGTTGAGGTCGCGAACCAGGCTGCGCATCCCCTCGTGCGCGGGATGGGCGAGCAGGTTCCAGTCGAGCCCGCGACTCTCGCTCCATTCGGCGGCCTGTGCGAACTCCTGCCCCATGAACAGCAGCTTCTTGCCGGGATAGCCCCACATGAAGCCGTAATAGGCGCGCAGATTGGCGAATTTCTGCCAGTAATCCCCCGCCATCTTGGTGAGGAGCGTACCCTTGCCGTGGACGACCTCGTCATGGCTGAGCGGCAGCACGAAGTTCTCGCTGAACGCATAGACGAGGCCGAACAGGATCTCGTCATGATGCCAGCGGCGATGCACCGGATCGCGCGCCAGATAGACGAGCGTATCGTGCATGAACCCCATGTTCCACTTGAAGCCGAAGCCCAGCCCGCCCTCGTGCACCGGCCTGCTGACGCCGGGCCAGGAGGTCGATTCCTCCGCAATCGTCATCACGCCGGGCTGTGCGCCGTACACGGCTGCGTTCATGTGCTGAAGGAAGGCGACCGCGTCGAGGTTCTCACGGCCGCCTTGCGCGTTCGGCACCCACTCGCCGCTTTTGCGTGAGTAATCGAGGTACAGCATCGAGGCGACGGCATCGACGCGCAAGCCGTCGAGGTGGAATTTCTCGGTCCAGTACAGCGCGCTGTTGACGAGGAAGGCCGACACTTCGCTGCGCGCGAAATTGTAGATCGCGGTGTTCCAGTCGGGATGGAAACCCTGACGCGGATCGTCATGTTCGTAGAGCGCGGTGCCGTCGAAATGCTCCAGCCCGAAGGCGTCGACCGGGAAATGCGCGGGTACCCAGTCGAGGATCACGCCGATACCCGCCCGGTGGCAGCCATCGACGAACCGGGCGAACCCCTCGCCGTCGCCGAACCGCGAGGTCGGCGCGAACATGCCGGTGGTCTGGTATCCCCAGCTCGGATCATAGGGATGCTCGGTGATCGGCATCAGCTCGATATGGGTGAAGCCCATGTCTGTAACGTAGGGGATCAGCTGCTCGCCAAGTTCGTCCCATGTCAGGAACTCGCCCTGCCAGCCGCGCCGCCACGATCCCGCATGAACCTCGTAGATCGAGATCGGCTGACGACGTGCATCCGCCGACGCCCAGAACGCGCGATGCGCGTCATCTCCCCACTCGTGCGCGAGCGGCGCGGTGGTGAGCGAGGCGGTATCGGGGCGCAGTTCGGCATGGAAGGCGAACGGGTCCGCCTTCAGCGGCAACGGCGCGCCGTTAGCCCCGAGAATCTCGAACTTGTACGCTGCGCCCGCGCCGAGGCCGGGGATGAACATCTCCCAGATGCCGGTGTCGCGGCGCAGGCGCATGACATGGCGGCGGCCATCCCAATCGTTGAACTCGCCGACCACCGACACCCGGCGCGCGTTCGGCGCCCACACCGCGAAGTGCATGCCGTCGCTGCCCTCGTGATGCAGCGGATGCGCGCCAAGCTTGTCGAACAGGCGCAGATGCGTGCCTTCGCCGATATAATAATCGTCGAGCGGCCCCAGCACCGGGCCGTAGGCGTAAGGGTCATCAACCCACCAGTCGCCGCCCGCGTTCCGCGCGTGATACCGCACCGGCTTGGGTGCGACCAGCTTGAGCGGGCCGGCGAACAATCCATCGTCACCGGCCGGCGTCAGCGTGCCGAGCGGAGTTCCGTCCAGTCCGAACGCCGTGACGCTCCGCGCGCCGGGAATGTAGCAGCGCGCGACCACCGCACTCTCCTCACGGTGCACGCCGAGCACCGCGAACGGATCACCATGCGTACCCGCGACGATCGCTTCCGCCTCGCCGGGCTTCACCGCACACTCCTTCTTACTGAATCGATTATGGCAGCACGCCCCAAATCTCGCTGGCATATTGCCGTATGGTACGATCGGAAGAGAACCAGCCAACCCGCGCGGTGTTCCGGATGGTTTTGGAATACCACGCACTTTCGTCCGCCCACAGCGCATCGACGCGGCGTTGGGCAGAATGATACGCATCGAAATCGGCAGCGACCATGAACCAGTCGCGGTCGTACAGGCCACCGATCAGATCGCGGTAGCGGTCGCGATCATCGGGCGAGAAGACGCCGGAGGCGATCGCCGACAGCGCCTGGCTGAGTTCGCGCGAACCCTCGATCACCTCGCGCGGGTTGTAGCCGCCGGCGCGCTTGGTGGCGACTTCCTCGGCGGTAAGGCCGAAGATCATGATGTTGTCGTCGCCGACGTGATCCTTGATCTCGATGTTGGCGCCGTCGAGCGTGCCGATCGTCAACGCGCCGTTGAGTGCGAACTTCATGTTGCCGGTGCCCGAGGCCTCCATGCCGGCGGTGGAGATCTGTTCGGACAGATCGGCGGCGGGCATCATCACCTCGGCCAGGCTGACGTTGTAGTTGGGCACGAACACGATCTTGAGCAGCCCCTGCACCGCCGGATCGTGGTTGATGACCCGCGCGACGTCGTTCGCCAGTTTGATGATGAGCTTGGCGTTATAGTAGCTGGGCGCCGCCTTGCCGCCGAAAAGTTTCACGCGCGGCTGCCAGTCCCGCTCCGGATGCGAGCGGATCTGGTCGTACAGCGCCACCGCCTCAACGATGTTGAGCAACTGACGCTTGTATTCGTGAATGCGCTTGATCTGGATGTCGAACAACGCGTTGGGGTCGATCTTCAGCCCCATCCGCTCGCGCAGCAGGTTGGAGAGCGCGGCCTTCTTGGCGAGTTTGACCGCCTTGAACTTGGCCTGAAAACCGGAGTCGTCCGCAAACGCGTTCAGACCGGCCAGCTTTTCGGTATCGTCGAGGAAGCCATCGCCGATCGTCTCGCGCAGCAGCGCGGTCAGTTCCGGGTTGCACTGTTGCAGCCAGCGACGCGGCGTGACGCCGTTGGTCTTGTTGTTGATCCGGTCCGGAAACATGCGGTGCAGGTCGGCGAACACGGTCTGCTTCATCAGTTCGGTATGCAGCGCCGCCACGCCGTTGACGCTGTGCGACCCGGCAAAGGCGAGATTGGCCATCCGCACGCGCCGCTCGCCGGTTTCGTCGATCAAAGAGATCGCGGCGATCGCACGGTCGTCCATGCCCTTGTCCCGCCGCGCCGCGATAAGCAGCTTGGCGTTGATCGCGTAGACGAGCTGCATGTGGCGCGGCAGCAACCGCTCAAACAGCGGTACCGGCCACGTCTCCAGCGCCTCGGGCAAGAGCGTGTGGTTGGTGTAGCCGAAGGTCGGCTGCGTCACCGCCCAGGCCTCGTCGAACGACAGGTCCATCTCGTCGATGAGGATGCGCATCATCTCGGCGATCGACACCGCCGGGTGGGTATCGTTGAGCTGGATCGCCGCTTTTTCGGGCAGCGTGCGGATGTCGCCGAAATACTGGATGTGGCGGCGCACGATGTCCTGAAGCGACGCGGAGGAGAAGAAATACTCCTGCCGCAGCCGCAGTTCCTGCCCGGCGATGTGCGAGTCGGCAGGATACAGCACGCGCGCGAGGCTGTCGGCCTTGTTGCTCTCCGCCAGCGCGCCGATGTGGTCACCGGCGTTGAACCGGTCGAGCAGGATCGGGTCGATCGGGGTTGCCGTCCATAGCCGGAGCGTATTGACGCGTTCGGCGCGCCAGCCGACCACCGGCGTATCGTAGGCCGTCGCGATCAGCCGTTCGCCCGGCTTCCAGACGCGCGCATCGTCGCCGCTGCCGTCCGCACGCGCGGGTTCGACGGTGCCGCCAAAGCCGATTTCGTAGCTCGCCTCGCGCCGCTCGAACTCCCACGGGTTGCCATGCGCGAGCCACGTTTCGGGCAATTCGACCTGAAAACCGTCATGGATCTCCTGCCGGAACATGCCGTTCACGTAGCGGATGCCGTAGCCGTAGGCGGGCACGTCGACCGTCGCCATCGACTCCATGAAACACGCCGCCAGCCGACCAAGGCCGCCGTTGCCGAGCGCGGCGTCCGGCTCCAGTTCGCGGATCAGATCGAGCTCGACGCCGAGCGACGACAGCGCCTCCCGCATCGCGTCCATCAGGCCCAAATTGGAGACGGCGTCGCGCATCAGCCGGCCGATCAGGAACTCGAGGCTGAGATAATAAACGCGTTTGCCGCCTTCGTCGTAGGTTTCCTGCGTCGACTGGATCCAGCGGTCGATGATGCGATCGCGGATCACGTTGATGACGGCGGCGAGCCAGTCGTGCGGCTTGGCCGCGACCGCATTCTTGCCGATCCGGTAGGTCAGCCGCTCGACGATCTCGGCGGCGAGCGTTTCGGGATTGGTGGCGCGTGGCGCCGGCTTGGGGAGCGTGGGAGCGGCCTTGATCATCGAACTGCCTTGGAAAGGAAACCCGAAATGAGCGTATCGCGCCGGATGCGCTTTGTAGAGGGGTAATCCGCCGCCTCGCCGTCACCATGTGCAAGCGGCGGCTGGCGCTCGGTCCTGCCGGGCCGCTCCGGCTGGGCTCAGGTCGCCGCAGCCATTGCGCGCACGACGGCGACCGCGACATCGATCAACGACGCACCCGCAAGCGGCCCAACGAACAACGCCAGCAGCAACATGCCGATGATGCGGAGCAGCACCCGTTCCTGCGACGCGGTCAGCCTCGGCTCCGGCGGCGGCGGATCGGCGCCACCGGTCGGCGGCGGCCAGGCTCCAGAGTCAAAGAACATGGGACAGCGCTTAACAGAAGCGTCGCGGGAAATCTTCTTCGTCGGGCTTGCGGAGACCACTTCTCAGCGGAAGACCGCGAAAGCAGCCGAGCGCGGGCGCGTTCGCCTGCCCCGCTTCGGGAGACCCCCAACCATCCGTTTAAGCTTTGTTTGCCAATTTCTGCGACAGCAGCAGCTTGTGTCGGAATTGCTTACACATGCCACGCTTGTAGACGTCATTGAGGCCGCACGAAGATGATAAGGCTGTTCAAGCATTATATCCCCAACGCCGTGCTGCTGCTCGGGCTGCTCGACGTGGTGCTGCTCGTCGTCTCGGGCGAAATCGGCTATGTGCTGCGCATCCACCAGCTCGGCAGCATTGTCGATCCGATCCAGAACCGGACGGCGCAACTCGGCTCGTTCGCGCTCTGCGTCGAGATCGCGATGATGGCGACCGGCGTCTACAGCGCGCAGTCGCTGCAATCGCTGCGCTTCGCGATGGCGCGGCTGGTGGTGGCGGTGTCGCTTTCGGTGATCCTGCTCAGCGTGATCTCGTTCCTGATGCCGGGCGCGACGTTCTGGCGCTCCAGCCTGCTTTACGCGATGGGCATCACCGTGGTGTCGCTGATGACGCTGCGCATGCTGCTCGGCAAAGCGCTCGGCGGGCAGATCTTCAAGCGGCGCATCGTCGTGCTGGGCGCAGGCGCGCGCGCGGCGCGGCTGAAGGTGCTGGCGGCGACGCCCGGTGCGGGTTTCGTCGTGGTCGGCTATGTCGCGATGAGCGAGGCGGCGACGCGGGTCATCCCCGAGGCGATCGCGCGTGACGCGATCTACAACCTCGCCGATCACGTCGTGCTGCTGAACGCGAGCGAAGTCGTGCTGGCGCTGGAGGAACGCCGCAACGCCCTCCCCCTCAAGGATCTGCTGCGCATCAAGACTACCGGCGTCCACGTCAACGAGATCTCGACCTTCTTGGAACGCGAGACCGGCCGCATCGACCTGCAAAGCGTCAACCCGAGCTGGCTGATCTTCTCCGACGGCTTCTCGTCGGGACGGATGTTCTCCAGCATGTTCAAGCGGTTGTTCGACATCTGCGCGAGCGCGACGCTGCTGCTCATCATGGCGCCGGTGATCGTGCTGACCGCGCTCGCGGTGAAACTGGAAAGCCGCGGCCCTGCCTTCTACCGGCAGCGCCGGGTCGGGCTGTTCGGCGTCGGCTTCGACTGCATCAAGCTGCGGTCGATGCGGCAGGATGCCGAGGTCGCCGGCAAGGCGGTGTGGGCGGAGAAGGACGATCCGCGCATCACCCGCGTCGGCCGCTTCATCCGCAAGTGCCGGATCGACGAACTGCCACAGACGTGGAGCGTGCTGAAGGGCGAGATGAGCTTCGTCGGCCCCCGCCCCGAACGCCCGCAATTCGTCGAGGATCTCGAACAGCAACTGCCCTATTATGCCGAGCGCCACATGGTGAAGCCCGGCATCACCGGCTGGGCGCAGATCAACTACCCGTATGGCGCCTCGATCGAGGACTCGCGACACAAGCTCGAATACGATCTGTATTACGCGAAGAATTATTCGCCGTTCCTCGACCTGCTCATCATCCTCCAGACGATCCGCGTCGTGTTGTTCCCGGAAGGGGTGCGCTGACGCGATGATCGCCGGTGTCATCCTGTGGAGCCACGCGCTCGCCGCCCTGTTGTTTGCAGGCGTCGCGCTGTCGCTGCTGCGCGAGCGGCAGGCGGGGCTGCCGCGCCTCACCTTCACGATCGCGCTGGTGGTGACCGCCTTGTGGGCACTGGCGGTGGCGGGCATCGGCACCAAGGATCTGGTGACGCGGCTGACGGAGAGCGGCCGTAATCTGGCGTGGCTCGCCTTCATGTTCGCGCTGCTGCGCCGTGATCCCGCCGCGCCGCAACGCCGCGCGGTGTCGTTGATCTACGGCGCGGTCGTGCTGGTCATCCTGTGCGGCCTCACGCTTTCCGTGGTGGAGAGCATGCTCGGCACGTCGGTCCCGCACGAGCTTGCACCGGTGCGCACGCTGTTCCGCGCAATGGTGGCGATCAGTGCGCTGGTGCTGCTCCAGCATCTGTACGGTGTGGTGGTGCCGCGCGCACGCGGCGGTATCCGGCTGGTCGTGGTCGCGCTCGCGGCGATGTGGGGAAGCGACCTGCTGCTCACAGCCACGGCCTATGCGACCGGCCATTGGCCGCAGGAACTGGTCGCGGTGCGCGGCATCGTCATGGCGATGATCGCGCCGGTCCTCGCGCTGGCGGTGCAACGCGGCGACGACTGGACCCTGCAACTCTCGCGCACGGTGGCGTGGCAGACGCTCTCCTTGGCGGCGACGATCCTCTACGGCGTGGCAATGCTGTTCGCCACCAGCGCGATCGCGACGCTGGGCGGCGACCATGCCCGGCTGCTGGAAACCGCGTTCGTGTTCGGCAGTACCGCGGCGGGGCTTACCCTGCTGTCCTCACCCTGGGTGAAGGCCTGGGCGAAAGTGAAGCTCGCCAAGCATTTCTTCGAACATCGCTACGATTATCGGGCTGAATGGGTGCGCTTCACCGATACGCTCGGCAAGCCGGAGGGCGCGGCGCCGCTGGCGGAGCGCATCGTGAAAGCGGTGGCGGATCTGACCGATTCGCCCGCCGGGCTGCTGCTGGTGCCGGAGGGCGCCGGTCTGGGCGTTGGCGCGGGCTGGCGCTGGCAGGAGATGGGCGCGCAGGGCGCGGACGAAACCCTGGCCGAATACCTCGCGACGAGCGGGCGCATCGTCGAGCTCGATTCCCTACGCGTCGCCACGGCGGACCCGGTCGAGATGGCGAGCGTGCCGCAATGGATGCGGGCAAGCGACGCCTGGGCGTTGGTGCCGCTCGTCCACCTTGGGCGGTTGCAGGGGGCGATCCTGCTCGCGCGGCCGCCAGTCGACCGGGCGCTGGACTGGGAGGATTTCGACTTGCTGCGCATCGCCGGGCGGCAGGTCGCGAGCTACCTCGCCGAAGCACGCGCGCAGGAGGCACTGGCCGAAGCCGAACGATTCGACGAGTTCAACCGTCGCTTCGCATTCATCATGCACGACATCAAGAATCTGGTCAGCCAGCTGAGCCTCACCGCGCGCAACGCCGAACGTCATGCCGAGAACCCCGCATTCCGCGCCGACATGATCGCGACGTTGAAGGACTCCGCGGGGCGCATGAACGACCTGCTCGCTCGCCTCTCGCAGCACCATTCCGGCCGCGCGGAGGAGCCGCACGCGGTCGACCTCACCGACATCGCCCGGCGCGTCGTCCGCCAGCGTCGCCGCCAGCACCGCATCACGCTGTCCGGTGAGCCCCGTGCCTTCGCGCTGGTCGACCCGGCGCGACTGGAGACGTTGCTCGCGCACCTGCTCCAGAACGCGATGGAGGCGAGCGGCAAGGATCAACCGATCGAGGTGACCGTCACCGCCGGCGAGCGGCCCGCCATCACCATCGCCGACAGCGGCTGCGGCATGTCGCCCGCTTTCGTGCGCGACCAGTTGTTCAAGCCGTTCGTGTCATCCAAACCCGGCGGGTTCGGCATCGGCGCGTTCGAGGCGCGCCAGCTTGCCGAGGCGATGGGCGGCACCGTCACGGTCACCAGCCGCGAGGGGCAAGGCACGCGCTTCATTGTGACGCTTGCCCCCGCCCCCCTCATGCCCGTGGAGCAGGCAGCATGACCGACAAGCCCAAGATGCTGCCCAAATTGCTCATCATCGAGGACGATCTCGGCCTGCAGCGCCAGTTGCGCTGGGCGTACGAGGGCTATGACGTGATCGTCGCGCACGACCGCGCGTCCGCGATCGACGCGGTGCGCGCCGAGGAGCCGGCGGTGGTGACGCTCGACCTCGGCCTGCCACCGGACCCTGACGGCGTGACCGAAGGGTTCGCCACGCTTGCCGAGATTCTCGCGCTGAAGCCGGATACCAAGGTAATCGTCGCTTCCGGCCACGGCGCGCGCGAATCTGCCCGGCAGGCGATCGCCGATGGCGCGTGGGACTTCTATCAGAAGCCGATCGACATCGACGCGCTCGGCCTGATCGTCGCCCGCGCTTTCCACGTGCACGCGCTCGAAACCGAGAATCGCCGCCTGGCCGAACGCTCCAGCGGCACGGCGCTGGGCGGCATGATTACCGCCGCACCCGAGATGCTCAAGGTAACGCGCACGATCGAACGCGTCGCCGGAGCCGACGTGTCGGTGATGCTGCTCGGCGCGAGTGGCACCGGCAAGGAACTGCTCGCGCGCGGCCTGCACGACACCAGCCACCGCGGCAAAGGCGCGTTCGTCGCGATCAACTGCGCCGCGATCCCCGAGACGTTGCTGGAAAGCGAGCTGTTCGGCCATGAAAAGGGCGCGTTTACAGGCGCGGTGAAGACCACCGAGGGCAAGATCGAACAGGCCAGCGGCGGCACCTTGTTCCTCGACGAGATCGGCGACGTGCCGCTGCCGCTTCAGGTCAAGCTGCTGCGCTTCCTGCAGGAACGCGTGATCGAGCGGATCGGCGGGCGCAAGGCGATCCCGGTCGACACGCGCATCGTCTGCGCGACGCATCAGGATATCGACGCGATGGTCGCAGCCGGCACGTTCCGAGAGGATCTATACTACCGCCTTGCCGAAATCGTCGTGCGTATCCCCTCGCTCGCGGAACGCAGCGGTGACGCCAGCCTCCTCGCCAGCCATTTCCTCAAGAAGTATGCGAAAACCATGCATTCCTCTGTTACCGGCCTGTCGCCCGATGCGCGCGCCGCGATCGACGCATGGGGCTGGCCCGGCAACGTGCGCGAGTTGGAGAACCGCATGAAGCGCGCGGTCATCATGGCGGAGGGCAAGCTCGTCACCGCCGCCGACCTCGATCTCGCGGAAGGGTCGGAGGAAGTGCCGCTCAACCTGCGCGCCGCGCGCGAGGGGGCCGACCGCAAGACGATCCGCCAGGCGCTCGCCCGCGCGGAGGGCAATATCTCGAACACCGCCAAGTTGCTCGGCGTCAGCCGACCGACGCTCTACGACCTCCTGAAGAGCTATGACCTCCATGCCTAAGCCAAGCAAACGCGTTCGTTTCGCCCGCAAGGCGCTGGTCACGGGTTGCGCGCTGGGCGCGGTGGTGGCGGCAGGGCTGTTCGCGGTCACCGCGCTTACGCCGGCGCGCGCAGATGCGGGGGGCGCGCGTGGCGAACTCGCGCAGAGCCTTCGATTGCTCGACACCGGCAATTACAGCGCGGCGCGGTTGCACGCGCAGCTTGCCATCAAGGCCGATCCGAACTGGGGCCTTGCCCATGCCGTGCTGGCGCGCGCCTATCTGGCGATCGGCGACGGCATCTCGGCGGAAGGCGAGCTCGACCGCGCGCATGACGATGGCTTCGACGCTGCCCGCGCGCACCAGCTCTACGCACACGCAGCGCTGCTGCAAGGCGACCCCGACCGTGCGCTTGCCGAAGCCGCCAAGGCGCAACCGCGTTTCGCCGGATATGCGATGCGGATCGCCGCGCGCGCGCTCGCCGCGAAGGGTGACGTGCCCGGCGGCGAGGCGATGCTGCTGAAGGTGCTCGCCGCCAACCCGCAGGACGGCG
>Ga0265798_10000481_pt1 | contig 66587 bp, 59 predicted proteins | sample P3T30metagenome_FD_192430 | JGI IMG/M metagenome (GOLD analysis project Ga0265798, IMG submission 192430) | Plant litter microbial communities from East Loma Ridge, Irvine, California - P3 T30 | ecosystem: Environmental > Terrestrial > Plant litter > Unclassified | place: USA: California... | reverse complement strand
GTGCAGTCCGACTCCAACACGAGCGCCAACCTGCTCGAGTCGGGCGGCGTCGACCTGGCCCGCTTCTACGACTCCAACGCGCTGCGCTTCGAGGACATGGACGGCTACAGCGTCGTGCCCTTCGCCAGCTCGGCCTACAACCTCGTCTTCAACCAGGCCGCCGGCTCGGGCTCGATCTTCGAGGGCGACCAGGAGCTGCGCGAGGCGGTCGCCCAGGCGATCGACACCGAGGGCTTCAACCAGGCCGGCCTCGACGGGCTCGGCGTGAAGCAGTACACGGTCAACGCCGCCAGCTACAGCTGCGCGCTGGAGGACGAGTCGCTGCTGCAGCCCTACGACCCCGAGGCCGCGGCCGACGCGCTCGCCGGCCAGTCGATCCGACTGCTCATCATGAGCAACTGGGACCCGGCCGCCGACTTCCTCGCCGAGTCGCTGCGCGCCGCCGGCGCCGAGGTCACCGTCTCCGCCCCGGACCCCGCCGACTGGACCACGCAGATGCGCACCCAGCCGGAGACCTGGGACATCGCGGTCGCCGCCGAGAACGCCGGCCCGAACCTCATCAACCTGTCGATCGCGCGCTACCTCGGCGCGAGCTACGCCGACGGCGGCACCAGCGTGACCCGCGCCGACAACCCCGAGGGCCTCGCCTTCTACGAGGCGGCCGTCGCGGCCGACGACGCCGAGACGCAGTGCGAGAACTTCCTCGCGGCGCAGGAGACCATCCTCGAGCGCGTCGACATGATGCCCCTGATCACCGACACGCACCGCTACGTGGCCCGCGACGGCTTCGCCACGTACGTGTTCTCGGGCTACTGGGACATCTCGGCCATGCGCATCACCGCCTGACCGACCCGCAGCACCGCCCGGACCGGACCGCCGAGAGGACCCTCATGAGCACCACTTCCACCGAGACCCCCTCGGCGCCCGGTCCGGGCGCACCCCTGGAGCCCGGCGCACCGCGCGCCGCCTCCCTCGCCGGAGCCTGGCGGAGGTTCCTCCTCCGCCGGGCCGGCGGGCTCGTCGTCAATCTGGCGCTGCTCGTGCTGGTGACCTTCCTCATCGTGCAGCTCATCCCGGGCGACCCGGCCACCGCCATCGCGGGCGAGAACGCCACGCTCGCGCAGGTGGAGCTCGTGCGCACCCAGCTCGGCCTCGACCAGCCGGTGATCGTGCAGCTCGGGCAGTACCTGCTCGGCGTCGTGCAGGGCGACTTCGGCGACTCGTTCCGCTACCGGGTGCCGTCGCTCGACGTGGTCGGCGCGGCCGTGCCGTACACGATGACCATCACGGTCGTCTCGGTCGTGCTGCTGCTCGTCATCGGCATCGCCCTCGGCATGGCGGTCGGCGTCGCCACCCGCGGCGACCGGCGCCGCTGGCTCGACCTCGTCTTCACCGGCGTCGCCGGGGTCATCTCCTCGGTGCCCACCTACGTCTTCGCCACCGGCCTCGTCGTCGTCTTCGCTGTGACCCTGCGCATCCTGCCGCCGGCCTACTCGCCGGCCTACGACTTCGGCACCGCCGCGATCCTGCCGATCGCCGCGCTCACCATCGGCGGCGCCTGCTCGGTCGCCCGCATCGTGCGCCGCGAGACCGCGGTCATCCTCGAGCAGGACTACATGCGCACGGCGCGCGGATGGCGGCTGCCGGCGCTCTCGCTCTACGCGAAGCACATGCTGCCGAACCTGCTGACCACCGCGCTCACGCTGGCCGGCATCATCCTCACCGCCCTGCTCGGCTCGGCCCTCATCACCGAGGCGGTCTTCGCCTGGCCCGGCCTCGGCGGCGTGATCGTGCAGGCCATCGCCATCGACAAGGACTACCCGGTCATCCGTGCCGCGGTCTTCGTCATCGGCCTGATCTCGCTCGTGATCACCCTCGTCATCGACATCGTCCTGGGTCTCCTCGACCCGCGCACCCTGGGAGAGCAGCGTGGCTGATCCGACCACCGCCGTCCGCGCCGCCGGCGGGCCGCGCACCTTCGCCTGGAACCCGGCGCTCGTCGTCGGCCTCGTCATGCTCGGCGTCATCGCCATCGTCGCCATCGTGGCCCCCCTCACGATGAGCGGTCAGGCCACCGGCATCGGCGGCACGCCCAACCTCGGATCCGCCCCCGAGCACCCGCTGGGCACCGACACGCTCGGCCGCGACATGCTCGCCCGCACCCTCGTGGCCTCCCAGGCGACCGTGCTCATGGCCGCGATCGCCACCGGGCTGTCGGCGGCGGCCGGCATCGCCTTCGGCGTCGCCGTCTGGCTCGCGCCCCGCCGCATCCGAGAGATCGGTCTGCGCGCGATCGAGTTCGCGGTCAGCTACCCGACCATGCTCGTCGCCATCATCGTGGCCGCCATCCTCGGCCAGGGCGTCGTGCAGGTCGTCATCGCGATCGCCGTCGCCAACATCGCCGGCTTCGCGCGCCTCACCGCCAACCTCGCCGCGAAGATCGCCTCGAGCGAGTACGTGAGCACGGCCCGGCTGATGGGCGTGCCCGCTCACCGCATCGCGCTGCGGCACGTGCTGCCGAACATGGCCGAGCCGACCCTCATCCTCATCGCCGGGGCGTTCTCCGGCGCGCTCGTCGAGATCTCGGGCCTCTCCTTCATCGGCCTCGGCGCGCAGACGCCCGCCTTCGACTGGGGCACGCTGCTCAACGACGGCCTCAGCAAGATCGCTGTCAACCCGGTCGTGATCCTCGGTCCGGCCGTCGCGCTGACCTTCACCTCGCTCGCGGCGCTGCTCGTCGGCGACGGCCTCGCGGCGGCGGCGAACCCGCGCTCGAACACGACCCGCGCGCGCCTCGAGCGGATCGAGGGCGAGCCCGCCGTGCAGGATGCGGACGCGGTGCTGGTCGCCGACGGCATCACGGTGCGGCACGGCGTGACCGGCCGCACCCTCGTCGACGACGTGTCGTTCAGCATCCGCCGCGGCGAGGTGCTCGGCATCGTGGGCGAGTCGGGCTCCGGCAAGTCGGTGACCGCCTCGGTGGTCGGGCGGCTGCTGGGCGAGGGGCTCAGCGCATCCGCTCGCCGCCTGCAGCTCGGCGGCACGGACCTGCTCGGGCGCGTGCCCGAGCGCACCCTCGCCGAGAAGATGGCCTTCGTCTACCAGGACCCGGGCACCGCGCTGAACCCGGCGCTGATCCTGGGCATCCAGCTCTCCGACGTGCTGCGCATCCGCCTGCGGCACAGCCGGCGCGGCGCCTTCGGCATCCTGCTCGCGGGCTTCCGCGCGGTCAAGCTCACCGACCCCGAGGGGCGCCTGCGGCAGTACCCGCACCAGCTCTCCGGCGGCATGAAGCAGCGGGCCATGATCGCCTCGGCCATGAGCGTCAAGCCCGAGCTGCTCATCGCCGACGAACCGACCACCGCGCTCGACGTGACGGTGCAGCGCGAGGTGCTCACGCTGCTGAAGCGCCTCAACGAGGAGTCGGGTACCGCGGTGCTCTTCATCTCGCACGACCTCGGCGTGGTGCGGGCCCTGTGCGACCGCGTGCTCGTCATGAAGGACGGCCGCATCGTCGAGCGCATCGACGACGTGCGCTCGCTCTCGCAGGAGACCGTGACGCATCCCTACACGAAGCAGCTGCTCGCGGCGACGCCGGTGGTCTCCGTGCCCGTCGCGGCCGATCAGGACGAGGTGACCGCATGAGCGCGTCGATGGTGCGCGTCGAGGGGCTCGACGTGCGGTACGGATCGGCGCACGTGCTGCGCGACGTCTCGTTCGAGCTCGCCGCCGGGCGCACGGTGGGCGTCGTCGGCGAGTCCGGCTCGGGCAAGTCGACGCTGGCCAAGGTGCTCGTCGGCACCGCGCCGATCGCGTCCGGGAGCGTCGAGGTCGACGGCGTGGACGTGGCGAGCGCGGACCGCGCGGCGCTGCGCACCTACCGCCGGCGCATCCAGATGATCCCGCAGGACCCGTTCTCCTCGCTCTCGCCCCGGCGCACGATCGGGCAGACCCTCGCCGAGGCCATCGACCCGGTGCGCGCCCGCGTGACCGAGCACGAGGAGCGCATCGGCGGCTGGCTCGAGCGCGTCGGCCTGCAGGCCGACATGCTGCACCGCTACCCGCACGAGTTCTCCGGCGGCCAGCGCCAGCGCATCGCGATCGCGCGCGGCCTCATCATCGACCCGCACTTCGTCATCGCCGACGAGATCACGTCGGCGCTCGACGTCTCGGTGCAGGCGCAGATCCTCGAGCTGCTCGCCGAGATCAAGGCCTCGCTCGGGCTCACCATGATGTTCATCTCGCACAACCTCGCGGTCGTGCAGCGAGTCAGCGACGAGGTGATCGTGCTCTTCCAGGGCGAGGTCGTCGAGTCCGGCCCGGTGGAGCGCATCTACGCCGACCCGCAGCACTGGTACACCCGGCGCCTGCTCGAGGCCGACCCCGGTTCGGCCGGCTTCAGCCTGGCCGGCTGAGCACCGCCCAGCCAGCAGCACGACCGACCCGAGGAGATCGGATGCCCGCACGCCTACCCCTGACGCCCGTCGCCGAGGGTGCCACCCGCTACCTCGGCGCCACCCTGGTCGACGGCACCGGCGCAGCGCCGCTGCCCGCCGCCGAGGTGCTCGTGCGCGACGGCGTCATCGCCTACGCGGGCCCGGTGCGGGCCGATGCGGATGCGGATGCTCGGGTCGTCGACCTCGACGGCGCGTACCTGCTGCCCGGCTTCGTCGACGCGCACGTGCACCTCGCGATGGTGCCCGGCGCCCCGGAGGAGCAGCGCGCCTGGTACCCCGAGGAGTCGGTGCTCGCCGTCGCCGAGGTGCTGCGCGCCACCGTGCACGCGGGCGTGACCACGGCCCGCGACCTCGACGGGCTCACCCCGGGCTACCGCAACGCGATCGCCGCCTGCACCGCCGTCGGCCCGCGACTGCACCTCGCCATCGCCATGCTCTCGCCCACCGGCGGCCACGCCGACCCGCAGCTGCCGAACGGCTCGCTGCCCGCCTGGGCCGTGCGCCCGGGCATGCCCGAGCCCGGCCTCGTCGACACCGACGAGGACGTGATCCGCACGGTGCGCGCGCTGCTGCGGATGGGGGCCGACGCGATCAAGGTCGCGACGTCGGGCGGGGTCGGCTCGCCGACCGACGACCCGGGCGACGCCGGCGTGCCCGAGCGGCACGTGCGCCTCATCGCCGAGCTGCTCGCCGAGCGCGGCGGCCGCCCGATCACCGCCCACGCGCACACCGACGCCGCCGTGCGCGCCGCCGTCCTCGGCGGCGCGGCGAGCATCGAGCACGGCTACGACCTCGGCGGCGCCACGATCGAGCTCATGCTCGAGCGCGGCACCGTGCTCGTGCCGACGCTCAGCACGCTGCTGCGCGAGCTGCCCGTCTCGGCGACGCCCGAGCGGCGGGCGCAGCGCGCGGCGCTGCGGCAGCGCGGCCTCGACTCGGTGCGCCGAGCGATCGCGGCCGGTGTGCCGGTGGCCGTGGGCACGGACGCCGGCGTGCATCCGCACGGGCGCAACCTGCGTGAACTGGGCCTGCTCGTCGAGGCGGGCCTCGATCCGCTCGCCGCGATCCGGGCCGGCACACTCGGCGGGGCGGAGCTGCTGGGGCTCGACGCCTCGATCGGCTCGGTCGAGGCCGGCAAGCTGGCCGACCTCGTGGTGACGGATGCGCATCCGCTCGACGCGATCGACCGGCTCGCCGACGACGGCGCCGTGCGCATGGTCGTGCAATCGGGGCGGGTGCTCGTCGACCTCGACGGACGCCTCGACTGAGTCAGCCGCGGCGCCTCGTCGGCGCCGCCGTCAGCTCGTCCGCGGGATGCACCGCCAGGCGACGGCGGCGCCGAGCACGCAGGTCAGCGTGACGATGCCGAGCGACACCGTGCTCGGTGAACCGGCCGCACCGACGAGCGGCGCCGCGAGGGCGCCGAGCCCGTAACGGGTGACGCCGAGCGTGGCGGCGGCGCTGCCGGCGATCTCCGGGCGGCGTTGCAGTGCGAGCGCGGTGGCGGAGGGAGCGATGAGCCCGCCGCCGGCCGTCAGCAGCAGGATGGCCGCGATGACGATAGGCAGCCCGAGATCGAGCAGTCCCGCGACGATCGTGGTCGCCGCGCCGATGCCCGCGATCGCGAGCCCGAAGGGCAACACCGCGAGCGGCGACCAGCGCGCCCCGGCCCGGCCGCCGACGAGGCCGCCCGTGACGAGCAGCGCGGCGCCGCCGGCGATGACGAAGGAGTACTGCTGCGGGCTGAGCGCGAAGGTCTCCTGCAGCACGAAGGCCGCGCCGCTGACGTAGGCGAAGAGCGCGCCCGCCGTGAGCCCGACGACCAGCATGGGCGCGGCGTAGCCGCGGTCGCGCAGCAGGCTGCCGAGGTCGCCGGCGACGGTGCGGCCGTGCGCGACGCGGCGCTCCGCAGGCAGCGACTCGGTGAAGCTCAGGGCGCAGGTGAGCCAGACGACCGCGCCCACCCCCGCGAGCACCAGGAAGGTGCCGCGCCAGTCGATGAGCGCCGCCAGCTGCCCGCCGAGCAGCGGCCCGACGAAGGCCGCCGACCCCGTGATCACCGCGATGCTGCCGTAGTAGCGGGTGAGGCGCGGGCCCGACAACCGGTCGCGTCCGGAGGCCTGCGCGATCACCATGCCCGTCGCTCCGGCCAGCCCCTGCACGAAGCGCGCCGCGATGAGCATCTCGATGCTCACGCTCACGGAGCAGAGCACCGCCGCGACGATGTAGACGCCGAGCCCGATGAGCAGCGGGCGCCGACGCCCGAAGCGGTCGGACATCGGCCCCACGATCAGCTGCCCGGCCGCGAGCCCGATGAGGCAGGCGGTGAGCGTGATCTGCGCCAGCGACGGCGCCACCTGCAGGTCGTCGCGCAGCTGCGGCAGCGACGGCAGGTAGAGGTCGACCGACACGGGGCCGAAGATCGTCAGCATGCCGAGCACGACGGGCAGCCATCGGCCCAGCCCTGCGTCGCTGGGCGCCTGCTCGGCCTGCTCGTCCTGTCGCAGCGTCATCGCATCCCTTCGTCTCCGCATGCTCGCATCGAAGCGGATGCGCGGACTCCGAGGGAGGCCCCGACGGTACCGGCCCGCGGCAGCGGCCCGGCCGCCGACGAGGATCGAGCCGGCCCTGCCCGTTCAGTGGAGCTCGAGAGCCAGTTCCTGAGCCAGCTCCATGCACCGCACGCGAGCCGGGGAGAAGTCGTAGGGCATCATCCGGACGGCCTCGGCGAGGCTCGTCGAGCCGCACGTCTCGCCGTCGTCGGCGGAACCGGGGTGCGCCTCCTCCCAGGCGTCGAAGCGGTCGTCGTCGGCCTGCGCCAGGCCGGAGCTCTCGATGACCGCGTGGAGGGCGGCCTCGAAGGCGGCCCGTTCGGCGGCCACCTCCGCGACGCGGGGGTCGTCGACGGCGACCGAGTCGTCGAGCGCCGTCTCGGCGGCCTCGATCCGGTCGGAGGCCTCCCGGAGCTGCGGGTCGGTGGCCAGAGCGATGAACCGCGACGCCTGGACGGATGCGCCGAGCGAGCCGAAGATCCGCTCGGTCACGAGCAGGGTGTCCAGGTCGTCCTGCCGCAGCGCGCCCTCGGGCAGATCCGCGAGGCGGTCGCTCACGGCATCGGAGAGCAGGCCGAGCCTGCTGCCCTGCGCCCGCATCCGCTGCACGGCGCTCACCTGCCGCTCGAGTTCGGCCTGCCGGGCGGCGAGCGACCCCTCGAGCCGGGCCAGGACGCCCGCGACATCGCCGCCGTCGACGGTGCCGGCCGGGTCCGCGAAGGCGTCGCGCACGTCGTCGAGGGGCACGCCGGCGTCGGCCATCCGGCGGATCCACAGCAACCGGATCATCTCGTCGTAGCCGTAGCGGCGGCGGTCGTCGCTGCCTCGTTCGGACTCCGGGAGCAGACCGATCTGGTGGTAGTGGCGGATCGCTCGCGGCGTGGTGCCGACGAACGCCGCCGCGTCGCCGATCTTGACCTGACGCGGCGGGATGAAGGACGAGAGCATGGGCGGGCCTTTCTCGGTGAGTGGGATGCATCCACTGCACCACATGACGTTGCGGAAGGCGCAAGGCCGAGTCCGCGCCTCGGGGCTGGACGTCGTGCGCTCATCGCGCTACTGTTCTTGTGTACATAAACAGTAGGAGTTGCGGTGCGCCTCGTCATCTCGTCGGATTCGGCCTCGCCGATCTACCAGCAGATCAAGGCGCAGGTGCGCTCGGCGATCCTGTCCGGCGAACCGCCGGCGGGCGCGACGCTGCCGTCCCTGCGGCAGCTGGCGGCCGAGCTCCGGGTGAGCGTCATCACGGTCACCCGCGCCTACAACGACCTCGTGGCCGAAGGCCTCGTGCGCAACGAGCACGGGCGCGGCTTCGTCGTGCGCGAGGTCGACGCGGTGACCGCTGCGGCCGCCCTCGAGGGGCAGGTCGACGCGGCCCTGCAGGTGCTGCTGACGGCGGCGCGCCACGCCGGACTGACCGCTGACGACATCCATCGCCGCATCGATGAGACCTGGAGGGCTCATGACTGACGACACGATACGAACGGCTGCGCACGACCCCGTGCGGGTCGAAGCGCTCGGCATCCAGCGCGAGGGGTTCCGGATCTCGGACGTCTCCTTCTCGGTGCCCCGCGGCGGCGTGGTCGGCATGGTCGGCCCGAACGGCGCCGGCAAGACCACGGCCATCCGGGCGCTGCTCGGCCTGGTCGCACCGGACGCCGGCACCGTGCGCACCTTCGGATGCGCGCCGGGGTCGCCGGAGGCGCTCGCGCGCATCGGGATCGTTCTCGATCATCCGACCGCGGCACCGGAGTGGCGCGTCGACAGCATCGGACGCCGGCTCGCCCCCTTCTACGCCGAGTGGGACGACGCGCTCCTGCGCGACATGCTCGACCGGCTGGGCGTGCCGCGGACGCAGCGCGTCGGCGAGCTCTCCCGAGGGCAGGGCGTGAAGCTGACGCTCGCCGCCGCGCTCGCGCAGCGTCCGGAGCTCCTCATCCTGGACGAGCCGTCCAGCGGCCTCGACCCGGCCTCCCGGCGCCAGATCGGCGACGTCATCCGGGACTTCATGATCGACCCCGACCACGCCGTGCTCTTCTCGACGCACATCACCACCGACCTCGACGCGCTGGCGGATGATCTGCTGGTGCTCGTCGGCGGACGCGTGGCCTACCGCGGTCCGCTGCACGAGGCGACCGAGACCTTCGCGCTCGCCCGAGGCGCCGGCTCGCCGCCGCGCGAGCACGTCCTGGGCGTGCAGCGCAGCGGCGCGGGCTGGACCGCGCTCGTGCGGATGGAGGACTCGGCGGTGTTCGACGCCGGCACCGTGATCGACACCGCCGGCATCGACGACATCGTCATCCACCTCGGCGCCGAGCACCAGGGGGTCGCGGCATGAGCCTCGTCTTCGCGCGCTTCGACCTGCAGTCGTGGCTGCCCCGCACCCAGACCCTGCTGCCGCTCGCCTTCATCGTGGTGATCGGCATCGTGCTCCCGGTGCCGGGCATGGCGATCGCCGCCTCCGCCATCGTGACCATGCTGCTCGTGCCGACGCCGTTCCTCGGCGACGAGCGGGGGCGCCTCGACACCCTCTACGGCACCCTGCCGGTCTCCCGCACCAGCATCGTCGTCGGGCGCACGCTCGCGATCGTCGCGCTGAACGCGGTCGCGGTGATCGTCGCGAACGCCTCGACGCTCCTCGTCGCGCTCGCGCGAGGCGGCTCGCCCGACCCGCAGGTCCTCCTGCTCGTGAACGCCGGCGCCTTCGCCCTCGTCGGCCTGGCCGTGGCCCTGCAGCTGCCCGTCTTCTTCCGCATCGGCTACTCCCGCGGTCGGCTGATGGCCTACGCCCCTGCGCTGGTCATCGCCGGTCTGGCCTGGATCGGCCAGGAGACCGGCCTCATCACCTCGAACGTGGCGCCCCCGGCGCCGATCCCGGTCCTCGCGGCGATCGGGTTCGCCATCGGGCTGATCGGCATCATCGCCGGAGCCGTCGTCGCTGCGCGGCTCTACCGGGACCGCGAGCTGCGCTGATCGACCGCCCGACCGGCGATCCGCGCGGGTGACGGCCGGACGAGGGCCCTGGAGCGATGCTCCAGGGCCCTCGTCGACGGTCGGTGACGATCAGGCGTCGATCGCCCGCGCGTTCGCCTCGCTGGTCACGGCGATCTTGCGGGGCTTGGCCTTCTCGCTCACCGGGATGGTGATCGTCAGCACGCCCTCGTTGTAGGTCGCGGCGATCGCCTCGGTGTCGAGGCCCTGGCCGAGCGTGAACTGGCGCAGGAAGCTGCCGCCGGAGCGCTCGCGCGAGAGCCACTTCACGCCCTCGGTGGCGGCGATGCTGCGCTCGGCGCGGATGGTGAGCTGCTGGCCGTCCACGTCGATGTCGACCGAGCCCGGGTCGATGCCCGGCAGGTCGGCGCTGAGCACGTAGTGATCGCCGTCGCGGAAGAGGTCGATCGGCATCGGCTGCGGGCCGCGGGCGCCGACGGCGGTCGAGAAGAGCCGCTCCATCTCGCGGAAGGGGTCGTAGGTCAGGGACATGGTCATCCTCCTCGTCGACTAGACCTGAGTCGCGGTGACTCAGGTTCGATGAGCAGAAAATTAGCACTCGGCATCGGAGAGTGCCAAGCCGGTTCCCTTCGAGTTCGCTGAGGACTGCCGTCGCCACCGCGGCGCCCTGCCTCGTCGGCCGCAGGACGCGCCGTGCGCAGCATGTGCGCGAGCCGCGCGAGCGCGGGATAGCGTCTCCCGCGTGACGCAGCGCGACGAATCCGGCACCGGCGGCGACGCCGCCGCCCTGACGCGCGGACCCGGGCCCGGCGGGAACCCCGCCCGAGCTCGATCGGGTCGCGACGATCGTCCTGCGCACCGCTTCGACGGCGGGCCCGACCGTCCCTCGCTGGAAGGCCGTCGCTCGTGACGGCCCTGATCGCTCGGCGATGGCGTGTCGTGAGCGCGGCGACCGCCGGCCTCCTCGCCCTCACCGGCTGCGGTTCGACGGACTCGCCATCGGAGCGCGGCACCGTCATCGACCTGCTGCGCCAGGACTGGCGGCACGTCGCTGGAATCGTCGCCGAGGGCGATGGCCTGCGGGTGGCTGCGACCGGGAGCCGTATCGTCGAACAGGACGGTGCAGGCGGCCGACCGAACCCTCCGGTCAACCTCGCCGGAGCGCACCTGTCGGCTGCGGGGGACTTCGCGCTCAGCGCCTCGTTCGTCGACGTGACCGCGGACGCCACCCTGGCCGTCTACGGCAGCCCGCCGGTGATCGCCGACGAGTTCCGCATCGAACCCCCGGGGCTCCGGCTCACGCTGCGCGGCGACGACCTCCGGATCGCTCTGCTCGACGGCGCTGATGCGACCGACCCTGAGCCTGCGCAGGAGGAGCAGGTCACGCTCCACGACCCAGGGGCGGAGCTCACCGTGCGTCGATCGGGCGACCGGCTCGAGTTGGCCAGCGGTGGCGAGACGGTGTCCTCCCTGCGCCTCGGCGACGTCTTCGGCTCCGGCGAGCTCTGGCTGGGGCTCTCGAGCGAGCAGGGGTCCTTCACGGTCGATGCGCTCACCGCAGCCGCACCGGCAGGTGCGACCCTGGCCGTCGCAGGGCCGGCCGCAGCCGGTGCGGAGCCGGCTCCGGACGGTCTGCAGGCTCTCGCCGCCCGCGCCCGCCCGGGCTTCCCGATCGGCGCGGCGGTCGCACTCGGCCCGCTCGTCTCGGACCCGGAGTACGCGACGAACTTCGTGGGGAACTTCGGCTCGCTCACCCCCGAGAACGCCATGAAGCCGCAGGCGCTCTCCCCGCGGCGAGGCGAGTACACCTTCGAGGAGGCGGATGCGCTCCTCGACCTCGCAGCACGGAAGGGGATCGCCGTGCACGGCCACACCGTCGCCTTCACCGAGGCGATGCCTCGCTGGATGCAGGAGCTCCCCAGCGGCACCGACGACGAGCGCCGAGCCAGCGCCGAGATCCTGCTCGACTACGTGACGACCGTCGTCACGCACTTCCGGGGTCGGCTCGATTCGCTCGATGTGGTCAACGAACCGTTCGACGTCGATCAGGGCACCCGCCTGCAGGAGAACGTCTGGCACCGGGTCTTCGGGCCGACGTACCCGGTGGCCGTCTCGCAGGCGGTGCATGAGGTGGACCCGGACATCCGGCAGTTCATCAACGAGAACGGCGCCGACGTGCCGGGCCCGCGTCAGGACGCCCTGCTCCGGCTCGCGCTCGACACGAACGAGCGGGGCGGGCACATCGACGGCGTGGGCCTCCAAGCGCACGTCTACCACCTCGACACCGACGCCATCTCGGCCGACGATCTCGCGACGACGTTCGGCAACGTCGAGCGCGCAGGGCTCATCGCGCGCATCTCCGAGAACGACGTCACCCGGAGCGAGGGCCGGGACGTCCAAGCGGAGCAGTACGCCACGATCCTCGCCGCCTGCCTCCGCTCCGAGGCCTGCGTCTCCTACACGACGTGGGGCGTCGACGACCGGTACGACTGGTGGATCGACGACGACGGCGGCCTGCAGCAGGGCCACGACCTCCTGTTCGACGGCGGAGAGCCGACGCCTGCCTACGAGGCCGTGCGGAGCGTGCTCGCCGATTGATCGCGACTGCTGCGGAGCGCGGCTGCTGCCGGGGGTTGGAGCGCCCGGGGAGCCGCGCAACGCATTCATCGTTTCCCGTATTGCTAGACAAACTAGATGCATGGGAACGTGTGTTCTCACGCATCTGCGAGCAGGAGGGGAGCACGACCATGACGATCGCCGTTCACCGGAGGACGACATGGAGAGCCGTGCAGCCCGACCTGCTGGTCGGGCAGGCGGGCGGAGACTTCGCCGGCACCATCGAGGCCCGCGACGGCCGCTTCACCGCGACCTCGGGTCTCGGCAGGCGTCTCGGCCGGTTCCGGTCCGCGGCAGCCGCGCAGGCTGCTCTCGAAGCCGACGCCGCGGTTCAGGCCCCGCGTTCCGAGCGGGACGCCCGCATGATCCAGCTCGCGATCTTCTTCACCGGTATCGCGGCCGCGGGGACGGTCGCGATCGCTGCGATGGTGACCCTGTGAGCGCGTACCGCACGGCCGGTGCCACGGGCGTCCCCACCATCGCGATGCTGACCCGCGCCGATGCCGAGGCCGCCGGGCAGCTCGGCGTCTTCGAGGCCAAGGGCGGCGGCACCGTGGTGGTCGAGATCCGCGACGTGCACGAGAACCTCCTGGCCCGCACGGCCGTCACCACGGATGCGGCGCCGAAGAGCGTCGTCGACGCGGTGCTCGAGCCCACCGTGCTCGAACGCTACTCCGGCTTCACGATCGTGCCGATCGACCGGCGCCGCCTCACCGCGGCCGTCGGCCTGCAGCTGAGCTCGACGCCGGGAGCGCTCGAGCGCGCCGGCCTCCAGCTCCCGGCCTAGGTCGGAACGAGCTCGGACGACGGCGTCCGATCCTCCGTCGTGACACCGGTTCCGACCGGGTTCACGCCGCGCGGTAGGGGTGCCGCGCGGGACGCCCTCAACGTGCCGGCTGTGCGGCGAGGGTGTCCTCTCCCCAGCCCTGCGCCTGCGAAGAACGGAGAACGCTCATGACCAGCACGCCGGACCGCGAACGCCCCCGCGAGGCGTCGCCGAACGCGCGGCACGTGCCCGCTCGGCCGCGCACGCTCGCGACGGTGCTGCTCGCCGCGATGCTGCGCCTGAACCGAGACGCGACCGCCGCCGAGCGCACGCGCGAGATCACCGCCGACTGAGCGCGGCCGGGTGCCGGGCTCTCGGTGCGAATCGAAGGCCCGCGCCCTCAGGATGCGGGGCTGCCGTTCGCGATGTCGGCGAGGGCGGCGAGGTGCGCCTCGAGCGCAGCGGAGCCGGCGGCGGTGAGCGCGACCCAGGTGAGGCGTCGAGCGTCGACCCGTTGGGGCGAGCTCTCCTTGCGCAGCGCGACGAAGCCCGCGTCCGAGAGGATCTTGAGGTGCTTCGACAGCTTGGCGTCGTCGATGGCCAGCGCATCGCGGATGACGGCGAAGTCGAGCTCGTCGACGGCCCGCAGCAGGCCGCAGATGCGGAGGCGGAGGGGTGCGTGGATGACCTCGCTGAAGGACGGCTCCGGTGCGACCGTCACGGCCGCGCGCCGCTCCGCGACGCGATCTCGTCGCGGAGCGCTGCGTCGTACCGCCGCCCGAGGGCGACGGTGGCGGCGAAGGTGATGGCCGCAGGGATCGACGCCCACCACGGTTCGAGGCCGAGGAGCTTGAACGCGAGGCTCGAGAGCATCGCGGCGACGACCACGGCGAGCAGGGCCAGCATGAGGCGTCGACCGCGCGGGCCCGCCGGCTTCGAGACGGCGACACCGTACCTGCGCGAATAGGTCGTCGTCAGCACCGGGATCGCGACGATGCCGATCGCGATCGCCATCACCGGCCACGCCCCGGGCAGCGCATGAGCCCCGGCGAAGACCGCGGTGATGACACCGAGTGCGGGGTGGTACCACCACGGCGTGACGATCCGGGCGGCGAGCGCCGTGCCGTCCGCGTCGAGCGACCCGAGCGCCGCTCGAGCCTCGGCCTGCGTCATCGCGGGCGAACCGGCGTCGGCCGCGTCCTCTCCGAAGTCATTTGCCATGATCGCAACTCTAAATGATGACTTGCGATGGTCGCAAGGGAAGTGCGTCAGGTGGGGGGAAGTAGCGGGCGAGCACCGGTCGCGCGTGCACTCGTCAGGCCAGCGGTCCATCCTTGACGCCCGCCTCGCCGCCTGCTTATATGAAGCGCTTCAAGTAAATCGAGCTCACTCGCCGTCGAAGGAGACAGCAATGGTCCGCCCCCTCATCCGCCCTGGTCAGATCTGGCTCGACACGAGCGGAGTGCCGATCCAGGCGCACGGCGGCTCGGTCATCGAGGTCGACGGCACCTTCTACTGGTACGGCGAGAACAAGGAGCGCACCGTGCCGGGCGGCCCCGTGTGGCACTGGGGGGTGCGGTGCTACTCCTCGACCGATCTGGTCGAGTGGACCGATCGGGGCCTGATCATCCCACCCGACGAGGCGGACGAGGGCTCGCCGCTGCACCCTCATCAAGCGCTCGATCGGCCGCATATCGTGCGCGACGCGGCCACCGGTCGGTTCGTGGCCTGGGTGAAGGTGATGACCAAGGGCTCCGTCCAGCGCTCCACGGTGCTCGTGGCCGACGACATCCTCGGGCCGTACCGGATCGAGCGCAGCTGGCTCGCCCCGCTCGGGATGAGCGCGGGCGACTTCGATCTGGTAGTCGACCCGCACGACGGCAAGGGCTACTACTACTTCGAGCGGGTCCATTCCGAGATGATCTGCGCGGACCTCACCTCGGACCTCACGGACGTGACGGGGTACTACTCGACGCACTTCCCGCAGCCGCAGCCGCCCTTCGTGCGCGAGGCCCCGGCGTACTTCCAGCGGGGCCGCCGGCATTACCTGCTCACCAGCGGAACGACCGGCTACTACCCGAACCCTTCGCAGGTCGCTGTCGCGGACAGCTACCACGGTCCCTTCACGGTGCTCGGCGATCCGCATCCCGGTGATCCGAGCCGGACCTCCTTCCACGCTCAGATCTCATCGGTGTTCAAGCATCCGGGCAAGAAGGACCTCTACATCGCGCTGGGGGACCGGTGGCTGCCCGACTACCTCGAGAGCAGCGATCGGGCCATCGACGCCTTCACGCGCCATTTCGCTGAAGGTCGCGACGGTGACGAGCGCATGGAGGAGCTCGCGGCCGTGGATACGCGTCGAGCCGGCTACGTCTGGCTGCCGCTCCGTTTCGAGGACGGGATGCCGTTGATCGACTGGGTCGACGAGTGGAGCCCCGACGACTACGAAGACGCGTGAGCCGGAGCCCGGTCGGCGTCGCGAGATCCGAACCTGCGGTTGACACCGTCCCGGGCGGACAATATCTTGCACATGAAGCGCTTCAAAGAAGCGCGCATCGCACTTCAAGGAGGAATTGTGAGCACCACACGCAGCACTCGCGCGGCACGCCGCGTCACCCCGTTCATCGCTCTCGCCGGAGCCGGCGCGCTCGCTCTCACCAGTTGCGCCGGCGGCGGCGGTTCGGACGACAGCAGTTTCAGCTACCTGGGTCAGACCCAGAACACGGCGATCGCCGGCAACCTCGAGGACCTCGGGGCCGGCGCGTGCGCCACCGCCGAGGAGGCGTCCCCGCTCTCGACCGATTCCGTCGACGGCACGCAGTGGGACCAGCAGATGCAGCTGCTCGCCGGGCAGAGCGGGCTCTCCGACATCTCGATGGCGGCCGGCACCCCCGCGCTGATGAACGAGTTCATCGATGCCGGTCAGGTCGTCGATCTCTCCGCGGCGCTCGAGGACCTCGGTGTGGCCGATCGTGTGCTCCCCGCAGCCGATTCGCTGATCAAGTCGCTCTACGGACGCGACGCCCTGTACGCCTTGCCCACCGAACTGAACATCGAGGGCTTCTGGTACAACGAGCAGCTGCTCGCCGACAACGGCGTCGAGCCGCCCGCCACCTGGGACGAGCTCGTCGACGCCGCCGCGACCCTCGATGCGGCCGGCGTGCAGCCCTTCGTGGCCTCCGGGCAGGACGGCTGGCCGGTGACGAGGCTCATCGGCAATTACATCGCCCGGGACCTCGGCGCGGACGCCCTGAGGGCCGTCGCCGACGGCGACGCCTCGCTCACCGACCCCGAGTACGTCGCTGCCGCGCAGGCCGTCTCGGACCTCGGCAGCGCCGGCTACTTCGGACCGGCCGCGGGATCGATCGACGGACCCACCGCCGAGAACCAGTTCCTCACCGGCGGTGGCGCCTTCTACTACATGGGCTCCTGGGCCCTCGCCGCGTTCAACGACGAGGAGCTGAACCAGATCGGCGCCGACAACATCGGATACCTGCCGTTCCCCGAGGTCGAGGGCGGTGCGGGCTCGGTCATGGACGTGCCCGCGAACGTCGGCATCCCGGTGATGCTCTCGCAGGCCGGCTACGACGAGTCGAGCGAGGCCTGGCTGCAGTGCATCGCGGAGAACTACGGCGACGTCGCCCTCGAGGAGCGCGGCCAGGTGACGGGTTTCGTGACGGAGAGCGACGTCGAGGTCCCGGAGCTCACCGCCACGGTGCAGCAGACCATCGCCGAAGCCGGCACCGGTCTGCTGTGGTTCGAGGCCTTCTTCACCCCGGAGGCCACCACGGTGAGCCAGACCAACGGGGGAAGCCTCGCGACCGGGCAGATCTCCGGGCAGGAGTTCATGGAGCTCGTCGAAGCCGCCAACGGCTGAACCGCCGAATCCACCACTCGCCGGGCCGCGGTCGAACCGCGGCCCGGTTCCCTTCCCCTCGAGGTGAACTGATGCATCGCACCCTCGGCGACCCGAAGGCAGTCCTCGTGCTGCTCGGTCCCGCTCTTCTCGTCTATACGCTCGTCATGCTCGTGCCGATCTTCTGGTCCCTCGGCTACACGGTCATGGACGGCAACGCGCTCCGCGGTTTCGAGTTCGTCGGCTTCGACAACTTTGCCCGCTTCTTCCAGGACCCGACCGCCATGGAGACCCTGTGGTTCACGGTGCGCTACGCGCTCGTGCTCACCGTGCTCCAGGTCGTCGTCGGCTACCTGCTCGCCCTCCTCTACGTCTTCGTGCTGCGGAGATCCTCGAGCCTGGTGCGCACGGCGGTGTTCTTCCCGGTCATCCTCCCCACGGTCGCCGTAGCCCTCCTCTTCCAGCGGATGTTCGAGCTCGCGCCCACAGTCGGCCCGGTCAACGCCGTCCTCGACTTCCTGTCGCTCGGCTCGATCGACTGGCTCGGCGAGTCGGGAACGGCCTTCTGGGTCATCATCGCGATGGATGTCTGGCGGTCCATGGGGTTCTACGCGGTGCTGCTCTATGCGGGGATCGTCGACATCCCCGACGACGTGATCGAGTCCGCGCGCATGGACGGCGCCAGCGGACTCCGCCTCGTCAGGTCGATCGTCATCCCGATGTCGCTCCCGGTGCTGCTCTCGGCCATCATCTTCAGCGTCAACGGGACGCTCAAGGTGTTCGACACCGTCATCGCGCTCACCAACGGCGGCCCCGGCACGTCGACGACGCCGCTGACCGTGTACATGTTCCGAGCGTCCTTCCAGTACGGCTCGTACGGATACGGCTCGACGATCGCGCTCATGCTCGCGATCCTCTGCCTCCTCGTGACGCTGTTCATCTTCCGGTCCAGTCGCCGCGATCTGACGAAGGGATGACCATGTCCGCCGACGTCATCGCCCGCACCACCTCGACCCGCGCACCGTCGCCCCGCGCACGTGCGGCCAAGCGGATGCTGCAGCGACTGCCCGCACTCCTGGTCATCGCCTTCGTGCTCGTGGTCGTGCTCTACCCGTTGCTCTGGCTCGTGCTCGGCTCCTTCAAGACGCAGCCCGAGTTCCTCAGCGAACCGTTCTGGTCGCTGCCGCAGCAGTGGAACTTCGACAACTACACCGAGGCCTTCGTCGAGGGCGGCCTCGGCCGCTACATCCTCAACAGCGCCATCGCCACCCTGCCGTCGCTCGGGATCCAGCTCATCTTCGGCCTCGGTGCCGCGTTCGCGCTCGAGATCATGGTCTGGAAGGGCCGCGGCACGGTGCTGCTCATGTTCCTCGCCGGCATCATGATCCCGGTGCAGATGATCCTGCTGCCGCTGTTCACGATCTACTTCAACCTGCACCTCACCGGCACGCGCTGGCCGCTGATCATCACCTACGTCGCCATGGGTCTGCCGTTGACGGTGTTCATGATGGCCACCTACATGCGCGCGATCCCGCGCGAGATGTTCGAGGCCGCGGAGCTCGACGGTGCGGGCGTGTACCGCCAGTTCTGGTACTTCGCAGTACCGCTCGTCCGGAACGCGATCTTCACCGTGGGCCTCGTGCAGTTCTTCTTCATCTGGAACGACCTGCTCGTGGCCATGACGTTCGTGCAGAGCTCCGAGCTGCGCACGATCCAGGTCGGATTGCTCAACTTCACCGGCGAGTACGGTGCCGTCTCCTACGGCCCCATGTTCGCCGGAATCGCCGTCAACGTGATCGGAACGCTCATCATCTACCTCTTCCTCAACCAGAAGGTCATGAAGGGCCTCGCCGCCGGAGCAGTGAAGGGATGAGCGCACGACTGACCCGGCTCCGCGCCGAGCACCGACGTGACGGCCTCGGCGTCGCGACCCCCGCTCCCCGGTTGTCGTGGCGACTCGAGTCCGACGGAACCGACCTCGTCCAGGACGCCGTGGAGCTCCGCGCGACGACCGTAAACGGCACGACCACGACGGGGTGGGTGCCGACGGCGGATCAGGTGCTCGTCGAATGGCCGTTCGCCCCAATCCGGTCGCGCGAGCAGGTCGAGGTCTCGGCCAGAGCGCGGCTCTCGGACGGTGCGGAGACCGAGTGGAGCGCCCCGCTCGAGCTGGAGGGAGCCCTCTACGAACCGCAGGACTGGTCCGTCGACTTCGTCTCGCCCTCCGAGTCGGCGCCTGCTGCAGGAGTGCGTCCCGGGTACCTGCTCCGCGCGGCGTTCAACGTCCCGGAGGGCACGACCCGTCTCCGCGCCCACGTGACCGCTCACGGGATCTACCAGCTCGAGCTCGATGGCCGACGCGTCGGCGATGAGGAGCTCGCACCGGGCTGGACCAGCTACCGGCACCGCCTGCGCACCCGCACGATCGCGCTGCCGCCGACGAGCGGATCGCATGCGCTCGGCGCCGAGCTCACCGACGGTTGGTACCGCGGCCGCATCGGCTTCCACGGCGGCATCTGGGACAACTACGGCGACGATCTCGCGCTCCTCGTGCAGCTGGAAGCCACCGTCGACGGCGGAGAGACGGTGGCGGTACCGCTCGACTGGCGTGTCCTGGACGACGGCCCGGTGGTCGCCGCGAGCCTCTACGACGGTGAGCACTACGACGCCCGCCGGGTTCCCGCGGGATGGTCCACCGCCGACTTCGACGACACCGGCTGGCGCGACGCGGTCCCGCTGCCGCGGCGGTCCTTCGGAGCCGTGCTCGAGCCGGCCATCGGCGAGCCGGTGCGGGTCGTCGAGACCCTCGCCCCCATCTCGGTCGAGCACCGTCCAAACGGCCGGATCCGGCTCGACTTCGGCCAGAACATCTCGGGCAGACTCCGTATCCGGGTCACCGGCGAGGCGGGTCACGCCGTCACGATGCATCATGCGGAGGTGCTGGAGCACGACGAGCTCGCGATCCGTCCGCTGCGGTCCGCCCCGTCGGTCGACCGCTACGTGCTGCGGGGCGATGGCCCGGAGGTCTGGTCGCCTCGCTTCACCATCCACGGGTTCCGGTACGCCGAACTCGAGGGTTGGCCCGGCGAGTTCAGCGCCGAGCACGTCGACGCCCTGGTGGTGCACACCGACATGGAGCGCACCGGGTGGTTCGAGTCCGACCATCCGCTCGTCAACCGCCTGCACGAGAACACCGTCTGGAGCATGCGCGACAACTTCGTCGACCTGCCCACCGACTGCCCGCAGCGAGACGAGCGGCTGGGCTGGACCGGAGACATCCAGGTGTTCGCTCCCGCGGCCACGACGCTCTTCGACTGCGGCGGCGTGCTGGCGAGCTGGCTCGTCGACCTCGAGGCGGAGCAGTCGGCGGACGGCCACGTGCCGAACTTCGTACCCTGGCTCGAGTGCGGGTTCCCGGAGCCCGCATCGGCTGCATGGGGCGACGCCGCGGTCATCGTGCCCTGGACCATGTTCCAGCGACGAGGCGACGTCGGCGTGCTGCGCCGGCAGCTGCCGAGCATGATCGCCTGGGTCGATCACTTCGCTGCGAAGACCGACGACCGCGGCGTCATCGCGGACGGCATGCAGCTCGGGGACTGGCTCGACCCGGCCGCGCCTCCCGAGGATCCGGGCGCCGGCCTCACCGACAAGTACCTCGTGGCGACGGCGTACCTGGCCCACTCCGCACGGCTCCTCGAACGAGCCGCCACCGTGCTGGGTGAGACCGCGGTGGCACAGCACGCTGCGATGATCGCGGATCGCACGAGGGAGGGGTTCCGGGCAGTCCACTACGCCGACGGGACCGGGCTCGACACCCCGACGGCCGCTGCGCTGGCGATCACCTTCGACCTGCTCGACGATGGCGAAGAGCGCAGCGCCGTCGGGGTCCGGCTCGCAGCGCTCGTACGAGAGGGCGGTCATCGGGTGCAGACGGGATTCGTCGGCACTCCGATCATCTGCGACGCCCTCGCATCGACCGGCCACCTGGACGTCGCCTACCGCCTCATCGACGAGCGGGACTGCCCCTCGTGGCTGTACCCCGTGACGATGGGCGCGACGACCATCTGGGAGCGGTGGGATTCGATGCTGCCGGACGGCACGGTCAATCCCGGGGAGATGACCTCGTTCAATCACTACGCGCTCGGCGCCGTGGTGGACTTCCTCTACCGGTCCGTCGGCGGGATCGTCCCCGTCGAGGCCGGCTACCGCTCCGTGCGGATCGCACCGCGTCCCGGCGAGCTCTTCGGGTCGGCGAGCACCAGGGTGGTCACCCCGTACGGCGAGATCGCCACGACGTGGGCGCAGGTCGACGGCGAGCTCGTGCTCGAGGCCACGCTGCCGGTCGGTGTGCGCGGTGAGCTGGTCTGGCCCGACGGGGGTGTCGAGCCCATCGGCAGCGGATCGCACCGGCGGGTGCGGAGGCGCTGATCCCGTCGCGACCGGCCGTGCGGCCTAGCCGCGCTGCGCCGGTCGCGGCACCGCGCCCAGCCGCCCGATGGAGCTCTCACGAGCGCTGATCGTGGGCGGCAGCACCATCTTGCGATGCTGGTGCGCCTCGCCGGACCGCAACTCGTCGAGCATGAGCGACATCCCCGCCTCACCGACCGCGTACCCCGGCAGGTCGACGGTCGAGATCGGCACGGCGCTATCGCGGCCGGACTTGTTGTCGTCGCAGGCGATGATCGCGATGTCGTCCGGGAAGCGGACGCCGTCGCTCAGCAGGGAGTTCATGAGACCCATCGCGACGAGGTCCGCAGCAGCGACGATGCCGTCGGGGAGGTCGTGGCGGGGCCTGCCGCCGAGCTCGGCCGCGATGGTCTCGCCGTCCTCCGTCTGGATCTCGATCGAACCGATGCGCTCGAGCTCGACCGACCCCGACTCCGCGACGGCGCGCTGCACTCCCCGATAACGCTCCGCCACCGCGAGGGTCGTGAGCTCACCGCCGGCGAAGACGAGCTTTCGGCGTCCGAGCTCGATGAGATGCCGCGCGGCCAGATACCCCGACAGCTCGTAGTCGACGCGGACGCTGCAGACGTCGAGCGAGTCCTCGACGGGAGCATCCAGGAGGACGACCCGCCCACCTGCGCGGAGGATGCGCTCGACGCCGCCGAGCTCGCTGCCGTAGACGGTCAGGAGGATGCCGGCCAGCTGCTCCTGCAGGAAGTGGTCGATGTACGCGCGCTGGCGGTCGCGGTCGATCGCGGCGTTCGCCAGCACGAGGTACATGCCGGAGGCGGAGGTGACCGCCTCAGCGCCGCGGGCCATGTCGGTGTATAGGGTGTTCGAGACATCGACCATCACCATGCCGACCGTGTTCGAACTGCCTGCGGCGAGCGTGCGCGCAGCGCTGTTCCTCACGAAGCCGAGTTCGTCGATGGCCGCGAGGACGCGATCGCGAAGGCTCTCTCGGACCTTCTCGGGGTGATTGAGCACGTTCGATACGGTGCCGAGCGAGACCCCCGCTGCCTTGGCCACCTCAGTCATCGTCGCGCTGCCGCGGGGCAGTACGTTGACCATGATCCTCCTTGGCGCGGTGCGCCGCGCGACGTTGTGGGCGCTCCGAATCTATCGCGCGAGACGAGCGCCGGGCGGCGGGCTGGCCGAAGCCCGCCCACCGCCCGGCGCATCGTCGAGACGCGTGACGACGCGACTACCCGACCCGACGGGACCTCGCTCGCTGACGGAGCACGATGCCCGCGCCGGCGAGGATCAGCGTCACTGCGAGGACGAGTGCCGCGATCGGGAGGTCCGATCCGGTGCGGACGAGATCATCGCCGGCGTCCGCGGCCGGGGAGGCGGCGTCGGTGTCGCCGTCGTCCTGCCCGGGACCGCCCGAGTCTCCCGGCTCCGCCCCGGTTCCCGGCTCGCCCGGCTCTCCCGGCTGACCGGGCTCGCCCGGCTCCGGCGCGGTCGCAGCGCTGGTGTCGATCACGCCCGTCAAGGCCACGTCCGCAGCGGAGGCGCCGACGGAGAGCGGCACGGCGCCCTCCGGGGTCACCCAGGCTTCGCCGGTCTCGTCCCAGTACGACAGGACGCGCGGGTCCACCGAGATCTCGACCCGCTCCGAGGCGCCCGGCTCGAGGTCCACCTTGGCGAACCCGGCGAGGGCCTGCCCGACCGTGTCGACCGCATCGGTCGGCAGATGGCCGACGTACGCCTGCACGACGTCGGAACCGGCCCGGTCGCCGACATTGGTGACCGTGGCCCGCACCGTCACGGCCGGAGCGGCGATGCGCTCCGCCGCCGCGCCTGCCTCGCTCGTCACCACCTCGAGGTCGCTGTAGGCGAAGTCCGTGTACGAGAGCCCGTAGCCGAACGGGAACAGCGGAACGGCCTGCTGCTGCTCGAACCACTTGTAGCCCACGAAGATGCCCTCGTCGTAGGTGACGCTCCCGCTGTCGCGCACCAGCTGCGGTCCCTGGTCCGCCGAGGCGGGGAAGGTCATCGGGAGCCTGCCGCCCGGCTCCGCGTCGCCGTAGAGCACGTTGGCGATGCTCTGACCGATGGCGGTTCCCTGGTACCAGGCCTGCACGACGCCCTCGACGTCGTCCAGCCAGGGCATGAGGACCGGTCCGGGCGTGTGGAGCACCACGATCGTGTTCGGGTTCACCGCAGCCACCGCCTCGATGAGGGCGTTCTGATCGCCGGGCAGCGACAAGCCGATCCGGTCGACCGCCTCGCCGGTGAACTCGTTGGCGAAGACGACGGCGACGTCGGCACCGCGGGCCGCCTCGACCGCGGCGGGGATCAGGCTCTCGGGCTGCCAGCCGAGCGTGAGCCGCTGACCGAAGTAGCCCGCACCCCGGGTGGAGTACTCGACCTGGATCTCGACGGGCACGCCGGCGGTGAGCTCGACGACACCTCCGAGGGTGTACTCCTGCGGGGCGAAGAAGAAGTCCCACGCGAAACGCGAGTCATCGAATGCGGTCTGGCCGTCGACGACGACCTCGGCACTGCCGGACAGCAGCGATGAGAACCGCACGAGACCCGTCTCGGTGGGCGTGATGGTGCCGGTGAACCGCGCCGACCACGCCGAGGGCAGCCCGTCGACGGGAGGTCCGGTGAAGTCGAGCGCATCGACGGTGCCGGTCGCCAGGGGGTCGCCGGCGAGCTCCGTGCCGCTGAAGTACTCGGCGGTCAGAGCGCCGTCGAAAGCGTCAGCGGGGACCGTCGGCAGCGTCACGTCACCCAGAGAGCCCTGCGACACGACGGTGCGCTCCGAGCCGGCCTTGGCCGTGATGGCTTCCGCGGCCGTGACGAAGTCGCCCGGGTCGACGTAGGACGACCCCTCGATGCCGGTGATCGCATCGGAACCCGAGGGGCCGATCACCGCGACGGTGTCGGTCGTCGAGAGGGGCAGCGCCCCCTCGTTGCGCAGCAGCACGGACGCTTCCTCACCGGTCCGTACGGCGAGCGCCTGGTGAGCGTCGTCGGTCGCGACGTCCACGGCTGTCTCGGGCAGGGGGTTGTCGTAAGCGCCCGAGTCGAACAGCGCGAGCAGCATGCGGTACGCGGCCTCGTCGAGACGGGCGTCCGAGATGCGGCCGTCGTAGAACGGCGACCAGTCGCCCTGCGCGTAGAGCGACTGGGAATCGACGCCCGCGTTGAACCCCGCCACCCACTCCGAGCGGGGTGCGAAGTCCGTGGCGACGTATCCGTCGAGTCCGAGATCGGACTTGAGCAGGCCGAGCATCTCGGAGTTCTCGCAGGCGTACACGCCATTGATCTTCGGATACGCGCACATGACCGAGTCGGCGCCGCCTTCTCGGATGGCCTGCTCGAACGGAGGGTAGTAGAGCTCGCGCAGTGCCCGATCGGACACCTCCACAGCGAGGGTCTCCCGTGGGCCGCTCTCCTGCGCGTAGGCGCCGTAGTGCTTGAGCATCGCGATCGAGCCTTCGCTCTCGATGCCTGCCGAGACGGCGGCTCCCATGGCGCCGTTCACCAACGGGTCCTCGCCGTAGCCCTCGGCCGCCCGCCCGGACAGGCCGTTCCGATCGATATCGACGGTGGGGCCGAGCACGACGTTCCACCGCTTGGCATGCGCCTCGCGACCGATCACCGCGCCGTACTCCCGCGCGAGCTCGGTGTCGAAGCTCGCGCCGAGAGCGTTCGGAGCCGGGAAGGCCGTGACGCCCGTGTCGCCGCGCAGCCCTCCGGAAGCATCGACTCGCCGCATCTGCGGGATCCCGAGATGCTCGAGCGGCCCGAAGTCCTCGTCGTTCGTCGCCAGGACGAGACGGACCTTCTCGTCCTTCGCCATCGCGGCGAGGAGCAGGTCGGCTCGTTCATCCGGCGCCAACGAGGTGTCGCGCCAAACCTGTTCCGTCGCTCCGGCTGCGCTGCTCAGTGCGAGCGGCGAGCACGCCAGCACGACGCCGCAGAGTGCCGCCCAACGGGCGGTGCGTCTGACTCTCATTCAGTTCCTCCTCGAGCTGATGGATCGCTTCTTCTTTGAAGCGCTTCATACAGAACCACACTCGATAGGGGGACACAAGGCCGAACGCGGAAACGCGGCTCGCCGTGGCTCCGGAGGCGTTGGTGGCGAGGCATCCTGACCCGTGCGATCAGCCACTCCTCGCCATGCGGCCGACTGATCGATCGGGGAGCGCGATCGTCGTCGATCAGTCGAGGCGGCGCGTCTGCCTGCGCGACGGATCGGCAGCACGAAGAGCCATGCCGCGTTGCGGTCGTGTCTCGTCGAGGATCTCGAGGTGCGCGATGCGCTCGTCCGCCTCGAAATCCGAGAGGTCCGCACCGCCGAAGCGGAGCGGACCCCGTCCGCGGGAGCGGAGCCGTCGGCCTCGATCATGCGTCGACGCTCCGCCGCCGAGGCGGCAACGGCATGCCGGCTCCGCCGGGACCGGCTACCGGGCCCGGGTCAGAACGTCAGGACGATACGACCTCTGACGCCGCCGGCCTCCATTCGGCGATGGGCCTCCGGCGCCCGTTCGGCCGGGAGGACGTCGGCGACGCGCAACTCGAGGTCGCCATCCTCGACAGCCTGGCGCAGGGCATCGAGCTTCGCGTGCGAGTGGTACTCGTCGGCCACCAGGGCGGCTTCGAAGCGTATGCCGCGCGTCGGTGCGCCCTTCCAACCGCGCACCGAGACGAACACCCCGCCGTCGCGCAGCGCCGGGAGGACCTTCGAATGGAGCAGGGCGGTGTCGGCGATCGCGTCGACGCCACCGGGGCGAGCCGCGAGGAGACGGTCGGCCAGGTCGTCGCCGCGCTCGACGACCAGGTCGGCTCCGAGCGATTCGATGCGGTCGCGGTCCTTCGAGGCCGCGTCGGCGATGACGGTCAGACCCTGGAGCTTGGCAAGCTGCACGAGGTAGTTGCCGAGCGTGCCGGCGGCGCCGGTCACAGCGAGCGTCTGCCCGGGGCGCAGATCGACGAGCTCGAGCACCTGGGTCGCGGTGAGACCGTTCATCGGCAGCGTCGCGGCCTCCTCGAAGGTCCGTCCCGAGGGGATGCGCGCGATCGAGTCCGCGGGAGCGACGAGATGCTCGACGTAGGCGCCTCCGTGCCCCTTGAGCGGCACGGCGATCGCCATGACCTCGTCGCCGACGTTCCAGCCGGCGCCCTCGCCGACCTCGTCGATGACGCCAGCGGCGTCCATGCCGGGCACGTGCGGAGCGCGCGACTCGGTGGAGTCGTAACCCCCGCTGCGCAGCCCGGCGTCGGTGGGGCTGACCGCGGCCGCGCGCACCCGGATGCGCACCTCACCGGGGCCGGCGTGCGGCTCGGGTGCCTCGTGGGCGGCGAGGGCCTCGGGCCCTCCGAACTCGGTGACTCCGACGATCTTCATCGACCCATCCAAACCCAGGGCGCCTGAGCGACGGCGCAGAGCAGCCCAGCCCGGGTGCCGAAGCATGCCGCACCGTCGCGATCCGGTCGAGGCCCGCCCGGCTCGAGGCCGCCGGGCAGCGGTGCGGGTCCTGCCCGTGGACGCGGCTCGCGCCGAGCGCGCACGGGTCCCCGGGATACGTGTACTGAGAGAGCGCCCCGGTGACGCGTCGACCTGCTTACGGTGCTTCTTGTGGACAATCGATCCGAGATTCGCGAGTTCCTCGTGTCCCGGCGGGCGAAGCTCAGGCCGGAAGAGGCCGGCTTCCCCGGCGGCGACGCTCGCAGGGTGCCGGGCCTGCGCCGCGGCGAGGTCGCGATGCTCGCCGGTGTGAGCGTGGAGTACTTCGCGAAGATCGAACGCGGCGATCTGGCGGGCGCCTCGGAGTCGGTGCTCGAGTCGATCGCCCGCGCACTCCGGCTCGACGACGCCGAGCGTGCGCACCTGTTCGACCTCGCCCGGACGGCTGCGGGATCGGAGCGACCCCGAGCGCGCGGCAAGCGCAGGGCGTGGACGACACGGACGAGCCTCCAGCTGGTCCTCGATGCGATCACCGGCGGGCCGGCATTCGTCCGCAACGGGAGGATGGACATCGTGGCGACGAACGCGCTCGGTCGGGCGTTCTTCGAGGAGGCGTTCGACGGTCCCGGTGCCGGGAACATCGCGCGATTCGCGTTCCTCGACGCGCGCGCCACGAGCTTCTACCCGGAGTGGGAGGCCGCGGCCGACATCATCGTCGGGATCCTGCGGACGGCCGCCGGACGCGACCCCTACGACAAGGACCTGCACGACCTCGTCGGCCACCTCTCCACGGTCAGCGATGCGTTCCGGGTGCGGTGGGGCGCCCACGACGTGCGCAGGCACAGCAACGGCGTGAAGCGCTTCCACCACCACTCGGTGGGCGATCTCACCCTGCTCTACGAGGACCTCGAGATGCACGCGGATCCGCAGCACACCCTGCTCGTCTACACCGCGGAGCCTGGCACCCCGAGCGCTGAACGGCTGCAGCTGCTCGCCAGCCTGGCAGCCACCCGTCGCAGCGATCCCGCTGCGACGGCGTCGACCGATCATGGACCCTCATGACCTCGCCGCTGCGACGCGGCATCACGGAAGGAAGCACGCCATGCACACTCGCACCCTCGGCCAGGGCCTGGAGGTCTCGGCCATCGGACTCGGCGTCATGGGCATGTCCCAGAGCTACGGTCCGAACCCCGGGAGCCGCGACGACATGATCGGGGTCCTCCGGTCGGCGTTCGATCACGGGGTCGACTTCTTCGACACCGCCGAGGTCTACGGGCCCTACGTCAACGAGGAGCTCCTCGGTGAAGCACTCGAACCGGTGCGCGATCGGGCGGTCATCGCCACCAAGTTCGGCTGGGACATCCAGGACGGCCGGAGCGTCGGGCTCGACAGCCGTCCCGAGCGGATCCGCGCCGTCGCCGAAGCCTCGCTGCGCCGCCTGCGCACCGACGTCATCGACCTCTTCTACCAGCACCGCGTCGATCCGGACGTGCCCATCGAGGACGTCGCGGGAACCGTCGGCGACCTGGTGCGCGAGGGCAAGGTGCGCCACTTCGGCCTCTCCGAGGCCTCCGCCGACACCATCCGGAAGGCGCACGCCGTATTCCCGGTCACGGCGCTGCAGAGCGAGTACTCCCTCTGGACCCGCGACCCCGAGGCCGAGGTGCTGCCGACCCTCGCTGAGCTCGGGATCGGCTTCGTGCCCTTCAGCCCGCTCGGCAAGGGCTTCCTCACCGGGACCGTGAGCGCGACGACCGCGTTCGCCGACGGCGACGTGCGGGGGACCATCCCCCGTTTCACCGCCGACAACCGCGACGCCAACCAGGTGCTCGTCGACCACGTGGCAGCGCTCGCAGCGACTCGAGGCGCTACGCCGGGGCAGATCGCGCTGGCCTGGCTCCTGGCCCAGCAGCCCTTCATCGCGCCCATCCCCGGCACGCGACGCACCGAGCGCATCGCGGAGAACGCCGGCGCCGCGGCGATCGCCCTCTCCGGCGACGACATCGCGACCCTCGACTCCCTCGCCCGGCGCATCGGGGTCCGGGGCGACCGCTACAACGAAGTCCACATGGGTTACGTCAACCGCTGACCCGTCCACTCGCAACGAGAGCAGCACATGAAGATCGCAGTACTCGGCACCGGCATGGTCGGTCGCGCCTTCGCGCAACGCCTCACCGGACTCGGACACGACGTCGTCATCGGCACCCGCGACGTCGACGCCACTGCAGCGCGGCTCCGCCGCGATCCCGAGTCGCTGCAGCAGTGGCTCGCCCAGACCGCCGGCGCCCGCCTCGTCGCCTTCGGCGAGGCGGGCGAGCATGCGGAGCTCGTCGTGAACGCGACGGCCGGTGCGCACTCCCTCGCCGCGCTCGAGCAGGTCGGCGCGGAACGCCTGGCCGGCAGGATCGTGCTCGACCTCGCCATCCCGCTCGACCTCTCGAACGGCCTCCCGCCGGCCTTGACCGTCATCGGTGACGACAGCCTCGGCGAGCAGCTGCAGCGCGCCTTCCCGGACGCGCACGTGGTCAAGGCGCTGCACACCATGCACTATGCGGTGATGCTCGACCCCGCACGCCTCCCCGGATCGCACAGCGTCTTCGTGGCGGGCCGGAGCGCGCAGGCGAAGGCCGTCGTCAGCGCGCTGATCACCGGGCTCGGGTGGCCGGACGACTCGATCATCGACCTCGGCGGCATCGAGACGGCTCGCGCCACCGAGATGTACTCGAGGCTGTTCTTCGCGATGCACGGCGTCTTCGGCACCTTTGACTTCAACATCGACGTCGTCCGCGCCGAACCGCGCTCGTGAACGCGGTCTCGTCTCGGGCCTGGGGTGACCCGTCTAGCGTCGTGAAGGGCAACCCCGGCTGGCCCGACCCGGAATGAGTACTGAACATGGCGCAGCTCCACGACGACTCGGAGCACCGCTCGACCGACGGTCCGATGCAGGCGGTGGCCGGCCCCTCCGTGCCGTTCGGCGCCGAGGCCTTCGCGCCCTCTTCGCACACGACCCTGCGGTGGCTGGGCATGGCGGGTTTCCTCGTCAACGCCCGCGGCACGACCTTCGCGATCGACCCGCTCCTCGGCGGCTTCGATATGCCGATCCTGATCGACTTCCCCATCGCGACGAGCGCCGTGCCCCACCTCGACGCCGTGCTCGTCACGCACAGCGACAACGACCATTTCAGCCGGCCGACCTGCCGCGATCTCGCTCGGGTGACCGACGCGTTCCACACGACGCGGTACGTCTCCTCCGAGATGCGGCGGGAGGGCATCGCCGCGGCGCGCGGGCACGGCATCGGCGACGCCTTTGAGATCGGCGCCACCCGGGTCACGCTGACCCCCGCGGATCACGCCTGGCAGAACGCCTTCCCCGAGCCCGGGCAGCGGCACTTCGATGAGGACGACGCGTGCGGCTTCTGGATCGAGACGCCGGACGGCACGCTCTGGGCGCCCGGCGACTCGCGCCTCATCCGAGACCACCACCTCGCGATGCCCGCCCCCGACGCGCTGCTCTTCGACTTCTCGGACAGCGACTGGCACTTCACCTTCGAGGGTGCGATCGAGATGGCGAACGCCTACCCGGACGCCGAACTCGTGCTCCATCACTGGGGATCGGTCGACTCACCGGACTTCGCGCCGTTCAACGGCGACCCGGCGGACGTGCTCCGCGCGGTCGACAACCCCGGACGCGTGCGCGTGCTCGCCCCGGGTGAGGCGTATCGGCTCCATCGACGTCCGTGAACCGAGCGGACGGAGCCTCTGCTCGATCACGACCGAGGAGGTCGTCGTCCGGCTGGTGGAACAGGCTCCGTGAGCGCGGGTGGCGTCATCCGCGATGCGCGAGCGCACGGGCCCCGGGGTCCGCGCGCGCCGCTCAGCGAACGACGCGTCCGGGGTTGCGGAACATCCCGGTGAACCGGCGGCCCTGACCGCCGTCGATCCGCCCGCCCTGCACGAAGCCGAAGCGCTCGAAGAAGCGCTGCTGGTCGGCGTCGCGCGCTTCGAGGTAGGCGAACTGCCCGGTCCTGTCGAGCTCGTCGAGGTGGTGCTCGAGCAGGCTGGTGCCGACGGCGGTGCTGCGTGCGTGCTCGGCGACGACCACGTTCTTGAGGTACCAGTGCGGTTCGATGGGGCGGTGACGCTCGAGGCGATGCTGCAGCCGCACCCCGCGGAAGCTGTTGGCGACCCCGAGCGCGCGGACGAAGTGCAGCACGTAGGGGATCTGCGCGAGCACGGCCGAGTCGCGCCCCACGTCGAGGCGTTCCCAGAGCGCCGCGCCGACCGGTGCCCCGTCGGGATCGCAGGCCACGTCGATCCTGAGCCGCTTGATGGGCTGCGCCTTCAGGTAGGCCCGGAAGAAGCGCGAGCGGTGCGCCTCGGAGCGTCCGAGCCCGATGAACATCGAGTCGAAGGCGGCAGCCTGCGCGAACAACCGCACGATGGCGCCCCGATCGCGTCGCGTCGCCTCGCGCACGGTGACGGTCGTGCGCGCCGAAGGTTCCTGGCCGGTCATGCTGCTCCTCTCTCGAGCTGCAGCAGTCTGCGGCGGATGCAGGAAGATGCGTTTGCATGCTCGGCTGGCATGCGGCTCCGTCGACGCGGTCAGCTCGTAGCGAGCGTGTAGCCGACCCCGTAGACGGTGATGAGCCGCGTCGGGCGCTGCGGGTCGTCCTCGATCTTGGCGCGCAGGTTCTTGACGTGGGTGTCGATGGTGCGGCCGCCGATCCACCGATCGGTGCCGTGCAGCCGGTCGAGGAGGCGGGCGCGGCTGAGCACGATGCCGGGCTGCAGGGCGAACTCCTCGAGCAGGTCGAACTCCGCACGGGTGAGGTCCACGGGCCGGCCTGCGACGGCGACGAGCCGCCGCTCGGGGTCGATCTCGAGGTCGCCTGCAGTGATGACGGTCGAGGTCGTCGCCCTGCGACTCGTGCGGCGGAGCAGCGCGCGCACGCGGGCGACGAGCTCGCGGGGGCTGTAGGGCTTGGCGAGGTAGTCGTCGGCGCCGAGCTCGAGCCCCAGCAGCAGATCGTTCTCGGTGGTTCGAGCGGTGAGCATGAGGATGGGCAGCTCGTGCTGCTCCTCGCGCAGCGTGCGGCAGACCGTGAGGCCGTCCGCACCGGGCAGCATCACGTCGAGCACCAGCAGGTCGGGTGCCGACCGGCGCACCGCGTGCAGCGCCTCGGTGCCGTCGGCCAGCACGGAGACTTCGTGCCCCTCGCGCTCGAGGTAGCGGCGGACGAGCTCGGACTGCCGCTCGTCGTCCTCGACGATCAGGATCCGGGTCACGGCTCGACTCTAGGAGCTTCCCCGCGTCGCGGTCGGGCTCCCTACCGATCCTTCACAAGTCCCTCACAACCTGCCGCGAGCGTGGAGCACGACCACCGAGGAACCGAGGAGGAACCGTGCTCCGCACCATCGACCGAACCCTGCCCGCCGCTGCCGGCGCCGTGGCCCTGCTGGCGGCGCTGACCGCGTGCTCCGCATCCGCCGCTCCCGAACCGGGCGGCGTCGACGACGCGGATGCGGGGATCGCCACCCTGGAGACCGAGGCGCCCGCGCCCAGCGAGGCGGCCGATCCGCTCTTCGCGGAGTACGGCGAACCCGTGCGGCTGCGGCTCGACATGACCGACGAGGAGGGCGAGGCGGCCTGGCAGCCGCGCGAGAAGTGCCTCGAGGACCACTACCCGGCGCTGCAGGGGATCGGAAGCGGGGGCGGAGTCGGCCCCGCGATCGTCAGCGACCCCGAGAAGGCCGCCGAAGCGGAGGAGCTGTGCATGCGGCTGGCGCCGCTGCCCCCGTGGGAGCTCGACGCGCAGAACCCCGACGCGCTGCGGTTCGCGCAGCTCGTCGTCGACTGCCTGCGCGAGCACGGCGTGCGCGAGGTGGAGATCACGGATGCGGACGAGTTCGGTCGGATCAACTTCGCGCTCGGCGGCGAGTCGAACGACTCGACGTCCATCTCGCTCGGCATGCAGCACACGGAGTCCTGCATGGCCACCGCCTCCGAGCGGAGCGACGGATGACCCGGCCGCGCCGCCGCACCCTCCTCATCGCCGCAGCGCTCTGCCTCGCCCTCGCGGCCAGCGCCGGCGGCGCCCTGCTGCTGCTGCGACCGGCGACCGACGACGCGGCATCGGCCGGCGAGTCCGCCGCCCCCGCCACCACGGTCGTCGAGCGGGGCGAGCTGGTTCAGACCGCTCGCCTCGACGGCGCCGTCGGGTTCGGTGCCGCCCTGCCGGTGTCGACCAAGGCCAGCGGCACGATCACCTGGCTGCCCGGTGCGGGCGAGCACCTCGATCGCGGCTCCGTCGCCCTGCGGGTCGATGAGCGGGCGGTGCCGGTGCTGATCGGCGACGTGCCGCTCTACCGCGCGCTCGACGGCTGGGGGCTGGAGGGCGCGGACGTCAGCATGGTCGCCGCGAACCTGATGGAGCTCGGGCATCTGCGCCGCAGCGATCCGGCGGCCCTGCGGACCGACGCGGCGTTCCGCGCCGCGGTGCGCGACTGGCAGGAGTCGCTCGGGCTGGAGCGCACCGGCGACATCGGCCCTGCGGACGTCGTCGTGCTCGGCGCTCCGAGTCGAGTGGCCGCCGTCAGCGCGCGCACCGGTGATGCGGCCGGCGGTCAGCCGTACACGGTCACGCCCACGCGCAGGCTCGTCGAGGCGACGGTCCCCGCGCGCGAGGCCGGCGCGATCGGCGCCGGGGCCGCAGCGGTGACCGAGCTGCCCGACGGCCGCACCGTCGCCGGCGTGATCGAGAGCGTCGAGACCACGGGGAAGGGCGCCGAGGCCGAGGTGCGCGCCGTCGTCGCGATCGACGACCAGGCGGCGCTCGAGGGCATCGACGCCGCAGCCGTGACCGTCCGCGTCGTCGCCCGCTCCGTGCAGGACGTGCTCATCGTGCCCGTCGCCGCGCTCATGGCCCTCGCCGAGGGCGGGTACGCGCTGCAGGACGAGCTCGGTGCGCTCCACGCCGTCGAAGTCGGGCTCGTCGCGGACGACCGCGTCGAGGTCAGCGGCGACGGAGTCGACGCCGGCATGACGGTGGTGACGGCCCGATGACCACGCCGGCGCTCGAACTCGACCACGTCAGCCGCATCCATCCCGGCGGGGTCGCCGCGCTCGACGACGTGTCGCTGCGGATCGATCCGGGCGAGCTCACGGCGATCGTCGGCCGCTCCGGGGCGGGCAAGTCCACCCTGCTCAACGTGCTCGGCACGCTCGACCGCCCCACCTCCGGCACGGTGCGCATCGGCGGTGCCGACACCCGCGAGCTCGACGACCGCGCGCTCTCCGCGCTGCGGGGCAGCACGATCGGCTTCGTGTTCCAGAGCTTCCACCTGACGGACGGCCTGACCGCCGAGCAGAACGTCGTGACGGCGCTGCTCTACAGCGGCGTGCCGCGACGCGAACGCGGGGAGCTCGCTCGCGCAGCGCTCGAACGGGTGGGGTTGGGGCACCGCATCGGCCACCGCTCGCAGGACCTCTCCGGCGGCGAACGCCAGAGGGTGGCGATCGCCCGCGCGATCGTCACCGATCCGCTCGTCGTGCTCGCCGACGAGCCCACCGGCGCCCTCGACACCGCTAACGGCGAGCGCGTGCTCGGCCTGCTCGAGCGGTTGCACGACGAGGGGACCACCGTCGTCGTGATCACGCACGACGCCGAGCTGGCCGCCCGCCTGCCGCGGCGCATCGAGCTGCGCGACGGCCGCATCGTCGCGAGCGACTCGGCGGTGGCGCATGCGTGAGCCCCGCTCCCGGCTCGGAGCCCGCGATCTGCTCGAGGTCGGCACGATCGGGCTGCGCACCCGACCGCTCCGCGCCGTGCTCTCGGCGATCGGCGTCGCCATCGGCATCGCCACGCTCGTGACGGTCACCGCCGTGCCCGCCTCCTCGCAGGCCGCCCTCGACGAGCAGCTCACCGCCCTCGGCGCTGATCTGCTGCGCGCCGACCCTCGCGCCGGTGCCGACGGCGAACCGATCGAGCTGCCGAGGGAGGCGGTCGGCATGCTGCAGCGCATCGGACCCGTCGACGACGCCGCGACGGTCGGCAACACCCACGCGGCGGTGCGCAGCAACGAGCTGCGCCGCTACTCCGAGAGCGGACTCACCGCGCTCGCCGTCCGGGGCGACCTGCCCGGGGTGCTGCGCATGGAGGTCTCCTCGGGCCGCTGGCTCGACGGCTCGGACCTGCCGACCGCAGTGCTGGGCGTGGACGCGGCCGAGCGCCTCGGGCTGCCCCGGGTGCCGCAGCGACCGGTCACGATCGATCTCGGCGGCACCGCGTTCACGGTCGTCGGAGTGCTCGACGAGACGCCGCTCTCCGCCGACCTGCAGTCCGCGGTGCTGGTCGACGACGCGGCGGCGCAGCGCTGGTTGGGCTTCGACGGCGTGCCGACGGTCGCCTACCTCACCGGTGCGGAGGCCTCCATCGAGGCGCTGAGACCGGTCGTCGCCGCCACGCTGTCGCCCGAGAGCGCCGGTCTCGTGCAGGTGAGCCGACCCTCCGCGGTGCTGGCGGCCAAGGAGGCGGCCCGCTCCAGCTTCGACGGGCTCTTCCTCGCCCTCGCGGCGGTCGCCCTCGTGATCGGCGGCATCGGCATCGCCAACACGATGTTCGTGTCCGTCCTGGAGCGCCGTCGTGAGATCGGGCTGCGCCGTGCGCTCGGCGCGCACCGCGGCCAGATCCGCGCGCAGTTCCTCGTCGAGGCGATCGTGCTCTGCGCGGTCGGCGGCGCGGCCGGGGTGCTGCTCGGTCTGCTCGGCACGGCCGGATGGAGCGGCCTGCAGGGCTGGCCGCTCGTCGTCCCGATGGCGACGATCGCGCTCGGCATGGCGGCGGCGCTGGTGACCGGAGCGCTCGCCGGGCTCGCGCCCTCCATCCGCGCCGCCCGTCAGTCGCCGACCGCCGCCCTCGCGGCGGCCTGAGCGGTCCGGGGATGAGCGTGAGCGGGCGGGACGGACCCGGTGATGAGAGCATGGCATCCGACATGAGCCGGACCACGCGACGCGCACCCGCAGGCGCCCGACGACCGCCCCGCCTGCTCGCGCGCTACCTCGCGGCCGGCCTCCTGCTCGTGCTCGCGTCGGTGGGCGGCACGGTCTGGCTGGCCCGGACGGCCGAGTACCGGTACGACGAGCAGGCCTCGGGCCTCGTGCTGCAGCGGAACGAGCAGGCGATCGACGCGCTCACCGCCTGGGCCGGTCAGCACCCGGACTGGAGCGATGTCGGCCCCGAGCTGCTGCGGATCGAGCACGAGACGGGGCGGCGCATCGCCCTGGTCGGCGGCGACGGCACCGTCATCGCCGACACGGCACCCGGGCTTCCCCGCCCGGAGCGCTCGACGCGGCTGCTCGACCCGCTCGCGATCCTCGCCGACCCGATCACCCTCGAGCCGCGCCTGCACGAGGCGGTCACCGGGCCGTTCCTGCTCGACGCCGCCGGCCGCGAGCAGCTGACGCGCCAGGCCGGAGCGGTCGCCGCGTGCCTCGGTGACGCGCTGCAGGGCACGGCCGTCTGGGCGAGCGGACGCGTCGTGGTGGCGGGGGACGACGAGGCGCCGGACTGCGGCCGCGCCGCCCTCGACGCCCCGCTGCCGCAGGAGCAGGCCGCCCTCGACGACCTGCTCGTCCGCACGAACAACTGCCTGCTGACCCGCGGCGCACCCGCTGTCGAGCGGATCGACCTCGACCTCCCGCGCTCGGACGCGCCCGAGCGGTTCGCCGTGCGATCGGTCCCTCCGGCCGACGAGACGGTCGAGGAGTGCCTGCTGCAGGCCCGCGTCGACCAGGCGGTCGGCTCCACGGCGCCCGCCGTGAACCTCGTGCTCACCGATCAGCGCGGCGACGCCCGCGGTCCGCTCGACGCGAGCCCCGGTTCGATCGCCCGGTTCCTGGCAGTCGTCGCAGGACTGCTGGCTCTGCTGCTGTGCGCGGCGGCGCTGATCGTCGTGCCCACCCTGCGCAGCGCCCGACGCCTCGAGGCCGCCGCCGACCGGTTCGCGGCCGGCGAGCGCGACGGTCGGACCGGTCTGCGCGCCGGCGACGATCTCGCCCACGTCGGCGCGGCGTTCGACCGCATGTCCGTGGAGATCGCCGGTCACGAGGCCTCGCGGCGGCGGCTGCTCGGCGACGTCGCCCACGAGCTCCGCAGTCCGCTCACCAACATCCGAGGCTGGGTCGAAGCCGCCGACGACGGTCTCGGCCTCGACGATGCCGAGCTGCGCCGCCTCGTGCTCGACGAGGCGCGCCGCATGGAGCGGATCACCGGCGACCTCCTCCTGCTGTCGCTCGCCGAATCCGGCGACCTCGAGTTCGAGTTCGAGGAGTGCGACGCGAGCGCGATCGTGCGGGAGCTGGCCGAGGCGCACCGTGCCGGCGCGACGACGGGCGGCGTCGAGCTCGTCGTCACGGCTCCCGAGGCGTTGCCGCTGGAGACCGACCCCGCGCGGCTGCGCCAGATCCTCGACAACCTGCTCGGCAACGCGCTGCGGCACACACCGTCCGGTGGGCGGGTGGCCATCGAAGCCGAGGCGGCGGACGGCGCTGTGCGGGTCGCCGTGGTCGACACCGGCGAGGGCATCGCCGCCGAGCACCTTCCGCGCGTGTTCGACCGGCTCTGGCGCAACGATCCCGCTCGAGCCCGCGCCGGGAAGAGCACCGGCCTCGGCCTCTCCATCGCCCGCGGGCTCGCGAGGGCGCTCGGCGGCGAGATCGACGCGCGCAGCATCGTCGGTGAGGGGAGTCGATTCGAGGTGACCCTGCCGTCGGCACCGGACCGGGTCGATCCGGGGTCCTGACCGGCGTCCTGCGCTCCGGATGCCTGCCGGCCCGGTTCGCGGAGGAGGCCGGCGTCGTCGCGGAGGCGCGGGCGGTTGCACCCCGCCGAGCCGTTCGGGTCGGGTCAGTCGTCCGCTGCGCTCCCGGCGGTCGTTTCGAGGATCGGATGGCCGAGGTGGGCCTCGGCTCGCTGCCAGAGCCAGCTGCCGGTCTCGGCGTCCAGGCTCGACCGTACGGGTTCGCTGAGCACCGGGCCCCCCGCGGCGCCGTGGCGGGGGCCGATGTAGCTGCTGCGCGGGAGGTGGCGCACGGTGAGCGCATGCAGCGCTGATCCGGCGGCTCGGTCCTTGCCCTGGACGATGCGCGAGAAGAGGGGGCCGATGGCGCCCGCAGCGATCCGGGTCGGCGTCGATCGGCGATGGACGCCCGGCCGGTCGGGGGTCAGAGCATCGATCGCCCCACCGGGGTGCGTGACGGGGGAGGCCACGCGGGAGCCCCGTGCGGCGAGTCTGCGGTCGAGCTCGAAGCCGGCTATCTCGGCCGCGTGGCGCGACATCGCGTACGCGACGCGGGGAGCGTAGGACCGTTCGCTCAGCCAATCGTCCCGGTCGAAGGGGATGCGCTTCGTCAGGATGCTGCCGGTGCTGACGACCCTCGCCTCGGGGGCCCGCTCGAGCGCAGGGAATGCGATGCTGAGCAGCTCCAGATGGGCGAGCACGTTCACTCCGATGGTCGCCTCGACGCCGAACACGCTGCTCCGGCGATCGGCCGCCGCTGCGATGATGCCGGCGTTGAGGACGAGCCCGTCGAGTGCGTCGGCATCGCGCAGCTGCCGTCCTGCGCTGTGGATCGAGTCGAGGTCCTCGAGGTCGAGGAGCAGGGCGCGGTGCGGAGCCCCGGGCCGGAGCAGGCCCAGAACGGCGGACAGCTTGCCTGGTGAGCGTCCCAGCAGGATGACGCTCGCGCCGCGATCGGCCAGCCCCTCGGCGATGAAGTACCCGATGCCCGACGAGGCGCCGGTGACGGCGACGGTCCTCCCGGCCAGGTCCCGCTCGTGCCGCGTCGCCGCTCCCGCTGGTGTCCGGCTCATCCGCTCTCCCTCGTCGTCCATCGCAGTGCTTTCAGTCTTGAAAGAGTTTTGCATACGTTTCAAGTCTTGAAGGAACTGATAGCCTTGCCGGCATGCCGAATCCCGATGAGCAGCTGGTCGCGCGAGCGCTGCTCGCGGTGCACGAGCTCGCAGCGCAGACGAACGCTGCGATCGCGCCGGTGCTCGAGCGGCATCGCCTCACCGAGGTGACGGCGCACCTGCTGTGGCTGCTCGATCCTCAGCGCGAGTCCTCGTCGATGACGGCGCTGGCCGAGCGGATGCACTGCTCTGCCTCGAACGTGACGTTCCTCAGCCGCCAGCTCGAGGATCGCGGGCTCGCTCACCGGGTCCGCTCGGCTCGGGACCTGCGTCAGCGCGATCTGCTCCTCACGGAGCGGGGCATCGCCGCCCGGCAGGAGCTCGTCGACCGGATCGTCCGTGATTCTCCGTGGGCCCGCCTCGATGATCGCGATCTGCGTTCGCTCGCGACGGTGGTCTCCGGGGCGATGGCAGGCGACGTCGGCGAAGCGGCAGCCGACGGGACGGTCTGACCGCCCGTGCCGGCGATGTCGGATGGGCGGCGACCTGGTCTCCATCGGTACGAGCTCCGAGTCCCGGCTGGTGCCGGCTCGGATGCGCGCCCTCGTCTCCGGCGCGGGTCGCGAGCACAGGCAGTGGGGGCAGGGTGATGCGCATGCCCCGAACGCTGCAGCCGCGCACGGATCCCGCTGATCTCGACGACCTCCGGCGCCGCATCCAGGCCACCCGGTGGCCGCCCGAGAGCACCGACGACTGGGGGAGCGGGACCCGACCCGGTGCGCTGCGCGAGCTGCTCGAGCAGTGGCGGCGCTTCGACTGGCCGGCTGCCGAACGTCGCTTCCGCGACGAGCGGCACCTGCTCGTCGAGGTCGACCGCGGGTCGATGCATCTCTGGCGCAGCGGCGACGAGCGGCGGCCGACGATCGTGCTGCTGCACGGATGGCCGGACAGCTTCCTCCGGTACCGGGACGTCGCCGCCGACCTGGCCGCCGACTTCGACGTCATCGTGCCCAGCGTGCCCGGCTTCGGGTTCAGTGCAGCGCCTCCGGCGGGGTGCGGTGGGCCGGCGTGGACCGCAGAGCTGCTGCTCGCCGTGCTCGAACGCGTCGGGGTGGACCGCTTCGGCGTCTACGGGGGCGACATCGGTACGGCCATCGCCGACCAGGTCGCGCTGCAGGCCCCGCACCGGGTCGTCGGCCTGAACCTCTCCGACGTGCCGCTGTGGCGCGCTCGCGGCGATCGGCACCTCACGGACGAGGAGCGGGCATGGGTGCACGCCGCCGACGAGTGGGCCGCGACGGAGGGGGCCTACGCGCAGCTGCAGCGCACCAAGCCGCAGACGCTCGCTGCCGGGCTGACCGATTCGCCGGCGGGACTGGCGAGCTGGATGCTCGAGAAGTTCCAGGCCTGGGGCGAGGGGGACGCGTTCGATCGGGTGCCGATGGACCTGCTCCTCGAGAACCTCTCGCTCTACTGGTTCACCGGCAGCGCCGGCACGGCGGCGCGGTACTACCGCGACCGCATCCTGCGACCGCCGACGACCGGGAGGGTGACCGTGCCCACCGGCTTCGGGCTGTTCCCCCACGACATCGATCACGGCCCGGAGAGCTTCGCGCGGCGCTGGTACCCGGTGGAGCGGTTCACCCGGTTCAGCGCGGGCGGGCACTTCGGCGCCATCGAGCAGCCGCACGAGCTCGCCGCCGATCTCCGCGAGTTCTTCGCGGCCGTCCGCTAGGGCGCTGCGGTCCGCCGTCGCGCCCCGTCGGATTCCCGATCAGGTGTTGTTGAGCACGAGATCGTGGATGTCGCGGCTGCGGAGGATGTTGGCTCCGTACCGATCGGCGAGCGGTCCGATGACGGGGGCGCTGAGGATCAGCGGCACGAGCTGCTCGTAGCGGCCCCCATGGGATCGAAGGGCGCTGTGCAGCTGGGTGAGGTCGTGGGCGGCCGCGGTCCGACCGAGAGCGGTGTCGGCAGCGGCGGTGACAGCGAGATCGCCGATTCGGTCGACCGGGTGCTCGTAGATGGTGGCGGATGACTCGCGATCCCAGATCTCTTCGATGCCGGCGACGGAGGAGAGCGCTTCTCGGGCGCGGTCCCGGTCTCCGTCGGCGAGGTAGATCCACGCGAACGAGCCGAGGGCTCCGTGGTGCTTCGTGTACGGGTCGGTGATGGGCAGCACGATCTCATCGACGTCGATACCGGCGTCGCGGAGAGCATCCTCGAGGTAGACGACCCGCGGGGCGCCGGTCTCATCGTGCTTGCTGTTCATGCCGTGATCGGCGGTGATCGCGATGAGGCACCCGGCGTCGAGGTACTCGCCGAGGAGCTCGTCGAAGCGGATGAAGAAGTCGTCGGCGAGCGCCTCGCCGGGTGCGGAGGCGTGCTGCACCCGATCGGTGAGGGAGATGTAGAGCAGTCTCAGCTGCGGCGCATGCTGCAGTGCAGCGAGCCCGATGCGCATGGCGTAATGGCTGGCGTGCGGGTCGTAGACACCGGGTGCGGGTTCGCCGACGAGCGCTTCGATGTCGTCGATGCCGTAGGTGTCGAGGCTGGCGCCGGCTGCTCGCTCGACGCTGACGGAGGGGACGCCGCCGTGGCCGAGCAGGAGGCGCAGCTTGTCTTTCGTGGTGACCATGAGCGTCGGTACACCGGCGGCCTCGAACGCCGCGTGGATGCTCGGTGCGCGGAGGTACTTCGGGTCGTTGAGGAGCTCGAGGGTCCCGTCCGGAAGGCGGCAGTAGTTGCCCGGGATGCCGTGGATGGCGGGGGAGACCCCGGTCACGATGGAGATGTTGTTGGGGTTGGTGAGGCTGGGCATCTCGGAGGCGCCGCGGGCGGAGGACCCGCCGTCCTCGAGCATGGCGGCGAGCCGGGGCATGATGCCGCGCGTCAGGGCGTCGTCGAAGTAGCGCGGGTCGCCGCCGTCGACGGTGAAGACGACGACGGTGCGCTCCGGGACGTTGTAGCTGCGGTTGTTCACGGTGATGGTGCTCATGCGGTTCGGCCTTTCTGGAGGTGCGTGAGGAAGAGCTCCTCGACGAGAGGGGCGTTGCGGTGCGGGCGGCGGATCAGGGAGATCGTCCGCGACGGGATCGGGATGGGCAGCTGCACCTCCGCGACGGCGCCGGCACGCAGGTGCACGTCGACGACGGAACGGGACAGGCAGGTGATGCCGAGTCCGTGGCTGACAGCGGCGAGGATCGCGGCGGTGCCGGTCAACGTGCTGTGCTGCGCGGCGGGGATCCGCCACTGCTCGGCGAGGCGGAGCTGGAACTCGCGGGTGGCGGATCCGCGCTCGCGAAGCAGCAGACGCGTGCCGCGCAGCATGGCCGCATCGGCGCGACGCCCGGCGAGCAGGTGCCGGGGCGAGATGATGACGGTCTGCTGCTCTTCCGCGATGGATTCGCAGAGCAGCCTCGAGTCGTCGATCGATCCGGCGATCAGGGCGAACGGGAGGGCGCCATCGAGTAGCTGCTGGATGACGACCTCGGTGCGGGCGACGGAGACGTCCACGTCGACGTCCGGGTAGCGCTCCAGGAATCCGGCGAGCGCGTGCGGCAGCGCCTGCTCGGCGGCAGTCGTCGTCGCTCCGATCCGCAGCAGCCCTCCGAGCGGTGCGTCGCGAGCGCGAGCGACGCCGTCGAGTGCTTCCTCAGCGCTGGCGAGCAGTGGTCGGCCGCGCTCGACGAGCGCTCGCCCGGCTTCGGTGAGCTGGAAGCGACGTGCGCTGCGCTCGATGAGCGGGGCGTTCACCTCGGTCTCCAACTGGCTGACCGCCGCGGAGACCGAGGACTGCGCTGCTTCGAGCGTTCGGGCTGCGGCGGTCACGCCTCCGTGGTCGACGACGGCGATGAAGATGCGCAGCCGCTGCAGGTTGAGCGTCACCGGGCGCCACCCTCGGCCGAGGCCTGCTCGCCCGTGGTCTGCTCGTGCTCGCCCTCGTCGCTCACGAGCCCGGCGACGCGGCCGCTCATGATGGAGTTCGCATCCTCCGGCGTGATCTCACCCTGCCAGCGAGCGATGACCAACCCTGCGACGGCGTTGCCGAGGGAGTTGACCACGGCGCGGCACTCCGACATGAAACGGTCGATGCCGAGGACCAGCATGGTGCCGGCGACCGGCACGAGACCCGTCGAGGAGACGGTCGCGGAGAGCATCACGAAGCCGCCGCCCGTGACGCCGCCGGTGCCCTTCGACGAGAGCAGCATCACCGCGAGCAACAAGAGCTGCTGACCCAGATCGAGGTCGATCCCGAGAGCCTGCGCGATGAAGACGGTCGTGAGGGAGAGGTAGATGGAGGTGCCGTCGAGGTTGAAGGAGTACCCGGCGCTGACGCTGATGCCGGCCGTTCCCTTGTCCACCCCGAGGTTCTCGAGCTTGCGGACGATGCCCGGCAGAGCGACCTCCGACGACGACGCTCCGAGCGCGAGCAGAACCTCCTCCCTGAAGTAGCGCAGCACGCGCAGAGGATGCAGCTTCACCAGGAGCAGGGCACCGCCGAGCACGATGGCGATGAAGAGCGCCGAGGTGATGTAGAACGTGCCGATGAGCTTCAGCAGTCCCGCGATGACCGCCGCTCCGTGCGCTCCCACGGTGTAGGCCATGGCGCCGAATACCCCGATAGGCGCCAGGTAGGTGACGAATCGCACCACCGTGAACAGCACGGTGCTGAGCCGCTCGATGCCCCGCGCCACGGCACGGGCGGGCTCGCCGATGACCGTGAGCGCGATGCCGAACAGCACCGAGAAGACGAGGATCTGCAGGATGGAACCGGTCGCGAAGCTGTCGACGACGTTCGACGGGATCAATTGCGTGAAGTAGTCCGACCAATGCATGCCTTCAGCGGCATCGATACGTTCCGCAGCCGACTCCGAGACCTCCAGTGAGGCGGTGTCGACGTGCAGGTCGGCACCCGGGCGGACGAGGTTGACCGCGATGAGACCGAAGATCATGGCGATGGTCGTGACGATCTCGAAGTAGACCAGGGACCGCAACGCCACCGCACCGAGCTTGCGCAGGTTGCCGACGGCCGCGATGCCGGCGACGACCATGCAGAAGATGATCGGGCCGAGCAGCATCGTGATCAGCGAGATGAACGCGTCTCCGACCGGCTCGAGCGAGGCCCCGAGGCCGGGGGCGGCGAAGCCGACGAGGATGCCGGCGACCATGCCGATCAGCACCCAGACGTAGAGCCGTTGGAACCAGCGCGGACGCCGCGGCGACAGAGCTTCGCGAGACACGGAAACCTCCACAGGGATCGGGACCCGAGCGATTCGGGGCGAGACCGATCGTGCGGCGAACCCGCGGCGTCGAGGAGTCGAGCGCGCGGCCCCGGAGGGAACGGGCGATGAACGCGACGCCAACCGATGCTGACGTCCATCGGCTCAGACGATGGGATCCACGGACTCGCGCAGGGGGAGGACGGGCTGCGGCGATGTCCGACGATTCGCGAGCGACGCGGAATGGACGTCAGGACCCGGGCGCTGGATGCTCTTCGGTGAGGCCCCGGATGATGCCGGTGACGACCACGAGCCTCGTGCGAGCGGCATCGCCGTCCACGGCGGTCTGGCTGACGGCGCCGATGTGCGCGGAGACGATCGCCTTCGCGAAGAGCGCCGGGTCGACGGTCGGCGCACGTCCGTAGATGGCTGCGAACGCCTGGAACCGCCATCCGAGCTCGTCGACGAACGGGTTGCGGTCGAGCTGCATGCTCTGCGCGAAGGCCGAGTCCGCGGAGGCCCGTGCGAGGAGCACGGCCCTGAGCGCGTACCACTCGCGCTCGGGCGGCAGCGATGCGAGCAGCCGCTCCACCCCCTGCTCCAGGGAGTCCGCGCGCGTCGATCCGTCGAGCTGGCCGTCCAGCGCGGGGAGGAGCCGATCCCACACGGCGGCCGCCTGCTCCTGGTGCAGCGCGAGGTAGAGCTCGTCGACTCCGCTGAAGTTCGAGTAGAACGCGCCGCGCGTGTAGCCGGCGTGCGCGCAGATGGCCTCGACGCTCTGGCGGATCGTGCCGTGCTCCTCGAAGAGCGCTGCGGCGGCCGCGAGGAGTCGCCGACGCGTCTCGAAGCGCCGCCGTAACGGCCGCTGCTCACCTGTGGACATGCGACCAAGGTATCGGCGGAGGACATCGCTGGTCCCTTTTCCCGGTCGGAATGTACTTGATACGTTGTGTATTGAAATGGTCGGGAAGGACTTGATGATGACAACGCAGCGGGCAGCATGGCGACGTGCCGGTCGGTGGACGCCACTCGTGCTGATCGTCGCCCTGGGCGGGGTGCTGACCTGGCTGAACCAAGGGCTCTGGTGGGCCTGGCTGGTCGTCGCGGTCGCCGCCGCAGCGGTCGGGGTCGCGGCGCGGTGGTGGCGGGGGCGTCGCTGGTTCGTGCAGCTGCCGGCGTGGCTCCTCGCCGCCTGTCTCGTCGGAGGCGTCGCTGTCGCGGCGGGTCCTCCGGTGGTGACGAGGACGGTCGACGGCGCGCGGACCGCCGCCGTGCCGACCGAGCAGGGCGACGTGGTCGGCGTTCGCGTCAGGAACGATCAGGTCGACGTGTTCGCGGGCATCCCCTACGCCGCGCCCCCCGTCGACGAGCTGCGCTGGGAACCGCCGCAGCCGGCTCTGCCGCGCGCGGAGACCCTGATCGCGGACGACTTCGGTCCCTCGGCCGTGCAGGCCGAGCCGAGCTTCGTGAGCAGGGCCACGACCCGGCTGCTGGACGCGCCGCTTGAGGACACGCTGCTCGGCGGCTACGCGACGGACGAGGACGCGCTGCGCCTCAACATCTGGCGCAGCAGCTCGATCCAGCCCGAGCAGCGGCTGCCCGTGCTCGTGTTCGTGCACGGCGGTTCGTTCACCGGCGGTTCCGGAGCGCTGCCCGCCTACGACGGCGCCGCGCTGGCCGCACGCGGCGACGCCATCGTCGTCACCGTCAACTACCGCCTCGGCGTCTTCGGCTTCCTGGCCGACGATGAGCTGGGACAGGCCGCCGGGAACCAGGGACTGCGCGATCAGATCGCGGCGCTGGAGTGGCTGCGCGACAACATCGCGGGCTTCGGAGGGGATCCCGCCCGCGTCACCGTCGCCGGCGAGTCGGCAGGGTCCGGGAGCGCCTGCATCCTGGGCGTCTCGCCGCTCGCCGAGGGCCTCGTGCACGGTCTCATCGGTCAGAGCGGCTCGTGTCTCGGAACGGTCGGGGACCGGGACGACGGCGACGTCTACAACACCGAGGAGAACGCCCACGACGTGGCCGATTCGCTGAGCGAAGCCCTCGGCGGGGCGACCCTGGAGGAGATGCGCGCCATGCCCGCGGAGCGCATCCGATCGGCCGCTGCATCGCTGTCGACGCACTGGTTCCCCTCGATCGACGGCGCGGTCCTCCCTGCCTCGCCGACCGAGATCTACGCGGCGGGGGAGCAGAACGACGTGCCGCTGCTGCTCGGCAGCAACGCGGACGAGGCGTCGCTGATGCTGCTCTCGGCGATGGACTCGGATCCCCGGGCCTACGAGACCGAGATCCGGGAGGCCTACGGTGCGGAGGCGGACGCCTACCTGCAGCTCTACCCGGGCGAGGACCCGCATCAGGTGCTCGACTCCCGCGTGCGCGCGGTGACCGACGGTTCGATGATCAGCCCGACGCACGACTGGGGCACGAGCGCGGCCACGACCGGCAGCGAGGACGTCTACACCTACTTCTTCACACGGGTGCCGCCGGACCCCTCGATCGAGCGCTTCGGCGCCTATCACGGGGCCGAGGTGATGTACGCGAACGGCAACCTCGGCGCCGATGGGGACGCCGCCTACGACGCGGTCGACCGCCGGCTCGAAGCGGAGATGACCGGCTACTGGCTGTCGTTCGTCGCGACCGGCGACCCCAACGGCGATGAGCGACCGTCGTGGCCCACCCTGCAGGCCTCGCCGGAGCAGGTCCTTGAGCTCGGCGATACGACCGCGGCCGTCGATCGGCCGCGCCCGCAGGCGGTCGACTTCTGGTCGCGTGAGAACCAGCGGTGAGGAGCGCGCGGAGCCTCTGCGATCCGGGAGACGACAGGCCGGCCGACCTGCTCGCGTCGTCTGCGCCTCAGAGCGCCGCCGCAGCCCGTCCGATGAACGCCGCCACCGCATCCGGCGCCGCGAAGGGCACCGAGTGGCTGGTGTCGATCTCCTCGATGACCGCGCCCGCGCGCTCGGCCATCATCCGCTGCAGCGCGGGCCGGATGTGCTGGTCGCTCACGGCGAGCAGGTACCGGCTCGGCAGCGTCGCCCAGGCGGGGGCGCCCGTGACGCCGGTGAAGATGGCGTCCGCCGACTGCCGGCGGAAGTCCCGTCCGCGGGCGTGCAGCTCGGGCGGCACGTCCCAGGCGAGCGCGAGGCGCGAGGCCTCGTCGTCCTGCGGGATCCACTCGCCGGCCGGTCCGCGGCTGAAGAAGTCGGCGACGGGTGCCCGCTCGTTCGCGTTCACCAGGCCCTGCACCGACTCGCCCTCGGCGGGCGCCCAGGCGGCGACGTAGGCGAGGCCGCGCACGCGCTCGTGGCGGCCGGCGTTGGTGATCACGGCGCCGCCGTAGGAGTGGCCGACCAGCAGCACGTCCTCATCCGCTGCATCGATGAGGGCGCGCACGGCGGCGACGTCGTCATCCAGGGACTGGGAGGGGTTGTCGGCGACGCTCACGCGATGGCCGGCGGCCTCGAGCAGGGGCGCGACGGTGCTCCAGCTGAACGCCGATCCGCCGGCGCCGTGCACCAGCACGACGTGCATCAGCGGCCCGCGTCGCGCGCCGCGAGGAAGCCGCGCCAGCCGCCGAAGCGGGTGATGTCCTCGGCGCCCTCGGTCGCGATCGGCTCGACGATGAAGCCGCTCACGAGCGTGCCGTCGGCCAGCGACACCTTGCCGATGCCCATGGGCTGGGGCAGCGCCGCCACGAACGAGCCGAAGGCCGCCCCCGACAGGCGCCAGACCTCGACCTCGAGCGCCGCGCCGCCCTCGGCGACCCGCACGACGCCGGGCTTGGGCGGCTCGGTCGCCAGTGCGAAGAGCCGGTAGTCGGGGCTGGTCGCGGTGGTCTCGACGAGCACCGCCTCGCGGTCGGCGAGCTGATGGTTGAGCGGCTGGCCGCTGAGGTGGGCGCCGGCGACGGCGAGGAGGATGTCGGTCATGCGCGGTTCCTGACGAGGTCGATGAGCTGGTGGTCGGTGAAGGCGGGCGCGACGAGCTGCACGCCGAAGGGCAAGCCCTCGACGAGGCCCGCGGGGTAGGCGAGCGCGGCGAGGTCGAGCAGGTTGGCGAAGTTGGTGAAGCGGCCGAGCCGGCTGTTCACGGCGACGGGCTCGGCGGCCACGGCCTCGAGGGTCGGGTGCTCGACGGTGGTGGGCAGCAGCAGGGCGTCGAGCTCGGCGAACAGGGCGCGGGCGGTGACGGCGGCGACGTCCAGGCGCTCCTGGTCCTGCAGCAGCCGCCAGGCCGGCAGATCCTTCGAGCGGGCGATGATGCCCCCGACGGTCGGGTCGACCTCGTCCGGGTGGGCGTCGACGAAGGCGCCCACGGCCGCGTAGCGCTCGGCCACGAAGGCGCCGTCGTAGAGCATGAGCGCCACCTCGAGCAGCACGGTGATGTCCACGGGCACCAGCTCCGCGCCGGCGGCGGCCCAGCGAGCGGTCTCGGCGTCGAAGGCCTCCGCCCAGCCCGGGGCGAGCTCGCCGAGCTGGCCGGGCAGCGGCACGCCGATGCGGGGCGCGGTGGCGAAGGCGACGGCCGATCCGGTGCGGCTGAGCGGATCGCGCGCATCCGCTCCGCTCATCACCGACAGCGCCTGCTCGGCCAGGTCGAGGTCGGCGGCCATGACGGTGACGACGTCGAGGCTGCGGCAGGCGGGCACGACGCCGGCGGCGCTGACCCATCCCTTCGTCGGCTTGACGCCGTAGAGCCCGTGGAAGGCGGCCGGCACCCGGCCGGAGCCGGCGGTGTCGGTGCCGAGCGCGAAGTCGGCGATGCCGAGCGCGACGGCCACCGACGAGCCGGAGGACGAGCCGCCCGAGATGCGCGTCGGGTCGCTCGCGTGGCGCACCGCACCGTAGGGCGAGCGGCTGCCGACCAGCCCGGTGGCGAACTGGTCGAGGTTCGTCACGCCGAGCACCACGGCGCCGGCCGCGCGCAGCCGCGCCACGGTCGTCGCGTCCTGCTCGGGCTCGTAGCCGAAGGCAGGGCAGGCCGCGGTGGTGGCCAGGCCCGCCACGTCGATATTGCCCTTCACCGCGAACAGCGCGCCGGCCAGCGGCAGCTCCTCACCGGCGGCCTCGCGGGCGAGCACCTCCGCGAGCTCCTCGGCGACCTCGGCCTCGGGCCGCAGCTCGATCCAGGCCTCGGGGCGCTCGGCCACGCGGGCGTAGCGCTCCGCGACGTGCGCGGCGGGGTCGGTGATGGGGGTCATGCAGCCTCCTGTTCGAGAGCGGAATCGGGTTCGACGATCACGAGCACCGAGCCGGCGGCGACCTGCGCGCCGATCTGTGCGACAACCTCGACGACGCGGCCGGAGACCGGAGCCGCCAGGGGCGCCTCCATCTTCATGGCCTCGAGGGCGAGCAGCGTCTGGCCTTCCTCGACCCGGTCGCCGACGGACACGTCGATGCGGAACACGGTCGCCACGAAGGGCGCCTCGACGCCCTCGCAGCCGGTCGGGATCGTGACGGCCGCCGAGACGGGCGCCGGCTCGGCGTGCTCGCGGGCGAACTCGCCAGCCGCCTCCCACGCGTCGCGCTCGCTGCCGAAGGCCCCGGCCTGCTGCGCGCGGAACGCGGCGATCGACTCGGCGTTCTCGGCGAGGAAGGCGTCGTACTCGGCCATGCCGAACTCGCCCTGCTCGATGCGCAGCGGCATCCGTCCCGCGGCCATCTCGGCGCGCAGCTCGAGCAGCTCCTCCGGCTCCACCGGATACCAGCGGATGCGGTCGAAGAAGCGCAGCAGCCACGGCACCCCGGGCTCGAACGGCCCGGACTGGTGCAGCGTCGACCACACCGGCACGGTGCGGCCGACGAACTGGTACCCGCCCGGCCCCTCCATGCCGTAGATGCAGAGGTAGGCGCCGCCGATGCCGACGGCGTTCTGCGGGGTCCACGTGCGCGCGGGGTTGTACTTGGTGGTCACGAGCCGGTGCCGCGGATCGAGCGGGGTCGCCACGGGCGCGCCGAGGTAGACGTCGCCGAGTCCGAGCACGAGGTACTCGGCGTCGAAGACCGTGCGGTAGACGTCCTCCACCGACTCCAGGCCGTTGATGCGGCGGATGAACTCGATGTTCCACGGGCACCACGGGGCGTCGTCGCGCACGCCCGCTATGTAGCGCTTGATCGCCTCGCGGGTGGAGGGGTCGTCCCACGACAGCGGCAGGTGCACCGTGCGGCTCGGCACGCGGATGTCCGCGGTGTCGGGCAGCACGGCCTCGGCGGCGAGCACGGCCGCCGCGATGGCATCGGTGCTGGTCGCGCGCGGGTCGAAGTGCACCTGCAGCGAGCGGATGCCCGGGGTCAGCTCGATCACGCCCGGCAGGTCCGCGGCCTGCACGGCCTCCATGAGCGCGTGCACGCGCATCCGCGAGGCCAGTTCGAGCACCTGCTCGCCGAACTCGGCGAGCAGGTTCGCATCGCCGCTGCGGCGGATCGTGAGCGCCGGGTTGCCGGGCCGCTCGGGCACGCGGTGCAGCACGCCGCCGTCGCGCACCGCATCCCTGCCGGCTGCCGGCTCGGCGAGCGGGGCGGCGAGCAGCTCGGCCGCCTGCGCGGCCGCGATCGGCGTGAAGCGCACGGTGTCGCCGGGGCGCAGCTGGCCGAGCTTCCAGAGGTGCCCGGTCGCGACGGTCGCGGGGCAGGTGAAGCCGCCGAGGCTGGGCCCGTCGGGGCCGAGCAGGATCGGCAGGTCGCCCGTGTAGTCGACCGCGCCGACCGCGTAGGGGGTGTCGTGGATGTTGGAGGGGTGCAGCCCCGCCTCGCCGCCGTCGCTGCGGGCCCACTCGGGCTTCGGGCCGATGAGGCGCACACCGGTGCGGGCGGAGTTGAAGTGCACCTCCCAGTCCGTGGCGTAGAAGATCGCCATGTCGTCCGGGGTGAAGAACTCGGGCGCCGCGTGCGGGCCCTCGAGCGCGGCGACGGTCCAGGCGCTCGGGAACGCCGGGCGCGACGCCTGGGGCACCGCGGCCACCTCGTGCGGTACGTCGGGCGTGCGCAGCCCGAGGATGTCGCCGGGCGCGAGCGCGCGGCCCGCGTGGCCGCCGATGGCCCCGAGGTCGAAGGTGCTCGCCGAGCCCATCACGAGCGGCAGGTCGAGTCCGCCCTCGACGAGCAGGTACAGGCGCATGCCGCGCTCGGCGGTGCCGATCGCGAGCACGCCGCCGGCGGGCACGGCCACCGGCTCCCACTGCGGCGCGGGCGAGCCGTCCACGGTGACGGATGCGGGGGCCCCGGTCACGACGACGCGCGCCGGCGTGTGGAACCGCAGCGTCGGTCCGCTCATCGTGATCTCGAGTCCGGGCGCGTCGACGGGGTTGCCGAGGGCGGCGTTGCCGAGCCGGAAGGAGAGCTCGTCCATCGGCCCCGACGGCGGGACGCCCACCGGCCAGTAGCCGAGCCGGCCCGGCACGTCCTGCACCGTCGTGAGCATGCCGCCCTTGACGACCTCGATGCGCGGGGTGCGGTCGCGCAGCCCGTCGAGCGTGGCGGTCGAGTGCTCGGCCGCGAGCACGGCGGGCTCCGCCGCGATCGTGCGCAGCAGTCCGAGGTTCGTGGCGATGCCGTCCACGCGGGTGCCCTCGAGCGCCTCGCCGAGCGCGGCCCAGGCCGCTGCGCGGTCGGCGCCGTGCACGATCACCTTGGCGAGCATCGGGTCGTAGGCGGTCGAGACCTCGCTGCCCGCGCGGATCCAGGTGTCCACCCGCACGCCCTCGGGCAGCCCGACGGCGGTGACGGTGCCGGAGCTCGGCACGTTGCCGAGGTCGGTGTTCTCGGCGTAGACGCGGGCCTCGACCGCGGCGCCGACCGGCTCGCCGAGCTCGGTGACGAAGGCGGTCTCGCCCTGGGCGAGGCGCAGCATCCACTCGACGAGGTCGACGCCGTAGCGGGCCTCGGTCACCGGGTGCTCCACCTGCAGGCGGGTGTTCACCTCGAGGAAGGCGGCCTCCTCGCGCACCGGGTCGTAGATGTACTCGACCGTGCCGGCGCTGCGGTAGCCGGCCTCGGCGCAGAGCCGGCGGGCGGCCTCGGTGATGCGCTCGCGCACGGCGTCGGGCAGCCCGGGCGTCGGGCTCTCCTCCACGACCTTCTGGTTGCGGCGCTGCAGCGAGCAGTCGCGATCGCCGAGCGTCACGACGGTGCCGTCGCCGGTGCCGAAGACCTGCACCTCCACGTGGCGGGCGTGCTCGACCAGGCGCTCGAGGAAGACGCCGGCGGAGGAGAACGAGGCGCCGGCCAGGCGGCGCACGTCGTCCCAGGCGCCGGCGAGCTCGGCGGCGTCGCGGCAGGCGCGCATGCCGATGCCGCCGCCGCCCGCGGTGGCCTTGAGCATCACGGGGTAGCCGATGCGCTCGGCCTCGGCGAGGGCGTGCTCGACGTCGTCGAGCAGCCCGGTGCCGGCCAGCAGGGGCACATCCGCGCGCTCGGCGGCCTCGCGGGCGGTGTGCTTGGCCCCGAAGACGTCGAGGTGCTCGGGGGAGGGGCCGACGAAGACGATGCCGGCGGACTCGCAGGCGCGGGCGAACTCCGCGTTCTCGCTGAGGAAGCCGTAGCCGGGGTGGATCGCGCCGGCGCCGGTCGCGGCGGCGGCCTCGAGGATCCGGTCGATGCGCAGGTAGCTCTCCGCGGCGGGCGCCGGGCCGATGCGCACCGCCTCGTCGGCGAGCGCGACGTGCGCGGCCCCGAGATCGGCGTCGGAGTAGACGGCGACGGTGCGCAGCCCCATCCGCTTCGCCGTGCGGATGATGCGCACGGCGATCTCGCCGCGGTTCGCGATGAGGAGGGTGTCGAAGCTCACGAGGCGACCCCCGAGTACACGATCATCTCGGCCCGGGTCGGGTCGAAGCCGTTGCAGGGGTTGTTGATCTGCGGGCAGTTCGAGACCACGACGAGGGTGTCGCGCTCGGCGCGCAGCGTGACGCTGAGGCCGGGGGAGGAAATGCCGTCGACGATGCCGAGCGCGCCGTCGGGGTCGACCGGCACGTTCATGAACCAGTTGACGTTCGAGACCTGGTCGCGCTTGCCCATGCCGTGCAGCGAGAGCTCGGCGAGGAAGTTCTCGGCGCAGGCGTGCTGCCCCCGGGTGTGGTGGCCGTAGCGCAGCGTGTTGCTCTCCTTCGAGCAGGCGCCGCCGAGGGTGTCGTGCCGGTCCACGTCCGTATCGAGCACGGTGAGCAGCGGCCGGTGCTCGGCGTCGCGCAGCACCGATCCGGTGGTGAGGAACACGGAGGCCTGCCCCTGCAGCGTGGCCGGCACCGAGTAGGCGGCGCGGTCGTGGGCGTCGTAGGCGAGGAAGTCGACGGCCTGGTTGCCGTCGACGTCGACGATGACGAGCACCTCGCCGGCGCGCAGCACGCGCGACCAGGGTGCTCGGGCCGCGACGGTCTCGCGGTGGATCTGCGTGCCGTAGTCGGTGATGCTCATGCGATGCCCCTCGCGCTCAGGTAGTCGTCGGTGTTGAGGAAGGCGCGGCGGCCCTCGGGGCTCGCCGTGCGCAGCGCGTCGTCGGCGCCGGTCGGCTCGCCGGCCCAGGCGAGCACGTCGAGCGGGCCGCACGACCACTCGGGTCGGGGATCGAGCGGATGCGCGGTGTCGGCCAGCAGCACGATCGCCGGCATCTCGAAGCGGATCGTCACCGAGCGCCCGGCGCCGGCGGAGCCGTGGAACTCGGGGCTGCCGTCCTCGCGGATGCGCACGCCCTGGAAGTAGGAGACGCTCGGCGGCACGTCGCGCCGGTCGAGCCCGTGCTTCGCGGCCGCGAGCACGAGCAGCTCGCGGCCCGCGGGGGAGGGGCCCTGCGGGCTGCCGTCGCCGTATCGCTCCACGTTGCGGGCCAGCGCGCTGGTGCCGTAGAGGGTGTCGTGCCGGCCGGAGTCGTCAGCGACGACGGTCGCGAGCACGCGGCCCTGATCGCTGAGCAGCAGCTGCCCGGCGCCGGCGTACACCTGCCACTGCACCTTGACGGTGTCGGCCACGTTGAGCCGCTCGTGGGGTTCGAGCGCGTTGTAGACGACGAGGCTCGCGCAGGCGTCGCCGTCGACGTCGGTGAGGCGCAGGTGCGTGCCGCGGGCGAGCACCCGGTGCCCGTAGCCGCCGCCGGCGATGCGCTCGCTCCAGCGCAGCGCGCCCGGCTCGACGCCCTCGGGCGGTGCCGGATGCGCGGAGGCGGGAAGCAGCGGCATCGCGTCGACGACCGTGCCCTCCTGGGCGCGGGCGTGCACGCGGGCGCCGGCGGTGGTCGAGGTGGTGGACGCGCTCATCGCGACCCCTTTCTGTCGAATGATAGAAAGTGAACAGGGCGCTCGTATCGCCGGCGTGACCCCGGTGTTGCGATCGTGTTTCGGGCCCGGCGCCGGTCGCCCGGAGCGGCGCCGCTGCTAGCGTCGTGGCCATGGCGAGCGCTTCCACCGGACGTCCCCGGGCATCCGGTTCCTCGCTCACCGGGCAGGGCACGCGGGCCGACATCCTCGCCGCCGGCGCCGCCCTCTTCTGCACCGAGGGCTACGGCGGCACGAGCACGCACGCGCTCGCGGCGGCGGCCGGCATCCGGCAGGCGTCGCTCTACCACTACTTCGGCGGCAAGCAGGCGGTGCTGCTCGAGCTGCTGCTCGGCACGGTGCAGCCCTCGCTCGAGACGGCCGCGCAGCTGCTCGCCCGCGACGAGCACCCGGCCGTGCGGCTCTGGGCGCTCTGCGTCTCCGATGCTCGGCTGCTCGCCGCCGGCGAGCACAGCATCGGCTCGCTCTACCTGCTGCCCGAGCTTGCCGACGAGCGCTTCGCGCCGTTCCACGAGCGCCGCGCGGAGCTCGAGACCGCCTACCGCACGCTCGTCGCCGCCTGCGGCGTCGACGACCCGGGCGCCGGTGCGGCGCTCGTGCTCGCGCTCGTCGAGAACGTGATCCTGCAGCGCCGTCGCGGCGCCGCCCTCGCGCCCGAGCGCATCGCCGAGGCGGCGCTGCGGGTGCTCGCTCTGGACCCCTCCGAGGCCGCGGCCTCCGGGCCGGAGCTGCTGGCCGACCTGGGCTGAGCCCGGCCGAGCGCACGACCGCCGGCGGGCCGCCGGCGAGTTAACACGATCGTTGCACGCCCGAAAAACGGCGGGTACGCGGCGGGACGAGACTCCGTATCTATCAACCGATAGAAACACCCCGTCGCACCACCGCACCCGCCAGGAGCACGCATGATCATCTTCGGAGTGGGGGTCACCGTGCTGGTGGTCCTCGTCGTCGGCATCGCGGTCGCCCGCAAGATCGACGGCGACAGCGCCAACTACCTCGTCGCCGGACGCCGGCTCGGCATCCCCCTGGTCGCCGTCTCGCTCACCGCCGCGGCGGTCGACTCGAACGCGACCGTCGGCAACACCGACCTCACCGCGCAGTTCGGCTTCTGGTCGGGCGCCTCGCTCGCCATCGGCCTCGCGATCTGCCTGCTCATCACCGGGCTCTTCCTCGCCAAGCCCATGAACGCCATGAAGCTGTTCACCCTGGCCGACTTCTTCCGCATGCGGTACGGCCGGCCGACGGAGGTGGTGGCCTCGGTGATCATGATCCTGTCGTTCACGATCCTGCTCGCGGGCAACCTCGTCGCCTGCGGCTTCCTGCTGCAGGAGTTCGCGAACATCCCCTACGCCTGGGGCGTGGTGCTCTCGGTCAGCCTCGTGCTGGCGTACACCGTCGCCGGCGGCCTGTTCTCGGACGCGTACACCGCCGTCATCCAGACGGTCATCACGGTCGTGGCCGCCATCTCGCTGCTCGTCTGGGTGGCGCTGAGCTACGGCATCGTGATCCCGGAGGGCATGGGGCCGTTCGACTTCGAGCAGCTCACCGACCCGGCCTTCGGCGCGCCGATCAACTGGGCCACGCTCATCGCCCTCGGCATCGGCGACCTCGTGGCCATCGACTTCATGCAGCGCATCTTCGGCGCCAAGTCGCCGGAGGTCGCGCGCCGCGCCTGCTTCGCCGGCGCCGCCGGCACCGCGATCATCGGCACGATCTTCGCCCTGGTCGCGCTCACCGCCTCGGCGACGCTCGGCATCACCGTCGCCGACGGGCCGATCCTCTACCAGCTGCTCGGCGACTACGCGCCGCCGCTCATCGCGGTGCTCGTGCTCTCGGGCGTCGTGGCTGCGTCCTTCTCGACCGCCTCGGGCGCGATCCTCGCGACCTCGGCGATCGCCGTGCGCAACATCTTCTCGGTGCGCCGGCACTCGGGTGCGGGCCCCGACCCGCTGCTGCGCTGGACCCGCATCGCGATGGTCCCGATCGTCGTGCTCGGCACCTTCCTCGCGATCCGGATCAGCCAGACCGGCATCCTGCTGACGCTCGCCTTCGACATCATGCTGGCCTGCCTCGCGGCGCCGTTCCTCATCGGACTGTTCTGGAAGCGCCCCGGCGCGAAGGCCGCGCTCATCGCCGCCGGCACCGGCTTCGCCGTGCGGATGGTGCTGCTCGCGCTCACGCCCACGCTCTACGGGGTGCCGAACGACATCCTGCACGTGCCCAACACGCTGGTCGGGCCCGAGCTCGACGGCTGGGCCACGATCATCGCGGCGATCGTCGGCTTCGGCACCTATGCCCTCGTCGGGGCGCTCGCGCCCCGCACCGCCGAGGAGCTCGCGGCCGGCGCGGCGGTGCGCGACGAACTCGACGCCGAGCAGGCCGACACCGAGGCGCCCGAGGCCGAGCGCGCGGTGCCGGTGCCCGCCTGAGCGCGATGCGGCGGCCGAGCGGATGCCCTGGCGGGGCCCTCCGCTCGGCCGCCGCATCGTCGTGCTCACGCGGGCAGCGGCAGCAGCACCGTCGGAGCGGGGGCGGCCTCGCGCCCCTCGAACGGCACGGGCTGGCACACCATGAGGTAGTCGCCCGGCTCGACCTGGGAGAGGTCGGCGTTCTCGAGGATCACGACGCCCGCGCCGCAGAGGATCACGTGGGTCGGCCACTCCTCGGTGTGCGCCGGCGCCTCCATGGTCATGTAGTCGAGCCCGGCGAAGAGCACGCCGTGGTCGACGAGCCACTGCGCGCCGGAGGGGGCGAGCCCCACCCAGGTCTCGCTCTTCACGGTGCGGGTGAGCGCGTCGGTCGAGTTGCGGGTGCGGAAGAGCACGCGCACGGCGCCCTCGGCGCCGGCCGCGACGAGGTGCTCGTCGGTGATCTCCTCGTCGACGTGGCGCAGATCGAGCACGCGGGTCGGGCCGACGACGCTGTCGAGCGCGATCTGGTCGACGGTCGCGGCGCCCGGCACGAAGTGCGAGGGGGCGTCGACGTGGGTGCCGGTGTGGGCGCCGATGAGCCACCGCGAGACGTCCGAGGCGTAGCCGTCGGCGATCTGCTCGACCATCTCGAAGGTCGGGCGCCGGCCCCAGTGCAGCATCTCGCCGTGGATGGGGATATTGATGTCGATGGCGTCGGTCACGATTCCTCCTGCAGATTGCATGCCGTTGAGGCAATATTGTATCCAATTACCGAGTATCGCAAGCGGATGGAGCGCGCATGACCGAGACGACCACCGCCGACTGGAGCGCCCCGCTCGACCTCGGCGAGGGCCCGCTGCGGCTCGTGCCGCTCGTCGTGGGCTACGAGCCGATCCCCGAGTCGATCTCGATCCGCGGCGGCGACCCCGCGCGCTTCCTGCTCGAGCCCGTCACCGCTGCCGCGATCGCCTACGAGCGCGGCTGGGTGCTGATCGACGGCGGCTTCAACCTCGACCTCGTGCGCGACCCCGTCGCCCGCGCCGCCCACTACGACTACGAGGGGTACACCGCCGTGGTGCCGCCGGGCGACGCGCTCGCCGAGGGCATCGCCGCGGCCGGGCTCGACTGGTCGGCGCTCGCGCTCATCGCGCTCTCGCACGTGCACCTCGACCACACGGGCGGGCTGCGCCTCGCCCCGGTGGGCGTCACGGTCGCCCTCCAGCGCCGCGAGTGGGCCTGGCTCGTCGGCGGCGCCGGCCGGCGCGAGACCGTCGTGCCGAGCGACCTGCTCGCCTCGGGCGCCACCGTGCTGCTGCTCGACGGCGACACCGAGCTGGCCCCCGGGCTCCAAGCGCTCGACACCCGGGGGCACACGCCGGGCCACCAGTCCTTCTCGGCCGCCCTGCCCGAGCGCACGGTCGTGCTCGCCGCGGACGCCGCCGACCTGCGCCGCAACCTCGACGAGCGCGTGGCCTGCGGGTGGACCGCGCGGCCCGAGGACGCGGCGGCAGCGCAGCGCGCGATCGAGCGCCTCGCCGACCTCGAGCGCGAGCCCGGCGTCGAGGTCTGGCCCGGCCATGATCCCGACTGGCCCGCCTGGCGGCGCTGATCCCGCATCCGCCCGTCCCGGGAATGCTGCGGCAGATGACGCTCTTCTTACGTTGCGTGAAGCCCGATGTGCATGCGCGAGTGCGCTGTGCTCGGATGGGTCCACCCCGCCACAGCACGGCGTCCCCTCGCGCCACCACCCAGGAGCACACCATGTCCCGCATCACCCGCGCAGGCCTCGCCACGGTCTCGACCGCCGCGGCCATCGCGCTGCTCGCCGGCTGCGCCGGCCCCTCCGCATCGAACGGCGGCGACGCCGGAGAGCCCGCCGAGGGCGGCACGCTCACCTACCTGGAGCCGCAGACCTGGAACACCCTGTTCCCGGGCTCCGCGGGCTTCTACCCCAACGGCGGCATCGTGAACAACATCACCGACCGCCTGCTCTACCAGGACCCCGAGACGCTCGAGCTCGAGCCGTGGATCGCCACCGCACTGCCCGAGGTCAACGACGACGCGACCGAGTACACCTTCACGCTGCGCGACGACGTGACCTACTCGGACGGCACCCCGCTCGACGCCGAGAACGTGGCCAAGAACTTCGACCTGCTGGGCCTCGGCGACGCCGAGCGCAAGTTCGCGGTCTCGGAGCAGGTGACCAACTACGCGAGCAGCGAGGTGGTCGACGAGAACACCGTCACCTTCCGCTTCAGCGCCCCCGCTCCCGGCTTCGCGCAGGCGACCTCGGCGATCAACGCCGGCCTCGTCTCGAACGACACCCTCGACCGCAGCAGCGAGGAGTTCGGCCCCGGCAACGCGACCGAGATCATCGGCAGCGGCCCCTTCGTCATCAGCGGCGAGGAGATCGGCACCGAGCTCAACCTCGAGGTCCGTGAGGACTACGACTGGGCCCCGCCGTCGCTCGAGCACCAGGGCCGCGCCTACCTCGACGGCATCGACTACATCGTCGCCGCCGAGGACAGCGTGCGCGTGGGCACCGTCACCAGCGGCCAGGCGCAGATCGCCCGCACCATCGAGGCGCCGGATGAGGGCCAGTTCGCGAGCGACGGCCTGCACCTGCTCGCCGCGCCGACCAACGGCGTCAACAACGGCCTCAGCTTCCGCTTCCGCGACCCGGCCACCTCGGAGCTCGAGGTGCGCCAGGCGCTCATCGCCGGCATCGACCGCCAGGCGATCATCGACACGCTCTTCAGCGAGAACTACGAGCTCGCGACCGGCGCGCTCGCCGCGACCGCGCTCGGCTACGTCGACACCTCCGAGTACTACGAGTACGACCAGGACCGCGCCGTCGAGCTGCTCGACGCGGCCGGCTGGGTCGCCGGCTCGGACGGCATCCGCGAGAAGGACGGCGTGCGCCTCTCGCTCACGTTCAACGAGGCCCTGCCCCAGCCGCGCTCGCGCGAGGTCATCACCCTCGTGCAGGAGCAGCTCAAGGAGATCGGGGTCGAGGTCGAGCTGCTGCCCGGCGACCAGGCCACCCAGGACGCCGCCCGCCCCGTGCCCGGCGAGCTGCAGGTCTACCACTCCATGGTCGGCCGCGCCGACTTCGACGTGATCAAGTCGCAGTTCTACTCGAAGAACCGCAACGCGCTGCTCAACGGCTACCCGGACGCCTCGGTCGGCGACCAGGAGCTCGACGACCTGCTGCTCGCGATCGCCTCGAGCCCCACCACCGAGGGCCGCGCCGAGGCCTCCGCCGCAGCGCAGCAGCGCCTCGCGGAGCAGGCCTACATCCTGCCCTTCTTCGAGGAGCCGCAGGTGTTCGGCTACGTCGACGCGGTGCAGGGCTTCCACACGGAGTCCATCGGCCGTCCGTCGTTCTACAGCACCTGGCTGGCGCAGTAGTCGTCGCCAGGTGATGCCGGGGGTGGACGCGAGTCGTCCGCCCCCGGCCCCGTTCCCCGAGGAAGGTCCCCATGCTCTACGTGCTGCGCCGCGCCGGCCAGGCCGTGCTCGTGCTGCTGCTCGCGTTCACCGTGGCGTACCTGCTGCTCGCCGCCCTGCCGGGCGACGGCGTGCTGGCCCGCTACGGCAGCGCCGAGCTGGGCCTCACGCCCGAGCAGCTCGCCGAGATCAGCGCCGCCTACGGCAACGACCGCCCGCTCGTGGTGCGATTCCTCGACGCCGGCGTGGGCTTCCTCACCGGCGACTTCGGGTACTCCATCCAGAGCGGTGCCGCGGTCGCCGACCTCGTCGCGGTCGCGCTGCCGTCCACCCTGCTGCTGGCCGGCCTCGGCCTCGGCGTCGCGATCTTCCTCGCCGTGTCCATCGCCTTCACCGCGACCTACGGCAAGGGCCGTTGGCTGCGCCGGGCGTTCCGCAACCTGCCGCCGTTCTTCGTCTCGCTGCCGGTCTTCTGGATCGGCATCATCCTCATCCAGGTCTTCTCCTTCCAGCTCGGCCTGGTGCCGCTCATCAACGCCGACCCGGTCGAGGCGCTCATCCTGCCCGTGCTCACGCTCGCCATCCCGATCGCGGCGCCGCTCGCCCAGGTGCTCATGCGCAGCATCGACGAGGTGCGCGAGCAGCCCTTCGTCACCGTCGTACGGGCCCGTGGGGCCTCGACGAGCTGGCTGCTCTGGCGCAACGTCGCCCGCAACGCGCTGCTGCCGACGCTCACCATGGCGGGTCTGCTCTTCGGCGAGCTCGTCGGCGGCGCGGTCGTCACCGAGGCGGTCTTCGGCCGTCCCGGCCTCGGCCAGCTCACCGCCCAGGCCGTCGCCAACCGCGACACCCCCGTGCTGCTGGCCGTCGTGGTCATCACCACCGTCACCTTCGTGATCATCAACCTGCTCGTCGACCTGCTCTACCCGGTGCTGGATGCGCGCCTGCGGCGACCGTCGACCGCGCGCGCCGCCGCCCCGAGGGCGACCGGCTCGAAGCCGACCTCCTCCGCGCCGAAGAAGGGAGCGCTGCGATGAGCGCCGTCGTCACCCGCACCGCCCCGTCGCCCTGGCGCGCCCTGCTGCGCCCCGGCACCCTGATCCCCGCGATCGTGCTGCTCGTCGCCATCGCCTGGGCCGTGGCGCCCGGGCTCTTCACCGGCATCAGCCCGACCGCGAGCGTCGGCCCCTCGCTGCAAGCGCCGAGCGCCGAGCACTGGTTCGGCACCGACTCCACAGGCCGCGACGTCTTCGCCCGCGTCATCCACGGCGCCTCGCAGTCGATCAGCGGCGCGCTCATCGCGGTGCTCGTCGGCCTCGTCGTCGGCACCACCATCGGCGTCGCCGCGGGCGCGACCGGCGGTCTCGTCGAGGAGGCGCTCATGCGCGTCGTCGACGTGCTGCTCGCCATCCCCTCGCTGCTGCTCTCGCTGAGCGTCGTCATCCTGCTCGGCTTCGGCACCACGAACGCGGCGATCGCGGTGGGCATCACCTCCATCGCCGTCTTCGCGAGGCTCGCCCGCTCGCAGGTCGTCGGCGTGCGGGTCAGCGAGTACGTCGAGGCGGCCTACGGCTCCGGCGGCACCGCGCTCGGCGTGCTCTGGCGGCACATCCTGCCGAACTCGCTCACCCCGGTCATCGCGCTCGCCGCGCTGCAGCTCGGCTCGGCCATCCTGCAGATCTCGACCCTCGGATTCCTCGGCTACGGCGCCCCGCCGCCCACGCCCGAGTGGGGCCTGCTCATCGCCGAGGGCCGCAACTACGTCGCCACCGCGTGGTGGCTCACGGTGCTGCCCGGCGTCGTGGTCGTGCTCGTCGTGCTCGCCACCAACCGGCTGAGCCAGGCGATCCGTGGAGGTGAGGCCGCGTGAGCGAACCGCTCCTGACCATCGACGACCTGCGGGTGAGCTACCGCACCGGTCGCGGCGACGTCGACGCCGTGCGCGGCGTCTCGCTCGAGGTGCGCGCCGGCGAGGTCACCGCGCTGGTCGGCGAGTCCGGCTCCGGCAAGTCCACGGTGGCGCAGTCGACCATCGGCCTGCTCGCCTCGAACGGCCGCATCGCCGGCGGCAGCATCCGCCTCAACGAGCGCCGCGAGGGCGTCACCGACCTCGTCGGGCTCTCGGAGCGCCGCTGGCGCGGCCTGCGCGGTCGCTGCATCGCGCTCATCCCGCAGGACCCGGGCAACTCGCTCAACCCGGTCGCCACGATCGGCGCGAGCGTCGGCGAGGCGCTGCGCATCCACGGCTGGCGCGACCAGGCGAAGGTGCGCGCGCGCGTGCTCGAGCTGCTCGAGCAGGTGGAGATCGACGACCCCGCCACCCGCGCCAAGCAGTACCCGCACGAGCTCAGCGGCGGCATGCGCCAGCGCGTGCTCATCGCCGCGGCGCTCGCGCTCGAGCCCGAGCTGATCATCGCCGACGAGCCCACGAGCGCGCTCGACGTCACCGTGCAGCGCACCGTGCTCGACCTGCTCGACCGCCTGCGCGAGCAGAGCGGCACCGGCCTGCTGCTCATCACCCACGACCTCGCGGTCGCCGCGGACCGAGCGGATGCGCTGGTCGTCATGCGCGGAGGCACCGTGCAGGAGGCGGGCCCCGCCGCATCCGTCCTCGCCGCCCCCGCGGCGGACTACACCCGCGCCCTGCTGGCGGACGCCCCCTCGCTCACGCGCGTGGTCGAGCGCGAGCCCGTCGTCGTCGCGGCCGGCGAGCGCCCGCTCGTCGAGGTGGCCGGCCTGCGGCAGGAGTTCCGCCGCGGCGCCGGGCGCGAGCCGCTCGTCGCCGTCGACGACGTGTCGTTCGCGGTCGCGCGCGGCACGACGCACGCCATCGTCGGCGAGTCCGGCTCGGGCAAGACGACGACCGGTCGCGCGATCGCCGCCTTCGGGCACGCGACCGCCGGCGCGATCCGGGTCGGCGACGTCGACGTGACCGGGCTGCGCTCGGCCCGCGACCGCCGTGCGTTCCGCCGCTCGACCCAGCTCGTCTACCAGAACCCCTACGGCTCGCTCGATCCGCGCCAGAGCATCGAGCGGGTGCTCGAAGAGCCGCTGCGCAACTTCGGCATCGGCTCGAAGGCCGACCGCGCCGGCCGGGTCGCGCAGGTGCTCGAGCAGGTGGCCCTCGCCCCCGAGATCGCGCAGCGCTCGCCGCGCGAGCTGAGCGGCGGCCAGCGCCAGCGCGTCGCGATCGCCCGCGCGCTGATCCTGCAGCCCGAGCTCGTCGTCTTCGACGAGGCGGTCTCGGCGCTCGACGTCACGGTGCAGGCGCAGATCCTGCGCCTGCTCGCGCGCCTGCAGGCCGAGCTCGGCCTCACCTACGTCTTCATCTCGCACGACCTCGCCGTGGTGCGCCAGATAGCCGACACCGTCTCGGTGCTGCAGCGCGGTCGCCAGGTGGAGCACGGCGCCGTCGCGCAGGTCTTCGACGCACCCCAGCACGACTACACGAAGCAGCTGCTCGCGGCCATCCCCGGCTCGAGCCTGCGAGAGGAGCGCCCATGAGCCCCCGGCTCGGATTCTTCAGCCGCCTGCTCGAGCAGGCTCCGGCGGCGGACCGCTACCGCTTCGCCCTCGAGCAGATCGTCCGGGCCGAGCGCTCGGGCTTCGCCTCGGCGTGGCTGGCGCAGCACCACTTCGGCGAGCACGAGGGCGGCCTGCCCTCGCCGCTCGTGCTGCTGGCCGCCGCGGCCGAGCGCACCGAGCGCATCGGCCTCGGCACCGCCGTGCTGACCCTGCCGATCGAGGACCCGGTGCGCGCCGCCGAGGACGCCGCAGTGCTCGACGCCCTCAGCGGCGGTCGGGTGCAGCTGGGCGTCGCCTCGGGCGGCACCCCCGGATCGTTCGCCGCCTTCGACCGCGACCCCGCCGACCGCGCCCGACTGCACAGCGAGCACCTCGATGTGTTCCGCGCCACCCTGCGCGGCGAGGGCGTGCGCGGCACCGAGTCGATCGCCTACCCGCCGGCCGGCGACCTGGCGCAGCGCATCTGGCAGGCCACCTTCTCGGCGAGCGGCGGCGCGCGCGCCGGCGCGGCCGGCGACGGCCTGCTGCTCTCGCGCACGCAGCCGCGCACTGAGGACGCCCCCGACGCGTCGATCAGCGAGATCCAGCAGCCGATCGTCGACGCCTACCTGGCGGCGCTGCCCGAGGGCGCGGCCCCGCGCATCCTCGCCTCGCGCACCGCCTTCGTCGTCGACGCATCCGAGCGCGAGCGCGCCTTCGAGCTCGCGGAGCGCGGCCTGCGGGTCGTCGCGAAGCAGCTCATCGGCGCCTACGCGGCCGAGCTGCCGCTAGCCGACCTCATCCGCCTCTCCGACACCCACATCGGCACGGTCGACGAGGTCGTCGAATCGCTGCGAGCGGATGCGGTCATCGCCCAGGCCACCGACGTCAGCTTCCAGGTGCACTCGGTCGACGCCCCGCACGAGCTCACCCTGCGCTCGATCGAGCTGCTCGGCACCGAGGTCGCCCCCCGCCTCGGCTGGGCCACCGGACCGGATGCGGCGGAGTCGCTGCGCACCGCCCACGTTTCCGCACGACTGAAGGAGCACGCATGACCGCCGACATCATCTCCCTGCTCGCGGGCATCGAGCCCGGGAGCGAGCTGGCCGCGGTGCGCACGCTGCGCCCGCAGGCCACCGAGAACGCGCAGCGCAGCTTCGCCGCGCTGCTCGAGCCGGCCGAGCCCGGCACCTTCCCGCTCGCCGAGCGCTACGCGGTCGCGGCCTTCGTCGCGCGGCTGCACGGCTTCGACCAGGCCACTGCCTTCTACGCCGATCTGCTCGGCGACGAGGCGCCCGAGCACGTCGCGGCGATCGAGTCGGAGGCGGCCTCGGCCGCGGTCGCCGGCCCCTTCGGCCTCTACCGGGAGACGGGCCTGCAGAGCGAGAACGCCCCCGGCGCCGCCTGGGCCCCCACGGCGCCGGCCGCGCTCGGCGAGCGCCTCGCCGCGGCGCTCGCCCACGCGCACCTGCTCGTCGTGCGTCCCCGCGAGTCGGAGGCCGGCGAGCTGCGCAAGCTCGTCGCCGCCGGCTGGAGCGCCGACGACATCGTCTCGCTCTCGCAGCTCGTCGCGTTCCTGGCCTTCCAGCTGCGCCTCGCCTGGGGCCTGCGCGCCCTCGGCGGCGCCGACCTCGCGACCGTCGCGGCGCCCGCGCCGTCCGCTGCAGCCGACTCGGCGGAGGCTGCCCCGGCCACGCCGCTCATCACCGACTACCCGCAGCTGGCCCGCCCCGAGGCCTTCACGCAGCAGGGTCTCGGCTGGGTGCCGTGGCTCGCGCCCGTCGCCGAGGAGGAGCTCAGCGAGCGCCAGCTCGAGGCGCTCGTCGAGCCGGCCCGCGCGAAGATGCCGTACTTCCGGCTGCTCGCCCGCGACCCGGGCGCGCTCGAGGCGCGCACCCTCACCGACCTCGACATCTTCTTCAACGTCGACGGCGGCATCGGTCGCGCCGAGCGCGAGCTCGCCGCGACCGCGGCCAGCCGCAGCAACGGCTGCGTGTTCTGCGCCTCGGTGCACTCGGCCGCGGCGACCCGCGAGTCGGGCCGCGAGGCCGACGTGCAGCGCCTGCTCGACGAGGGCGTCGGCGCCGACCTGGGCGACGAGCGCTGGAACGCGGTCGTCGCCGCCTCGGTCTCGCTGACCCGCACCCCGCTCGCCTTCGGCGCCGAGGACGTCGCGCGCCTGCGCGCCACGGGCCTCGACGACGCGTCGATCGTCGACGTGATCGGCGGCGCGGCCTTCTTCAACTGGGCCAACCGCCTCATGCTCTCGCTCGGCGAGCCCGAAGTGCCGGCGCGACGGGCGGTCGGCGCATGACCCGCCTCGGCCTGCTCGATCACGTCGTCATCGCCGGCCCCGACCTCGAAGCGCTCATCGCCTGGTTCGCCGGGCGCACCGGCGTGACGGCGCCCCGCGGCGGCGCGCATCCGACCGGCACGGCCAACGCCCTCGTGGCGCTGACCCGCGACGGCCAGCGCGGCCCGCACTACATCGAGCTGATCGGCCCCGATCCCGACCGCGCCGACCCCGCGGTGCCCGAGACCTTCGGCATCGCCTCGCTCAGCGAGCCCGCGGTCGTCGCCTACTCGGTGCACCCCGACGACATCGTCGCCACGGTCGAGCACGCGCGCGCCCAGGGCATCGACCCCGGCGACGTGCAGCCGCTCTCGCGCCGCACCCCCGACGGCGTGCTGCTCGAGTGGCGCCTCACCCGGGGCCAGGAGCGCCGGCTCGAGCTGCCGTTCCTCATCGACTGG
>Ga0265798_10000480_pt1 | contig 66668 bp, 58 predicted proteins | sample P3T30metagenome_FD_192430 | JGI IMG/M metagenome (GOLD analysis project Ga0265798, IMG submission 192430) | Plant litter microbial communities from East Loma Ridge, Irvine, California - P3 T30 | ecosystem: Environmental > Terrestrial > Plant litter > Unclassified | place: USA: California... | reverse complement strand
TTTAATCATTGCAATTACTGCAATGATTAGTTTCTCAAAAGATAGCAGTGACAATCCATCAGGGCTGAAAATTCGATTATCGAATTCCAGCCAGTATAACTTCAAAGATATTGTGATTAATACAACAACGGGAGATGTAAATTTTGGGAATTTAAATTCCGGAGAGAAAACGGAGTATAAGGAATTTAATAAGGCTTACAGATACGCTTTCGTTAAACTAGAAATTGATGGAAAAACATATACAATCCAGCCAATTGATTATGTAGGCGAGTCAACGCTCAAGGATGGCAGTTACACTTATCAAATAGATGTAAATAATACGCAAGATCAATACACCAATTTGAGTTTGACATTAATTGAAGAATAGAACTTATTGACGGGGTGCATTAAGAAGGTGCGTTGTACATCTCTCAATTTTGCCACACATCCATATACGAGAAAGACAACTAACGCCCTGTCTCAATAAACGAATGTACTTCGTTACATCTTTATTCTTTTAAATGTAATTTGAAGCCCTAAAAACGTCAAAGAGAAAGAAGATCTCAAGAAACAGACTGTTTAAATTTTGTTAAGGTTTGAAGCCTCTTTTAAACTCTACTCTATATGCGACGCCACTTAGGGAACCTAAATTCGTAATAGAAGTCGGGCCTTCAGGGCTAATTAATTGACCTAAGTTTATTGGCATTTCTTTGATTAATAAGCTGTCTGACTTAACTAGCCTTCCATTATCGCCCTTCTGATAGTTGTCGATTCTACAAGGAACTATTGGCTTCGCAATCCACATTATACTTTTCCATTTATGAGTGTGGATTGGTTCTGATTTTTTACCGTTAAGCACTACTGCCAAAACCCTGACGTCATTATCTTCGTACACTAGTTTATGATTTTCTGGTGCTGCTCTCATTGCATCTAAACTATCTGGCCACAACCACTTTGCAGATGTTGAAAAAGAGTCGAAAGGCTTTGTTGTGGTATTAGCTGGTTGCTGGTTTTTGTTCGTAATATATTTTGACAAACCGAAGCCTAATAATCCACCAAGTAATAGCCCGATAAGTAGTTGTCCGAATTTCATAAGATGAGTTTAATTTCTGAAGCTGTTACAATCGCTTTCTTAACTATCTAATTTACAAAATTATAATACTAAATCCCTTTTTTAAGTCGGGCACTTTATTCAGAATTACGAATGAAATTCTTAGTAGATGTTCATAGTTATAGTCTCAGTAAACGAAGGTTATAATGATTCAAATTACACTCACTTGATGATCCATCTAGAACACTTGTTTTCACGCGACTATCAAAAGAACTGAGCTACCCTTAATCTTTGTCTCTAAAATTCAAACCACGCAAAAAAAAAGCAGCCCATCTGGACTGCTTTCAAAAACTGGGGTGGAATATGGGGCTCGAACCCACGACCCTCGGTACCACAAACCGATGCTCTAACCAACTGAGCTAAAACCACCATGTTTTACGATGACAAAAGTACGATTAATAATATTCCAAGCAAATTTATTTAAACTTTCTCCCCTCACTTTATGATAACCCTATCAACATCAAAGGATTAAAATTCATTACCACAGCGGAAAAAGCAGCTCAAAACAGGAACTTAAAGAACGAAAACCTCCATTAATCCACACCAACCTCCATTTTCAAACCAGAAAACCTACCTTTGCCCCTTCTATGATCGAAATCTTCACAGACGGCGCAGCAAGTGGAAACCCGGGCCCAGGTGGCTACGGTGTCATCCTGCGCTCCGGAAAGCACTACAAGGAACTTAGCGGCGGCTTCCGCATGACCACCAACAACCGTATGGAACTACTCGCCGTGATTGAAGGCTTAAAAGCCATCAAAACACCAGGCGCCCAGGTGATGGTTACCTCCGATTCCAAGTACGTCATCGATTCCATAGAAAAGAAATGGGTATTCGGCTGGGCCAAAACCGGTTTCAAAGGCAAAAAGAATAAAGACCTTTGGTTGCAGTTCCTCCAGATCTACAAGCTTCACCAGGTGGCCTTCACGTGGATCAAAGGGCACAACCTGCACCCCGAAAATGAACGCTGCGACCAACTAGCAGTCGCAGCATCAAAAAATCGTGCAGCCTGGCAGATCGACTATGAATTCGAAGCAGAGAAGAACAAGTCTACGCTACTCTAGCCTGCTGCTCCGCCAGTAAACTTTCAACCATCTCCACCATCTTCCTCGAACCGATGTACACGGCGGTCCGCTGGTGAAGTTCAGTAGGTTCAATCTCCATGATCCTCCGGAAACCATCGGAAGCCACGCCCCCGGCCTGCTCAATGATGAAAGCCATCGGGTTACATTCATACATCAAACGGAGCTTACCATTCGGTGAACCTGAAGTCGTCGGATACATATAGATCCCGCCTTTAATCAGGTTCCGGTGGATATCTGCCACCATAGAACCGATATACCTCGAAGTATAAGGACGGTTGCTCGACTTATCCTCTACCTGCGCATATTTCAGGTACTTCTTCACGCCATCCGTGAAATGCACATAGTTCCCCTCATTGATGGAGTAGATCTTTCCGTCCTCCGGGATCTTCATGTCCGGATGTGAAAGACAGAATTCGCCAATCGACGGATCCAGCGTAAAGCCGTTCACGCCCTTTCCGGTCGTGTACACGAGCATGGTCGAAGAGCCATAGATCACATAACCCGCAGCCACCTGCTCCGTGCCTTTCTGCAGCACATCTTCAAGCGTCGCCTTACCTTCTGTAGATTTCCTCCTGAAAATGGAAAAGATTGTGCCCACGGCCACGTTACAGTCAATGTTTGAAGAGCCATCCAGCGGATCTATACAGACAATATACTTCGCGTTCTTCGAGACCGGCGAATCAATCGCCACAAACTCGTCCTCTTCCTCCGATGCCACAATGCAGCATTCCCCGCCACTCGTCAGCGCAGCAATGAACTGCGTGTTCGCAAATACGTCAAGCTTCTTCTGATCTTCCCCCTGCACATTCGTACTGCCGAAATCCCCCAGAATATCGACCAGCCCGGCTTTATTCACCTCCCGGTTTACGATCTTCGATGCAATGCCAATGTCGCGCAGCAACCTGGATAATTCGCCCTTAGCATAAGGGAAGTCGGCCTGTTTCTCAATGATGAACTGACCCAATGTTTTAATGCCTGCCATATTTTACTTAGTGTATAATTTACGTTATCTTTTACCTAACTCAATTACCTCTAAGTTATCAATTTTGTCGCCATAAATACTAAAACGGATCAATGTTCTTACTTTATGCCAGCCGGATTTTCCTGCTGCACCGGGATTTATGTGCAGACAGCTTATTTTAGGATCAAACATCACCTTTAAAATATGCGAGTGCCCTGTTATAAACAGCTTTGGCGGCTTAGTGTATATTTCTGACCTCACGTGTGCGGAATATCTGCCCGGATAACCGCCAATATGCGTCATCCAGACATCCACATCCTCACACATGAAACGGTTGTGCTCCGGGAATTCCTGCCGGATGCCCTTGTCATCAATATTCCCCCATACGCCCCGCAATGGCTTAAAAGCCGCTAAAGGTTCCGCCACCCCCGCTCCAAAGTCGCCCGCATGCCATACCTCATCACAGTCCTCAAAATGTTTATATACTGCTTCATCCAGATACCCATGGGTATCCGATATCAATCCGATTCGCTTCAAAATATCAGGTTTAAAATGCCAGGAAAAAGTCCTTCAGCAAACTTGTGTATGCCTTGGTGTACAGCCCCTGTGCGGCGTAAATATAAAAATCTTCATGCACCACCGCTGTATTGGCAAAGCTGAAACAAATCACCTGCCGGATCTCGGGTTTACTTTCATCTGAATGCACATGAATGATCCGGCGCGGAAACAACTTATAAAGCACGGCTTGTACCACCAGCGCCTCCGCTTGTTTCACCGGTAAGATCAACCAGCATTCGCCAGCAGGGTTCAGCAGCCCGGCAACCTTCCGCAGCAGTCCGACAAAAAAATCTGCATCGGCATGCCTCGCCAGTCGCTTTGCAGCCTCCGGATTTTTAAGATCGTTTACAAAAAATGGTGGATTGGAAATAATCAGGTCGTACCCGAATGCAGTTTCAAAGTTCAGGATGTCTCCGGTATGCACCGCAAGCCGCGCCGCAAAGGGCGAAGCAGCAAAGTTCTTCGCAGCTGTTGACGCTGCTGATGCATCGATCTCCACCGCTTCTACCTGTGCTGCAGGAAAGCGCTGTGCCAGCATCATCGCAATGACGCCGGTACCGGTACCCACATCCAGGATCCGCGAAGGGGCATCCGCCGTAACGATGCCGCCGATCAGAACTCCGTCTGTATTGATCTTCATCGCACAGCCGGACTGGTCCACCGAAAATTGCTTGAAACGGAATATACTCCCCATTGCTAACGCGCGTAGATCTCCAGCGGCAGCTTGTCCGGGTCGGTAAAGAAAGTAAACCGCTTGCCGGTGTATTCGTCCACACGGATGGGCTCCGCCACCACGCCTCGAGCATTTAAGGTCGCAACGGCAGCATCCAGGTCATCCACCTCAAAACACAGGTGCCTCAGGCCAACAGCCTCAGGACCGGAAGCCCGTAATGGTGGGTTTTCAAATGAAAAAAGCTCGATCTGGTAGTGACCATTCACTGCCAGATCAAGCTTGTAAGATTTCCTGGCTTCGCGGTATACTTCCTGTACAACCGTTAAGCCCAGGGTATTCACGTAGAAATCTTTGCTCCGCGCATAGTCGGCACAAATGATTGCTACGTGATGTATTTTATTGAACATGGCTTATGCGCCTAAGATGTTGTGCAATACGTTCAAGTGTACTTGTTTCGCCTCCAACACGCTGCCGAAGCTTTCTTCATCAACGATCAACGCACCGTCAGTCACCGTACCCAATAAGCTGAACTCGGTCTCTGATGCCGCAAGCATCTCCACAAACGCTTCCTGCTCATCAGAAGTCAAGGTCACGATTACACGGCCCTGCGCTTCTCCAAACAAGAAAGCATCTTTACGGATCGTATCATCTGAAGTGATGTTGAAACCTAAGTTGTTCGGCATCGCAGATTCCAGTAAAGCAATGTATAAACCGCCATCTGCCACATCATGCGCAGATTTGATCATCTTCTGGATGATCAGCTGTTTTACCACCTGCTGCATGGCATACTCTTCTTCCAGATTGAAATATGGTGCCGGTGATGCTTTTACTTTCACGTACGAAGCCAGGTATTGCGAGGAAGCGATATCGTTCTTAGATGCTCCAATGAGGTAAATCAAATCACCTGGTTGCTTGAAATCTAAAGTGGTTAATGTGTCTTTGTTATCCAGAATACCCAGCATACCGATGGTTGGCGTCGGGAATACTGGTCCGTCGTCGGTCGACTGGTTATAGAAAGATACATTACCACCAGTAATCGGGGTTTCGAACTTTGTTGCTGCAGTGCTCATACCTTTAATGGCTGAAGCGAACTGCCAAAATACTTCCGGTACATAAGGGTTACCAAAGTTCAGACAGTTGGTGATCGCCACTGGCTCTCCACCTGCACAGGTAATGTTTCTTGCTGCTTCCGCTACCGCGATGGCACAACCCGTTTCCGGATCTGCGTTCACGTAACGCGAGTTACAGTCTACCGTTAAAGCAATCGCCTTGTCGGTGCCTTTTACAGAAACGATCGCCGCGTCACTCGGACGGTTCGTGGTCATTGTCGCCGTACCCACCATAGAATCATACTGATCCGTTACCCATCTTTTCGAAGCGATGTTCGGATGTGAAACCAGGTGATCTGCAATGGCTTTAAGGTTCTGTGGAACAGCAACAGAATCAATGTTGAATTTCTTGTACTCCTGGAAATAAGCTGGCTCTGTGTATTCACGGTCATATACCGGTGCACCACCACCCAATACCAGGTCGTCTGCAGGTACGTCCGCTACCAGTTCGCCATTCATGTAATACTCCAGGCGCTGTGTGTCGGTTACTTCACCGATCTGCACCGCATGAAGATCCCATTTATCAAATACCGCTTCTACTTCCGCTTCACGGCCTTTTTCTACCACGATCAGCATACGCTCCTGAGATTCTGATAACAGGATCTCGAACGGCTGCATGTTTTCCTGACGCGTAGGAACTTTATCTAAGTCGATGCGCATACCGTGCTCACCCTTCGCACTCATCTCTGAGTTGGAACAGATGATACCCGCCGCACCCATATCCTGCATACCAATTACGGCACCAGTTTTAATTACTTCTAAGGTTGCTTCCAATAACAGTTTCTCCTGGAACGGATCTCCTACCTGAACTGCAGGAAGGTCGTTCACTGAATCTTCTGTAATGTTTTTCGATGCAAATGCAGCACCGTGGATCCCGTCTTTACCAGTCGCCGAACCTACAATATACACGGGGTTACCAACGCCGTATGAAGTCGCCGAAACGGTTTCTCCAACTTTAACGATACCGGCAGACATGGCGTTTACCAATGGATTCACGTGGAAGGATTCATCGAAGAACAACTCACCACCTACGGTTGGGATACCGAAAGCATTTCCATAATCACCAATACCTTTTACCACACCTTTCATCAGCCATTGTGTTTTCGGGTGATTAGGATCACCGAAACGCAAGGAGTTCAGCTGGGCAATTGGTCTTGCACCCATGGTGAAGATATCACGGTTGATACCGCCTACCCCTGTCGCTGCACCTTGGTAAGGCTCTAATGCAGATGGGTGGTTATGGGATTCAATTTTAAATACACAGGCAATACCATCGCCAAGATCAACCATACCGGCATTCTCCTCACCTGCTTTGGCCAGCATACGCGGACCGTCTTTAGGAAGTTTCTTTAACCAGTTGATGGAGTTCTTATAAGAGCAGTGCTCGCTCCACATTACAGAAAAGATACTTAGTTCTGTAAAATTAGGCGTACGACCCAGGATCGCAATAATTCTATCATACTCTTCTGGTAAAAGACCGAGGTCCTTGGCGGTTTCTAATGTTGTCAGCTGTGTATTTTCCACTATAATGTATGTTTAAGGATTATGGCAAAGGTAAAAAAATCCTGTACTATTCTGCAAGCTTGTACCATAAACCGGCAAGCACCAGAAAAGCAAAGCGCTGAATGCCGCTGAGCTGAAGAACAGCTGAAACACAGCAAGCGCACAGTTTACGTGGGTGAGGTGTGGGCGAGGTGTGGTTCAGGTGTGGAGCAGCTGTGCTTAATTTACCTTGACAATGGCGCTTCGTGTGTATTTTGCCGGTACGCAGACATACCCGCTTTTGGTAACAGATAAATTAGATTTACGCTATAAAAACCGCTCATTTAGGCAAAAACGCCAAAAACAGTGTCCAGTTTTCAGGTATTTTCAAAAATTCAGGAGATTTTTGATCGAAATTCACAGAAATAAAATATAATTCTGCTATTTTTGAACAAATTCTAAAAACCAAATGAAAAGTTTAAGAACATTTGCATTAAACGAAGCACAATCCCGCGTATCTCCTGAGGTTAAAGCGCCTGCATCAAAGATTTCTGACTTTTTTGGATCAAACGTTTTTGATCAGAAAAAAATGAAAGCTTACTTATCCAAAGAAGTTTACGGCAAGTTGGTTTCTGCGATCGATCAAGGTACCCTGATCAGCCAGGAGGACGCAAACCACATTGCAACAGCAATGAAAACATGGGCAATGTCTAAAGGTGTAACCCATTACACCCACTGGTTCCAGCCCCTAACAGGTACAACCGCTGAAAAGCATGACTCTTTCTTTGAGCCAAGCAGCGAAGGTCCGGTTGAAAATTTTGCAGGTAGCGCCCTGGTACAGCAAGAGCCTGATGCTTCTAGCTTCCCGAATGGTGGTATCCGTAATACTTTTGAAGCTCGTGGTTATACCGCATGGGATCCTTCTTCCCCAGCCTTCATCATGGAAAACCCTTCTGGAAAAACACTTTGTATCCCGACCGTTTTCGTTTCTTATACTGGTGAAGCTTTGGATTTTAAAGCACCTTTATTAAAAGCGGTAAACGCCATTGATAAAGCTGCAGTTGATGTTTGTCAGTATTTCGATAAAGGTATCACCAAAGTAAATGCTTCTCTAGGTATCGAACAGGAGTATTTCCTGGTAGATTTAGCCTTATATAATGCAAGACCAGATCTTGTAATGACCGGCAGAGCGCTCTTCGGCCACATGTCTGCAAAAGGTCAGCAGCTGGAAGATCACTATTTCGGTTCTATTCCAGAGCGTGTTCAGGCTTTCATGGTGGATTTTGAGAATGAATCTTTGAAATTGGGTATTCCTTTGAAAACCCGTCACAATGAGGTTGCACCAATGCAGTTCGAGTGTGCACCGATTTATGAAGAAATTAACCTGGCGATCGACCACAACCAATTGTTGATGGACGTGATGGAGAAAGTTGCTTTGAGACATAAATTCAAAGTGCTTTTACATGAGAAGCCTTATGCGGGCATCAACGGTTCCGGTAAACACAACAACTGGTCGCTGATTACCGATACTGGTAAAAACTTACTGGCACCAGGTAAAACCCCTAAAAACAACCTGATGTTCCTTGCTTTCTTCGTAAACACGATTAAAGCGGTTCACGAACATGCAGATCTTTTAAGAGCAAGTATCGCTTCGGTAAGCAACGATCACCGTTTGGGTGCAAACGAAGCGCCACCGGCAATCATATCTATTTTCCTTGGTCAGCAGTTGAACGAGGTGCTTGACGAAATTGAGCACAGCCGCATCAGCAAGAAGATCAAAGAAGACAATGCACTGTGGTTGGGTATTCCAAAGATCCCACAAATCCTGTTAGACAATACCGACCGTAACCGTACCTCCCCTTTTGCCTTCACTGGTAACAAGTTTGAGCTGCGTGCAGTAGGTTCTTCAGCGAACTCTTCAGCACCGATGACTGTCCTAAATGCAATCGTTGCAGATCAGTTGGTGAAATTCAAAGGAGAGGTTGACCGCCTGATCAAAAAAGGCGAGAAAAAAGACATCGCTTTACTAACGATTATCAAACGTTACATCAAGGAGTCTAAGGACATCCGTTTTGAAGGTAATGGCTACGGTAAGGAGTGGGAAGAAGAAGCAGAGCGTCGTGGTTTAGCAAACATCAAAACCACACCTAAAGCACTTGATGCTTATGTAAGCGAAAAAAGCATTGAGCTTTTCACAAAAACCAACATTTTCAGCAAAAGAGAGCTTGATGCCCGTCATGAGATCCTTCTGGAAAGCTATTACAAAAAGCTTCAGATCGAAGCAAGGGTTTATGGTGAGGTTGCAAACAGCATGATCATCCCGGCTTGTATCGCTTACCAGAACATTCTGATCGACAATGCTAAAGGTTTGAAAGAACTTGGCCTGGATAAAGAGGCTTTATCTACACCAGTGGAAATCATCAACAAGTTATCACAACACCTTAGAATTGTGAAGAACAACGTGGATGCGATGCTGGAAGAACGTAAAGTGACCAACAACATCGAAGATACCCGCGAGAAAGCGATTGCTTACGATGAAAAAGTGAAGTCTTACTTCTTCAACATCCGTTACCATTCAGATAAATTGGAGCAGATTGTTGACGATAGCGTATGGCCTTTGCCGAAACTTAGAGAGCTACTTTTCTCAAAATAATATTTCCTTCTTTTACGAACCCTTCAGCCTTGCTGAGGGGTTTTTTATTTCTAAAACACCCTACTTTAAGCGCTTTCTATATCTTTGCAACAACATGAGTGATAACAGGTATAACCAACGTGGCGTTTCTGCCTCAAAAGAAGATGTGCACAATGCCATCAAAAATATTGACAAAGGAATTTTCCCTCAGGCCTTCTGTAAGATCATCCCGGATATCCTGGGAAATGATGAAGACTACTGCAACATTATGCATGCCGATGGTGCGGGTACAAAATCTGCCCTGGCCTATGTGTACTGGAAAGAAACCGGCGACCTGTCGGTTTGGAAAGGAATCGCACAGGATGCCATCATCATGAACCTGGACGACCTGATCTGCGTTGGTGCAACAGAAAACATCCTGTTATCTTCAACCATTGGTCGTAACAAGAACCTGATCCCGGGTGAGGTCATTGCGGCGCTCATCAATGGCACAGAAGAAATTCTTGCAGAACTGCGTGAACAAGGCATCTCCATTTACTCTACCGGCGGTGAAACCGCTGATGTTGGCGATTTGGTACGTACGATCATCGTAGATTCTACTGTGACCTGCAGAATGAAACGTGCGGAAGTCATCAGCAACCACAACATCCAGGCGGGTGACGTGATTGTCGGGTTGGCCTCCAGCGGCCAGGCAAGCTATGAAAGCGAGTACAACGGCGGTATGGGTTCTAACGGATTAACTTCCGCCAGACATGATGTTTTCAACAAGACCATTGCAAATACTTATCCGGAGAGTTTCGACCCTGCGGTACCGTCTGATCTGGTATTCTCTGGAAGCAAATCGTTGACAGACGAGATTACTGTAGCCGAAAACACAACGGTTACTGCTGGAAAGCTGGTCCTTTCGCCTACCCGCAGTTATGCGCCGGTGATTAAGAAAGTACTGGAAAGCTATAGAAGTCAGATTCATGGTCTGGTACACTGCAGTGGCGGTGCGCAAACCAAGGTGCTGCATTTCATCAATGATGATGTCCATGTGATTAAAGACAACCTGTTCCCGGTTCCGCCTTTGTTCCAGTTGATTCAGGAGCAGTCTGGCACCAGCTGGGAAGAGATGTACAAAGTATTTAATATGGGACACCGCATGGAGCTTTATGTCCCTGAGGCGATTGCCGCAGACATTATAGCAATATCCAAAAGCTTCAACATTGACGCGCAGATCGTTGGTCGCGTGGAAGCTGGAGAACAGAAACAGGTAACCATACAAAGTGAGAAAGGTACTTTTCAGTACTTCTAGCTTCAGAGAAACATAGAATAACGAGCTAAGCTTTTGCGAAGCCCCGCTTAATGCGGGGCTTTTTTTATGCATAAGCTTAATCGTTTGATTGAAACGACAACATGATATACCTTTTCTGCTAAACATCGGCTAAAATATTATTGATTTATTAACTAGAAATTATTAAAAGATATTTGGAATATGTATTCTATATTCCTAATATTGATTAACGCTTATATCTGTTTGGCTGAACATCAGCATAGATGGATACAGGGAATACGTACCGCTCGAAAAAGAAGAACCACAATTCGAATTACATAAACAGATTTTAATACAGGCATATAATTAACCAATATAGCGCTCTAGTCTCACAGTAAAACGGTTTAGTATTTACCCCTAAAAAAACAGCTTTAAAATCCGCATCGGCAAGCAACAAACCTAAGCTCCTTCCCGTATCCCAGCGAACAGGTGCGTCCTGCACCAATCTCAATTCTAACCAAAATAAACTTTATGAAAATCAAACATTTACTCTGTACAGGTATCCCCGTGCTCATGTTTATGGGTAACCAGGCATTTGCAAACGGGACTTCAGCTTACAGTGCAAGTCTGAAAGCAGCAAGTATCACCTTTTCCAAAAGTAATGCCCAGCAGATCCGTGTAAGCGGTACCGTGCTCGATGAGACCGGTAAGCCACTTCCAGGTGTGGGCATCAAAACCGCTTCCGGCAAAACAGCCGTAACGGACAATGCCGGAAAGTTCAGCATTGAAGCGGTCAATGCTTCTGAAATCATCACCTTCTCTTACATTGGCTACAACAATCAGACGCGTGCTGCTGGTAACGGTGGTTCCGCAATCACCATCCGCATGGCCCCTGCCGCAGGTGAAAACCTCGACGACGTTGTGGTTGTGGGTTATGGTACCCGTCGTAAGTCCGACGTGACCGGTGCCGTTGGTTCCGTACGTCAGGAACAACTGGCAGAACGCCCCGCAGCTTCCCTTAACCAATCCCTTGCCGGTCGTGTTTCCGGTGTGCAGGTGAACACCAACTCCGGTCGCCCAGGCGGTCAGACCAACGTTCGGATCCGTGGTTTCAGCTCCATCAACAGCTCCAACAACCCACTTTACGTGGTGGATGGGGTAATCCTTCCAGTGGGTTCGCAGACGCAGAACAGTAATGCGATCGACTTCCTGAACCCTGGCGATATCGCCTCCGTAGAGGTGCTTAAAGATGCGTCGTCTATCGCGATCTATGGTGCGCGTGGTGCAAACGGGGTAATCCTGATCACCACTAAAAAAGGTAGCTCCGCAGGCAGTCGCATCAGCTATGATGTGGATTTCAGCGTGCCGACCATTGGCCCGAACCGCGTAGAGATGTTAAATGCCCGGGAATATATTGAAACAGAAAACCTGGCTTATGCCAACGCGCAAACCTACGATCCGGCGGGCTGGGCAGCAGGTAACTATACCGATCCAAGAATTAAAAGATTAACCCTGCCTAACTTGTTTGACGCGCAGGGCAATCCACTATACGATACCGACTGGTTTAAGGAAGCCACACAAAACAAGCTTTCCCAAAATCACCAGGTCGGCTTTACCGGCGGTAACCAGGAGACCACCTATGGTATCTTCCTGAACTACCGTGAAGACAATGGTTTACTACTAAACTCTTACCTGAGACGTTACTCGGGCCGCTTTAACGTGGAAAGTCAGATGAAAAGCTGGCTTAAAGTGGGTGGTAGCTTAAACTATACCAATCAGGAAGAAAACCTGGTAGATATTGGTACCGGCGGCTTGAACTCCGTAAGGATGATCACGGAAAGTTTCTCTTTCCTGCCTGTTCGTTATCCGGATGGTACCTGGGCCGACAACCAGAATTATCCTGGTGCTGAAGGCGGTTCTAACCCGGTACACATCCTGACCGACCGTCAGTACATGCTGAATACACAAACTGCTTTGGGTAACGTTTTTGCGAACATCAACATCGCCCCTGGCCTGGAATTCAGATCTGTACTTGGTGCAAACGTGATCACCAGAGGTCGTAATGAATATAACGGCCGTAGTCTTTATGGTATTGCATTCGATCAGCGTGGTACTTCCTTCCTGGATAATAACCGCGAAAGCTACTGGTCTATTGAAAACTACTTCACGTACAACAAAACCTTCAAAACTGACCACACCATTAATGCCACTCTTGGTGCTTCCTGGTATGAAACGAATGTGTTTGGCTTTAGTGCAAGTGGTGAGAACTTCTCAACCGACTTCTTCGGGCCAAACAACTTAGGTTCGGCGAGTAAGCCAAATCCTGGAGGTTCAAGAAGATCTGCCTTCGCCTTCAACTCCTACTTCGGAAGGGTGAATTACAGCTTCAAAGACAAATACCTGTTGACGGCTACTGCCCGTATGGACGGTTCATCTAAATTTGGTGAGAACCACAAGTATGCACTGTTCCCTTCAGGTGCCGTGGCATGGAAGATCTCTGAAGAAGATTTCATGAAAGGCAACAACACCATTTCCAACTTGAAATTACGTGCAAGTTATGGTGTAACGGGTAACTCCGAGATCAACCCCTACTCCTCACTTCCACTGTTAAGCTCTGGTTACGCTGCGATCTTCAACAATACCCGTTTTGGTGGCGTTGGAACGAACAGGCTGGCCAATCCGGATTTAAAATGGGAGAAAACGGCACAATCTGATATCGGTTTAGAAATTGGATTGTTCCAGAACCGCTTGAACATAGAGGCGGACGTTTACCATCGTAAAACCACAGACATGTTGCTTGCTGCACCGGTACCGACCTCATCTGGTTATGGATCGATCACCAGAAACATTGGTAGCATGGAGAACAAAGGTTTCGAATTTGCCATCAATACGGTGAATGTAAACACAGAAGACTTCACCTGGAACACGACGTTCAACATTTCCATGAACAGGAACAAGGTGCTTGAACTGGCTACACCTGCCGACATCTTCGGTGTGGGTAACCCAGGCTTCACCAATGAAACTGGTATCATCCGTGTGGGTGAACCTGTAGGTTCTTTCTGGGGACTAACCCGTCTGGGTACCTGGAGTGAAGCGGAACGTGCTGAAGCAGCGAAATACACCTACCGTGGTGGTAAGCCGCTATTGCCTGGTGACGTGAAGTATCTGGACAGAAATGGTGACTTTGCCATTAATGATGCCGACCGTAGCATTATCGGAAATGGTAGTCCTAAAGGTTGGGGTGCATTCATCAACAACTTCCGATACAAAAACTGGGAGCTTTTGGTTGACTTACAGTACTCGTACGGTAACGACGTGATGGACATGAGTACGCACTCTGCGGAAGATCGTGTTGGTATTGCAAACAGCTATAAGAGTGTGCTAGGTGCATGGACACCGCAGAATCAGAATAGCGACATTGCAGCAATCCGTGATACCCGTGCTGGTTACGTAACCAACGTAGATACCCGCTGGATTCAGGATGGTTCGTTTATCCGTGGCCGTAATGCCCTGATCGGTTACAGTTTCCCTGCTGAAGTAACACAGAAACTGAAGTTGACCCGTCTTCGCATTTATGCAAGTGCGCAAAACTACTTCCTGATTACGAAATACAGAGGTAACGATCCAGAGGTAACCACTTACGGAAACGTGTTCTCACAAGGACAGACCTTCTTTGATTATCCAAAGCCAACAACTTTCCTGTTAGGTCTTAACATCGGTTTGTAGTCACATTTATCTATTCAAAAACTATGATCATGAAATATAATTTCAAACATATATCGACGCTGGTCCTGCTTGCCATGATGGTCTTTGGCACCGGCTGCAAGAAGTTTCTTGATGAACAGGATCCTTCAAACTTATCGCCCGACACGTACTACACCATTCCGGAACATGCTGAAGCCGCACTTGCTGCTGCCTATGCACAAACCAGGTTTATTGGTAGCGGCGCGGGTATCTTCGTAGCGAATTTCTCCATGCTGGAGGTGGTAACGGGTACTGCAAAAACAGAAACCGGTCAGAACTCCGACCTGAACAACCTGATCGGCTTGCAGTACAATGGAGACAACCTGTTGGTGCGTAACTGGTGGAACGGTTTGTACAGCATTATTGCACAAACCAACCTCGTACTGGAGAAAGTGCCTGCGATTACCCCAATGGATGAAGCCCGTAAGGCACAGATTCTGGGTGAAGCACGCTTCCTTAGAGCTTGGGCCTATTTCTACCTGGTACGCCTTTATGGAGATGTGCCTTTGATTACGGCTCCACAGTCGGCCACCTCCGAGAACTTCCTGCCAACAAGAACAAGCGCGGAAGAGGTATATGCAGTGATTGTTGACGACCTTAAACAGGCGGAAGCAGCAAATCTACCTTGGCAGGATGCCAGCGGAAGAGCGAGCCGTGCAGCAGTGAAATCCACCCTTGCGAAAGTTTACCTGACCATGGCTGGACAGCCCTTGAACAAAGGTGCGGAGTATTACCGTCTTGCGGCTACGACTGCGAAGGATGTGATCGACAACTCGGGTATAACGCTTTTCGCTACCTATGCAGACTTACACAGTTTAGCGCAGGAGAACAAAGGAGAGCATATTTTCCAAATCCAGTACCTGGCTTCTGTAGCGGGTAATCCAATGCAGCAGTTGTTACTGCCAAACTTCAAAAACGTTTCTGCTTACAGTGATGAAGTCGGTTCTACGGTACCAACGGTGCAGTTCTACAACTCTTATGAGGCCAACGACCTGCGTGCACGTGACCGCCAGGGTTTCTTCTACACCTCTTACTACGATGGTGGTGATGGCGCCTTGAAGCCGCTGAATGCACCATACGTCTTCAAACATTTTGATGTTGTGGCAAATGGTACTGCAGGAACAAAAGGCACTGCACAGGCAGACTTAAACTGGCCGCTGATCCGCTACGCGGATGTGCTGCTGATCTATGCAGAAGCGCAGAACCGTGCGGATGGTTCGCCAAATGCACAGGCTTATGAAGCACTGAATTCCATCAGACGCCGTGCGCAAATTCCGGTACTTGCCGGATTGTCGCAGACGACGTTTGAGGAAGCGGTTTGGAGAGAGCGCTGGCATGAGCTGTGCTATGAGGGCCAAACCTGGTTCGACATGGTACGTTTGCGTAAAGCGTACAACGAAGCAACCAATGGTTTCGATGCATTTGTTGGACACAAGTTCCCGGATAACCCGACCATCGTGCTTGCAGAGAAACATTATTTGTTCCCACTGCCTACAGCAGAGATGCGTAACAACCCGAACTTAACGCCACAGAATCCTGGATACTAATCCATCAGGATTATGTACAGGAATAGCTAAACTCGTTAATCATTAATGCTCAATTGAAAATACCTGGATCGTAACTGATCCGGGTATTTTTTTTGAAACAAGCTTTAGACGCTATGTCGAATGTAGTTCTTAAACGTGCCTTGGAAGTTGTGCTTTTGGTTTATGCAGAAGTTGGTGCACTGGCGTAGGTGATATTCTGGGAAGGGTATCAAACAGAGAAGGCCGGTCAAATTGACCGGCCTTCTCTTGTATTAAGCATTCGTGTTTAAACTATAACTAGTTGAAGTTATAACGTACGCCGAATTGCATGTAGTAAGTAGAAGAGATACTTTGAGTAGTACCGAATGTAGATCTAACTAAGTCACCACCAGATTGAGCCAGGTTGAAAATTGGTGCCTGTGTATTGCTGATTGCCGGAGCGTTGGTAGGAACTAAAATCGAACTGTTTCTTACAAAATCGTAAGTACCCCAGTTGCGGTTAATCAAGTTACCTACGTTAAAAATATCCGCAGTAAACTGGAAGGAGTTTTTAGTACCGCCTACGTTTTTGAATACTTCTTGCACTAATCTAAAATCGAATTGGTTTCTCCAAGGAGAAGTTGCACCATTACGTTCAGCGTACTGTCCTCTGCGTGAGGATAGATATTTATCCTGATCGATGTAAGACTGGAAAGCAGCATTTTGCTCAGCAGCGGTATATAATACTCTCTGTGCCGCACCCGATCCTGTTCTGATGTCAGCAAACTGAATATCATTTGCGTCTCTTGGAATATAAATCAAATCATTACCACTTTGTCCATCACGGTTAAGGTCAGATGAATAAACATAAGAGAATCTACCTTGCTGAGAACCTTCATAAAATAATGAGAATGAAGTTGCAAGGTTGCCTAGCCATTCTTTACGGTAAGAAACGTTTGCAATTACGCGGTCTGGTGTTAAGTTACTTGAGTAACTCAATGTTGGATTATTCGGATTAGTTGATGTAGGTGGAATAGACCATAAGTTTAACAACTGGTCACCACCTTGGTCACCATAGTTGCGTTGGTCAGATCTGGTGTAAGCGACCATTAAACCAAGACCGTTGCTGAAGTTTTTGGTTAATTGTGCAGTAGCAAGCCAATTGTATCCGCCTTTTGCATTAGTCATCTCGATAACGTTGTTAGCTGTAGTGCCAGCAGGGTCAATAAAACCGGCAGTATTTGTGTTTACATACTGTTTTGCATTGTTAGAGCTTGCAAAAAATGGTCTGTTATCAGAAGAAGCTGGATTATTAAGTTGAACAGGATCTTTTAAGTTCACGTTCTTCGCAACGGCAACATTAAGGTCTTTTCCATAAATACCTTCAAGTGTTGCAACGATACCTAGCGGTAATCTAAAATCAACTGCTAAACTTGATTTCCAAGTTTGCGGGAATTTCAGGTCCGAAGAAAGCGCACTGATCGTACCTGGCATGGTTAGACCTGCTTGCGCTTTCGGCGATGTTAGGTTAGGAGCAGGACTTGGATTGAATAATGGAACATCATTTCCAGTGTAGCTTTGGGTATATTGTAATAAACCAGCATCACCTGACTGTGAAACGATCCATACGAAGGGAATACGGCCAGTGAAGATACCAGTACCACCACGTAGTTGTAATGAACGATCGCCATTAACATCCCAGTTAAAGCCGAAACGTGGAGAGTAAGTCATCCTCGATTCAGGAAGCGCACCAGTATTGATGGTTTTACCACCTGCGAAGCTTTGTTGAGCTACTAATGGGTGTGTTCTAACCTCAGATACATCTGGATAAGTCGCTTGTTCGAATCTGATACCACCTGTTAATTTCAAACGGTCAGACACGTTGAACTCATCCTGTAAGTAGGCAGAGTATTGTGCAAACTTAAAGCTTGGGAAAGCCTGAGAACCGTCAGCAGTTAATGGATAGGTTACAGTATATTGTAGTGGTCTTTGATTATCTACAAAATCATTCCATGATGCGAAGGTGTAGAACCCTGTGCCGAAACGTTGAAAACCGTTTTTGGTCGTGCTGAATTCAGCTTGCAAACCTAAAGTAAGGTTATGTTTACCTAAGGCAATGCTTAAATCGTCGCTGTAAGTATAAGTTTCAACATCTCTCAAGTTTCCATAGGTGAAAGCTTCATATCCGAATGTAGTAAGCACGCTACCAACGTTTCTACCAGATGGCGTACCATCAAGAATATCAACCATCGGGAAAAGAGCACTCTCAGAATTTCTTGGATCATTCTGGTTGGTATAGGCAGCTCGGGCAACGTTGGTAAACTTACTGCCAAATGTAGAGTTTAACTCGGCAACTGCAGAGTACAAGTTAGCAGCAGTAAAGTAGTTTGAGTTTGAGAATGGTAAGCCTGCATTCTGGACATTTCCAGATCTGTTATTTACATAACCACCAATAGTTGGCACACCTGAACCAGTCACTGAAGTACTTGCAGAGCTTGGTGTTTGGCTTTCAACCTGGTTGTAACGTACGCTGAAGCGGTGGTTATTGCTGATGTTCCAGTCTAATCTTGCAAATAATTTCTCGTTATCACTAATGTTGCTGTAACCTTGGTAAATACCCGGATCATATCCGTAGTTACTTAGAAGGTAAGACTTAACTTCATTCATGAAAGACGCGGTTGTTTTAGTCACAGTAGAAATCGATCCATAAGGAAGTGCATCCGTTGCAGCAATCCTAGGCGTTCCAGGTTGTATAGTTTTCTTTTTCTCAGCGTTCACAAAAAAGAACAATTTGTCTTTAATGATTGGTCCACCTAAGCTGAAGCCAAAGTTCTTCTCATCGAAGCTTTGGATTTGCGCATCAGGAAGTCTGAAATCTTTGATACGTTTTCCTTGTTGCTCTTCGCCACGCATGGTGAAGAAAGCGTTTCCAAAGAATTTGTTTGTACCTGAACGGGTTACCGCGTTAACCGAACCACCAGTAAATCCAGATTGACGAACGTCATAAGGCGTTACGTTAACAGAGATTTGCTCTAGCGCGTCGATTGAAATTGGAGAACCGTTCGCCGGAACGTTCTGTCCGATACCGAATTGGTTGTTAAAGTTCGCACCATCCACGCTGAAGTTGTTTGAGCGAAAGTTACCACCACCAATTCCGTTGTTACCACCCGCTTGAGGCGTTAAACGGGTTAAGTCGTTAACACTTCTGGAAATGGTTGGAAGGTTTTGAATCTGCGCTCTTGTTACTACGGTAGAAGAACCGCTTTTGTTAGAGTTCATGATGGCATTTGGCTGATTTCCAACTACTCTTACTTCATTAAGTTGAGCAGCATCATCAGTTACGACAACATTCAGTACGAAAGGCTCACCTAGTTTAAGGTAAATATTATCATACTTCTTTGGGCTATACCCTACGTAGCTTACCTCAATGGTGTAAGGTCCGCCTACACGGGCATTCGCAATGGAAAAACGTCCGTCATTGTTTGTGGTTAGACCATAAACAGTTCCGGTTGGCACGTGAATTGCCTTAACACTTGCCCCTGGTAAGGCTTGTGTAGCATCTTTCACTGTACCTGTAATCGAAGAAGTGGTTACCTGTGCCTGTGTAGCAGTACAGAAACTCACAAAAACGAGTACAATTACTACAATCCGAGATAGTAAAGATTTCATCATACTTTTTTTTTGAAATAAGTGTGTGTTTTTATGTTAATTGTGATAAAACGCCGCAAAGGTAATTATTTATTTATCACACCTTTAGTTTCTTATGTTAATTTTATATTAACTAATCGGTTTTTTTCAACAGAAACCTAACTTATTCACATTTTTCCTCAAAAACACCGAATTTTTCTATTGTTTTCATCAGTGAACTCAGAATCATATCGCTGAAGATCTGCTTGGCAGCTTGTCTCCTGAAGGTGATTAAAGCGCCTGCCAGCTGCCCGTATGACAGGCTTTTAAATGGCAGATGTTCAGAAAACTGGTCAGTGATTTTTGTAACATCTGTATTCAAAATCACAATTCATTGCATTACCAGGTACCCCTCACCTATTCCTAAAGTATTTTTTCTAATTTTGCGAGGTACTAAGTATTATTCCTTTATTTTAAAATATGAACTACGATGTGATTATAATAGGCAGCGGTCCGGGTGGATATGTTGCTGCGATCAGAGCTTCTCAATTAGGTTTAAAGACCGCCATTGTAGAGCGTGAGTCTTTAGGTGGGATTTGCCTGAACTGGGGATGTATTCCAACCAAAGCCCTTTTAAAAAGTGCACAGGTTTTTGAATACATCAATCATGCTGCAGACTACGGCATCAAAACCGCTCCTGCAGAAGCCGACTTCGGTGCTGTTATCAAACGTAGCCGCGGTGTTGCAGAAGGCATGAGCAAGGGTGTTCAGTTCCTGATGAAGAAAAATAAAATTGAAGTGATTATGGGTACCGCTAAGGTAAAGCCGAACAACAAAGTTGAAGTTCGTGCTGCTGACGGTTCCCAGAAAGAAATCACTGCTCCACATATTATTGTTGCAACCGGAAGCAGATCCAGAGAATTGCCTAACCTTAAACAGGACGGTAAAAAGATCATCGGCTACAGACAAGCGATGAACTTGCCACAGCAACCAAAATCTATGGTCGTTGTTGGATCTGGCGCCATCGGCGTGGAGTTCGCTTACTTCTATGCAACCATGGGTACCCAGGTAACCATAGTTGAGTTCCTGGATAATATCGTTCCTGTGGAAGATGAGGATGTATCAAAACAATTGCTGCGTAACTTCAAAAAAGCAGGCATCAACGTGATGACCTCTTCTACCGTAGAATCTGTTGATACTTCTGGCGCAGGCTGCAAGGTACAGGTTAAAACGGCTACAGGTACGCAAGTGCTTGAAGCGGATATCGTACTATCTGCAGTAGGTATCATTGCTAACCTGGAGAACATCGGTCTTGAAGAGACTGGTATCAAAACGGAGAAAGGCAAGATCGTTGTTGACGAGTTTTACCGCACTGGTGTGAAAGGTTACTATGCAATCGGCGATGTGGTAACCGGTCAGGCATTGGCGCACGTTGCTTCTGCTGAAGGTATCATCTGTGTAGAGAAAATTGCTGGTCACCATCCAGAGCCTTTAGACTACAACAACATTCCGGGTTGTACTTACTGTACGCCTGAGATTGCTTCTGTAGGTTATACCGAGAAAGCGGCTAAAGCTGCCGGTTATGAGCTAAAGATTGGTAAGTTCCCATTCTCTGCATCTGGTAAAGCAAGTGCTGCTGGCGCGAAAGATGGTTTTGTAAAAATGATCTACGATGCTAAATATGGTGAGTTATTGGGTGCACACCTAATTGGTGCAAACGTGACGGAAATGATCGCAGAGATTGTGGTTGCCAGAAAACTGGAAACCACTGGTCATGAGATCCTGAAAGCCGTTCACCCACACCCAACCATGAGTGAAGCGATTATGGAAGCTACTGCTGACGCTTACGGTGAAGTGATTCACTTGTAAAAATAATATTTGAATGAATGATAAAGCAGGGCTTTGCCCCTAACAGGCTTAGCTGTCTTTAAATTCATTTGGACATAATAATTTGTAAAACCCCCGGCCAAATACCGGGGGTTTTCTATTTTTACGAGAAATCAAGACCAAATATGAAGTTACATACTATTGAAACCGGATTTTTCAAGCTCGACGGTGGCGCCATGTTTGGCGTTGTACCGAAGTCCATCTGGCAGCGGACCAATCCGGCAGATGAAAATAACCTTTGCACCTGGGCCATGCGCTGCATGCTTATTGAAGATGGCGATCGGCTGACCCTGGTGGATACTGGAATTGGCGACAAGCAGGACAGTAAGTTTTTAAGTCACTACTACCTGCATGGGGATGATTCCATGGATAAGTCGCTCGCTGCGCTTGGCTTCCAGCGTTCTGATATCACGGATGTGTTCCTCACGCACTTACACTTCGACCATTGCGGTGGTGCGATTGTGCGGGATGGCGACAAGCTGAAGCCCGCCTTTGAAAACGCGACGTACTGGAGCAATGAACAGCACTGGGAATGGGCTGTGAACCCGAACGACCGGGAGAAAGCGTCATTTCTGAAAGAGAACATTCTACCGATCCAGGAGAGCGGGCAGCTGCAGTTTGTTTCTGATGTAAGCGGGCAAGCGTTTCAGGACAACGTTACCGTACGTTATGCATACGGACATACCGATGCGATGATGCTACCGCAGATCCGCTACAAAGACCGGACAATCGTATATATGGCCGACCTGCTGCCATCAGTTGGGCACCTGCCCATTCCCTATGTGATGGCTTATGACATGTTTCCGTTAAAAACCCTTGAAGAAAAGAAAGCTTTTCTGGAAGAAGCCGTGCAAAATGATTACGTTCTTTTTTTAGAGCACGACAATGTAAATGAATGCTGTACTTTACAGCAGACGGAAAAGGGCGTTCGTGTGAAAGACACTTTCAAACTTTCTGATCTTTAGACGTTAGTGTATTTACGAGCGAAATAAAGCACATCTGGAATCCCCTGTACGGCTATGTTTGAGCCGCGCGGGGGATTGTTCCACGCGGCATTGCAAACAATCTTGGAATAATTTTTGTTGTTAAAAGCAGACACATAAATCAGGTGCAAAGTGTAACGTTTACAGGAATTTAAGTTTTAAAATGCCTGAAATTTTCGTACTTTTGCACGTTCAAACTACATAATACGCAGTACGCACATAAATGAGACAACTCAAGATAACGCAATCCATAACCAACCGTGAAAGTCAATCCCTTGACAAATACCTTCACGAAATTGGTAAAGTAGATTTAATCACGGCAGAAGAAGAGGTAATATTAGCAAGAAAAATTCGCGAAGGTGACCAGGCGGCTTTAGAAAGACTAACTAAAACCAACTTACGTTTCGTGGTTTCCGTGGCTAAGCAATATCAGAATCAGGGTTTGACTTTGGGTGACCTGATTAATGAAGGTAACCTGGGTTTGATTAAAGCGGCAAAACGTTTTGATGAGACTAAAGGATTTAAATTCATTTCCTATGCGGTTTGGTGGATTCGCCAATCTATTCTGCAGGCGATTGCGGAGCAGAGCCGTATCGTACGTTTACCTTTGAACCAGGTTGGTTCACTAAGCAAGATTAGTAAAGCTTTTTCTAAACTGGAGCAGGAATATGAACGTGAGCCTTCACCAGAAGAGCTTGCCGATATTCTTGAAACTACCGTCGAGAAAATATCAGATACTTTAAGTAACTCTGGCCGTCACGTATCTATGGATGCGCCCTTTGTACAGGGAGAAGAAAATACCCTTCTCGATGTATTGGAGAACCATGAGCCAAATACAGACAGCAGTCTGATTAACGAATCACTTTCTGAAGAGATTAAGCGGTCTTTATCTACCCTTACGGAACGTGAGCGTGAGATTATCGTATTGTTCTTCGGTTTAAGTACCAATCACCCACTTTCTCTTGAAGAGATTGGTGAGAAGTTTAACTTAACACGTGAACGTGTACGTCAGATCAAGGACAAAGCGCTTCAGCGCCTGCGCCACACCTCAAGAAGTAAAATCCTGAAGTCATACTTAGGATAATTTTAGCCGATACGGGATCAGCGTCATGCTGATCTTTTTTTATATAAGATCCTTTTCTAACCAGAAAACGTTACCAGACATTTACCTATAACAAGGGCGCTATTTATAGCGCCCTTTTCTGTTTAGCAGCATTTTGTTATTTCTATTGGAAGCCATGTAGCTCACCTTGCAGGTTGATAGGAGCGTTTAAAAGGAGCATTAAAAGCGTATCTTTTGGTGTTTAACAGACACATTACATAAAGAAAGGGCAAAATGCGGGCCCATCCTTTATGTAAATCAGACGCTATTCTGCCGGCCGGTTTTTAATCTTAGGGCATGTACGAATAGCTGCAAAGATCTTAGCGTTGCTGGTCAGCGCGGATTAATACACTAAAATTGTGGTAATACTGGCTTGGTCTGCATGATGTCTTCGATCTTGGTTAACACGTCTGGCGTCAGCATCGGTACAACTTCAATAGCTGTCAGGTTTTCCTTCAGCTGTTCCGTTTTAGAAGCGCCTAAAATTACGGTGCTAACATTCGGGTTGGTCAGGCACCAGGCCAGGGATAATTTCGCCAGTGGCACACCGAGTTCATCAGCGAGCCCCTGCAGGTGCTGTGCTTTTTTCAGGTTCTCTTCTGCAAGTACAGATTCCTTTAACCATTCCATGCCTTTAAGATCCATACGCGTATCCTTTACTGCTCCGGCAGTGTATTTACCCGAAAGTAATCCGGAAGCCAGTGGCGACCAGATCGTTGTGCCCAGGCCATGCTCCTTGAAAAGCAATTGGTAGTCTTTCTCGAGCTTGGTACGCTCCAGCAGGTTGTATTGCGGCTGCTCCATCGTCGGTCCGATTAGATGGTACTGTTTAGCAATGCTGATGGCTTCTAAGATTTCTGTCGCGCTCCATTCAGACGTACCCCAGTAGAGAATCTTACCTTGCTGCAATAGCGTGTTCATCGCGAATACGGTTTCTTCGATTGGCGTGTTCTTGTCCGGACGGTGGCAGAAATACAGATCCAGGTAATCTACCTGCAAACGCTTCAAGGCAGCGTTGCATGCTTCAATGACATGCTTGCGGGAAAGGCCCACCCTATTCGGTCCTTTGTTTTCTGTTCCGAAAAACACCTTACTAGATACCACGTAAGATTCCCGGTCCCACCCATGGCTTTTTAGGATCCTGCCCATCACCTCTTCCGACTTGCCTTCTGCATAGCCTTCCGCGTTGTCGAAGAAGTTTACACCTGCATCATAAGCAACACCCATAAGTTCATCAGCCACCTGATCTGAGATCTGGTTTCCAAAGGTTAGCCAGCTCCCCAGCGATAATGCACTAAGCTGTAAACCCGATTTTCCTAATCTTCTATATTCCATTTTAAGAAATTTAATTTTGTGATTTGTTATTGCAAGAGAACATACCCCAGTGCTTTAAGTTTTTGTTGAGGTAAGGCGGTATATCATAAAAATGTAATATATTAGAACAAAAGCTTTGTTGGAAACCTTATTTTCCAGTTAACAACATCAACACATAAATGAAATTTAGATTATTTATACCACTTGCATTACTAATGAGTTGCCAGACGGTGAAGAAGGCAGAAGAGGTTCAGGGCGCAAATAGCTTGCTTGAAGATGTTAAAACGCTTTCTTCTGATGCATACCAGGGCAGAAAGACGGGAACAGATGGCGCAGCATTAGCGCGGACCTACCTGAAGAAGAGACTATCAGAACTGGGCCTGAGCAACTATGGTGGCTTGCAGCACTTCGAGCAGCCGTTTAAAGCGAAAGACCGGACCGGTAAGATGGTGGATGCGAAAAACCTCATCGCCTACATACCCGGGAAATCTCCCGAGATCATCGTGATCTCCGGGCATTATGACCACCTGGGCGTGATTAATGAGGAGATTTATAATGGCGCGGATGACAATGCATCTGGCGTTGCGGCAATGTTAAATATTGCGGCACACTATAAAAAGTCGAAGCCCGACCACACGCTTGTGTTTGCATTCTTTGATGCGGGAGAGTTCGACTGGCAGGGCTCTGGCTACTTTGTGGATCATGCACCGTTCGACTTGAAGAAAGTCTTGCTGAACGTCAACCTGGATATGATCAGCCACAATGAGAAGAACGAGCTCTATGCGGCGGGCACATTCACGAATCCGCAGCTTAAGAAATATCTGACCCATACGCAGCCAAATGTGAAGATCATGCTTGGGCATGACAATCCGGAGTTCAACGTGGATGACTGGACGAATCAGAGTGATCAGGGTGCATTTCATGCCAAGGGCATTCCATTTTTATATTTTGGTGTCGAGGACCATAAGGATTATCATAAAGCGAGCGACAAGTTTGAGAATATTCAACCAGCCTTTTTTATAGATGCCGCTAAGGCTATACTTGAAATCGTGGATAACGTAGATAAGGATCGGGACATCCAGTCCATGTACAAACAGAAGTTACAGATGAAAAAGCAGTAGGCTTTGCTCCATTGCTAATGATTAATAGCGTCTTGTTGAGTCGATTCTACTATAATGGCATATTAATGTATTCATATCCTTGTGCTAATATCCAGCAATGAGCTTAAACGAGAAAAGCCCGGCATTGCCGGGCTTTTCTTGTTATGTAGTTGACCTTATCTGGTCTTGTGTCTGGTCTCGATCATACCCACAAATTCGCCAGGGTTTTTCATGCTTTCTGTCATGGCTGGAGAGAAGTTCAACGTTACGCCGCTTCTACCCTTCACACTCATGCTTGCTTTGGCATTGGCGTTGGTTGTTGCACTTGGTGCAAGTAGGTTCAATGCTTTAGCAATGTAGTTTTCACTGGCATCATCAAAGTCGCGCTTCGCATCATCCGTAGCATCATTGATGTCCGCTTTCATGCCAGCATAGTATTTGCCTTCATCTTTCGAGTTCAAGGTTTCAAACATAGAGAAGTAAACATCGTATCTGTTTTCGATAGTAACCGGGAAGAATCCGACAGGTTTACCGTAGGTGGTTGTGCCTACCAATTTCACGTTAACAAAGGGCTTAAGGGCGTTGATGGTCAACTCACTTGCAGAAGCGGTATTTCCGCTTACAATAAATACGATGTTCTTAACACCAGTTAACCCACCTACTTTCTTAAAGTTCGCCGTATTACCGCTTACGGAATAATCTACATTCGCATAGGTTAAGATTTTGCCATTGGTATCATACCTCACGTTTCCGCTTGCATCGGTTAGTGGCTGGTTTTTAAGTATGCTTTTGTTTCGATCAATATTCTGCAGCGTCTTATTGTAAACCTCTTTGTACATCACCCCTGTTGCCGTAGATGGCGCGATGAGGTTGATCAAATGTTCTGCAGTGCTTACGTAACCTCCACCATTATAACGAAGGTCAACAATCAGATCCGTTAAACCTTCTGAAGCAAACTTCGCAAACACAGGATCCAGGTTTGTATCGCTTGGGGTAGAACCTTCCGGGCTGGTTAATCTGGAGAAACGGCCGAGGTTGATGTAACCAACTTTCTTGCCGTTTACATCGAACACTTTGCTTTTATATACCGGACTGCTGCTGTATGATGTTCTGGTTAAGCTTACCTCGAATGGTGTACCATCCGCCTTTAAGCCTTTAAGGTTTGCAGAAGGGACAGTGTTGTCGAGTAAGTCATTGATCAGATTCTTTTCCGACTGGAAGTTTGTACCAATACGTTTCCCGTCTATGGTGGTCACTTCAGTTCCTCTGGTCAGGCCCTTCTCAGCAGCTGATGATCCAGGGTATACGGCCTTGATGTAAAGTCGGTAGTTGTTGTCTGTACCGAAAGCGGAGAAAGAATAGATTCCCAGGTCATACCCATCACCATCAGTATTCACCGAACCTTTAGGCGCAATGACTGCGGTCGGGTTCTTGTCGTTAAGATCGGAGATGTAAGAATATTTAGGGAATTCAGGTGCGCCTCTGTTGTATTCGTAAGGCTGACTGGTCTCCGGGTTCGTGCCGTAACGGGTGATCTTAAACAACTCGGATTCGTAGCTCAGAATATCGGTAGCGGCATTGAAGGACCGTGGTTTAAATTGCTCGTAGCTTGGCAAGGACTCATTCCATAGGTAAACCTCTTTAGCATAATAGAAAATAGAATCTTTAGTCAGATCAGCTCTGTCGCTGGAAGTCGGCTCCTCGGTCGTCGGCTCCGTAGGCTCGACGTCAGAATCCGACTTCTTACATGCCGACAGGCCTGTAAAGATGATAAGTGCAGCTGTAACGGCGCTGCGTATCCAGGTGGATTTTATATTCATTTCAAAGAAATAGCTTGTGTATGGTTGTATTAACGTAGTTAAGATAATAAAAGTTTATTAACCGTTAAAAATTTAATTCCCTGTTCAGCAGCCATATGCTGATCAGATTCTGCCTTTCCCACCACCAAAATAGCATCTGGGGAAAGCTTGTGGGCCGTGATGAACTTGGCTAAACTGTCGTGGTCTGGATTGCGCGTAATCTCCTCCTTGAAGAAGACCCGAATGTACTTTTCCAAGCCGTTCCATTCAATTTGTCTGATCTTGTTGAGCTGTTGCTCTGGGTCGCCGCCCACCAGCAGATAGATGGTTTTGCGCTCCACCACCAGATCTTGCATGAACTTCAGGACAGGTTCGAACATCAGGAGCTTCAAGGGCAGCTTCGCGGTTTTATTCAGCAGTGCGAAGTTCTCCCGGTATTTATCGGCAATGCCAAATGCGGCAAAAGTTTTATCCAGCACTGCTTGCTCGCCATGCTGCTCGTAGGTTTCTTTCATGAACAAGACGATCGCGCTTGCGTCGAGCTGCTCCGTGTATTCCAGAAAAGAAGCAAAGAGATAATAAACCTGCAGGTGGAAGTCTTTGACGGGATACAGAACATCATCGAGCTCGAAAACGAACGCTTCATGTTCCTCCATGTATTTCGGTAAACGCATTACTTAATGGTAAAAAGGATGGCTGTGGGTTGTTCCAATTGTTCAGGGATGTAAAACACACCATTGAGCTCGTGTTCTTTTCCTAATTCGTGCAGGGCCGCTGTGCTCTCTACGGGGAACTTTAGTTCACCTTTCACGAATATTGCCCATGGACTTTTCGGGTCCACATCCTGAAGCGGGTAAAAGAATTTCGGAAGGTCAACGAGCGAGGGCAGCAAAACGGTGATGTTAAACTCCTCGAACAACACTGCAGATTTTGAAACCTGAGAGACTTCAAACTCGTGAAGCGGCAACAGGCACTCTACGCCGTGGTCGAGGCAGGTGTTAAGCAGGTTGTGTGCGATGGCGTCGTTTTCTTCGCCAAGGGATAGGAATGTATATGCGGCCGAGCCAAAGGATGGGGTATCGCCGTAATCGGCAAGGATTACTTCGTGTCCTTCAAAGGCTTTAAGCAACTTGAGTGTTCCGGCAGATTTGCCGCCAGTGATTAATATTTTCAAAGTATAATAGCTATATAATTAAACCATCTTTCATGGTTACAACACGGTCGCTGATTTTGGCAAGACCTTCGTTGTGGGTGACGATAATAAATGTCTGGTTAAAGTTTTCACGCAGCGTGATGAAAAACTGATGAAGTGCATCGGCATTGGTAGAATCGAGGTTACCTGATGGTTCATCGGCAAGGACCACCGTTGGGCGGTTGATCAGCGCACGTGCAACGGCAATCCGTTGCTGCTCTCCCCCGGACAATTCATTTGGCTTATGCTGCGCACGGGCTTTCAGTCCCAACATATCCAGTAGTTCCATGGCTTTCTTTTCCGCTTCTTTCTTCGGCACCTTGGCGATAAACGCGGGAATGCAGATGTTCTCCAGTGCGGTGAATTCCGGCAGCAGGTGGTGAAACTGAAATACAAAACCAATGTTCTTGTTGCGGAATATGGATACCAGCTCACCGCTGAGGCCGCTGATTTTTGTGCCATTGAGCTCCACTGTTCCGGAATCCGGCTTGTCGAGCGTACCCAGGATGTGCAGCAGTGTGCTTTTTCCGGCACCGGAAGCGCCGATGATGCTTACGATTTCTCCCTTTTCAACTTCAAAGTCTACACCTTTTAAAATGGGCAGACTTCCATAAGATTTTTTAACTGCTGTGGCTCTAAGCATATATATGCAAACTTACAAAATGCGAGACATTAATAAGGTTGAATAGCCCATTTAAACGTCAAAAAAATCCCAGAAACGTGATTATATGTTTTTATAACCGAACTAGAATTGTAGATTTGACACAAAATAATTCAGCAAATGAACATCCACGAATATCAAGGTAAAGAAATACTAAAGAGTTTTGGTGTTGCCGTTCAAGAAGGCATCGTTGCCGATACAGTTGATCAAGCTGTTGAAGCGGCTAAAAAAATGAAATCTGATTACAACTCTGACTGGGTTGTGATTAAAGCACAGATCCACGCTGGTGGTCGTGGTAAAGGTGGCGGTGTAAAGCTTGCTAAAAACCTGGATGAGGTTAAAGAAAGAGCTTCTGCAATCCTTGGAATGCAGTTGGTTACCCCTCAGACTGGTCCTGAAGGTAAAAAAGTGAACAAGATCCTTGTTGCACAGGATGTTTACTATCCAGGTGCTTCTGAAACCAAGGAATTCTATATGAGTGTTCTTTTAAACAGAACAAACGGTACCAACATCATCATGTACTCTACTGAAGGTGGTATGGATATCGAAGAGGTTGCAGAAAAAACACCTCACCTGATTTTCAAAGAAGATATTGACCCTAAAGTTGGTTTACAAGGATTCCAGGCGCGTAAAATCGCTTTCAACCTTGGCTTAACTGGTGCAGCACATAAAGAGATGGTAAAATTTGTTACCGCCCTTTACAAAGCTTATGATGCTACGGACTCTGCAATGTTCGAGATCAACCCGGTATTAAAAACCTCTGACGATAAAATTATTGCTGTTGATGCGAAAGTAAACCTTGATGAGAACGCTTTGTTCCGTCATAAAGACTACGCAGCAATGCGCGATACTGCAGAAGAAGATCCAACAGAAGTTGAAGCAAGTGCTTCTAACCTGAACTATGTAAAACTTGACGGTAACGTTGGTTGTATGGTGAATGGTGCTGGTCTTGCTATGGCGACAATGGACATCATTAAAATTGCTGGTGGTGAGCCTGCTAACTTCCTTGATGTGGGTGGAACTGCAAATGCTGAAACCGTTAAAGCTGGTTTTAACATCATCCTTAAAGACCCTAACGTTAAAGCGATCCTGATCAATATCTTTGGTGGTATCGTTCGTTGCGACCGTGTTGCTCAAGGTGTTATTGATGCTTATCAGGAAATTGGAAACGTTCCTGTTCCAATTATCTGCCGTCTTCAAGGTACAAATGCTGAAGAAGCTAAAAAACTAATTGATGAATCTGGTCTACAGGTTTATTCAGCTATCGCATTACAAGATGCCGCTAACCTGGTAACTAAAGTATTAGCATAGTATTCTAATTTATATCATAGGAAGCCGGCCAGCATTAATTTGCTGGCCGGCTTTTTTTATGCACTGTATGTATCTGGCTTCTTCTGCCTGCGGGCTAACCCTACTCATTTCGTATTAAGCAGCAAATAAGACGGTGTTTTTGACGGAATTGCTTATTTTTGACAGGCTCCATAAAAAGGCATGATTCTAAAGACATGATTAAAAGAGAAAAAATAAAAGATTTACTAGAAACGACCGAGTTTGACAGAGAAGTAACCGTAATGGGTTGGGTTCGTACCTTCCGCAATAACCAGTTTATTGCGATAAATGACGGCTCTTGCATGGGTACCATTCAAATCGTAGTTGATTTCAATAATACGCCGGAGCAGCTACTAAAAAGAATTACAACCGGAGCTGCAGTTGCGGTAACGGGTACTATTGTAGAATCTATCGGTAAAGGTCAGCGCGTTGATGTTAAAGCAACAACAATCGAGATCTTAGGTGATAGTGATCCTGAAAAATTCCCTTTGCAGCCTAAAAAGCACAGCCTGGAATTTTTGAGGGAGATTGCACACCTGCGTTTCCGCACCAATACTTTCAATGCAGTGTTCAAAGTAAGACACGCACTTGCTTTCGCGATTCACAAGTTCTACAACGAGCGTGGCTTTGTTTACATGCATACCCCAGTAATTACAGCTTCTGACGCTGAAGGTGCTGGTGAGATGTTTAAAGTGACCACTCTTGATTTTGATAATACACCAAGGACGGAAGACGGAAAGGTTAACTATGCGGAAGACTTCTTCGGCAGAGCAACGAACCTAACGGTATCGGGACAGCTTGAAGGCGAGCTTGCAGCAATGGCTTTCGGCCAGATCTATACCTTCGGACCGACCTTCCGTGCGGAAAACTCAAATACCACTCGTCACCTTGCCGAGTTCTGGATGATTGAACCGGAAGTGGCGTTTGCTGATTTAGAGGACAACATGCAGCTTGCGGAGGATATGATGAAGTATGTCATCAGCTATGCGCTGGAAAACTGCAAGGAAGAAATTGAGTTCCTGAACAACCGCCTGCAAGAGGAAGAGAAATCAAAACCACAAGCAGAGCGCAGTGCCATGTCATTGGTGGAGAAACTGAACTTCTGCCTGGAAAATGAATTTGAGCGACTGACCTACACTGAAGCAATCAGAATCCTTAAATCTTCCAAGCCGAACCAGAAGAAACAATTCAAATACCTTATTGATGAATGGGGCGCAGATCTGCAGTCTGAACACGAGCGATACCTGGTGGAGAAACACTTCAAAAAACCAGTAATACTTACAGACTACCCTGCTGATATTAAGTCGTTCTACATGCGTCAGAATGAGCCAGATGAGCAAGGCAGACAAACCGTTGCTGCGATGGATATCCTATTCCCGGGAATCGGTGAAATGATTGGTGGTTCACAGCGTGAAGAGCGTCTGGAAAGATTGATGCAACGCATGGAACAGATGAACATTCCGCAGGATGAAATGTGGTGGTATTTAGATACCCGTCGTTTTGGTTCTGCACCGCACGCCGGTTTTGGTCTTGGCTTCGAACGCCTGGTCCTATTTGTAACCGGTATGACCAACATTAGAGATGTAATAGCGTTCCCGAGATTCCCCAAGAACGCTGAATTTTAATAATAAGCCGATTGGCTCATGCAAATTACCCGTTCAGGGAATTTGCATGAGCATAATCAATCTGTGATACTTTGTAGTCTGTCGGCGCAAAGCTCTTCGAAGTACTTAAAGCCATACCCAGTTCATATTTTGTAGGATACGGTGTTTTCAATAAACTACCTTCAGGAATGTATGGGAAAGTCTCAATGTAAGACTGCATCACATTCGGACTAATCCTTCTGTTGATGTATGCCCGTGTTAACTGATACGGATGTCTCAATCCAGCTGCACCCAGCAACTCAATTGCACTTGCCACCGTTAAACGGTGATAGTTAAACACCCGGGTTTTCTTGTCTTCAACCACCAAACCTTTCATTAAACTTGGATCCTGTGTAGCGACACCTGTTGGGCAGGTATTGGTATTACATTCCAAAGCCTGAATACAACCCAGGGCGAACATCATACCCCTTGCAGAGTTACAAAGGTCTGCACCGAGTGCAATATTCTTGATCAGGTCAAACCCGGAGACAACTTTACCTGAAGCAATGATCTTGATGTGTTTCTTTAAGCCAAAGCCCGTAAGTACATCATATACAAAGGCAACGCCTTCACGAAGTGGCATACCGACCGCGTTGGAGAACTCCTGCGGAGAAGCGCCTGTTCCACCCTCACCACCATCAACGGTGATGAAATCAACGTAGATACCTGTCTTCACCATTGCCTTACAAATGGCGAAGAACTCGCTCTTACGGCCAATACATAACTTAATACCGACAGGTTTACCACCAGAAAGTGTTCTAAGTTTTTTCACGAAATCCATTAATTCCAGTGGTGTGGAGAATGCAGCGTGCGAAGGTGGAGATAGTACGTCGAAACCTTCCTTCACCAGACGGATCCTGGCAATCTCAGGCGTTACCTTTTGTGCCGGTAGAATACCACCGTGGCCTGGCTTTGCGCCCTGGGATAGTTTGATGTCAATCATCTTCACTTGTTCCATTTTGGAACGCTCTGCGAAGGCCTCATCATTGAAGGTTCCATCGTGGTGCCTGCAACCAAAATAGCCGGTTCCGATTTGCCAGATAAGGTCGCCCTTCTCTGCCAGGTGGTAATCACTGATTCCACCCTCACCGGTATTGTGGGCGAAATTACCCATAAAAGCACCGCCATTAAGTGCACGGATAGCGTTCTCGCTTAGCGAGCCAAAGCTCATAGCAGAGATATTAAAAATACTGGCAGCGTATGGCTGCTTACAGTCCGGTCCGCCGATCATTACGCGGGGATTTGGCTCCAGCTCATGATGACTAATGGCAGCAATACTATGGCTTAACCATTCGTAGCCGTTTTCATAAACATCGAGCTGTGTACCAAAAGGGATCGTGTCCGTTTCTTTTTTCGCGCGCTGGTAGATCAGCGAGCGGCTCAAGCGGCTGAAAGGCTTACCATTGGTATCACTTTCAACGAAATACTGGTATACTTTGGGCCGTAAATCTTCCGCGAAATAGCGTAAACGGCCAAAGACAGGATAGTTTCTTACGATACTATGTTTGGGCTGATATAAGTCGTAAATACCCAGTAAAACAAACGGGCCAACAAAGATAAAAGCCCAGAAAAATGGTGGCCATGCCAGGCTAATCATTACCGTGGCAGTAACCAAAAATGCTGCGAGAGCGATAAATGCTTTCCTCATATTCTAAATTCTAAAAACAGATTCCTACAATAGTACATTATATATCAATATGCACACCAAACAAATTCGTAAATTGACCCTATGCTTATCAAGATCTATCCAGAAAACCCAAATCCGAAGTTCATTGAACAGGCGGTAGAGGTACTCAGAAACGGCGGTATCATCATTTATCCAACAGACACCATCTACGGTCTGGGCTGCGACATCACCAATCACAAAGCTATCGAACGCATCTGCAGATTGAGAGGTATTAAGCCCGATAAAGCGAACTTCTCGTTCATCTGTTCTGACCTGAGTCATATATCAGACTACATTAAGCCCATAGACACCAATGTCTTTCGTGTATTGAAGAAAGCATTGCCAGGACCTTACACGTTCATCTTAAACGCGAACAACAATGTACCTAAACTACTGAGTTCAAAGAAGAAAACGGTGGGTATCCGTGTTCCGGACAACAACATCGCCAGGGAAATTGTACGACTGCTTGGCAACCCGATCCTTTCTACTTCTATCCGCGATGATGACGATGTACTAGAATACTCGACAGACCCTGAATTGATACAGGAGAAATACCACGATACGGTAGATCTGGTCATTGATGGTGGTTACGGCGGCAATATCGCCTCTACCGTGATCGATTGTACCTCGGGCGAGTTCGAAGTGATCAGGGAAGGCAAGGGAAGTCTTGAAGATGTATTATAACTTAAAACTTCCTACCGTACGGTTTTGAAGGCAAAGCTTATTATTGCTTTGCCTTTTTTAATGACTTCAGAGAAGCCGCTTTCCCAATCACGCCCAAGACTTTCACTACTTCGAGTAACTAATGAGTCTTTCACGGCTTCAAGTGACGCCTGAAAATCCAGTATCTCGTACGAACACCGAGTCTTGCGCTACTTCGAGAAGCCTTTCATGAAACCTTGTATGCTTTCTTCAAGCTTGTCACTTTCCAGTGCTTTTACGAAGGCAGTACCGATTATGGCACCACTAGCATACTGACAAGCTTTTTCAAAGCTAGGCTGATCGCTGATACCGAAACCAATCATCGTTGGATTCTTAAGCTCCAAAGCAGCTACCCTGGAGAAGTAATCCTCGGTAACCTGCGACAATGACAAGTTCTTGCCCGTAGTTGCAGACGAAGAAACCATATAGACAAAGCCATTGGTTAGCTCATCAATCTTGTGGATGCGTTCTACTGCGGTTTGTGGAGTGATTAAAAAGACGTTACTAATACCATGCTGCTGAAAAATATCCTTATAAAATTCCTCGTACTCGACCATTGGCAAATCTGGAACAATGAGCCCGTCAACACCCACCTCAGCGCATGCCTTGCAGAAGTTCTCCACGCCATATTGCAGCAGTGGATTTACATATCCCATCAGTAGTACAGGTATGTTAACGTACTTACGTAAGTCTTTAAGTTGTTCAAATAACAACTTCAGATCCATGCCATTATCCAATGCTTGCTTACTACTTGCCTGGATTACCGGACCGTCTGCAACGGGATCAGAATATGGAAAGCCGATCTCTAACATCTCCGCACCTGCCTGCTCAAGTGCACGTGCAATCGTCAGCGTATCGTCCAGATTTGGATACCCGGCGGTATAGTATATTGAAAGTATATTCTTGTTCTTATTCTGGAATAATTGATTGATTCTATTCATTGTCTGCGCTTATAACCCAAAGTATTTCATGTAAGTTTCCATGTCTTTGTCGCCCCTACCGGATAGACAAACGACTACATTTTCACCAGCTTTAAACTCCATTTTCTCCAGCTGCGCGATGGCATGCGCGCTTTCAATTGCTGGAATAATGCCTTCCAGTTGCGTACACAACAAGCCCGCATTCAGCGCCTCTTCATCAGTGATGGAAACGTATTGGGCGCGGGTCGTTTTGAAAAGGTGTGCGTGTTGGGGACCAATACCCGGATAATCCAGTCCTGCGGAAACCGAGAATGGCTCCACCACCTGTCCATCTTCGGTTTGCATCAGGATGCTCCTGCTGCCATGCAGTACCCCTTCTTTCCCTAGCGCAGTCGTTGCAGCAGTATAACCACTCGAAACACCCTTGCCAGCAGCTTCTACCGCGATGAGCTTTACCGCTGCATCATTGATGAAATGGTAAAACATCCCCATGGCATTGCTGCCCCCACCTACACAAGCGAGTACATAGTCAGGTTGGTCACGCCCAGTCTGTTCGATCAGTTGCTTCTTAGTTTCCTCAGAAATGATTGACTGGAACAGCGCCACCATATCAGGATATGGATGTGGCCCCACAACGGAGCCAATGATATAGTGCGTATCTACTGGATTGTTTACCCAGTCGCGCATCGCTTCATTCGTGGCATCCTTTAAAGTTTTGGATCCTGATGTCGCAGGCACAACGGTTGCCCCAAGCATCTTCATGCGGGCAACATTGGGCGCCTGGCGCTCAATGTCAATCTCTCCCATGTAGATCACACATTCCAAACCACGCAGTGCGCATACAGTTGCAGTAGCGACACCATGTTGTCCGGCACCGGTTTCTGCGATAATCCGCTTTTTCCCCAGGCGCTCGGCAAGTAAGATCTGCCCGATCGTATTATTGATCTTGTGTGCACCGGTATGGTTCAAATCTTCCCGCTTCAGGAAGATATTCGCGTGGTATTTAGACGATAAGCGTTTCGCCAGGTATAAAGGGGAAGGACGACCTACATAGTCCTTTAAAAGTTTTTTAAATTCCTCCTGGAAGCCCTCATCATTGATGATGGACATGTAGTTCTGGCGCAGCTCCTCTACATTTGGATAAAGCATCTCCGGAATGTACGCGCCACCGAAGTCGCCGTAATATCCTTTTTCATTTACAAAATATTCCATAGCCTATGTTTATAGCTGTTTTTTAAATGTCGTTAATAGTTCAATATTCTTCATGGCAGGTGCCGTCTCAAAGCGACTATTTACATCTACCGCATGCAATCTTGGGTCCGCAATTGCTTTAATCATCGGCAATTCCGATATTCCTATGCCTCCGCTCAGAAAATAAGGTATCTGAAGTTGATAGTTTTGCAGCAGGGTCCAGTCGAATGTTTTTCCAGATCCGCCATGGTCCGCTGTCTGCGTATCAAATAGAAAATAATCAACAACGTCCTGATAAGGCTCAAGCACATCAAACATAAATTGATCATTTACACCGAAAGCTTTAATAACCTCAATATCAGAAAGATGTTTTTTAAGAATCATACAGTATTCTGGTGATTCCTTACCGTGCAACTGAAGCGCTTTCAGGTCATATCGCTGCGCTAAACGTACAACTTCCTCAAGGCTTTCATCTACGAATACACCGGTCGCCTTGATACCTGCCGGAATCTGCTTCGTTAGCTCAGGATCAAGATCTCCCACGAAACGTTTAGAGGGTCCGTAAAAAATAAATCCTATGTAATCCGGCCCCAAGCTTACAAGCTGCTCCACGTTTTCAGGGTCGCGCATACCACACACTTTCAGTTTGAGGCTCATACTAAGCGGATACCAACGTTATAAAACTTCTCAATGCCTGTTTATTCATCAAAGCCGCTTCGGCCTCATAGAAGCAGTCGCCAAATGATTTCTGCTGGTCAATGGTCTGGATTGCGATTGCCGCATTACAAAGTACCACGTTTCGCTGTGCGTCGGTACCTTCGCCATTCAGGATAGACATGAAGATCTTCGCTGATGACTCCACCGTATCGCCTCCCTTGATATCTCCTTCACTTAGCTGTTCAAATCCTAGATCTGCTGTGCTATGCAAAGCCTCCCCCTTACCGGTAAAGGTCTTGAAGTCGGAAGTAAGTGAAACTTCATCGAAGCCACCTAACGCATGTAAGATGGTGTAGTTTTTATCGGTTTCCTGATAGAGGTAAGCGTATAACCGCGCCAGTTCCAGACTGTAAACCCCCACCAACTGATTTTTTGGTTGTGCTGGATTACACATTGGTCCGAGCATATTAAAGAAGGTTTTCACGCCAAGTTCCTTGCGGATTGGAGCTACGATCTTCATGGCAGGATTGAATAGCGGTGCGTGGATGAAACATATGCCCGCCGCGTCAAGCGACCGCTTCAGTGACTCCTCATTATTGGTAAACGTGTAGCCCAGGTATTCCATGACGTTCGAAGATCCGCAGCCTGAAGACACGCCATAGTTACCGTGCTTCGCAACATGATAACCTGCTCCGGCCAGTACAAACGATGCCAGGGTAGAGATGTTGAAGGTATCCTTACCATCTCCGCCGGTTCCACAGAGGTCGATAAGTTCATAATCTGAAAGGTTCACTTTCACACATAGGTCGAGCATCGCATCGCGGAAACCTTGCAGCTCCTGTACAGTTATGCTGCGCATCCCATAGGCCGTGATGAACGCCGCAATCTGCGCCGGCTGATATTCACCCCTTGCAATGGCAATCAGAATTTTTTGTGCTTCAGCTCTACTGAAGCTCTTGTTTTCAAAAAGGTGAGCGAGTATTTTCTTCATGGGTATAAACAAAAAAAGGTTGCTTGATAAAGCAACCCACGTAATTTCTTATAGTAAATAAACGAACAACAGGGGTTACACTACGCTTTTGCGTTGTGCCACCACCAAATATTTAATCCGTTTGTTTGTATCATCTGCCAGCAAATATGGAATTGTTTTTATTTAATTCCAACTAAAAACTTAAAATACGATCTTCTTTGATAAAAATGGGACAAATCAGGCACCAGTTACTTAATCAAAGCATGCTTCTCTTTCGTGAAATGCTTGAATACGAGGTTATCAGCCAAACCAGGTAGCAGCTTGTTCAGCCAAACCGTAAGCTTACCCTGCCCGGTCATCACCAGCGTTCTTTTACGACTTGCAATGCCATCAACAATAATCTTTGCCACCGTCTCCGGAAGCATCATCTTGCCCTCTTCCATACTCGTTACGCCATGGGCCTCCCCGTTTTCAGCCAATGCCGCAACGCGGATATTAGAAGATGTAAAGCCCGGACATGCAACCAGCACATTTACCCCAGTTTTCAACAACTCCGTGCGCAAAGCTTCCATAAAGCCATTCATTGCAAACTTCGAAGCGGAATATCCAGTCCGCCCTGGCAAGCCTCTATAACCGGCAATCGACGAAACACCCACAATGGTCCCTTTGGTCTTCAGGATTTCCGGGAGCGCAAACTTGCTGCAGTAAACGGTTCCCCAGAAATTCACATCCATAAGATTTTTAAGTACACTTAGATCGAGATCATTGAATAGTGCACGCATGGAAAGCCCGGCATTGTTAATCAGCACATCAATCCTGGAGAATGTCATGACCGCTTGCTTGATCAGGAATTCGCAATCCGCCTCCTTACTCACATCGGCCTGCACCGCTACTGCCTTGATCTGGTACTGCTTTTCCAGTTCAGCGGTCAATTCGCACAACGTTACATATTGCCTTGCTGCAAGTACAAGATTAGCCCCACGGCTAGCCAATTCAATTGCACAAGCCTTGCCTATCCCCGATGAAGCACCAGTAATGATGACAACTTTGTTTTTAAAATCCATGAATGTTTATTTGAGTATTGAATTTTCGTAAGGAACACGGGTGACAATAGATCTACCCAAGGTGATTTCATCCGCATATTCCAGTTCGCCTCCAAAGGCGATGCCCCTGGCGATGGTGGTGATTGGAATCTGAAAGGCTTTGAGCCGTTTGTATAGGTAAAAAATGGTTGTATCCCCTTCCATCGTTGGGCTAATGGCGAGGATCACTTCTTTGACTGGTGTTGTAGACACCCTTTGTACCAGCGTGTCTATAAACAGATCGGAAGGACCAATGCCGTCCATCGGTGAAATCAATCCCCCAAGCACATGATAAACGCCGAAATACTGGGATGTATTTTCAACCGCCATCACATCACGTGTATCCTCAACGACACAGATGATTTCCTTTTCTCTTTTAGCCGAACTGCAGATCTCACATATCTCATTATCAGATATGTTATGACATATTGTGCAATGCTTAATTTCCTGTCTTAATTTGATGATGGCATTTCCAAAGCGCTCTACTTCCTCCGGCTCACGGTTCAGGAGATGGAGCACCAATCGCAGCGCCGTTTTCTGTCCAATGCCCGGTAATTGTGAGAATTCATTAACGGCATCTTCAAGTAATTTAGAAGAAAAGTTCATGTCGCAAATTTATATTTATCTGTCGTAAAACGCTTTTTAAAAGATGTTTTATTACATTTAGCAGCTAAAAACATACGATGAGTCCAGCAATACTTCTTTCTTTTCTACTTGGTTATTTTGTTATACTGATCATAATTGCCTTCGCAACCTCCAAAGAATCATCTGATAACTCTACTTTTTTTATCGCCAACCGCAATTCTAAATGGTACCTGGTTGCCTTCGGAATGATCGGAACGGCGCTATCCGGCGTAACCTTCATATCTGTTCCGGGCGAAGTTGGTGCACCTTCGGGGAACCAGTTTCAATACTTCCAGTTCGTTCTGGGCAATGCGGTTGGTTTTCTCATTATTGCCACCTTGCTGCTTCCGCTGTATTACCGCATGAAGCTTACCTCTATCTACAGCTACATCGAGCAGCGGCTTGGCTTCTACAGTTACAAAACCGCTGCTTCCATATTCTTAATCAGCCGCACCATCGGCTCAGCCTTTAGATTATACCTGGTGGTTATCGTTTTACAACGCTTCATCTTCGATAGCTATGGTGTTCCTTTCTGGGCAACGGTGCTTATCTCCCTGGCGCTTATCTGGTCATATACCTTTAAAGGCGGACTAAAAACCATCATTATCACAGACACGCTGCAAACGTTCTTCCTCGTACTTTCTGTGTTTCTGACGCTATACTTTATCTGCGACAGCCTTAACCTCGACATCCCCGAGGCATTCGAAACCGTTAAAAACAGTGGCTACGCTAAGGTATTCTTTTATGAAAACTTTCTTGGTAATGGGTTCCACTTCAGCAAGCAGTTCATCGGTGGGGTTTTTGTCACCATTGCCATGACCGGCCTGGATCAGGATTTGATGCAGAAAAACCTAAGTATGGGCACCATTAAAGAAGCCCAGAAGAACATGTTCACCTTCACCGGGATATTTGTCGTGCTAAACATCTTCTTCCTTAGTGTAGGTGCCCTGCTGTATGTATATGCAGCCAAAAACGGCATTGCAATTCCATTAGATCACGCTACAGGATCACCTAGGACAGACTTCCTTTTCCCGGAGATCGCATTGAACCATCTCGCGGTTATTCCGGCAATCGTGTTCATGCTAGGACTTACGGCAGCTACATTTGCAACCACAGACTCCGCACTAACTGCTTTAACCACCTCTTTCTGTGTGGACTTTCTGAACCTGGACAAAGGAGATCAGACGAATTCTAAGAAATCTGTAAACAAAAGACACCTGGTTCACGTTTGTTTCTCTTTGTTGATGTTTCTGGTGATCCTGATCTTTAACGCCTTTAATGATGAATCGGTGGTGAAAGGTATATTCAAAGTAGCTTCTTATACCTACGGACCGCTTTTGGGTTTATACAGCTTTGGCTTATTTGTTAGAAACCGCGGACTTCATGATAAACTAGTGCCTTTTATCTGTATCCTTTCACCGGCAATATGTTACCTGCTAAACCTATACTCGTCGGAGTTGCTTGGCGGTTATACCTTCAGCGTGGAGCTGATCCTGGTGAATGGTTTCATAACGTTTGTCGGACTACTACTGATCAGCAAGAAGACAGATCAACAAACAAGATTTTAATTTAAAATATTATAGAATGAATAGTGAAGAGAAAATAAGAAGTGCGTTTGAAAATAAAAACTGGCAGGAAATCAAGGTAACAGACTCCTGGCAAATTTTCAAAATCATGGCCGAGTTTGTAGATGGCTTTGAGAAACTTGCCAAAATTGGTCCTTGTGTCTCCATCTTTGGTTCTGCGAGAACCGCTGAGACAAACCCCTACTATCAAATTGCGGTAGACTGTGGTCGCTTGCTTACCGAGCGTGGATATGGTGTAATCACCGGTGGAGGTCCAGGTATTATGGAAGCTGGTAACAAAGGTGCACACATGAACGGTGGTAAATCGGTCGGTTTAAACATTGAACTTCCATTTGAGCAGTTCCACAACAAATACATCGATCACAACAAATTGCTGGAGTTCGATTATTTCTTCATCCGTAAGGTGATGTTCATGAAATACTCACAGGGCTTCATCGTACTGCCTGGTGGAATGGGAACCATGGATGAGCTGTTTGAGGCCATCACACTAATTCAAACTGGTAAAGTTGCACGTTTCCCAATCGTACTGGTTGGTAAAGATTACTGGAGTGGCTTGGTAGATTGGATCACCAATACCATGCTCAAGAAAGAACATAACATCCACGCAGAAGATCTAAACCTCTTCCGCCTGGTAGATACCGCAGAAGAAGCTGCAGAACACATCTTCAGGTTCTACGATAAGTATGTCCTGAAGCCAAACTTCTAGTCGTTCCCTGGCACATTTGCCAGAAACCGTTATTAGATTTTAATCATAAAAGCCCTGCACAAACAAACCATTGTGCAGGGCTTTTCTATTATTAAACTTCGTTAATCTAAGTGACTCACCCCACCAGACACCACCAGCTTCATGGCTTCCGCGGCGCTGATGTTAAGTGGCATAATGTTTTCGTTCTTCACAATGTACACCTGCCCGGCAAAAGAATATGAGAAAGGGAAATAGACGATTGCCTCCCCTGGCAGTCCGATTGATGATAAATCGTTCTGCGTTAAAAAGCCAATGCGTTTTAAACCACCTTCAACATGTACCAATACAGGATGGTTAAACTTCTTTTCGTCTCCAACAAAGGCTTCTGTAAGGTCCTTTATGGATGAATATATAAACTTCAGAATTGGCAACTTGTCCAGCATCTTGCTAAACCAGTTGTACATGGGTTCCGTAACGAGGTTCGTCACGAAAATACCGGCAGCAAGGATAATGGCGATCACCATACCCAAACCTAGCCCTGGAATATTCCGGTTTTCACCTGTTCTGGGGTCTACGCCCAGTATGTTATTTAGGTTCAGCCAGCTATCAACAGTCGTTACCGCCCAAATCACAATAAACACGCTCAGTGCGATTGGCAATACGACCAATAAGCCTTTGATAAAATAATTGATTAAGGCCCTGCCTACTTTGTTCATGCCGCAAAACTACTCATAAAAATACACTCGCTTTACTCTTTGAGAAATATTTGTCAGGATCTCATACGGAATCGTTTGGATTTGTTCAGCCAGCATTTCTATGGTAAGCACATCATCGAAAACAACCACCTCATCACCTGTTTTTACATCCAATCCCGTAACATCCAGCATGCACATATCCATGCAAATTGAACCAATGGTCGGTACAGCCGTTCCATTTACCAACATCCGGCCTACGCCATTGCCGAACATGCGGCTATAACCGTCCGCATACCCGATCTTAACGGTCGCAATACTGCCATCCTGCGGCATCACACCCCTGCGACTATAGCCAACCGACTCATTTGCTTTAACCTTTCTAACCTGCGTTACGGTGGTCTTCAACCTGGCTACCGTCTGCAAACCCCTGTTGTTCTTCAACGCTGCATCAAAGCCATATAATCCGATGCCAACCCGTACCATATCCAACTGTGCGTCGGGCACACGGGTAATCCCTGCTGTATTCGCGATGTGTTGCAAAGGTTCATAGCCCACAGCGGCGGCAATCCTTCCAGCAATCTCATTAAAGACCTCAAGCTGTTGTCTGGTAAAAGCATCATGCACTGCGTCATCGCTAGCCACGAGGTGCGAGAAGATGCTTTTCACTTTGATCCGCTTAGTTCGCTGCAGTGCGTTAAGCAAAGCTTCAATATCACCTTCCTCGAAGCCTAATCGGTGCATCCCGGTATCTATTTTTAAGTGTACCGGAAAGGTGCCCGCATTATTTTCCAGAAAGGCATTGAACTGTTCAAGAATTTCAAGGCTGTAGATCTCGGGTTCAAGCTGGTAGCGTACAATGGCGTCAAATGCTGCAGGTTCAGGACTCATCACCATGATGGGCAGCTTAATGCCTGCACGACGAAGCGCTATGCCCTCATCTGTATACGCAACGGCGAGATAATCTACTTTATGGTACTGCAACACATTTGCAATCTCAAAACTCCCACTGCCATAGGAAAATGCTTTAACCATCGCCATAACTTTCACCCCCGGCTTCAGCTTAGCACGATAAAACTGCAGGTTATTGGCAAGCGCACTTAAGTCAATTTCCAACACCGTGTCATGGACTTTTTGTGTCAGCCGCTTACTGATACGCTCAAATTCAAAAACCCTTGCACCTTTCACTAGTATACTCTCATTCTGAAAATGAAGATTTGGTAAATCTTCCAGGAAGGCAGCTGTGTTGGGGTAAAACTTACTGTCCCCGGGCAGAAGATGTTTATGGGCGGAAAGATCCGGACCAATACCCATTAAATGTTTAATCTGCTTCTGGGCGAGCAAGTCGGCAATTTCTGCATATAGCGCAGCCTTGCTCCTGCCGGTTTCAAAAAGATCAGAAAGAATAACGGTCTTACGTTCATGCTGATTTTGCAGGTTCAGAAAGTCCAGCGCAATCGCCAGAGAAGAAATGTCAGCGCTATAAGAATCATCAATAATGGAACATTGATTGATCCCATTCTTTAACTCCAGACGCATGCCCACCATCATCAGGCCATTTAACCTTGAGGCGGCAACAGCAACATCGTAGCCCATTGCAATCAGTGTTGCCCAGCAGAACATCGCATTCTCGAGTGACGCTTTATCGCTAAATGGCAGCATGCAGCTAACCTTCTTACCTTCAACAACTGCTGTAAGTAGTGTATGATTATCCTTTGTTTCACAGTAAATTACCTGTAGGTCGGCCTCACTATTGAAGCTCCAGCTAAATTTCCTTTTCCCTGGTAATTGCGCTTCCGGGATGCCAATTGTATATGCTGGACTATAAACGAAGATGGCTACATCCTTAAATAATTTCAGCTTCTCTAAACGCTTTTCTTCCATTGAGGAAAAACCTTCAGCATGTGCTTCACCGATATTGGTCAACACCCCAATACCTGGCCGAATCATCGCTTCCAGCACGGCCATTTCTCCCGGTCGGGAAATCCCAGCTTCGATGATGCCGAGGTCATGCGCCTGATCGATTTCCCATAACGAGAGCGCCACGCCAATTTGCGAGTTGAAACTCTTCGGACTCTTCACCACATTGAAGTCGTTCGCCAGCAACTGGTAAAGCCATTCCTTCACAATTGTCTTACCGTTGCTCCCGGTGATGCCGATAACCTTTAAGTCATAAAGACTCCGGTTGTGTGCAGACAGCTGCTGCAGCGCCCGCAGCACATCAGGTACAAGTAAATAGTTTGCATCCACATACCGGTTCATGTAAGTGCGATCACTGATTACGAAACTCCGCACACCATTAGTGTAAGCATCGGAAATGAACTGATGGCCATCCCTTTGGCCTTGCAGGGCGAAAAAGAGTGAGGCATCCGGATTGATCAGCCGCCGGCTATCAATAACCAGATGTTCAATTTCGAAATCTTCAACAATCGTGCTTTCCAATGCAGGTAGTAGTGCTGCAATTTTCTGAATGGTATAATGTTGTCTGTTCAATGTGGTTACCTTGAATGAAAATACGGTACTAAGGTAGGAAACAGTTTGGCACGACTTTATTGCATTTCAAATTTTGAAACTAAATCAACGATATGACCGCTAAGCATCAATGGAAGTTACTTGCATTTGGATTATTCATGGCATTTGGAAGATATCCGATCTCCTGGTTGCTCTCGTCAAACCGGAAAGTTAAAAAACCCGGGATCCTGCCATCAAGAAGCCGTGGCCATCTAACCTGTAGTAGTGGCAACATTTACTACGTTGAACTGGATGGTCCACAGGACGCTGAGGCAATCGTGTACCTGCATGGATTAAATGCAAGTGGCTTACAATGGTACTACCAGCGTGCCTACTTTCGCAAAAAATATAAATTGCTGTTTATTGATGCCCCTGGTCATGGAAGATCTCCCGCCCCGGTTAATGCGGACACAGATGTGCTTGCCCAGGACCTGGCAGAAGTACTGGAGATGCTTAGCATCAAAAACCCAGTTGTACACGGGCACAGTATGGGTGGCATGGTCACCATGAAGTATGCAGCCGGGCCGGGCAAGCAAAATGTGAAAGGCATCATTGTACAACATTCGGGCTATTCGCATCCTTTTAAAACCACCAAATTCCCGAAAACGCTTCTGGCACTTGAATTACCGGTGATTAGGCCTTACCTGGCCTTTGCGAAGCGACATCCATTGTTCTTCCGGATCATCAGCATGGTGAATTACCTGAATGGCCTAAGCCTGTTTTCTTACAGGTACCTGCTTTTTTCCGGTGAGCAAACGGCCTCGCAGTTACGCTTTATGACAAGAATTGCGGCCTTCAATCCACCAGAAGGCATTGCCGATGCATTCCTTGGCATTCTCGATTATGATGCGACCACAGCACTTCCGCAGATACAGGTGCCGGCCTTGATTCTGACAGCTGCACAAGACCCGATATTAATTCAGGAGGCAGGCGTTTATTTGGAAACACAAATACCGAACGCTAAACACCTTCAGGTAGATAGTGGTCACCTTAGCCTTATGGAACATGCCGTTGAGCTCAATGTAATGATTAACGACTTTCTGGAAGCCCCCGAACTAATGGATCATCGCGAGGACCAGCTTATGTAAGTGTGCTTTCGATCTTTCTTTAAGCAGCGCGACGAACTTCCTCTCCGGCATTTTCATTAAATCATTCACATCTCGGTAGTAGCCCTGATTGAAAACAATATGGTTGATTGATCCCGTTAAAGTACTGGTTACCAGGGAAACGTCAATATCCGGATTAAACTCCCCTGCAGCTGCACCGGCTTCAAAAATCGACTTCAACAGATAGTGATTCCGATGCCGCATTGTGTTAAAATGCTCCATCAAAGAAGCCTGCGAATCGCTCGCCTGCAGCTGGTACAACAGCTTATAGAAGTGTTTCTGCTCAAAAACTTTATCTATATAAAAGTTAATGATCGCCAGGATATGTTCCAGATTGCTGGAGCTTTGAAGATGAAGCGTTGGCAGTAGTTTATCAAGGTCAGTGGTCCGATAATCCAAAATCGCTTTTACAAGTTTTTCTTTAGATCCAAAGTAGTAAGAAATCATGGCAGAGTTTACCGAAGCATGCTTCGCTATGTCTCTGATAGAAGTCTCGGCATAACCGTTCTCCGAAAATAGCCTTTCGGCGCATTCCATTAAATGAATTTTCTTGGCATTTAGCTCCATATATTAACCCGGCTTTGTTCACCTAACTGAGCCAAAATATAAAATATATTTCTAAATGTCACCCAGTCTGCATAAACCTGTTGTTACAATATGGGCTTTTAGTGAAAAGCACGGCTACTTACGCACGCTAAGTCTGGCTCTCCATAATCGCCGAACCCAGGCGATTTAGATCCTCCGGACTCAGCGATACTTTAACCTGACCTATGGTTTTCCATTCCTTCTGTTCATTCTGAATTAAAACAAAGTCGAAGTCATGTGCCCCTACCGGCACCTCATCCGCATCAAAAAACTCCACCAGATTTAGTGTACAACCAAAACGATTCGACTCCAGTGGCTCCACGGTTACATAAGTACGTACGCCGCTCATCATGAATTGTGTTTTAAATGATTCCATGTCTTTATAAGTGGAGCATGCGAAAATTGTTTTATAGAACTGCTGTTATTCATCGCGTAATAATACTTGTATCGTGTTGTACAATCGGTTCCATTGCGTATCTGGCGTCCGCTGTTACCTGAATTGTTTTTTTCGAAGGAAAACCCGTACACAACTTGTTTTTTGATCAGCGCAGGAACAATAGCATTCGATTAATTACGAGCAGAATGAAACAAGTAAGGACTTTATGGAACAGAAGAACAACAAATTGGAATTATGGGGAGGCATAGAGTGCACCATTAACCGGGTACAGGACGAATACCTTGATCAATTGGAATATTCCGGACTCTACAACCGGATTACAGACCTGGATCATTTAGCAACGCCGGGCATTACTAAATTACGGTATCCCGTGATCTGGGAAAAGCATCAGCCTGATCAGGACACCAAAATCAACTGGAAGGACTCAGAAAGGTACCTAAACCGTCTTCGGGAACTGGATATCACCCCGATAGCCGGCCTCGTTCATCATGGCAGCGGACCGAAGTATGTTAATTTCTATGATGGTAGCTTCGAAACGGGCCTGGCAAACTACGCCACGCAAGTTGCCATGCATTTTCCCTGGCTGGAATACTATACCCCAGTGAATGAACCCCTCACGACCGCACGTTTCTGCGGGCTGTATGGCCACTGGTACCCACATAAAAGTAGCGACTACGACTTTTTCAAAGTACTGCTCAGTGAATGTAAAGCAACAATAATGGCCATGAAAGCCATTAAGCAGGTAAATCCAAATGCTAAACTGATCCAGACAGATGATCTGGGCAAATGCTACAGTACACCGCTCTTAAGATATCAGGCGGACTTTGAGAATGAAAGACGTTGGTTGTCTTACGAGTTGCTTTCCGGAAAACTTACACCCGACAAGTACATGTGGAATTACATGATTGATGTCGGGATTACCGAACAGGAGCTGCAATACTTTCTGGAAAACAACTACCCGCCTGATGTATGTGGATTTAACTACTACCTCACGTCAGAACGGTACCTGGATGAGAACCTGCAGAAATTTCCGGAAAGCTATCATGGCGGGAATGGAAAACACAAGTATGCAGACGTACACACTGCACTTGTTAAAATGGAGGAAGCGTCTGGGGCGTATTACCTGATCAAGGAAGCCTGGGCGCGACTGCAACTTCCAATTGCCGTTACGGAGTGTCATTTATATAGCCCCAGGGAAGACCAGATACGCTGGTTCTACGACATTTGGCTAAACCTCAATCGACTGAAGGATGAGGGTGTAGATATCCGGGCACTAACCGCTTGGGCACTCTTCGGACTACATGGCTGGAACAAGCTTTGTACAGAACCCTGGGGTGAATATGAGCCGGGTGTTTTCAGTCTCAGTTCAGGTGCGCCCCGCCCTACAGCTATGGCAACGTTAATCCGAGAATTAAATGGAAAGCAAGCCTTCGAACATCCCATACTCGAAGGTGATGGCTGGTGGAAGCGGGATCAGCACAAGATCGTCGTTGGTAACAGCAATTTCGGCCTGACACAAGCGCAAACAAAGCCGCAAACACGGCCGATGGTTATTATCGGCAAAAATGGTACGCTTGGAAACGCGATCCGGCAAATTGCCGAGCAGCGAAACATCCATCACGTGGTGTTAAGCAGATCGGATATGGACATCGCCGATCCTTTAAAAGTGGAGCAGATGATCAATACCCTGAACCCATGGGCAGTTATCAATGCTGCAGGTTACGTTAACATTGACACTGCTGAAGTAGAAGTCAGGAATTGCCTGATGTCCAACTTTAAGGGCCCCGTGGTGCTCGCAGATGTATGTGCGAAAAGGGACATCCGCTTTGTGACTTTTTCCTCAGACCAGGTCTTCGATGGAAGAAAGTCAACCCCATATGTTGAAAGTGATCCTGTGGCACCCATCAGCAGCTACGGCAAAAGTAAAGTTAAGGCGGAAAAGAAAATACAGGAACTTAATCCAGATGCGCTGCTCATCAGGTCCAGCAGCTTCTTTGGGCCTTGGGATTCATACAACTTTGTTTTTCAGGTTCTGAGGTCCTTAGCATCAGGTGAAAGAATTAAAGCCGCCAATGATGTATTTGTATCGGCTACCTATTTGCCAGACTTGATTCATGAATCTTTAAACATGTTATTGGATCAGGAGCGTGGGATCTTCCACCTTACCAACACAGGGGTAATAACATGGGCAGCGTTAGCATTCAAGGTGGCAGAGATCGCACAGCTTGACGCGACGTTAATTGATGCTGTGCCGTTGAAAGAAATGGGCTTGATCGCGCAGCGTCCAAGTTATAGTGCCCTGACGAGTGAGAAAGGTGTGCGGATGCCATCGCTTGACGACGCCTTACGGCGCTGCCTGGATACCATGGATAACCTATATGTTTGCAAGCGCAGGGCTGGTTAATCGACCGCGACGAACTGGCTAAAACAAAATGATGCTGATTTTGTAATTAGCTTTAAACATTAGCATATGAAAACAGCGATCATCATTGGAGCAACCGGACTTGTAGGTAACCAACTCCTCCACCTTTTACTTCATGATGATCGCTTTTCAAAACTGCTCGTATTTGTCCGCCGGTCTACCGGCATACAACATGAAAAGATTGAGGAGCACATCATTAACTTTGATCGAGCTGCTGAATGGATGCATCTGGTAAAAGGTGACGTCCTTTTCTCCGCACTCGGCACAACCTTAAAACAGGCCGGGAGCAAAGACAAACAATACACCATTGACTATACCTATCAGTACCAGTTTGCACAGGCCGCAGCGCAAAATCAGGTACCAACCTATGTGTTGATCTCTGCAGCCTCTTCCAGTCCGGATTCCAAAATTTTCTATTCCCGCATGAAAGGCGAATTGGAACGTGATGTCAAGGCTTTGCCTTTTAAACACATTACCATCATTCAGCCAGGACTGCTACATGGCGATCGGCAAGAAGAGCGGTTCGGTGAACAGCTTGCATACAAGGTCTTAAATGTTGTGAATGCTATAGGCTTGTTCAAACAGTATAGACCAATTTCAGGAAAAACAGTGGCAATGGCCATGCGCAATGCCGCGCTTCAATCCAATCCAGGTGCACATACCCATAGCCTGGCACAGGTTTTTGACCTTGCAAAATAGTCTTCCTAATGGTTTACTTGATAACGCTTACCGGTTGTTTAAACTCATCTATCGCAACGAAGGTAAAGTTGCCTTGTATGGCAAGTTCACGACCCTCAGCATACATTTGTTCAATGTAAATCTCCACCGCTACTTTCAAGCTGGTGTTCCCGATATGCACAACCCTGCCGATTAACTCTACAATCGTACCAGCCGGGATTGGTCTTTTGAAATCTATTTTGTCGCTGCTTACCGTTACCATGATCTGTCTGCTGAACCTGGTTGCGGTGATGAAAGCAACTTCATCCATCATGTGCATGGCCGTACCGCCAAACAGCGTGTCATAATGGTTTGTCGTATTAGGGAATACAGCTTTGAATATTCTGGTTTCTGATCCGTTGATCCGTTCTTCTATCGTCATTACGCGTGTTGTTTTGCCTGGCATCGGCCGGTTTCTTCTGCAAAAGTAACATTTCTGCTGATTTACCAGCCAGATGCCAATGCGAGTGCCGGCTTTGTTTCCCCTTTATTGTGAATGATCTCCTGCTGAACCATGTTTATGAGCAGTTGGTGACCACATACTGGACATTCCAGTACGTATGCATTGAACCTGAACTTTAAACGCCTTAATTGGGCAGGTCCGGGAACATCAATCAGCCCCTCGTGTTTGCGACAAATTATTTTCATACTCAAAATTACATGAAGCAAATGTCGGAGGTATTAACATGATGTTAAGCTAAGTGCGCAGAAACTAAATAGACACGGATTTTGCGAGCTGACCGGCATTAATTTTTGAACGTAATTTCCAGATCGGATTTGCTGCAACCTTAAGGATTTTACCATTATATCGAACGCCACCATTCAGGAGCTTCGCGAACAAAGCCAACCAAGTACAGATGCCTCTTTCCAGTATCCAGCAAGGTGCATAAAACGAACTCGCTACTGGGAAAAATCTGGCACCCCCATGTACTCTTCTGCCGACTTCTGCCACTGGTATGGATAGGGCTAATAATCCAAACGGGAACAATGGAGAAACGAAGGCCGATGAGATTAAGCCAGGTAGCAACAAAAAGAAAAAAGTAAGTTTAAAGGGCTGCGCATAATCATCATAAGCCTGCCGAACGCGTTGAGACCAGAAGTGTTTCGCCGTTGGCGGAAGTCGCTCCACAAACATATCCGGTTTGTATAGTACTTTACCCCCACCTGCCTGAATGGTTCGCATGAGTTCCAGATTTTCGAACAGCACATCCCCATCATAACCGCCCAAAGCGCTTATAAAATCACGCTGCAGGGCAAGTGTTCCCGGATAATCGTGGTGCAAAGCTCGGTTTAGCAGCGTTCGGGCAGTGTCCCACTGTGCGTGCCATGGATTAGGTGCGAAATAGTTTTGAGGTACAATCAAATTCGCTTCATCAAGAAGTTGCGTCATGTGCTCCAGCTGCGCCACGGTATACCTGATGTCGTCATCAGCAATCACCACCTTATCATGCTGCGCAGTTCGAAAACCAGTCATCACGCCATTTACCTTACCGTTGATAAAGGTAAAGGACGCAGCTGGCGGGATATGCTTTCCAAAGTGAGCCCAGGCTTCATGGTGCCGCTTGAAGTTAGCAGGAGCAGAGCCGTCTATAATAAGCAGCTCTACATGGTCGGAAATGGATTCCAGATAACCGGTAAGCTCGTCTATGTCTTGCCCGGCATCCCACTTGATGGGTAACACATAACTCAGGCGCATCTTATGATCTCGTATTGAATGGGTTTAAATGTCCAGTTGTTTGATTGTTCTGCTGAACAAGCGGTAAGTCCAACCACCAAATCCATCTTTGCTTCAAACAACATGTAATCTCCAGCTTTACTTTGTGGCGGATCAACAGAAAGCGTTCCGTCCGGACTGAATTGAACATTCATAAATATGTTGAATGCCGTAGGGATATCATCTGGTTCAATGCCAAAAGAAGCCAGATTTGTATAAAGGTTCTCAAAGCAGCTTGGATGGTATTCTGGATTTTCATACAGAATCTGGAAAGTCTCCGGGCTGCATGGCGCAAGCAGGAAGTCGTTTCTGCCATTTGTATCCTCCAGTATTTCCATCATCTTGTGACTACGGTTACTCCAGAGGTGATGACCTTTAGTAATCAATATGGTGTTTTCAAAGTCAAGGGTTTTCCCGGAGGAGATCTTTTCACGCTTGTCTGAAGCATTAAATAAGACCATGTCGCTCACCTGTTCCCCTTGCGGATCAATAACTTTCAGTCGGTCTCCACCTTTTAATTCAAATGCAGCACCGGTTTGTTTTTGTATGGTTTCTATCATAGATTATATAAAGTATTTAGATATGTGGATTGGCAAGCGCAGCAAGCTCCGACATACTCACATTCTTGCTTAAAAATGGACACTTCCAACTTTCATCAACCTCACGCCCACTATACTGTGGTGCTTCCAAACCCTGCCCATGATCCTTAAGCATTGGATTAATCCCGCCGTCGTAATTGTTTTCTCTGGTTCTGATGGTCTGCTTCATTTTCTCATATACTCCAGATTCGCGAAGTGCCTCAAATTGCTTATGGAGGTTAAACGCCATGGCCGTAAAGCCAAACCGCCGTGCGCGTCTGCTCGCTTGCGGATGAAGCCCTACCACGAAAAATGCGTAGCCGTTGAAGCTGAAGCTAAAGTTCGGATCTGAAGGGTCACTGGACACCGAAGGATCCCATTCTGCATCCACGTCAGCATCATGTAACTGCTGCAACTGTTCCCACAGCTTCTTTTCAAAGTCGAGCTCTGAGTCAACCTTATCTTCAAACACCGCAATCATAGACATGTAGTTGCAGTCCTTACCAAGAGAATCCTCAATATATAACTTTAAATCACGTGCAAGCGCAACCGTGCTTTCTTCAACCCCCATGCGATCGTACACGCCAAGTCTGTATTGCTTTGTGTTAAATGCAGCCTTCGCACCTACACAGGGATATTCCGTAGTATTTACCTTTCTGATAAACTCTTGGTTGATCTGCCATGCCCTAAGGTTGTTTTCCGCTGTAATCTGCTCTGGCAGGAAGTAGGTGTCACTATGTTTAACTTTAATTTCCATATTATTCCTAATATTTAACAGCTTAATACTGAGGTTAAGAACAAGAAGAACAGCTTTAATTTTGGTTTTGTTTGAAGTTATATACTAGACCTGCACCGTACTTCCCCTGCAACTTCACGCATCGGCATACACGCTTTGTTCCTGTGCATAACACGCTTTGTAGCTGGTGAAGTACCCAAATTGCCGAAACCTCAAACCTAGCAGCCGCCCAGTTGTAGTTATGGCAATCACCTATTGAAAACTTAAATTTTAACATTATGAAAAGAGTAATTTTTTCGACAGCAATAATTGCACTGGCTATGAACTATGCAGTTGCACAAACGGGAACAACAGGAACAGGTACGGGAACTAGCGGGAGTGGTACTACTGGGACCGGAACTATTGGAACCGGAACAGGTACTACCGGGACAGGTACTGGAACAATCGGAACTGGTACAACAGGAACCGGCACCATTGGTACTGGAACAACTGGAACTGGAACAATAGGTACTGGTACTACAGGAACTGGTACAATTGGCACCGGAACAATCGGTACGGGCACTGGTACAACTGGAACTGGCACAATTGGTACCGGAACTACTGGAACAGGAACTACTGGAACAGGAACTGGTACGATTGGAACTGGAACAATTGGTACAGGCACCACCGGAACTGGAACAATTGGAACTGGAACCGGCACTACAGGTACTGGAACAATGGGTACTGGTAAAGCCGGAACCGGAACTACAGTTAATGAAAGAAAAGGAAAAGTTAAACCGGGTAAAACCACTGGTACAACTGGAACTGGCACTATGGGCACCACTGGAACTGGTACCACTGGTACAACAGGTTCAGGTACAACCGGCACCACTGGATCGGGTTCAACAACTGGAACTACAGGAACAGGAACTATTCCTCCAATGTAATTCCAAAAAAGAAGATGATATTAAAGGGTGTGACGTTGTCACACCCTTTTTTTGCTTAAAGCATTAACTATATACCGATGATCAACTGCTTCACTGGGTCAAACGCGTGGTTTAAAGGCCCATTCCCCGCACCGGTAAGCACATCTTTGCCGGCTTCTAATGCGGCATTCACGTAGTCTTTCGCCCGTTTAATCGCTTCAACAATGGGTAGACCCAGGGCAAGGTTAGCTGCGATTGCTGCTGAGAGGGTACATCCTGTGCCATGTGTGTTTGTCGTTTGAACTGCCTTAGCTGAAAAAACCTGGTGTGCACCACTGACGTCCATGTAAACATCATTCATCACGGGCCCTGCCAGATGACCACCTTTAAGTAAAACACCGCGACAGCCCATGTCCAGCATCGACGCTGCAGCCGTAAACATATCTGCCAGGCTTTCTATTATTCGTCCACAAAGTAATGATGCTTCATCAATGTTGGGCGTGAGCAGGTTTGCGGACTTCAGCAAACCACACTTTATGGCCGCAACCGTATCATCTTCTATCAGCCGATGGCCGCTGGTTGAGATCATTACCGGATCAAACACGACGGGAACGTGGGGATAATCCATCAAGGTACTAGAAATCACCTCTGCCAGCCCAGCGGTATGCACCATTCCGATCTTTATCGCTGAGGGGCGGATGTCATCGAGCACGGCCCGTATCTGCGCTGCCACAATCGACGGCGGGATGCTATGTATTCCCTTCACTCCGAGGGTGTTCTGAACAGTCACCGCCGTGATCGCAGATGTGCCATAGCATCCAAGCGCTGCAAAAGTTTTCAGGTCCGCCTGAATCCCCGCACCACCCCCACTATCCGAACCGGCAATGGTTAATACCCGGACATACTGATTTTGCAAACACGAACTCATGACATCAAACAATTGTCCCAATCTTTCCAAACGGCCTCATACCCTTGTGCAGCAATCATCGCTGCAATCTCCTTCGGCGAGCGTTCATCGGAAATTTCGAACTGCTCCAATGATTGCGGGTCCACAGCATAGCCGCCGGGATTGGTTTTGGAGCCAGCACTGATGGAAGTAATACCAAGTTTCACAATGTTATTCCGGAAACACTCCGATTCCCTGGTGGATATGGATAGCTCCAGTTCCTTATTGAATATTCTGTACGCGCAGATTAACTGAACCAGTTCTGCATCACTCATCTCAACCTTGGGTGCTAATCCGCCGCTGAAGGGCCTTAATCTCGGAAAGGAAATGCTGTACTTACTTTTCCAGTATTTACGTTCCAGAAAAGAGAGATGCAATGCGGTGAAAAAGACATCTGTGCGCCAATCCTCCAGTCCAATCAAAACACCCAAGCCCATCTTGTGTATACCGGCAGCGCCGATGCGCTCAGGTGTTTCCAACCGGTATTTGAAGTTCGACTTTTTACCTTTAGGATGATGCTTTTTATAATCTTCCTTATGGTAAGTCTCCTGGTACACCAATACGGTGCTGAGTCCGTATGGTTTCAAGACTTCATAATCTTCCACTTCCAACGGCTGCACCTCCATGGCAATATTTGCAAAATGTGGTTTTATCAATTGCAACACGGTTTTGAAATATGTCACATCTACGTGCAGGTTGTGTTCACCGGTTACCAGCAACACATGATCGTAGCCCATTTCCTTGATCCTGGCAACTTCCTGCATGATCTCTATTGGATTTAGCGTCTTACGTTTCACCTTATTGTCTAAACTGAATCCGCAGTAGGTGCAAATGTTGTTGCATTCATTGGAAAGGTAAAGCGGTACATACATCTGGATAACCTTACCGAAGCGTTTCAACGTTGCCGCACGACTTAACTGGGCCATTTCCTCCAAAAAGGGAGCTGCTGCCGGAGAGATCAAGGCTTTGAAATCCTCCAGGGTCGGCTTTTCAGTCGACAATGCCCTTCTGACATCTGCCGCAGTTTTACGGTATATACTTGCTTTTACAACATCCCAGTCGTATTGTTCAAAAACATCAATGAAATTATTCATCCAGGAAAGAAGTTAATGGGCTGCTGGCAACCGCTTGTGAGAAAGTTGGTGCAAGTTTCGCTTCGAAAGCCATTCTTCCCGCTTCTACCGCTAACTTAAAAGCATGTGCCATGTTCACTGGATCTGCGGATACCGCTATTGCAGTATTCACAAGTACAGCATCCGCACCAAGCTCCATGGCCCAGGCCGCATGAGACGGCGAGCCAATGCCTGCATCAACGATAACCGGTACATTACTCTGATCAATAATGATCTCCAGGAAATCTAAGGTACGTAAACCCTTGTTGCTGCCAATTGGGGCTCCCAGCGGCATCACCGCAGCAGTACCCACATCCTCCAGCCGCTTACATAGTACGGGATCTGCATGAATGTATGGCAATACGATAAACCCGAGTTTTGCGAGTTCTTCAGTGGCCTTCAACGTTTCTATCGGGTCCGGCAACAAATACTTCGGATCGGGATGTATTTCAAGCTTGATCCAATTCGTTTCAAGTGCTTCCCGGGCAAGCTGCGCCGCAAAGACTGCTTCCTTTGCCGTACGAACACCAGAGGTGTTTGGCAGCAGGTTCAGGTGCGAAGCACCGAGGTGACGCATCAAATCATCTGAGCCGGTGTGATCAAGACTAACGCGTTTGAGCGCCACGGTAACAAGTTCTGTCTCGGAGGCAAGTAGTGCCGCTTCCATGATGCTGGGGTCACTAAATTTACCGGTGCCGGTAAAGAGGCGCGATGTAAAGCTGCGATCTGCAATTTTTAACATGATTCTGGTTTTAGGTGGGTGGTTATGGAATTCAATTCGATATTCAATGCTTGGACGACTTCCTGAGGATCAGCAGCATGGGTGATCAGACCAGATACGGCGATTCCATATATACCCAGGCGCATGAGCCTGCTTACATCCGCAACGGCTATCCCACCGATCGCCACAACCGGAATATCTATGGCCTCCGCCGAAAGCTGATTCAGGATGGACTGATAGCCTTCAAATCCAAGTAGCGGACTCAAGTTTTTCTTCGTGCTGGTAAACCTCAGGGGTCCAAGTCCGACATAATCAGCACCTTCATTTACTCTTTGTAAAACATGCTCAAGCATGTTTGCCGTACCGCCGATGATCATGTCCGGGCCAACGATCTTTCTAGCATCAGGAATGGCCATATCAAGCAGCCCAAGATGTACACCCTGAGCTCCAACCGCGACGGCAATCTCGGGATCATCGTTAATAATCAATTTTGCACCGAAGGTGTCACATAAGGCTTTCGCCTGTAAGGCTTGCTCCTGGGTGTATGCTCTAGACCGATCCTTTATCCGGAGCTGTATCCAACGGCAACCGGCACCTAATGCCTGTTCAATGGCTGGAATATGACTGCCAGACGGATCTGCCTGAGAAATGTACTGAAGTTTGTTTATCATGGTTTTAGGTTAAGCTGTTTCGCTATTCTTTATTAAAAGGCACGCACGATGCAAGGCTAGAAAGTTTTCCACCGGGGATTGCCCAATGTTCCAGATGGCACCCAGCACGGCCAGTCCATCGAAATTCATCGCGCTGACCTGCTCAACATGGCGCGCTTCAATGCCACCCAACGCGATCACAGCCGGCCAGCCTGATTCCCTTTCCAAGCGAAAATTCGTTGGCAATTTCGAATGGTACCCTGCTTTGGAAATGCTGTCGAACACCGGACTGAAGAACACATATTCAAATGCGCTACACGCCGAAATTGAATCAAGGTCGTGAATGGACGTACTCAGTTTTAAACCACGCTGTTGTTGATCGGCAAAGCCTGAAGCCGCATGGTGTTGCCGCAGCTGCTCCGGATAGTGCCTGCGGGGCAATTCAAATTCATCGCAAAGCGCATGATGTTGATGCAAGACCAGCATATTTCGGTATGCTGGATCAATCTGTTCAATCAGGGTTCTCAATGCCGGGATGCTCACCCCGGGTTTGCGGAGATGAAAAATATCCATGCCTGCTTCAAACAAAGCATTAATGACGCCGCCCTCTTCCTTGAAAAGACGCGGCGCAGACATCACGATAAGCTTCATGTTAACCGCCCTGGGTTGCCTTAATGATCATGACCTCATCACCTGCCTTCAGCACATGTGTTGGCCATGTAGGCCTGGCAATGATATTCTTGTTCAAAGCAATGGCAATTCCTTTTTCAGGTATCTGCGGCAAAAGCTGGAACAATTCAGTGATACTGCACTGATCTGGAATCTCGAAGGTTTTTTGATTTACGGTAACTTCCATCATGTATACGATTTATACTTTAGGAATGGTCCCGCAGGAGGAAAGAAAGGCAACACGTGATATGTTCCCGTCACTTTTCCCTTCGGCAGTACGAACTGCATCAGGTTCAAAGGGTATTATCTCAGTCCATTCGGACACCCCTAAAGTATTGTAAATGTATGCAAAATATTTTCAGACCAAAGAATTAGCTTTGTCTTACAACCAAATAGCTCAACTATGCCCTTATATACCCGCAGCTTTGCAGTGTTTTTACTGCTTTATCTTTCACTTTCCACATTAAACCGAAAACTTCAGGCGCAAACAACCCCATTAGCCGAGAAACATGCTTTGCAACTGTGGGATACGAAGCCGGCAAAGGACTGGATGACTCAAGCTTATCCAATTGGAAATGGAAGAATCGGCGGGATGATCTTTGGCGGTATTGACACGGAACACATACAGTTCAATGAAAATACCTTGTGGACAGGTGATGAGTCCGATCGCGGAATGTATCAGGCATTCGGAAGTATTTTCATAGACTTCATCAATCAAGAAAAGCATGCTGGTGTAAGCGCCTACACCCGTACGTTATCTCTGGCGCAGGCCTTACATCACGTGCAATACACACAAGACAACATCATCTACAACAGAGCTTACTTTGCCAGCTTTCCTGATAAGGTGATGGTATTTAAGTTTGCGGCAAGCAAAAAAGGTGCATACTCCGCCACGGTCAGACTCAAGGATGAACATGGCAGTACCACGACGGTTTCAGGCCAGACCATAAGCTTCTCAGGAAGTCTCAACAATGGCATGAAGTACCAGGCTTCTGCACTGGTGCAGCTGGAAGGTGGTAAGGGCACCGTTGTTAAAGACGCAAATGGAGGTTCGGCTTTCAAAATCAGCGATGCAGATGGTTTTACCTTAATATTTACCGCATCAACAGATTTCAGCAACAAACGGGAGCTGAACTGGAAAGGCGAAAGTCCCCTGGAAAAAAATCAGAAAGTGCTTACTTCAGCAGCAAAGAAAAGCTATAAATCCCTACTGGACGCACACATAAAGGATCATCAGAATCTTTTTGGCCGCATGTCAATCAACCTGGGCAGCAATCCGGAAGCCAGTAAGCTACCCACAGCAGAGCGGGTATTGCGCTTCAACAAAACAGCAGATCCCGAACTTGAAGCTTTGTTATTCCAGTATGGCAGGTATCTGCTGATCGCTTCTTCCCGTGCAGGTGGGCTGCCAGCCAATCTGCAAGGTTTATGGAACAACAGCAATACGCCGCCTTGGGGAAGCGACTACCACTCTAACATCAACATTCAAATGAACTATTGGTTGGCAGAGCCGACCAATCTTGCGGAGTGCCACATCCCCTACCTGGATTACATCAACAGCATTCGGGAAGTTAAAAAGATGCATACGCAAAAGCAGTACCCTGGTGTTCGGGGCTGGACTGTCCGTACCGAAGGTAATCCCTTCGGCGGCGAAAGTTTTCTGTGGAATACCCCCGGGAGTGCTTGGTTTGCCCAGGCCCTCTGGGAACATTATGCTTTTAATAAGGATGAAAAGTACCTGCGGGAGTTCGCCTACCCGATCATGAAAGAAGGTGTAAACTTCTGGGACGATCATTTGAAGCGACGCGCTGATGGAAGCCTGGTCGCGCCAATGGGCTGGTCGCCAGAACATGGCCCAACCGAAGATGGCGTATCACATGATCAGCAAATCATCTGGGATCTATTCACGAACTTCCTGGAAGCCGCAGCAGTGCTGAAAATTGATCAGGATTATGCCAAACACGTAAGCGGATTGAAGGAGCGCTTACTTCCACCAAAGATTGGAAAGTGGGGCCAGTTGCAGGAATGGGAAACAGATCGTGATGATCCCAAGGATCAGCATCGCCATGTGTCACATCTTTTCGCCCTGCATCCAGGCAGACAAATCAACAAAATAGAAACCCCTGCCCTGGCGGATGCGGCCAAAATGAGCTTACTTGCACGTGGTGACGCGTCCACAGGCTGGTCAATGGCATGGAAGATGAACTTCTGGGCCAGATTGCATGACGGCGATCATGCCTATAAAATCATGAAGAATTTCATAACGCCAGCTGGCGTATCCGGTGTCAACCCTAATGAAAGTGGCGGTATTTACAGCAACCTGCTTTGTGCGCACCCACCCTTTCAGATTGATGGTAACCTCGGCTATACGGCTGGCATTGCCGAAATGCTGGTGCAAAGTCAGACCGGCGCGATCGAAATACTTCCCGCCCTGCCTTCCAGATGGCGCAACGGATCGGTCAAAGGTATCCGTGCAAGGGGCAATTTTGAGATCAGCAACCTGAGCTGGGAAAATGGCGTCATCACGGCCTTAAGCATAAAATCACTTTCTGGGGGCAGCTGCATCTTAAATACCCAGACAGCATTGAAGGGAAAGTTTGACAACCTAAAGGCACGCCGTGTAGGTGAACATATCGAATATCGCTTTGAAACAAAGCCAGGTAAAACCTATCACTTCGTTGCCCAGTAAGGAATCAACACGCAATATTAGCGACGATCTTTGATGGCTTTGAAAAAAGCCTCTTTAAATGACTCACCAATGGGTATGAGCTGGCCATTTACAAACAAACTATTTCCATCAACGGTACTGATCTTGCCAAATGGAACGATGTAGGACTTATGAACCCGAATGAATTCTTGTGCGGGTAGTTGCGTTTCAAACTCGCGCAGGCTTTGATACGTAATCAGCCGTTGCGTGCTGGTGTATACAGATATGTAGTTTTTTAGCCCTTCGATATAAAGAATGTCCTTCAAATCCACCTTGATGAACTTGTTTTTACTATCCCCCTTGATGAAGAGGTAATCCGTAATGGAAGGTTGTACCGGAGAAACAGTCGGGTCAGCAGGCTGTGGTACTGGCTGAACCTGAAAAAGCGGCATTGCCTTCATGATGCTCCGGTAAAACCGCTCATACGGGATCGGTTTAAGCAAGTAATCCACCACATCATGTTCGAAGCCGTCCAGCGCATACTGCTCGTAGGCGGTCGTTAATACCACTTTACAGTTCCGTCCACAGATCTTCAGAAACTGGATACCACTTAATTCAGGCATTTGAATATCAAGGAAAACCAGATCCACCTTACCCGACTGTACCAGCTGAATGGCTTCGAAGGGGTCTGATGTAGTTCCTGCAAGTTCAAGGGATGGCGTTTTGTTTATGTATCCCGCAATGATTTCTGTCGCGTAAGCTTCATCATCAACGGCAAGGCATCGTATCATATCCTGTTCTATATTAACTTAATTCAATGATTAATCTGGTTGCATAATGATACGCATTCTGCTCAACTTCCAATTCATGCTGTTCCGGATAAATCAGATCCAGGCGGCGCTGAATGTTGACCAGACCAATGCCGCTGGAGTGATCTTTATGTCCGGGATTGATCATGTTTTCAACACTAAATTCCAGGTGCCGACCAACAACTTTTATGCTGATCTTCACCGGATGTTCCGGATCATTCACAACGCCATGCTTAAAGGCATTTTCAACGAAAGGGATCAACAGCAAAGCGGCAATCTTCTGTGCATTTACACCCTGCTTATCCAGTTCGACATAAAATGCAGGCTCAAACCGCATACGGAACAGCGCGATGTAACTCTCCAGGTATTCTATTTCTCGACTTAATAAGACCTGCCCGTCCGGACTGTCCTGCAGCGTATAGCGCATCAGGTCTGATAACTTTAATACAGCGTCTGCCAGCTTTTCAGAAACAGGAATGGCAAGTGCATACATATAGTTGAGCGTATTATAGAGGAAATGTGGATTGATTTGCGACTTCAGAAAGGCGAGTTCCGCTTTTTTTGCCTCTTCCTGAAGCAAACGGTTGTTCTGTTCCGTTCTAAAAGCGTTAACCAGCCCCCAGGCTGCACCTGCAACAACAATGTAGGATGTTCCGTAATAAACATTATCCAGGATGTAGTGCTGCATCGTCGTATCATCGGAATAATTATGGATACCAAAGAATGTGCGGTAAAGCACCTCTTCTATGAGGTAGCGACATGCTACAAATACAAAGAAGGCAACCAGAATGCCGCCGATAAGTTGCGGCACTTTGCCCCGCTTTAAAAAGCGTGGATAAACCCACAAGTAGCACACATAGAATTCAATGATTTGAACCAAAGACATGGACATGCCAAAGGAAACATCATAAAAGGTGAAATTGTCCTTAAGCAAGTAACTACCGTAACCATAAAGCAGTAAAACTGTCCAGCAGACGATGTGAATGGTTACTATGCTTACTTTTTTCATGTGCTAAAACTATTAAAAGATCAGAAATATTCCGCTTTTGTTATCCCAAAGGCTGATAATCCGATCTCAATCTACTAAATGGAACCAGAAAGCGCGTTTTGGGAATAAAGCGGCATTGGTATAAACTTCCGGGCGGTAGGGATTATAAACTTTACATCTGCCTGGGCCAGATTCATATTTGAGGAACAATAAAACAGATATGGAAAAGAATATGAAAATCTTACTTACGCTGCTCAGCCTGCTGCTGGGTAAAGGCGCTTTTGCGCAAACGATGGAAATTTTAGTCTTAGGTTCGGATCACGAGAACAAACCCGGCGCGGAAGACTACGCCATGGTTACCCAAAAACTGGCGCAATTTAAACCCGATATGGTGTGGGGCGAATACCTGTCGCCTGCCGACTATGAAGCACTGGAGCCTGGAATCTGGGCGTATCAAGGCATGAAAAAGTCAAAAGATTATGTTGCCAGAACCTACAAGACAATTCCAAAGAACCTGGAGAAGAAAATTAAAGATGCAGAACGTGCCCTGAACAAATCTCCCTACGATCATAAACGGAGAATCGATCTCGCCGCATGGTACGTGATACAAAGTGATCGTGCAAATGCAGATTATCAGATTTACCTGATCGAACATAAGATGAAAAAACATTTCAAACCTGCCGAAATGAGCTATTATACCGAGCACTTCGGTACGCTGGACAGCCTGAAGAAAGTGCGACTTTACCGACCGCTTAGTGAGTACACGAACATCTACTTTCCGTTACTGGCAACGTTGAAGCAATCGAAAATCTATCCCATGGATTGCCAGAAGTACGATCGACCATGGTCTGCTGCCTGGGCCAAAACAGATTCTGCATATAAGGAACTTAGCCGAAAAGCAAAGGCGGACAGCAATTCTGCAGAAGCAAAAACCTATCGGGCGATTGTCACCGCTTCAGACTTTACCACAGATGATAAAAAGCGCATGACAAAATCTCCATACTACAATATGGCCCATCCCCGGTATGCTGAACTAAATGATGTGTGGAACTTCTATGGAGGCAGCGCCTTCTACGGCTGGGCGGGTTTTCCAGATCAACATGTAAAGGACATGTATAAACAATGGACGCTCCGCAATGAAGGCATGTGCGAAAATGTACGCAGACAGGCAAAGGCAATTGGTGCCAGGCGAGTTGTGGTAGCTGTTGGTGCAGGACACAGGGGAATCATGGAAAAAATACTGGCCAGGGACCCGAATGTGAGGATTGTCAGTTACATGGATTTGAAGTAATTTGCAGAATACGTATAGCTGGGCAAATAAGTAATCTCTATCGAGATTACTTATTGAGTTCCTGAAAGAATGCTTTGACGCCTATAATAAGGAAATACAAGAATAAAATTAGTGCTAAGTAGATACCTAAAATAATAATCTCGCTACCGCCAAGAGAAAAATAAACGTAAGTGGACATTGCGCGTTGATTTAGTACTACAATATACAAAATACCGCTACTAAAACAATGGTGGTGAATACTATAAGCCGGCTTCTTCCGCAGAAGACTGTTTCATATATCTAGCAAGGATAAACATCAGCACACATGAACTCGAAACCAGTACAAGATACCCGTAACTCAGGTTTTGCTGATCTTTCGCAGGGAAAATATCTATGATTTTATAGCTCAGAAAGGAAACAAGGATGTACACGATACCGCCGGTTAAACCACCTGAAATGCCTGCATTCTTCGGAAATCTGGTTAAGCAATACGCAAAGTAGTTGTTATACGTGTAGCCTGCACCGACATGGATCAGGAATGCAAAAAACAACAAAGTATAGAGATTTACCAGGTATCCAAGACTTACAATCATCAGTATCGTAAAGGTGAGTTGCAATGCAATATTCACGATCATCTTTTTAAGCAAAGGACCTTTGATGGTGGCTTTACCAATGAAACCACCAACCATCCAGGCAAAGCCAAGTATTAGCGAACAATAACCAGTAACAATCGGGCTCATCTCAAATTCATGTTCAATTATGAATGGTCCCGACATGTTGTAGACCATAACCATCGAATATGCAAGGCCCAGCATCACAATACCCAGCGTGAAGCTTGGCGTGCGAATCATCTCTCCATAAATCTTAACAATCTGCCTGATCCGAAATTCCGTCGGGTGATGAATGGTTTCGCCGCTGAACAGCAGCTCCAGTATGAAAATGACGATCGCAAATGCAGCCAGAAAGTAGAAGTTAGACTCCCAGCCGAAAAGGTCTTGAAGGTAGCCGCCAAGAAAAGGTGCGATGATGGGACCAGCAGACCACACGATGGTAAATATGCTGAGGTAACTCTTCAGCTTGTCGCCCGAATACACGTCTACAAAGTACGCCCGTTTCGCAACGACAACGCTTGCGACCGTAATCCCTTGTACCACACGCATAAGGTAGATGAGGTAAATATTGCCTGTAGAAGCGATGATAAAGCAGGAAGCAATGAATAAAATCATTGCGCCAAGGCTGATGTTGTACCGGCCGAAGCTGTCTACAATGCTGCCAATGAACAACTGCCCCACACCGTAGCTGATCAGGAAGAAGCTAAGCGTAAGCTGAACCTGCAAACTGCTGATGTTTAAAGCGGCGCCCATAGATGGCATGGACGGGATGTATATATCCGTGGCAAAGCCTGAAAGTGGTAACAGGGCGAAGGCCAGAATGGTTGAGATGCCTTGATGACGTTCTGCAAGGCGCTTGTTCGAAAGTATATTCATGCTGTTAACGAAAAAAGCCTTCCGGACAGGAAGGCTTTTTGAGCGAAAGACGAGATTCGAACTCGCGACCCCGACCTTGGCAAGGTCGTGCTCTACCAACTGAGCTACTTTCGCATGATGTTGAACATCTCCGATGTTCCGGTCTTAAAGTGACCATAAAAAAAGCCGTCAATTCTAACAGCTTTTTTGTACTCA
>Ga0265798_10000479_pt1 | contig 66785 bp, 60 predicted proteins | sample P3T30metagenome_FD_192430 | JGI IMG/M metagenome (GOLD analysis project Ga0265798, IMG submission 192430) | Plant litter microbial communities from East Loma Ridge, Irvine, California - P3 T30 | ecosystem: Environmental > Terrestrial > Plant litter > Unclassified | place: USA: California... | reverse complement strand
AACACTGTTGCGTCGTTTTCGACAAAGGACCGTGCCCAGGTGAGCGCTCTTCTTGAGAAGTCGCAGAACGCATTGGATGTGGAGCTGCTTAAAAATCCGAACAACGCAGAACTTCTGGTCATGCAGGCAATGATTTTCACGGGCTGGGTCGTTTTTGATCCGATGACGAACGGCATGAAATATTCCACTCAAATCATCGATTTGTACGACCAGGCGCAAAAGCTGGATCCTGCAAATCCGAGAGCGGTTTTCGGAAAAGCCGAATATGAGATTGGCGGCGCGGCTTACTTTGGTACCGATACGACTCCGATGTGCAAGGAAATCCAGCGTTCGATCCCGATGTTCGATGTCTACAAACCCGAATCGTTATATCATCCGAAATGGGGCAAGGACAGGGCGGAAGAGGCCTTGAAGTCCTGCGGCAAAAAATAATTCCTGATCGGACTGATTATGAAAATCACATTCAGCAGCATTTTACGGATTCTGGGATTGGGTACCGCGATATTTTTGTGTCTCATCCTGCTGAACTGGCTTCTGGGTTCGGCCCCGGTTTTGGGGATCCGGTTGCTGTCGACCTACCTGTACACGCTGGTTTATACGTTCCTGCTGTTTTATACGAATTCGCTCGTTTTTAAATTCCTCGAGAAGAAGTTCGCCGGAAACCGTTTTTCACCTTGGCGGCTTATCTTAGGCATCGCTTTGTCTTTCGCGGCATCGCTGTTTCCGATATTTTTGCTGAGGGTATTCGAAGATGTCGTCATCGAAGGTCGGACCTTTGCGGAATATTTCGCCAACGAAAAGCCGTCGGATTATGTTTTCGCGATGGGCGTGACGTTCGTGATCACATTGACGGCCTACCTTATCGGATTTTATAAAGCGTACAAGGAAAACCAGGTCAAGGAACAAAAAATGATTGCGGGTGCGGCCTCGGCACAATTCGAAAGCCTGAAGAACCAGATCGATCCGCATTTCCTGTTCAACAGCTTGAATGTCCTGAGTTCGCTGATTGAGGAAAATACGGAAGCGGCCCAGAAATTTACCACTTCACTTTCAAAAGTTTACCGATACGTACTTGAACAAAAGGATAAAGAACTTATAAGCGTCGAGGAAGAGCTTTCGTTTGCCAAAACGTATATGAACCTGCTCAAAATGAGGTTCGAAAACAGCTTGTTTTACGAGCTTCCCGAGGAAATCCCGGATCACGATTCCAAGGTCGTTCCGCTGTCGCTTCAGTTGCTGCTGGAAAATACGGTCAAGCACAACGTCGTGAGCGAACAAAGGCCGTTGCATATCAGGATTTTCATTGACGGCGATTACCTGTGCATCGAAAACGACCTTCAAAAAAAGGAAGTGCTGTTCGACCGCAAAGGTGTCGGCATCGAAAATATCGTCAACCGCTACGGCATCCTGACTAGAAGGAAAGTGCTGGTCGAGCAAAACGACAAAATATTCGCAGTCAGGATTCCGATCCTTACCAAACAAATCACCGTCATGGAAACACAATACAAAGCGGAACAAACCAGCTACTACAACGCCCATAAAAAGGTCGAGCAGCTAAAGGAATTTTACGGCAACCTTGGAGCCTACCTGTTTTTCAACATAGGGTTGATGGTGCTGAACCTGATGACAACACCGGAATATTTTTGGTTTTTATGGTCGGCGGCGGGATGGGGCATTGGCGTCGTGATCCATGCGGCGAAGGTTTTCGACTGGTTTCCGTTCTTCGGGAGCGATTGGGAACGGCGCAAGATCAAAGAAATCATCGAAAAAGAAAAAACAAACAAATGGCAGTGATGGAAGCGAACTTCGACAAAACCAGAGACTATATCCGGGCCCGTAAAAAGGCACGTGAAATCAAGGGATTGTATATCCACGTGGTAGTGTTCTGCGCCGTGATCCCGATACTAACGGCCGTGAACCTGATCTTCGTTCCGGACTTTTACTGGTTCCCGTTTTCGGCGATCGGATGGGGGACAGGCTTGCTCTTTCACTGGATGGAAGTCAAAAATATAACACCCTTTTTCGGCCGGGAATGGGAAGCGCGCAAAACAAAACAGCTCATGGACCGGCAAAAAGAAAGTTACGAAAAATACAAAAACAGCGAAAATGGAGAATTTTAATCAGGAGCCGATCGACCAGATGCGGTTCGAGCGCGCCCACAAGCGCGTAAAGCAGATCTCAGGCTTTTACAAGCATCTTGCCTCGTATGTCCTGATCAACGGGGCGTTCATTGCCTTAAAAGCGATTAATCAGGATGAAGGTGAAGCATTTTTCACGTTCGGGAACTTTTCCATGGCGTTCTTCTGGGGTATCGGCCTGGCGGTTCATGCGCTGAGTACATTTGGAACATCGGCGGTTTTAGGCGGTGATTGGGAGGAGCGAAAAATCAGGGAAATAATGGAAAAGGAGAAGCGTCAGAACAGGAAGTGGGAATGATTCCATATTCGATTAATGCTTTACGTAAAATCAGATAAGTGGATACATATCAGATAATAGAATTCTTATAAATATGAAAACAATTATCATAGAAGATGAAAAACCCGCCGCTCGATTGCTTCAGCGCAAGCTTTCGAAATTAGGTTTAGAAACCGATGTCATGCTGCATTCGGTAGAGGAATCGCTGGCATGGTTTTCTTCGAACGAGCATCCTGATCTGATCTTTCTCGATATTCAGCTGTCTGATGGATTATCGTTCGAAATATTTGAAAACATCGAAGTGCGAAGCGCCGTAATTTTCACGACAGCCTATGATGAATATGCGCTTAAAGCTTTTAAATTAAACAGCATAGACTATTTACTTAAACCGATTGATGAAGAAGATCTGGAACTGGCCATCCAGAAGTTCAGGCAGCGCATTCCCAGGTCGGCAAAACCGGATCTCGATTTCGACCAGATCCGCAAATTGCTGGTAAATCCGTTTTCAAATAATTTCAAGCAACGTTTTACGGTAAAGATCGGCCAGCATCTCAAAGTGATCCCGATAAGCGAGATCGAATGCTTTTACAGCGAAAACAAAGGCACCTATCTGCACACGGTCGACAACCGGGATTATCTGCTTGAAACTACGCTTGAGGTTCTGGATGGCGAACTGGATCCGAAGCAATTCTTCCGGATAAGCCGCAAATTCATCATTTCGCTCGCTGCCAGCCGTGAGATCGTGATGTACAGCAATTCCCGTCTCAGGATCAATCTGCCAACTTTCAAAGCGGATGAAGTGATCGTCAGTCGTGAGAAGGTCAATGATTTTAAGCAGTGGCTGGCTTAGATGGAAAGACGGTGGTGAAGTGACACCATGATCTGCGCCTTGTTCGAAGTTTCCAGGATCTGGTTCATCCAGCCCAACTGAACCCCGAAATTATCGGTGAATTTAAAGCCGGCGCCAAGATAGATGCGGTCGCGGTCGAATATGCCGGGTGTGTCGTCGGTTTTGATCCCGTTGATGAAGATCTCGTTGTAAAGCGCGACATACACTGCGTTTTTGGTCAGGGCCGGTTTGTTGACCGGAACGTCGAGGAAAAGACAATAGCGGTATCGGGTATTGAAATCGCGCCCTTCGACCCATCGTTGCTCATAACGGAACCGATGCCTGAAAAAGAAGCGGCTCACATTCTGGCTCAGGATGCCTTCCTGGTAAAGACGGTTTTCGCGTACGGGATTGTCAGGAGTGTCTTCCGCCTCGCTCAAAACGTACGCATATCCGGCCGTAGCATTAAAATTTTCTGCAAAATTGTATTTGACGCCCGAACGCAACAGCAATTGCTGCAAGTCGCCGCCCAGGTTGTGATTGCGGTATTGGGCTTCCACATCAAGCGAAAACTTCGAATCCTTTGGTTTTATATTTCCGAAATAAATATACCATGCACCCGTTTCGTCGCTCTGGGCAATGGAATTGACGGAAAAAAGAGCAAACGCCGACAAACTGAAGAGAAGCTTTTTCATAATGCAAAAATAAGCAAACAAACAAAAAAAATGCCCCGGAGCCGAGTCTTATCTTCGGAATCCGGGGCAAGTGTTTTTGGTGGATCGGACGCTATTCGAACAGCGACATGATCTCTTTTTTGGTTTTACCCAATTTCTGTTGCAATTTTCCCCACATCTCGTCGTCCTTACCTTCTTCGTAAGTCAGATCGTCATCTGTAAGTTCTCCGTATTCTTGTTTAAGCTTGCCTTTAAGCTCGTTCCATTTCCCTTTGATTTCTTCTGAATTTGGCATGACTTTACTTTTTTGAGTTATGTTCTGTTACTTGTAAAGTTCGCTTTTTGCCAAAGATTTTAGTTACAGCATTGTGGAATTGGGTTGCAGGATTCGGATGATGCCGTCGGATGACGAATCTATAATCCGATTTAAGTAGAATCATACAATTAATTAGAAAACAATATTTTAAGTACTAGTCATTGAATTTGTCTATTGCTTGCTTTCAGGCCTTTTTCTCAGGTTCCGATATTCGAGCAACATAAAAAATTGGGTTCCGAAGAGCAATGTCGCCAAAACCAAATGTATCGTCTGGGAACCGAAAGGAAAGTCAAAATAAGCCATTGCAATTCCCGACAGGATTTCTGCAGCCAGCAATCCCATCACCCAATTCATCTTCTCAAAGCTGAGGAATTTGTTTCGGTTCCGGATAAATAAAAATGCATTTACAAGAAACACGATTATCGAAAACGAGCGGTGAAAGTAGAAGGCTGTAGTCGGATCTGCCAGCACGAGTTCCATGCGGTCGTACCCAAATAATTTGACCTGTTCGTCCACAAACTGTCGTACCTGTGTGCCGACTACCACCTGGATCATCGTGAGGACTAATGCAAAAGCGATGAGGTTCCCGAAGTACACATCTTTTCTGCGGCCGATGAACGTGGTTTGCGCTTTGCGGATGATCACCAGGATGATGGCCACGATAATAAGCGCCACGACCATGTGAACGGTGATCTTTATCGGATTCAGTACCGAATAAACGACCGTCGCGCCAAGCCACGCCTGGAACCCCATGAGGAAAACGCTGAGCCATGACAGCCATACGATGGACGGCTTCGTTTTTCGCCACGCAAATGACATCACGGCCATTGCGAAAACGAAAATGCCCGCAAGCGCACCAAAAAGGCGGTTGATGTACTCGATCCACGTATGCGTCGGATTGAAAATCGCATAATCGTGTTTGGTGTAAGCCCGAAACTGGTCCGGATCGTAGGTTTTTCCTGTCGTAACGTCCTCTTTCGCCACCCAAAGCGCTTCGTCCCTGATGATGACCTGTCCGGCCCCGAACGTTTTACCGGGACGCCATGTCAGTTGTTCTACATCTGTCGGAGGGATGTAGTATCCGAAACATTTCGGCCAATCGGGGCAACCCATTCCCGAGCCTGTCATGCGAACGAGCGCTCCCGCGATGATGACGGCATAAACGAGTATCAAACTTGTTTTGGCGATGGAGTTGAAGCGATTTTTCATGGTCAGGTTGAAAAGGTTAAACCTATTTTTGCTGCTTTTTTCAGGACAAATTCCCGCGCCGCCTCGTATTCGTTCGGAATTTCACCTTCCAGAATCGCTTCCTTGACTGCTTCTTTCAAAACGCCGATTTCCCGCGATGGCGGAATGTTGAAAATTGCCATAATTTCTTCTCCGGAAATCGGCGGCTGGAAATTGCGGACATGGTCGCGTTCTTCGACTTCGACGATCTTTTTGCGCACGATCTTGAAATTGTCGTGGTACCTCCTGAATTTCTTCGGATTCTTTGTCGTAATGTCGGCTTCGCACAGGATCATCAGGCTTTCGGTGTCTTCACCCGCATCGAAAACCAACCGCCTAACGGCAGAATCGGTAACAGTTTCCTGGGCAAGCACGATCGGACGTGAACTCATCGAGACCATTTTCTGCACGAATTTCAGTTTGTGGTTAAGCGGCATGTGCAGCCGTTCGAACAAGGTTTTGACCATTTTTCCACCGACGAATTCGTGTCCGTGAAACGACCAGCCGTTCTTTTTGTGATGGCGTTTCGTAGGTGCTTTCCCAATATCGTGCAGCAACGCCGACCAGCGCAGCCACACATCGTCCGTGTTCGGGCAAATGTTGTCGACGACCTCGAGCGTATGGTAGAAATTGTCTTTGTGCGTGTGGCCTTCGGATTCGTCTACGCCTTGAAGCGCGGTCAGTTCTGGTAAGATCAGATGCAGTAATCCGGTTTGGTGCAGCAGCAGGAATCCGACGGATGGCTTCTCCGTCATCAGGATCTTATTGAGTTCCTCGACTATGCGTTCGCCGGAAATGATGCCGATGCGCTCTTTGTTGCGGGAAATGGCTTTGAGGCTTTCTTCCTCGATCTCAAAACCGAGCTGGGCAGCGAAACGGATGCCTCTCAACATTCTCAGCGGATCGTCGGAATACGTGATATCCGGATCCAGGGGCGTGCGGATGATCTTGTTTTGCAGGTCTTTTTCGCCTTCAAACGGGTCGAGCAGGTCGCCGTAGCTGGCTTGGTTGAGCGAAAAGGCGAGGGCGTTGATGCGGAAGTCGCGCCGGTTCTGGTCGTCTTCGAGCGTGCCGTTTTCGACGAATGGTTTGCGGCTGTTTTCCTGATAGGATTCTTTGCGCGCCCCGACAAATTCGATCTCAGTTTCTTCAAATCGCAGCATGGCCGTCCCGAAGTTTTTGAAGACCTGGACTTTGGGCTTGTTCGGAAGCAGTTCCGAGACTTTGAGCGCCAGGTCGATCCCGGAACCTATGGCGACGATGTCGATGTCTTTTTTGAAGTCGCGTTTCAGTAAAAAATCCCGCACGAATCCGCCGATGACGTAGCTTTCAATGCCAAGTTCCGCCGACGCTTTTGAGACGATAGGGAAGATGTTGTGGGTTAGGGCTTGTTTGTAGTTGGTGGTGTCTGCCACGGTTTGATATTTTTTTTGACCATGTTTTGCGGTTTACGGTCGTGAATTATAGATGCAGTTGCCGAATTATATGAATTAGGTTTTAAAGCACAATTCTTTCATATTCCAATTTTTCCTTATTAAAGTTAGCAAGCAATGCCAATTTATTTCCGGAAACTTTCAGATAATTTAAACTTTGAGCTCTATGGAAGTCATGGAATGCAGAACAACATTTTACTTCTAATATAATTTTATCCATTATGACAAAATCGGCATAGAACTTATGTGGTAAAATGTCACCTTTATATTGAACCGTATATTCCTTTTCTCTCAGGTATATGATGTTTCTCCTGGCAAACTCATTTTCTAGAGCATCCTTATATACGATCTCTGAAAATCCACTTCCCAATTGATTATGGACTTCGAATAGAGTTCCGACGATCTTATAGCTTTCTGTGGGATAAACAATTTTTGGCATAAACTCATCATTTTGGCGTATATATAATCTCTTGGTATAACGAACAGATTCGTGCATTCGTGGCTTAAAATATGATGAGGTGGCTATTCTATTTTAAAATTTTGCCACGAATACACGAATTTTTGTGTTTGGCTTGTAAATGTGTAATTGTAAAGTAGATGTTTGTGGTAAACTACATCTCAATTATTTTCTAATAACCTTCACCTGCAAATCACTCCCCAACTTAATAATCGTAGACGACTTTCCACTCGATTTCTCACGTCCCAAATTTACCACATAATCAACCCCTTCCACAATTTCCCTGCTAATTTCCTTAAACGACATCGGTGTCGGTTGCCCTGAAATATTGGCCGAAGTCGAAACCAGCGGCTTCTTCATCCGCTCCATCAGCTTAAAGCAAAACGGTTCTTTTACAAGCCGCATCCCAAGCGTGTTATCGGACGCGACGATGTTTTTGGCCACGTTCCTGGGCTTGTCGAGGATCAGCGTAGTCGGTTTTTCAGACAAATCCAGGATCTGCCACGCCACTTCTGGAATCTCGTTGAAAACCTGGTACAGCATGCGGTCGCCGTTTACCAGCACGATCATGCTTTTCGATTCCTCTCGTTGCTTCAGCGCATATATTTTGGCTACGGCCGATTCGTTCGTCGCATCGCACCCGATTCCCCAAACCGTATCGGTCGGGTAGAGGATGATGCCGCCGTCCTTAATGGCCTCATACGCGTTGTGGACTTCCGTCGCAATATCTTCCATCACTTGAAATTGTAGATGCCCAGCGCTTTCTTTATCGTTTTGCTCAGCACTTTGTATTTGACAATCCATTTGTTTTTCAGCGACAGCTTCAGCCATTGCCGGTGCGGGATCAGATTATCGGATATGAACTTTGAAATTTCGTCTGACACTATAAAATCCGACTTCAGTTTCTCCCATTTCACATTGTCGTAACCGTTGAAATTGTTGACTTTGTTCTTTTCGTGAATGACCGCGATCCAAAGCCTTTTGTGCGTCAGTTGCGTGATGCGCCTCTCTTTTTTCCAGATATTATGATCGTTCGACCATATTGTCTGAGGACTTACATTTTTTTCGATCAGGCTGATGAACGGATTGAAAATATGCTCTTTCTTGCCGAGCATAACCGTCGGCTTGACCTGGAGCGAATATCCTTTTATGACATCGATGACGCGGTAATCCTGCTTTTTGAACTGCTTCTGGATTTCGGAAATAAAGTCTTTGTGGATCGTATCGTCGTTGTCGATGCGGGAGGTGATCAGATACGGTTTCTTATCGGAATGCTGTGAAATATAATTTTGGATTTCCGGATAAAAATTCCCCATTCCGTCAATATAAAAAACGTGAATGTTGTCGTGCCCGGACACGAGTTTTTCGATTTCCACCTGATATTTTTCAGGCGTCGTGCTATCGAAATAAAGCAACCATCTGAAATTTTTCGTGGATTGTGCCGCGACCGACGGAAAGCAAAAGTTCCGGAAAAGCCACAAGCGATCTTCCATCCATTCGTCCGTCAAGAGGCTTTCGTTATTCTTGGTAACCGCCCATTCCGGATTGCGAAGGTTGAATCGCGTAATCAAATAATGATCGAAGAAATCAGACATTCAAATAGTCAAATGCTTTTTGCGCAAAGGTAAGGTTTGTTTGCCTGCAATCGTCAAGAACGCCGGAATACGACTGAACTTTTTTAATATCGGTCTGCCAGTTGTCGAAACTTGAGATCACCGGCCGGTATTTGAAGTCGTAAAATTTGGAGGAATTCGGGATCACGAGCACTTTCTTGCCAAGCATCAGGCTCCAGTACATGGCGTGGTAACTGTCGGTCATGATGGTGTCGGTCTGGCCGATGAAACGCACGACGTCTTCAAAAACCGCGTTGTTCGCCGTTGACGGAAACGATTCGAATTGCTTCTGGACCTTCTCGTTTCCCAGCGTTTTCTTGTGGAATATAATGCCGATCTCGTTCTCGACAGTCCATTCCTTATCGAATATCGGGTGCAGGCAGCTTGCACACGGCACCCATTCTTCCTTCATGCCGTAATCGCGCACGCCGACAAGCCCGAATTTCGAAGTATCGACATTATATTTTTTGATTTTCCCGTAACTCGACGGGCTTTTGGCGTTGTGGCCCAAGCCCCAAAGTACTGTTTTCTTGCCTTTTTCGCCAAGTTGTTCGAACAGCTTCATCTGAAGATCGAAACCTTCCCGGTTCAGCAATCCGCCGCCTCCGATGATGAGCGAATTCTGCGTGATCTTCTCAAACCAGTTGTCGCGCACGGCCGCATCTTCGCGCTTGTAGTCGAAAATATCAAGGTATTTCCCTTTCAGATTATTGAAGTAATGATGAACGCCGCAATAATAATCGCCGATATTCGTCGGATCATAGCGATGCAGGTTGACGACATCATGGTTGTTCTGGACCTCCGATTTCAGGATGCGTGATATGACTTCCTTTTTACGCGACGAGCGCGTGAAATGGGAAAACGTGGATTGGAGGAAGTCGGGTAGTGCCATGAGTCGAGTGTCAAATGTCAAATGTCGAAAGTCAAATGTCGAAAGTCGAAAGTCGAAAGTCGAATGTCGAACGATGTTCGGAGTTAGATGGAATCCGTCTTCGAACTTCGACTTTCGACAAAAATACTTCTTTCATTTGAACCCTAAAACCCAAATCCCTACTTTTGTACAATACAAAAAGTAGATGAAGCACGTCATCCATCCCGATTTTAAGAACCAAAGCGCGGCCATCGAGCAAATGATCGGCGGTTTTGGACAAAGCGGGGAACTTTTTGGCGACGGTAAGCGCAACAAAATCAAGCTTTTCGATCTTGACGGAAAGACGGTTAACGTAAAATCGTTCAAAGTCCCGAATTTCGTCAATCGCGTGGTTTACAATTTCTTCCGGCGCTCCAAAGCGGAAAGGTCATTCGAATTCGCGAATAAATTACTCTCTAAAGGTATCGGGACACCGCAACCTATCGCGTATTTCGAGAATTTCGATACCTTTTTGCTCGCCGACAGTTATTACGTAAGCGAACATCTGCCCTGCGACCTGACGTATCGCGAGCTGATCACCGAACCCGATTATCCGGAGCACGAAACGATTTTGCGGCAATTCGTCCGGTTCAGTTACAATCTGCACGAGAACGGCATAGAGTTCCTGGACCATACGCCGGGAAATACATTGATCAGGAAAGTGTCCGACGGCGTTTACGAGTTTTTCCTCGTCGATCTCAACAGGATGAATTTTCACAGGTCGATGTCGCTCGCGCAGCGCATCGATAATTTGTCGAAACTTACATCCAAACGCGATATGGTCGAAGTCATGGCCGACGAATATGCCCGGCTCATCCAAAGGCCTCAGGCGGAGATCCTCAAAATGATGGTGCGCCAGACCGAGTTGCACCGGGACCGTTTCCTGCGCAAAAGACGAATCAAAAAACAACTGAAGTTCTGGAAAAAATGAAGGCATCGGTAATCATGAGCACGTACAATTCCGAAGAGTGGCTCGAAAAGGTCATCTGGGGATTCAGCGTGCAGTCGGAGCTCGATTTCGAAATCATCATTGCCGACGACGGCTCGGGCCCCAAAACCAAAGAACTTCTCGATCGCTTGCGTCCGATGATTTCGATGCCGTTGCTGCACGTGTGGCAGGAGGACAACGGTTTCCAGAAATCGCAGATTCTCAACAAGGCCATTGTCGCCTCCCGTTCCGATTACCTGATTTTTACTGACGGGGATTGTATTCCGCGTAAGGATTTTGTAGAAACGCATCTGAAGCATCGCGAAAGAGGATATTTTCTTTCCGGCGGCTATTTTATGTTGCCGATGAACATCTCTCAGGCGATCTCCAAAAACGATATTATTTACGAACGATGTTTCAATATCGGATGGCTTTTGTCCCAGGGTCTGCCCAGATCGTTCAAGAACAAAAAGCTCACCGCCACCGGATCCTGGGCCAGATTTCTGAATTTCATCACGCCTACGAAAGCGACCTGGAACGGACATAATGCTTCCGGCTGGAAAGACGATCTTGTGTCGATCAACGGCTTCAACCAGGAAATGCAGTACGGCGGACAGGACCGGGAGCTTGGAGAACGCTTGTTTAACAAGGGCCTGAAGGCAAAACAGATCCGGTATTCGGCGATCGTCATCCACCTGGATCACGCCCGTGGTTATGTGAACGAGGCGACATGGAAAAAGAATTTTGAGATTCGGGAAAATACGCGTCGGAACAAAGTTGTGAAGACTCCTGTTGGCATTGACTCGAATTAAGTTTTTTGCCGCAGATTCGCGGATAGGAAGTTTTGGTAAAATCCACACTTTAATTATGGGCAAATCACCCGTGTACGTGGTCAATATTATAAGCCACGAATGCACGAATGAAGGCAGATTCGTGCATTTGTGGCTAATATTTTTTGATGCAGATTCGCGGATAGGAAGTCTTTGGCAGAAAAACACTGTATATACCGCTAAGCATACGCGAATCCGCGGCTAACCTTTTTTTGCCGCGGATTCGCGGATTAGGAAGTTTTGGTAAGATCCACACTTTAATTATGGGCAAATCAACCGTGTCTGTGGTCAATATTATAAGCCACGAATGCACGAATGAAGGCAGATTCGTGCATTTGTGGCTAATATTTTTTGATGCAGATTCGCGGATTAGGAAGTCTTTGGCAGAAAAACACTTGATATACCGCTAAGCATCCTATAATCCGCGGCTAACCTTTTTTTGCCGCTGATTCGCGGATAGGAAGTTTTGGTAAGATCCACACTTAAATTACGGGCAAATCACCCGTGTCCGTGGTCAATATTATAAGCCACGAATGCACGAATGAAGGCAGATTCGTGCATTCGTGGCTAATATTTTTTAATGCAGATTCGCAGATTAGGCAGTCTTTGGCAGAAAAACACTGTAATATACCGCTAAGCATCCGCGAATCCGCGGCTCACTTTTTTTTTGCCGCAGATTAAAGGCTAAGATGGCTTAAAAATCCTAATTAACCTCCAAATACTTCCGAAGCGCCGGCAAAATTAAATCAGGCGTAAACTGACCGTAAAGCTCCATCGCCTTATCCTTCATTTCCTTCGCCGATTTTCCTCCGTAAAGATCCGGCCTGAAATCTTTCAAATGCACCGAAACATTGTGAATCCCGTCGTCGAACGCATTCCACGCCTCCTTTTTGATCCAGGTCGAAAAGATCGTAAACGTCGGTTTCATCAGCGCTTTTGCCATGTTGACCGCGCCTCCTTCGTTTCCGATAAGCGCATCGCAGTGATACGTCATCGATAAAAATTCCCGAATGTTTCCCGGCACGATATGGAACTTGATCTTTTCCCGGGTTTTCAGGGCGCACATGTCAAAGATTTCACGCGCTTCGGCTTCCTGTATCGGCATATAATTGAACAATAACGTCGCGCTCATTTTGGCCGTGATTTCGTCGAGAAGCCGCGCCATGTAAGGAATCGGATACGTTTTGTTTCTGCCGCTCCCGAGCACGCCGATCATGTATATTTTTTTGGAAAGGTCTATGTTGTGAGATTCCAGAATGCGTTTTCCGTTCGCGATTTCTTCCTCCGAAAGGTAAATTTTCGGGCGATCGTCCAGCTTTTTCCCGTCGGATAACGATTGTAAAAGCAGCAAGCGGTTTTCGATGGCCAGGCCCGCATCCGTATCCGGTTTTTCCTTCTCGCGCACCGTCACGTCATACACGAATTTCGTATATGGTTTATGGAATCCGATCTTAAGCTTCGCCGCCGAAACGCCCACTACGAGATTGCTTTCCAGCTTCCCGTAAGCGTCGATGGCGATGTCATATCTCGTTTTGCGGATGGAAACCAGGAACCTGAGAAACTCCTTTTTGCTCTTCCGGAATTCGTCTTTAAACAAAATCAGGTTGTCGATATTGGGATTGTGCTCCACCACCGGCCGCGTAAACGGATAGATCAGGTAGTCGATCTGCGCCTGCGGATAAATATTCCGAAGATTGTTGCAGATGATCGAGGACGCGAGGACGTCTCCGATCATTTTTTGCTGTATTACAAGTATTTTCAATTAATAATGAATAAGTAATAATTAATAATGTGGGTCAAAAGTCTTGACACGGTTTAGAGTCGGTGCACCAACAATTATTCATTGTTAATTATTCATTATTAATTAAACTGCTACGTCATATTCACGCAGCGCCTCGTTCAGGCTCGTCTTCAAATCGGTCGAAGGTTTGCGTTTGCCGATGATCAGCGCGCAAGGCACCTGATATTCTCCGGCCTCGAACTTTTTCGTATAACTTCCCGGAATCACGACGGATCTCGCCGGCACATATCCTTTCATTTCGACTGGCTCCGGCCCGGTGACGTCGATGATTTTGGTGGATGCTGTCAGGCAGACGTTGGCTCCCAGGACGGCTTCGGTTTCAACGCGGACGCCTTCCACGACAATGCAGCGCGATCCGATAAACGCGCCGTCTTCGATCACGACCGGCGAGGCCTGAAGCGGCTCCAGTACGCCTCCGATACCGACGCCTCCGCTCAAATGAACATTCTTTCCAATCTGGGCACAGCTTCCTACGGTTGCCCAGGTGTCGACCATCGTTCCTTCGTCAACATAAGCGCCGATGTTTACGTAACTCGGCATCAGGATCACGCCTTTAGAAATATAGGCACCATGACGCGCGACCGCATTCGGGACCACGCGGATCCCCTTTTGGGCAAAATTGCGCTTCAACGGAATCTTGTCGTGGTATTCGAAAATCCCCGCTTCAAGCGTTTCCATTTTTTGAATCGGAAAATACAAAACCACGGCTTTCTTGATCCATTCGTTGACTTTCCAGCCGTCAAGGGTCGGTTCGGATACCCTTATCGTGCCTTCATCGAGCAGATCGACTACTTTTCGGATGGCATCCAATGTTTTCTGGTCTTGCAAAAGGGAACGGTCGTCCCAGGCTTTTTCTATGGTTTCCCGAAGATGGTTCATGGTGGTGATTTTACGCAAATTTAGCCGAATTCGATCAAAATAAAAAGAACCGCCAGTACTAATTGTACCCCATCCATCCGATATTCATGATAAGCCTACTGGCACTGCCACTGCCACTGCACTGGCACTGCCACTGCATCTGCATCTGCCACTGCTACTGCTACTGCCACCCCAACTGCCACTGCCACTGCCACTGCACTGCAACTGCCACCCCAACTGCTACTGCCACTGCCACTGCCACTGCCACCGCAACTGCACTACACTGCCAATCATCCCGAAATCAACCGCTTCACGCTTTTCAGTATGTTTTCGGACAATCCCGTCAGGTTCACCAACTGCTCGATCACGAGTTGGCTTTCCTCCATTTTAAGCCGGAATTCCTCGCTTTCTTCGAGGTGGCCTTGCTGCAGTTCGATGGCCCGGATGTTTTTCAGTTCGGTGAACCGCATTGCCAGGTCTTCGTTTTCGGCGTCGATTTCCTGGTTCGCATCCGTTTCCATGTTGAGCAATGCGATCGCCCGGTTGAGGTTCCGGATCACAGTTTCAGCTACGATATTGAACGCGTTTGAGGCCTGTGTCGTCTTGTGCGACTGTATATAGGTTCCCAACGATGCCGCTGCAGACAGTAACGTGTGGTTCAGGACTGCCAGCTTGTAAATCTGCGGAAGCTGCCGCTGTTTCGACTTCGGTTCCTGCGACATGCGCTGAAAAGACGCCATGAGATTCCCGGTTTCGATGAACGCACTCTTGCGCGCCAATCTGTAGGATGTCGTCACATCGCCTTTCGTGTTGTAAAAGAGCGAGATCTCGTTGAGGTAATTTCGGTTGGCCTCGATCGATTTTTTGAGGTGGGACGGTACGTTCAGGAATTCCCAAGACGGCCACAGAAAGTAATTTGCCACGAAACAAAGCGTCGCTCCGATGATCGTATCCAGGATCCGAAGCTCGATTACCTCGTTGATGTTCGGCGATATCGACGCATACAGGAATACGACATACATTGTGACGAACGTGACGCCGACTTTGTAATTGGTGGCCGTGAATGCAAACCCGAAAAGCATGCAAACGATCGTCAGTCCGGCGATTACGGCCGAATTGTGGATCACCGTCAAGGCTCCGAAGGCAATGAGCCCGCCGGCGACGGTCCCGAAAATCCGTTGATAGGAGCGGTTTTTTGTCAATCCGTAACCGGGGCGCATGATGACGACGATCGTGAGTAATATCCAATAGGAATTTTCGAGCTTGAAAAGGACGGCAACCAGAAATCCGACGAGCAACGTGACGGTCATACGAAGCGAATGCCTGAAAATCATGGACGAAAATCCCAGGTTTTCCCTCAAGGTACTCCATGGATAATAGGAAGGGGCCAAAAACTTCTCAAGATCCTTGTCGCGGCTGCGCAGCATTTTGTACTCGATCTTGCGCTCGTTGAAGGCCCGTTCGATGAGCTTGATCTTCTCGATCTGCTTCTCGGCATAATGCAGCATGTTCGTCAGCATAAATACGCCTTCGGATGCTTGTTCCTTACCCAATTGCTGTTCGTAACTCCGGATCGCGTGCTCGAATCCCGACAGGTCGTCCAGCAGATTGTGCTTCGATTCGTATTTGCGGTTTTGCCCGATGCTGTTCTTGATCTTCTTGATGACGGCCGCCAGGTTATAGGCCAGGTTCTGATAGGTCTTGAGCACATTTTCGTGATGCTCGAACTTCGCATGCAGCTTGTTGTGGTCGAACGAGGTGGAAAGTGCGAGTTCCATGATCTCGACGAGGGAAATGAAAACGAGCAGCATCCGGCGGTTGCGGTCGGAGTTGGCGGAACTGAACCGCGTCCGGATCACGACCTCGCGTATATTTTCATGTATCGTATTGAGCTCTACCTGAAGGTGAAGCTGCTTTTCGATGATCTTGGAGCGATAAGCTTCCTTTTCCCAAAGATCGCCGCGTAGCTTAAGGTATTTTGACGTCAGGCGCATGCATTCGGCCAGTTGCAGTTCGGTATACCGATGCGGGCGGATGAAGTGGAACGTGAGGGAAAACCCGAGGTAAATGAGTCCGCCGAGAAGCATCCAGGCTGGTTGGGCAAACATTTCCCATCCGGTTTTGATGTGTCCGAAAGCCAGCGCCACGGCCAGCAATCCGGAGAACGAAACCATGTTGGCCCGATGTCCGTAAACGGAAATCATCGCCAAAAAAAACAGCAAAATGGCCGTTATCGGATACAAAACAAAAGGAAACGGATAGAGCAGGTTGATGAGCAACGTACTTCCTGCCACGATCAATGCGGCGACCAGAACGCCGTTGACCTTATGCCGCAGATTGCTGGGAATATCGGCGGGGTAGGTGAGGAAGGCGCCCAACGCGATCGTAAAGCCGATGTCGAAAACGCCTAGCTGCGCACACACGATCACCGGAAGCACGGACGCGACGGTCACTTTGAGCGCATTTTCGAAGTTGGTGCTGTCGGTAAATTGTCGTATCCTGTCAACCATTTACACAAAGTTAGGCATTGGCATCCGATTTAGGAAGGACAGATTAATATTTGCCGATTCGATAGTTCGGATGGTTTCCGCTCTTTAAATTATAACCATTAAGTGCATTAAGCTCGTGAAGGGATTGGCCTGACACCGATCGGTAATAAAAAAAGCATTTTTAACGACCTTAATGACCTTAATGTCCTTAATGTCCTTAATGATCTTAATGTTTAAAAAGGCATGACGCAAATGGTATAAAGAAAGCCGTACGGGAATGGACTGAAATGGAAATTTACACGACCAAACCCAAATCCTTCAATGTCTCGATCACTCCGTTTTCATTATTCCCCAACCGCGTCCGGAACCTGGAAACGCCTAAGATCTCAGGATGAGCGTTCGCCATGGCATAACTGTTTTCGGAAAATTCCATCATCTCGAAGTCGTTCATGTAGTCTCCGAACACGATCGTCTCCGAATTTGAAATGCCCAATTCCTGCTGCATCTGCTTTAACGCCGACCCTTTATTGACATGAAGTGGCATGATGTCGAGCCAGATCTCGCTCGCGACGGCAATCTGTGCGCGGTCTGAAAAATGTTCGAAATACTGATAGCTGTATTGCTCAGGATTTTTAAAGTCGCAGATCGTAAATTTGAGTACGTCCGCATCGACTTTCTTAAGGTCTTCCACGATTTCCTTGTGATGGAAATAATATCCTGTTTTTTCAAGGAAACTCTCGTTCGTGCTTTCGACATAGGCGGTTTCCGATCCGCAAAGCACAATATGGCAATCGTCGAGTTTGCGGGCGGTGTCGATGAGCTGATGTACCAGTTTTTTATCAAGGACCGTCTTTGAGATCACTTCCGAATTGTTCACGACGATCGTCCCGTTCTCGGCCATAAACAACATTTTATCTTTAACAGGCTCGAAAATATCGGCCAACGTCCGGTACTGGCGTCCGCTGGCAACGGCGAACCGGATACCCTTTTCGTCGAGCTGTTCAATAGTTCGCCATATAGATCCGGGCAGCTCGCGCTTGTCGTTGAGCAGTGTCCCGTCCATATCGGTCACGATAAGCTTGGTCATCAGTTTTGAATTTTGAGGCTTTCGGCCGTCCGCTTTCGGATCCGGGCCAATAATTCTGGATCGTCATTGAGTTTTGTCCCGTAAGACGGTACCATTTCCCGCAGTTTGTCCTGCCATTCTCTGGAATTGACCTTATCGGAATAACAACGATTAAGCAGGTCGATCATAATCGAAGCCGTAGTCGATGCGCCGGGAGACGCGCCCAAGAGTACGGCAAGCGATCCGTCGGCTTTGGTTACGACTTCCGTCCCGAATTCCAGAACGCCGCCGCCGTCTTTGCCTTTTTTGATGACTTGTACGCGTTGTCCGGCGGTCTCCAGGACCCAGTCTTCGCGTTTGGCGTCAGGCACGTATTCACGCAAAGCTTCCATGCGGTCGTCCGGCGATTGCCTTACCTGGTCGATCAGATATTTGGTGAGCGGTAAATTGTGGAATCCTGCGGAAAGCATCGGTATCAGGTTATTGGATTTTATCGAAAGCGGCAAATCGAGGTACGATCCGTTCTTCAGGAATTTGGTCGAAAATCCGGCGTAAGGCCCGAACAGCAATTCCTTTTTCCCGTTGATCATGCGCGAATCGATGTGAGGAACCGACATCGGAGGCGCTCCGACCGACGCTTTTCCGTACACTTTAGCGAAGTGTTTTTCAATAACGGCTTCATTCGTACAACGCAGCCATTGGCCGCTGACGGGAAATCCGCCGAAACCGTCACCCTCCGGAATGCGCGCTTTTTCAAGCAACGGAAGCGAACCTCCACCCGCGCCGATAAAAACGAATGGCGTCCTTGTATGCGACTTTTCCCCGTTCGCGCGGTTGCGCACCGTGATCCTCCACCGGCCGTTGTCTTTTTGCTTGAGCCGACGCACTTCGTGATTGAAAAATATGGAAACGCCGGGTTGCTGTCTGAGATAGTTGAACATCGCACGCGTCAGTTCGCCAAAGTTCACGTCGGTGCCGATCTTCATGAAGGTAGCGGCGGTCTGTTCCCAGGAATCGCGGCCTTCCATGACAAGTGGCATCCACTGTTTCTGGACGTCGTGGTCCTCGCTGAATTCCATCTGGGAAAACAACGGATTGGCCTGCAAAGCTTCGTGCCGTTTTTTGAGGTAGCTGACATTTTCCGGGCCCCACACGAAACTTATGTGCGGAATGCTCCTGACGAAATTTTCCGGGTTTCCGATAAGGCCTTTTTCGATAAGAAAACTCCAGAACTGTCGCGAAACCTCAAACGATTCGGCGATTTTGAGCGCCTTTGATATATCGATGTTCCCGTTTTCGTCTTCGGGCGTGTAATTAAGTTCGCAAAAAGCGGAATGCCCGGTGCCGGCGTTATTCCATGCATCCGAACTTTCAGCCGCCGCATGGTCGAGCCGTTCGAAGATCTGGATGCGGATATCCGGCTGCAATTCCTTGAGCATGATCCCTAAAGTGGCGCTCATGATGCCGGCGCCTATAAGCACGACGTCCGTGCCCGGTTGGATGGTTGTGTTGTCGCTTTGCATGGCAATGGTTTACGCGCGCAAAGATAGCTTGAAACGCGGCCTGAATAAAGCTATTTAGAACGATTTTAGGAAAGATTTTACGATATCGTTTTAGTCTAAAACATCTTTCGGGAAAGGTAGTCGCGCAGCATGATCGCGGCCGAAATTTCGTCGATGAGCGCCTTGTCCTGACGCTGCTTTTTGCCAAGCCCGGAATCGATCATAGACTGGAACGCCATTTTGGATGTAAACCGTTCGTCGACGCGCAACAGTTCCATATCCGGGAAAGTGCTTATGAACTTTTGCACGAAACTCTCGATGATGGGCGCGCTTTCAGACGGCAATCCGTTCATTTGCTTCGGTTCCCCGATGAGGACCTTTACTACGGATTCCCTGGCGAAATAACTTTTGAGGAATTCGATAGCGGTTTTAGATTCCACCGTGGTCAGTCCGGATGCGATGATCTGCATTTCATCCGTGATGGCGATGCCCGTGCGTTTAATCCCGTAATCGATGGCCATGATGCGGCCCGGTGTCCTGAGGTTCATTGTAAAAAAGTTGTCCAAAGATCGTAAAATCCGGGGACAACTTTTTTGTTTTCCCCATAATTAAAATCCGAATCCGGCTACATCGGCGGAAGCCTTTTCATACGCATTTTCAAGAACGCCCGGAATTTTCGTGCCTTCGATACGGAACGTCGTAACGTCGGTCAAGCCGATGAAGCCCAGGATTACGCGCATATAAGGTTCCGCGAAATCGTATGCTTTCGTCGCCTCGTTGGTGTAAATCCCGCCGGAAGCGATCGCGAGATACACTTTTTTATCGGAAAGCAGACCTTGAGGGCCCTTTTCCCCATAGCGAAACGTGCGGTTCACGCGGACGATCTGGTCGATCCACGACTTGAGCGTTCCCGGAATCGTGAAGTTGTAGAACGGGATTCCGATTACGATGGCGTCGGCTTCCATAATTTCCGAGATGGCATTGTCTGAATGCGACACGGTGGTTTTGTCATCATCCGTGAGCGCTTCTTCAGGTAAACCGAAAGCAGCCAAATGTGAGGCGCTGAAGTGAGGGAATGGGTTTTTGGCCAGATCGCGAACCGTGATGGTGCTGTCCGGATGCAGGTTCGCAATGTGATCGTTGATCTTGTGTACCAATTTATTGCTGTTGGAATTGGCTCCGTTGATGCTCGAAAGGATATTCAGGATTTTCATGACAGATATTTTGTTTTGCGGAACAAACTTATCTATATTTGCTTTCAAAAGTATAGTAATATCCTTTTGTATAGCGCTATACTGGCTGAAAGTAAATCCATAAAATCATGTCCTTCAATACATTACCCAATCCACGACTTACACCTACCGAATGCAACAGTGCCCTTTTGCATGTCCGCGATGCGCTTGAAGTCCTTAGCGGAAAATGGAAGCTGCCGATTCTCATTGCTTTGTCAACTGGCGAAAAACGCTTTCGCCAGATCACGAACGAAGTTGTAGGGATTACAGACAAAATGCTGTCCAAGGAACTGAAGGATCTGGAAATGAACCAGCTCGTAACGCGGACTGTACTCGACACTTTTCCGCCGACAGTGATCTACGCCAGGACCGAACACAGCGATACGCTATCTGACGTTATTACGGCCTTGCGCGATTGGGGCTGGCTGCACAGGCAAAAGATCATCAGCCGTTAAGACTTCCGGAATTTAAAATTTGGGGTACGGCCGTCCGATCCTGAGCAAAAGAGGGAACCGAACCTTTTTGTCGCCGGTTTCCCAAACAAGCGAAAGCTCTCCGCGGATCAGATCGACAGGATTGATGCCGGTCCTCTTCTTATAATGTTGCGTCGCCGACCAGGATTCGAGATAGCCCAAAATCTGCGAAGCGCTCCATTCGAAGTCGTTCTGCCAGGGAAGCGTCTCGATTTCCTTGAAAGGAAAGGGTATGGTTTCGTAATTCTCCTCTATGAATTTGCGTTCCGCATCCCAGTACGGGCCGACGATGTTTTTGTAAAAGTGCTGGATCACGCGGTCTGCGCGGGGATTTGTCGTGGGAAGCCCGTATCCGAGTATGGCGAAAACACCGTCCGGCTTGAGAATTCGGTAGACTTCCTTATAAAATATCGAAAAATCGAACCAGTGAACCGCTTGCCCCACCGTAATCAGGTCAAAGGAATTATCCTCGAACGAGGTTTGTTCGGCTCTTTCGTTTCGGTAAAAAATATTGTCTGCTTTGAGGGCGTTCTTTAGTTGGCTGTCGCTGATATCCGTCGCGTGTACTGTTTGGAAAATGGTGGACAGCTTGACGGCGATCTGCCCGTTTCCGGTAGCGAGGTCGAGTGCCGTGTCCTGTTTCCGGACAAGCGTGCCGATGTAATCGATAAGGGCCTGCGGGTATTGCGGGCGATATTGGGCGTACTTAGAGGCTTGAGCCGAAAAATTGTCTTTCATTTCCAGATGGTTGTCACGAGTTGCAACGTCGGTTCAGATCATAAAATTGTGGTCGCAGAACATGGGGAGCCCAAATTTACGAAACGCCACAGCCAAGACGTTTCCATAACTTCACTCAAACTTTACACTTTAACACACAACTGAAAAATAATGAGGTAATGCCGGCGTTATACCAAAACCAAATCGACATTAATGACCTGCAAACCGTTCCTGGCGTTATTCGCGCTTCTAGCCACATTTGTGGTTTCCGGACAATCAAAAGAATTCGACTTCAACGGATTCCAGACAAGCGACGCGAACATGAAATGGGAAAACACGAAGCGTCTGAGTCCGCGCAAAGCCAGATTCAGCGATTCGAGAATTGCCTTCGCCCTTGACCGCAACTACCAGCTTTCCGTTCAAAGCAAGAAAAATCTTCCTGACGGAGGCGTCGTTTACCTGTGCAAAGACCAGCAACTTCGGGATGTTACGATTACACTCATCGGGCACGAACGCATGTTTTTGTACGCGGGGAATCAGCGTTTCCAGGTGACGTTCAGCCATCCGATGATTGCTTCGGCACACGGCTCGTACGTCGATAACGACTGATTTCCGACCAAAAAAAATCCCAATTCTGCAAACAGTCAAAACCGATGTGCAAATTTTGTTTATTTTTGCGATCGTTTCCGCCTAAGCAGCGGCAATTCCATTGATATGATACTACCGATTGTAGGCTACGGCGATCCAGTTTTGCGCAAGAAAGGCCAGGAAATTCCAACTTCCTATCCTGATCTCAAGCAATTGGTGAGCGATATGTTCGATACGATGTACAATGCGTATGGTGTAGGATTGGCCGCGCCTCAGGTTGGTTTGCCTATCCGCCTTTTCGTAATTGACACGGCGCCTTTCGGTGAAGATGACGACCTCGAAAAAGAGGAGCAGGAGGCACTCAAAAATTTCAGGCGTGTATTCGTCAACGCCAGGATTCTCAACGAAGAAGGTGAGGAGTGGGCGTTCAACGAAGGCTGCCTGAGCATTCCGGAAGTTCGGGAAGACGTTTTCAGGCACGAAAGAATCACGATAGAATACCAGGACGAGGATTTCAATACGAAGACCGAGGTTTTCGACGGTCTCATCGCCCGTGTCATACAACATGAGTACGACCACATTGAAGGTGTTTTGTTTACCGACAAGATTTCGCCGTTAAAGAAGCAATTGGTAAAGGGCAAGCTCCAGAAGATCATGGATGGTAAAGTTCGTCCGGACTATCGGATGAAATTCGCCGGCCCCAGGAAAAGCAGATAAAAATTAACATAATTAATAGCGGAGTAAAAGTCCTGCGACTTTCGACATCCTGCATTTGACATTATCACTATGAACGTAGACAAAATTTTGGCGATTTCGGGAAAACCGGGCCTTTTCGAACTAAAAATCCAAACACGCAGCGGCTTCGTTGCCGAATCATTGCTTGACGGGAAAAAAGTAACCGTAGGACTTCGCAGTAATGTGAGCCTGCTTTCAGAAATCTCGATGTACACCGACAGCGGCGAAAAGCCATTGGTTGAGGTTTTGCGTGCGATTGCGGTAAAGGAGAATGAAGCGGAGGCGCCATCTTCCAAAGAAGACAATGCTGTTTTGCTTGCGTATTTCGGCGAGGTCGTCCCGGATTTCGATCGGGACCGCGTGTATGTGTCCGATATCAAGAAAGTGCTGAACTGGTACAATATACTTCAGGCGAAAGGCTTGGTTTCCAAGGATGAGCCGAAACCTGCCGATGCTGCGGGTGAAGCAAAGGATGAAGTTTCCTCAGAAGAAGTTCAGGCAACCGACGCTGCGGCGGAAAAACCGAAAGCGGCCAAGAAACCGAAAGCAAAAAAGAGCGAGGAATAGTTCGTATCTTTTGATAATTACGATCCCGATTTCCGGTTTGGAAGTCGGGATTTTTTAATTTTGACCCAAGACATTTATATTTTTTCTTCAAATCCTTTAGCTAATGAACTCCAGGCAAACTCAATTAGACGCATTCAGCAGGCTTCTCGACATTATGGACGAACTGCGGGAAAAATGTCCGTGGGACAAAAAGCAAACCCTCCGGACGCTGCGCCATCTCACGATAGAGGAAACGTACGAACTTGGCGATGCCATCCTGGACAACGATCTTAATGAGGTGAAAAAGGAGCTTGGGGATTTGCTGCTCCATATCGTGTTCTATGCGAAGATCGGGAGCGAAACCGGCGATTTCGATATCGCCGATGTGGCCAACGGGATCTGCGACAAGCTCATTCACCGCCACCCTCATATTTACGGGGACGTAACGGTCCAGGACGAAGAGGAAGTCAAGCAGAATTGGGAAAAGCTCAAACTGAAAGAAGGCAAGAAATCTGTACTGGAAGGCGTTCCGAAATCGCTTCCCGCCATGGTAAAGGCATCGCGCATCCAGGACAAGGCAAAAGGCGTCGGGTTCGATTGGGAAGAGCCGCACCAGGTTTGGGACAAAGTACAGGAAGAAATCGAGGAATTCCAGGAGGAGATCAGGAACGGGGACCAGGACAAAATCGAATCGGAATTCGGGGACGTACTGTTTTCCATGATCAATTATGCCAGGTTCCTGAATGTCAATCCTGAAGACGCGTTGGAACGGACAAATAAAAAGTTCATCAAACGCTTTCAGTATCTCGAAGGCAAAGCCTCGGAATTGGGAAAACCGTTAAGCGATATGACGCTGGCGGAAATGGACGTTTTCTGGAACGAGGCGAAGAAGCTGTGAAAGGTGGTTTGCGTTAGGGATGGAAGCGGCATCCTTTATTTTCGGGGCGGCCGCAGGCCGCCCCGAAAATAAAGATACAGCGGACAGCCCGGCGCCGGCGCCAACTGCGATGTGAAAGAACAGGTTAAACCGGCGCAACGCCCAAAGACGCCAGGACATAACCTCAAAGCAACTTCTTCTTAAACTTCCAGGGTTTTCTTAATACTGGCTTTTCGTTTTCCTAATTGAACCGTAAAATTTTCATAACCGTCACAGGCTTTCATCGGGTTTAACTTGCACCCAATAAACCTAACGACACATGAAAAAAATTACGCTGTTGGGCTGCCTCGTTTTTGCGGCGGTCGCCCAGGCACAACTTTCACAGCCGGGCGACATCGCTTTCGTAGGCTGGAACGCCGACGGGGACGACGACATCGCCTTCGTGACTTTCAAAGACATTGCACCCAACACCAAAATTTACTTTTGCGATTCCGAATGGAACGGAACTGGCTTTCCTTCCGGGGACGAAGGCGACTTCACCTGGAATTCCGGTGCGCAGATCGTGCCTGCGGGAACCGTAGTTACAATAAATTCACTGAGCGCGACGATTTCGACATCCGTAGGCAGCATCAGCGACAATAACGCCGGAGGGCTTTCCGCGTCAAGCGAGGCCATGTTCGCTTTTCTAGGCACGGCTCCGCGCACGGCAACGACGCATCTGGCCGCGATCGCCAATGCGGCATCGGGTTTTGGGACGCTCAACGGGACTGGGCTTGCTGTCGGGACCACGGCCATTACGCTTCCCGAGGGAACGGACATCGGCATTTACAACGGGCCGCGCACGGGACTCGATATAAACGGGTTTCACGCTCAGCTGAATGCCGCCGGGAACTGGTTGCTCGAGGACACGTCCGCGGACGATCACAACAACGGCACAGCTCCTGACTTGCCTTTTAACTCGACTTTGTTCAGCGTTTCCAATACAGATGGAACCGCGCCGTCTGTGGCTTCGGTCACGCCTGCGCAAAATTCGGTTGCGGTCGTTTTTTCAGAAAGCGTCGTGGAATCAAAAGCGGAAAACACCGCAAATTATTCGTTTTCTCCGGCTTTGGCCATAACGTCTGCCGTTTATGATGCCACGTTAAACCAGGTGGTTCTGGCGCACGCCGGTTTCCAGACGGGAATTGCGTATACGCTTACGGTAAACGGGATCAGCGATGTATCGGATAACGAAATGTCCGAATATACGAGCGAGCCGATTTTTTACAACGCTTTGGCTTCAGGGCTTGTGATCACTGAGATCATGTACAACGCCCCGTCCGCCGACAGCGACAAACTGGAATTCCTCGAGATTTACAACAATACGGGAAGCGCGATCGCTTTGGGCGGAATCCGCGTGAAAGACGAAGCTAATTTCGTATTCAGGTTTCCGGAAATGAACGTCGCGTCCCATCAGACGGTTTTGCTTGCCAACGACAAAACCAGCGCCGATGCCTTTTACGGCGTTCCGTTTATCGACATGCCTCAAGGGATCATCAACGCTTTGGGCAACGGAGGCGAATTGCTTCAGATATTGAACACGCAGAACGGCATTGTTTCACAGGTAACCTATGACGACGGAGGCTCATGGCCGACAGCTGCTGACGGAAACGGCCCTTCCATCGAGCTTAAGGATCCTAACGGCAATTTGAATTCGGGCGATCACTGGCAAGCGGCCACCAATCTTGTCGGTCCATCGCTTGGGAGCAACGTTTATGCGTCACCTGGAACATACACGCCGGATGTAAGCACGACAATCGCATTTTCCAGTCAATATAAAGTAGTGACCAAATCGGCGGGAACGGTTGCCGTCGATATTGTGATTTCGAATACATCAGACGAAGCGGTCACGGCACAGCTTTCGGTTTTACCAAATATCGGAACAGCTCTTCCGGGCACCGATTTCAGTTTTGTCACGCAAACGGTCACCTTTGCTGCGAATTCGAATACGGCGCAATCGATCAATATTCCGATCACATCCGCATCTGACGGATCCAATAAATTCTTCGTCCTTCAACTTACAGATGCCGATAATGCCAGCCTTGGCGGAATCGCTTCGCAAACGATCTATATTAAGGACATGAATTTCAACGCTCCGGCTGCGTCAAACGCCCTCGATTTTCAATATCTGGACAGTTATCTCGTTGACGGTAACGGATCGGCGGAAATTGTGGCCCACGATCCGGTCTCCCAACGTTTGTTCGTCGTAAATTCTACAGCTACGAAACTGGCGATCCTTGATTTCTCGAATCCTGAAGAGATTCAGGAAGTAGCGATGATCGATATGACGCAATATGGAATCGGGGCAACTTCGGTCGCATTCAAAAACGGGATGGTCGCGGCAACCGTCGAAGGTGCCGATTTCCAAAACGGCAAAGTCGTCTTTATGGATGTGAACGGCCAGAATGTTTCGTCTGTGGAGGCCGGCGTGCTTCCCGACATGGTTACGTTTACGAACGACGGCCTCAAAGTGCTGACTGCCAATGAAGGCCAACCTAATTCCGATTACAGCATCGATCCGGAAGGTACGATTTCGGTGATCGACGTCTCGGGCGGATTGGGCAACATCAGCCAATCCGATGTCGCCACCGTCAATTTCAATGCATACAATTCCCAGGCTGCGCAGCTGAAAACGGCCGGCGTACGCATCTTCGGGCCGAACGCTTCGGTGTCCCAGGACCTCGAGCCGGAATACATCACGGTTTCATCTGACAATCAAACGGCCTGGGTGACGCTTCAGGAAAATAATGCGGTTGCACGCATCGATCTGACAAACAATACGGTAACCAACATTTTGCCGCTTGGCACCAAGAATCACAACCTTGACGGAAACTCGCTGGATACATCAGACCAGCTTAGCGATGTGTTCCTTGCGAACTGGCCGGTAAAAGGTTTGTACATGCCCGATGCGATGGCGAACTTTACGGTCGGTGGAACGACGTATCTGATCACGGCCAATGAAGGCGATGCCCGCGAATACGACAATATGGAGGAGGAAATGAAAGTGGGCGATGCCGATTACGTTCTTGATCCGACAGCTTTCCCGAATGCTGCTGAATTGAAACGCAACACCAACCTCGGACGCCTCGCTGTCACATCAGCTTCCGGCGATACGGACGGTGACGGCGATTACGACGAAATCCATGCTTTCGGATCGCGTTCGTTCTCGATCTGGAACGGCGCCACTGGTGCGCTGGTTTACGATTCCGGAGACGATTTCGAGCGTATCACAGCAGCAGATCCGGTTTACGGAACCATGTTCAACGCAAGTAACGACAACGCCAACTTTAAAAACCGCTCGGACAATAAAGGCCCTGAGCCTGAAGGGGTGACGGTTGCCGAAACCAACGGAGCCATCTACGCTTTTATAACGCTGGAAAGGATAGGAGGCGTTATGGTGTATGATATTACCAATCCTCAAAGCCCGGCGTTTGTGTCCTACAAGAACAGCAGGTCAGGCAACAACGGCGACCTGGGTCCCGAAGGCATCATTTACATCAAGCCGGCCGACAGCCCTACCGATACCGGATTGGTCGTCGTGGCCAACGAAGTCAGTGCCACATTGAGTATTTATAAGATTGCAAACGATCTGCTTTCGACGGGCGATGTCGATATGGCGGACGCATTTATCGCCTATCCGAATCCGGTTAAAAACGGCCAGATTTACTTTAACCGACCTGTTTCAGTGGAAATGTTTGACATCTCCGGACGTTCCGTCGCACGCAAAACCGACGCCTCAAGCCTGGATATCGCCAACCTTTCCACAGGTATCTACATCCTTAGGACTACCGATGGCGCATCCCAAAAGATTGTTGTCGAATAGATGTTAGTTTTTTATTTTTAGTTAAGGCCGTTCCGTGAGGGGCGGCTTTTTCTATGGTGTCAGTCGTTCGAAATCCGGATCAGCGCCGGTCGGTCTGTGATGGTGATGCGTTTGCCATCCAAGGAAATGAGACCGTTTTTATTGAGTTCCGACAGCAACCGGATGCAGCTTTCCGTAGCCGTGCCAATAATACTGGAGAGTTCTTCGCGGGAAAGTTGGATTTTGAGGCTTCCGTCGGACGCTGTCCCGAAAGTGTCGGACAGATAAAGCAACGTGTGCGCCAGCCGCTCTTTTACGGTTTTTTGGGCCAGGTTGACCATAAGGTCGTCGGCTTCACGCAAATCCCTGGAAATGCTGCGCATCATGCTCATCGAAAACTTGTTGTTCTGTTCGAAAAAAGCCATGATTTCAGACTTCGGGATAAAGCAAACCGACATGTCTTCGAGTGCCACGGCGCTGAGATTGGCCGGCTCCTCGCTGATCATCGACCGCTGCCCCAGCAATTCGCCCTTCTTTACCAGTTTGACGATATGATCTTTGCCGTTCGGGGATAATTTCGTGAGCTTGCAGACGCCGTCCTTGACGCAATATACGCCGTTGACGCTATCGCCTTCGGAAAAAATGATGTCGCCTTTGCGAATATTTTTGGATGTTTTGCAACCGGCCATGTGCAGCAGTTCCTCCTTCGTCAACGCATTCAACGAACTGAACTCCCGGACGATGCATTGCTCGCACTTGCTCATTTTTTAATAATTAATAATGAATAAGTAATAATTAATAATTAGGGAGTGAAGCAAAAGTCCGCAATCAAGAATTCCCCGACAGAGGCTATCATCCTAGTAATTATTAATTATTACTTATAAATTATTCATTAAAATATTACTCCTGCTGCATATTCCGCAGCTGCTTCAGCTTTTGCTTCAGCGTATCAAGTTCTTCCTTGTGGCGCTCGATATTGCGTCTCACCTCGGCAACCATAGGATTGTCCTTCTTGGCGTGGGCGAAAAACTGAATGTTGTTTTCGAGCTGGAAAATCTCCGATTGCACTTCCTCGATCTTGCGCATCAGGAATATTTTCTCGTTGTCCAGTTTGCGTGTGTCGTCGCTTCCTGCAAGGGCTTCGACGCGGTTGGTAAAACGCATCATGTCGCCGTCTTTCTTGCTCAGGCTCAGTTTTTCGAATAACGCATCCAGGATCTTATTGAATTTTCCTTCGATATGACGCTTGTTGAACGGCACTTTCCCGAACGTTTTCCACTTTTCGATATGGCCTTTTATGGCAGCCAGATCGGTTCGGTGATCGCCCGTCATCTCGAACGTCCGCATTTCTTCAAGATAGTTTTTCTTGTTTTCAAACGCTTCCGATTCTTCTCCGTTTGCTTCACTACGCGATTCCTTCAGACGCTCGAAATAGTGATTGCAGGCCTCTTTGAAATCCTTCCAGATCTTGTCCGAATATTTCCGGGGAACGTGACCGATGGTTTTCCACTCCTCCTGAATTTGCTTCATAACCGGAGTCGTAGCTGCAAAATCCTCGCTTTCCTCTAAAGCTTTGGCCTTTTCGACCAATGCCAGCTTGCGGTTGAGGTTGTCCTGCTGGTCTTTTTTGATGTCTTTGTAGAACGAATTCTTCTGGGCGTTAAAATTGCGTACAGCCGCTTTAAACGAACTCCATATTTCTTCATTGACCTCCGCGGGGACTTTGCCCGTAGCGAAAAATTCGTTGCGCAACGCTTCGATTTTTTCGATCTGGCCCTGCCATTGGTTATGGGCCGTAACCGGTTCGGCCGTGACGGCATCGATACGGGAAATAATGTCTTTTTTCTTGTCGAGATTGTCGGTTTCTTTTCCTCGTTGCGCTTCCTGCAAAGTTTCCCGCTTGTCGTGCATCTGACGCGTCAGTTCGCTGAAACGGTTCCAGATCGACTCTCGGTGTTCACGCGATACGGGCCCGATCTCCTCTTTCCACAGACGGTGCAGATCCTGCAATTCGCGGAAAGCCTTCGTCACATCGGTTTCATTCACCAGTTCCTCGGCCCGTGCGATGATCTTTTGCTTGCGCTCGAGATTGTGCTTGAAATCGAGGTCGCGGGCGTCCCGGTCGAGGTGGAGGTAGTCGTAAAAATTCTCAACGTGGAAGTGGTAATTGTTCCAGACGTGGTTGTATTTATCTTTCGGAATCGGCCCGGCATTTTTCCAGCGATCGCGAAGTTCGTTGAAGTGCTTGAGCGTGTCCTTCATGTTTTCGTTCGGATTGATGAGGTTCTTCAATTCCTCAACGATATCCAGGCGCGCTTTCAGGTTCGCCTCAAGATTCGTCTGCACATTCTTGAAATGCGAGCTTTTTTTGTCGCGGTATTGATTGAAAAGCTTGTCGAATTTCTGCTTCAGCGGAAAATGGTATTCGAACTCGTCCGTGCTTTCCGGATTTTCGGCCACCCATTCGTCTTTCTTTTCTTCTATAAAATGATTGTATTTCGAGAGAAACGCCGATCGCAGGTTTTCAACGTGGTCGCGCACCGACATCACTTTGTCGACCGTAACGAGTTTTTCCAGCTCGTTCACGAGTTCCTCCATCGACAGCGTATCGTAATCCGGAACGTCCAGATCGTGATGGTCGCCCAGCGTGGCATCTTCGCCAATTTCGGCATTCGCATCAGATATCGCGGCAACGGCGGCAATCGGGTCAGGCTGGCCTAACAATTCGGAATTGTCTTCCGTAACCAGGCTATCATCGGCGACTTCCGCATCGGTAAGTTCCACGACATTCGGCTCATCAGATTCGGGCTGTTCCGATTCCGCAACGAAAGCTTCACCTATGCTGGCCTTGTTTTCAGCTTCAGGTGCGACATTTGCTTCCACTTTGGGCTCGGATGCAGGTTTTTCGTCCATCGGAATCTCGATATCGTCCGGCTCCGGTGCTTCATAGGTTTCCGGCTTTTCAGATTCCGCCACGAGCGCTTCAGCAATTCCCTGAGGCGCCGTATCGTCGGCATCCGGCGTATCCTGCGCGATTTCATCCTGTTGCGTCTGAGCGGTTTGGGAAGCCTCGTTCAGCGTTTGGTTTTCCGATTGTCCATCTGCGTCAAGCAGGTTGTCCTTCTTATCTTCTGACATGCGATTTGCGATTAATTAGCGCTCTAAGGTAGTGAAGTCATTTTGAAACGCAAAACAAAAAGTTTACGGAAATCCCCGTTAACAAAGGCGTTAACAAGTCTGAGAATAGAAAAGAAGACACTATTTGTTCCAGATGCGCCACGCTTTTGCCGCCTGGAAAACGAGCATTTCGTATCCGTTTTTGGTCACGGCGCCATGACCCGAGGCGCGTTTCATGAATTCGGTTTCCGATGGATTGTAAACCAGGTCGAAAGCAATGTGCCTGTCCGTAAAGTATTCGTAAGGCAGGGCAGGGCAGGCCTCGACGTTGGGATACGTGCCCAGCGGCGTGCAGTTGATGACTATCTGATAATTGTCGAACGTGGTCGCGTTAATGCGGTGGTAATCGATCATTCCGGGCTTATCCTCCCGGGAAACGAACGTGTAGAAGATACCGAGTTTGTTCAATGCATAAGCGACGCCTTTCGATGCGCCGCCCGTGCCGAGTATCAGCGCGCGCGTGTGGTGCGGCTGGAGCAGTGGCGTGATGGCTTTCGTAAAGCCGTAAACATCGGTATTATAACCCTTTGTCTTTCCTTTTTTTGTGATCCGGATGGTGTTGACGGCCCCGATTTCCCTGGCTTTCGCCGATATCTTGTCCAGGTGCGCCATCACGTCCTCTTTGTACGGTATCGTGACGTTCAACCCCGACAGATGCGGAATTTTAAAGATTTCCGAAATGTGCGAAATATCGGCAATATCGAAATTCTCGTATTGGAAACTATCAAGGCCCAGGCCGTTGAATTTATCCGAAAAATATCCTTTGGAAAAAGAGTAGGCGATATTCTGGCCAATGAGTCCGAAAACTTTTTTTGGGTGTTCGATGTCGCGTTCCATTCCGCTAAAATAAAAAAACCGGCTCTTTAGAAACCGGTTTGGAAAAAATATAATGAATCTTTAGTGTTCGCCTTTATACTTGTCGATCATGTTGCGGACGATCTTTCGCGACCAGGCCGCCGGGAATAAATCTTGCAGCAACGTGTGGTGCTTGAAATTGAGCCGGAGCCCGTTGCTAAGGTGGAATTTGCCCTTTGCGTCTTCGCGCAGCATGAAGTAAATTCCGGCAAGACGGTATTCGATCTCGTATTCTTCCGGGAAATATTCGGCGGCTTGCAGCAAGGTTTGCGTCGCGTTGTCGAACTCGCCCAAAAACTGCAGGATGTCTACCCAGAAAAGCCAGGTGTCTAGTTGATAATCGCCCAATTCGACCGCTTTCCGGTACCCGACTTCAGCTTCTTCATAGAAGTTCATTTCCTTGTTGATCACGGCGTAACGCTTCCAGTACAAACGGTTCGTATTGTCGATATTGAGTGCTTTGTTCACGTAAAACAAGGCCTTCTGGAAGTTCTTTTCCCGGACGTAAAAATCTGTGATCGCGATCCAGCCTTTGTCCAAAAGGGGGTCTTCGTGAACCGTTTTGTTGTAGTACTTAAGCGCAAGCGGTTTCTTGCCGAGTTTCTCGTAACATTTCCCGATCCGAAGAAGCGCATAGGACGTCGGGTCGTCGAGTTCGATCGTGCGGTTGTAGCTTTCGATGGCCTCGTCGTAACGCTTGAGGCGCTCGAGTGCTTTGCCTTTTTCCATGAAAGCGCCAAGAAACTCGTCGTCGATAAGCGTCGCATAATCGAATGCGCGCAAAGCCTCCTCGTATTGCTTGAGCCCATAGTGAAGACGGCCCATCTGATGCCAGGCGATCTCGCTGTACGGATTTTTGTCGATGTACTTCTGAAGGTATCCGATCGCTTCCTTATTCTGATCCAGGAATTCGAAGCAGTACACGACATTGTAAAGTGCCGCCTGGTCCTCAGGATCCTCGTCGAGACATTTGATGAAATTCTCCTTTGCCAGTTCCAGGTTGTCCATGAACAGGTATTCCATGCCCATGAGATTGTACACATCGGCGTAATCCTCGGTGTACTTCAGGGCGATGGCCAGTTGAGCCACGGCCTCCTCGTGCTTGTCGCGCTTGGATAATATGTTGGCTTTCTGGATGTAGATTTCTTCGTTGTGAGGCTCCAGAGCGAAAAGTTCGTTAAGAAGTTTTTCGGCCTGGTCGAGCTTATCGTCATAAATGAGCATCTCGACGTGCACCAGTTTAAGACCCGTAGATCTCGGATGCTGTTCGAGCGCCAGTTTCAGTGCTTTCTTTGCCAATGCGGCCTTACCGGTATCGAGATAATGCAGAATGATGTCTTCAAACTCCTCCGAATCGAAAAAGAGGACCTTGTTGGTTTTCAACATCGATTCGAACTTAGATAAGGATAAGCTGTATTCTTCGTCTTCGTTGCTGAGTTGCATACTTGAAATGTTTAGAATTATCCTGTGACTAAAATTAGCGAAACGCTCATCTGTAGCCGTTGCAGCGGATAATTGTTGTGAACAATTTAATTAACACTTGTTTCACAGTACGGCGCGGAAAGTCATGATTTTAGGGCAATTCCCTAAGCTTGTTGCGAATCCTGGGTTCGCGTTGATGGAATCAATCGGCTCCTTTTCCTGGAATTATTACAATTCCTTCTGTACTTCATTTAGCGCTTCCAGCAAAATCGCGCATCCTTCTCTGATTTCGTCTTCGGAAATCGTAAGAGGTGGCGTAATCCGGATAGCGCAGCCTTCAAAGAGCAGCCAAAACAGGATCAGACCCTTGTTCTGGCATTTCAGTATCACGTTGTCCGTGATCGTTGCGGATGGCGTCATGGCTGCAAGCATGAGTCCTTTTCCGCGGATCTCGGTTATCAAATTGTGTTCCAATAAACTCCGGAACAGCTTCTCTTTCTCTAATGTCTGTGGAATCAGCTCTGTTTCAGTCAATTCCTTTAAAGTCGCCAGGCAGGCTGCCGCTATGACAGGATGTCCGCCAAATGTCGTGACGTGCCCGAGCTTGGGATCGTGGCTCAAAAGGTCCATCATCCGCGAAGACGATACGAATCCGCCAACGGGCATTCCGCCGCCCATTCCTTTGCCGATAATAACTACGTCGGGAACGACGCCATAGTTTTCAAAACCGAACAATTTTCCGGTGCGCCCGAAACCAGGCTGTATCTCGTCTACGATCATCAAGGCGCCCACCTCGGTGCAACGTTCGCGCAGTTTCCTGAACCAACCGTCTTCAGGTTGGATGAAACCCGCTCCGCCCTGGATGCTTTCTACGATAATACCGGCCGTTCTCTCAGTGATTTTCATCAGGTCCGGCTCGCTGTTGAACGTAATAAAGTCCACATCCGGGATCAGCGGACGAAAGATCTGCTTGCGGTCTTCAAATCCCATAACGCTCATCGAGCCCATCGTATTGCCATGGTAGGCGTTGCGGCATGAGATAAGCTGGGAGCGACCGGTCACGCGTCTTGCGAGCTTGAGTGCGCCTTCCGTAGCTTCCGTGCCCGAATTTACCAGATAAATCTTGTCAAGCGGTTCCGGCAGCAGGTTCGCGAGCATCTTGCAGTATTCCGTTGCCGGATGCTGGGCATATTCACCATACACCATGACATGGGAATATTTCTGCAGCTGATCGTTTATCGCCTCGTTCACGCGCTTGTTCACATGCCCGAGCGTACAAGCCGAAACGCCGGCCACAAAATCAAGGTATTTCTTTCCGGATGTATCGAAAATATAGGATCCGGAAGCATGAGAAACTTCCATTCCCAACGGGAACGGCGAGGTTTGGGCCTGATAGGTGAAGAAGTCTGCTTTCAATGGGTTTAAATTTATCTGATGCGACAATTCCGGAATTTACCGGGCTTTTGCATTTTTAAACGCGCCTTTCTTCCTGGCAAGTGGCGCCGCTTTCGCCTTCGTGTCGGCAGGTTTGGCCGTTCCGCTCTGGCTCTGCGCCGCTTTTTTTGCAGTTGCCGGTTTCGCTTTCGCAGGTTTCGGCTTATCGTAATCCAGCGTTTCCTGACGGATATCAAGCGGTTTGTCCTCGTCCTTTTCATCGGCTTTGCTGTCGGCTTGCGCCTTGGCCTCGAACGCTTCCTCGTCCGGAGGGAAAATGTCGTCTTTGGATTTTATCCGTTCATCGCCTCTCCAGATAAAGCCGCGCAATTTCCGGGCGTTCTCCGGGAATTCCTTCTCCGGGCTGAGTTCGCCGGCCGGGGCGTCGTATACCGTCAGGACGTCGATCTTGTTGTCGGTCAGCATCAGGTTGATCCGGCTGCCCGCCGATTTGTTGATCCCGACGAGTTCCTGTTTGTCGTTCCTCACATAATAAATGCATTCCGTGTTTTTGACGATATCCACTTCATACAGCTTGTTCTCCTTGAATTTGCCGTACAAATTCACGCCTTTGACCTGGTTGAATCCGCTCCCGATCGTGTCTTTGGCTATAATGAACGAGTTGCCGAGCACTTTGAGCGAGTCGAGCTTTTCGGTCTGCTTGTTTCCGATCAGGTGCATGATGTCGCCTGTGAGCTGGTTGTCGAAATTCCACAAAATGGGTTTGCCGATAAGTTTCGTCAGCCCCGTGACCTGGCTCGAATGAATGGAATCGCATTTGCCGCTCATGTCCGATTTATAAAATCGTCCGTTAGGAAACGCCCGGATCACGCGATTTTCAGGCTTGCCGGTAATCAAAAGTTTTTTTCCGTGGATGTAAACCGAATCGTTGTCGACGAGATTGATTGCGACCGCCCGCTTGGTCACGAACGACGAATCCTGCAGCTTCCAGACTTCGCCATAATGGCCTTTTACAATGCCTTGATTGATCGTATCGGTGATCCTGACGTTGCGCGTCGCCGAGGCAAATTCGCGCTTGCGGTCATAAAACAAACTGTCGCCCTCGATGCGCCTGTCCTTGTATTTGATGTAGGAATGGTTCAAAAAGTGCCCGACGTTCTTCTTGCTGTCGTAAAACCCTTTTTCCGTATAGATAAAATTCTGCTCGCTCGTGATCGTCGACGGCCCGAACAGGTAGGCATGCCCGGAATTGTCGAAATAATCCAGGTGGTTGGACTTCATGACATACTTCGGGTTCGTAAGCGTCACTGCCGTAAGGAACCGGAATTTCTTCTGTTTGGCATAGTAGCGGCCCGTGTTGCTTTTAAGCGTGTTGTCCTTGTTCAGGATCGTGCCCGGCGTGCGGTAATACGCTTCCTGGAGGTTCCGGTCAAAGTAGATCGTGTCGGTACTCAGCGTCATGTCCGGCGAGCGCATGACCACGTTTCCGGTGGCGAAGGCTTGCTTGTTGATGCCGTCGTATTCGGCATAACGCCCGTCCAGGAAAAGCGTGTCGCCCTGTATGATGCGAACGTCGCCGAACGCCTTGATATACTTTTTATCCTGGAAAACATAAGCCTTATTGCACGTCAGGACCGCCCCGTCGTGATTGACCCGGACGTTGCCCTGAAGCAGCAAAGCCCCGGGGATTTCGTACTCGTTTTTGTCAACGTTGTCGGCGTGTTCGATATTGATCTTATCGTTCTTTTGGGCGACGGCAGATGTATATCCGAAAACCACCAAAAACACAAATATCAACAGTTTTTTCAATGCAGTGAATTTTGCGCAAATGTAGGGATTTTGAAGGATTTGGGGTTGGCGTTAAGAGTAATTTGGTAATTGACAATTAGCGAATTGGTGAATTAGCGAATTAGCGAATTAGCGAATTAGCGAATTAGATAATTAGATAATTAGATAATGCGTTAAGCTCCCGTGTAATATGAAAGTCGCCGTGTTTGAAGATTTTTTGGCGTTCCGGCATTTCCGCAGGCTGCAATGCCGTCAGGCTTTCGGCGCTCGCTTTTACCTCGTGCCTCGGATAAAGAGCTCAAACAACGCCTCAATCCTTAACGCGGTGGCATTGACAGGAAAACCTGAGCGGATTTCCCCTCCGATTTAGAACGCTAATTCCTATATTTGGCTTTCATCAAAACCGCCATGAAAAATACGATTCTCGCCATAATTGCCCTGTCGGCGTTGACAACAGAGGCGCAAACGGGCCAAGCAAAAAACATGAAGCAAGCAGAAAATCCCAAGCGGAAAATCGTGGTTTACCAGGTATTCACACGTCTTTTCGGGAACAAGAATACGGTCAACAAGGTATGGGGAACAAAAGCGGAAAACGGCGTAGGGAAGTTCAGCGACTTTAGCGATAAGGCACTTACGGAAATCCGTCAGCTTGGCGTGAACTACATCTGGTACACCGGCGTTCCCCATCATGCACTTGTGGGCGACTACACGAAATACGGTATATCCAACGACGATCCCGATGTCGTGAAGGGTCGTGCAGGCTCGCCTTATGCCGTCAAGGATTATTACAGCGTGAACCCGGATCTGGCGAATAATCCGGCGAAGCGTATGCAGGAATTCGAGGATCTGGTAAAACGCACGCACAAAAACGGAATGAAAGTCATCATCGACATCGTTCCGAACCACATCGCGCGACGTTATGAAGGCAAAAATAACCCGAAAGGCGTAAAGGATTTCGGTGCCGATGACAATACCGAAGTCGAATATGACAAGAACAACGATTTTTATTATATACCCGGCAAGGCGTTCGAAGTCCCGACATCGGATGCTTATAAGCCGCTCGGTGGTGAAAAATCCCCGCTTTCCGATGGCAAATTCGAAGAAAATCCTGCCAAGTGGACAGGCAACGGCTCGCGTGCACCCAAGCCTGACATCAACGACTGGTATGAAACCGTCAAAATCAATTACGGCATCCGCCCCGACGGACTCAAGGAATTTCCGCAATTGCCCTACGGATTCGACAAACAAGATATCGAAGCTCATTTCAAATTCTGGAAGCAGCACGAAAAAGAGGTGCCGTCTTCATGGAAAAAGTTCCGCGACATCGCGCTGTTCTGGACGGCCAAAGGTGTTGACGGCTTCCGTTACGACATGGCGGAAATGGTTCCCGTCGAATTCTGGAGTTACATGAATTCGGCGATCAAGATGAAAAATCCCGATGCCTTTTTGCTCGCAGAAATCTACAATCCCGGCGAATACCGCAATTACATCAACATCGGGAAGATGGATTATCTGTACGACAAGGTCGATCTGTACGATAAATTAAAAGAAGTCATCCAAGGCAAATCCAGCCCCGATGACATTTCCAATATCCAGGACAAATTCCAGGACATCGAGCATCATTTGCTCCACTTCCTCGAAAACCATGACGAGCAGCGCATCGCAATTCCTGAATTTGCGGGTAATGCGCATAAGGGTAAGCCGATGGCGGTCTTATCGGCCACGATCAGTTCGTCTCCCATGATGATTTATTTCGGACAGGAAGTAGGTGAGCCGGGCAAGGAAGACGCAGGATTCGGAAAGCCTTCGCGTACTTCGATCTTCGACTACATAGGCGTTCCGAGCCACCAGCGCTGGATGAACGACGGCAAATTCGACGGCGCCAAGCTCAATAAAGAGGAAAAGGCGTTGCGGGAATTTTATCAGCGACTGCTAAATTTCACATTGACAGCACCGGCTTTGACGGGTGAATTCAGGGAGTTGCAGCGCGCCAACCGTTCCAATAGCAATTATCCGCAGGATGTATATTCTTTCGTTCGGTTCAACGACGATCAAAAACTTATTGTAATCACCAATTTTTCTAATTCGAAATCGTCGTTTTTTGAGTTGAGAATCCCGTCCGATGTCATCAAAGACATGAAACTCGCCGACGGATCCTATGTCATCCGGGACCAGCTGTATGCAAAGAGCACGATCAAACTCAATGTCGCCAACGGAGAAGGGAAAATGCAGGTGACGGTCCCGCCATCGGAATCGTTTATTTATGAAATAGGCAAATAAGGCAGGACGTACTATTTCCTTAATCCAACTAAAATCCCAATGAATAAATTTCTGGACTTTATCAATTTGAGTCAAGGTGAAGAGGACAAAAACGAGGTCCTCGAAAACGTTCAGTCCAATGTATCGTTTCGCGGGGCCAACCTTTGGATCCTGGCGTGCGCGATCCTTATAGCGTCGGTCGGGCTCAACGTAAATTCCACCGCCGTCATCATAGGAGCCATGTTGATCTCGCCGCTGATGGGGCCTATCATGGGCGCCGGCTTCGCGCTGGGGATCTTTGATTTCGACCTGCTGAAAAAGTCGCTGAAAAACCTGCTTATCGCCACCGTGGTAAGTCTTATGGTTTCGACTTTTTATTTTTACCTGAGCCCGTTTAAGGAAACGCAGTCGGAACTGCTGGCCCGCACCGCACCCAATATCTACGACATCCTCATCGCCTTTTTCGGCGGACTGGTAGGCGTCATCGCTACCACGCGCAAGCAGAAGGGCAATCCGATTCCCGGTGTTGCGATCGCTACGGCCCTGATGCCTCCGCTGTGCACGGCCGGTTACGGACTAGCTGTAGGCAACCTGAAGTTTTTTGGAGGTGCGATCTTTCTGTATCTGATCAATTGCGTGTTTATCTGCGTTGCGGCCTATCTGATCGTGAAATTCCTGAAATATCCCAGGATCATGACCTTCTCCGCAAAGAAAGAAAAGCTCATAACTTATTTTATCACCGTACTTACGCTGGCGTTGTTCGTTCCAAGCGTTTATTTTGCCTACAGGCTTTTCGAAGAGCGCAAGTTCGGTCAGAAGATCGATAATTTCGTCTTAAATGAATTTACAGATAAAGGCTACACCGTCATCTATAAAAAAGCGGCGCCGGGCACGAAATCGGCTAAGCTGGAGTTGGCTTTTCTATCAAAAAAGTTCAGCCGTGAAGAAACGTCTGTGTTGCAGGAAAGATTGAAATTCTACGGTCTGGACCACACCAGGCTTGTGATCCGGCAGGACACGACGAATCTGAAACAGGACATTCTCAACCAGATCAATAGCCAGCAGGCGGTCGTTGACGAAAAGGAGTTGACGATATCGAAGCTTCATCAGCAGATCCGGGAGGATCTTTACGACAACGCTTCTTTGCTTGAGGAAGCCAGAATTATTTATCCGCAGATCACGGATATTTCCATTTCCAATCATCCGTTCAACGTAGGAACCGATAAGGAATTGAAAGTTCCCGTAGCTATTTACAGGAGCGCCAAACCTTTGGACAAAGAGGAAGAGAAAAAATTGGGCGACTGGATCAAGGTCAGGATCGAGAAGACCGAGGCGTTCCTTTTCTGGAAAAGCATCTGATATTAATCTGACTTTGGCGATCTGGCCGTTTTGCGCAATGTGAGTTTGAGAAGCACCAGGCCAACAATTCCGGAAAGCAACGATGCGACAAGTATCGCCATTTTGGATGCGTTGATTAAGCCTTCGTCCGAATAGGCGAGCAGCGTGATGAAGATCGACATCGTGAATCCGATCCCTCCCAAAACCCCGACGCTGAAAATATGCTTGGTCTGCAATCCCATCGGCAACCTGCACCATTTCAACTTAACGGCGATCCAGGAAACAGCGCCGATGCCAAGCGGTTTGCCGATGAACAATCCCAGGATGATCCCGGCTCCGGCCAGTGTCGTAAGCCCGCTTTCCCAATGATCGCCGAGCACAATGGCCGTGTTGGCCAGCGCAAATAAGGGCAGGATTACAAATGCGACCGGTTTATGCAGGAAATTCTGGACAAGGTATGAAGTCGATTTTTCATCCCCGTTGCCAAACGGCAAGGCAAAAGCCAGCAATACGCCCGTTATCGTAGCATGAATTCCTGAGTGGTGCATGAACCACCACATTGCCACGCCTCCGATCGCATACGGAATGATATTGCGCACTTTGAAAACGAGATTCAGTGCGCCCAAAATCCCAAAAATCCCAAGCGAGATGGCCAGGTTCAGGAAAGATATCGATTTGGTGTAGAAAATAGCGATAACCAGGATAGCGCCCAGATCGTCAATCACGGCAAGGGCCGTCAGGAAAACCTTGAGCGGTGCGGGAACGCGGTTTCCCAATAGCGATAAAATACCGACTGCAAATGCGATATCAGTAGCCATCGGAATTCCGGCTCCGTTCTGGGCCGGCGTCCCGAAATTCAACGCCAGGTAAATCCCCGCCGGAACGATCATGCCGCCGAGGGCTCCGAAAATCGGCAGGCTGGCACGTTTTATATCCGAAAGTTCTCCATCGTAAATCTCACGTTCGAGCTCGAGACCGATAAGCAGGAAAAAGATCGCCATCAGGCCATCGTTAATCCAGTTGGTGAGGCTCATTCCGGAAACTTCCTGTTGCCAGAATTCTTCATAACCCGATGACAAAGGGCCGTTGGCAATGATAAGCGAAATTACGGTGGCGACGATCAATATCATGCCGCCTGATTTTTCAGACTCGAAAAAATTGTGAAAGACTTTTGTTACGCGCATATCACAAATTTACGGATTCAAAACCGGCGATACAACTCAAACCGTTCGGTTCTTGCCATCTGATAAAGAATCTAACCTTCAAAAAAGGTCGTCGCGCAGCATAGCATACTGATATTCGTCGGACCAGGTGCCGTCGTCGTCGTAGCTTTTTAAAAAGTGGCCTTCGCGCCTGAATCCGCAGCTCTCGAGCATCTTGATCGACGCTTCATTGTTGGTGTCGACGAGTTCGACGATGCGATGGAAATTAGGAATTGAAAATAAAAAGCCGATGATTCCATATAGTGCTTCGCGCGCAAAACCTTGCTTTTGGTGCAGATGCGAAATGGTCATTCCAATCTCGGCAACGCGCGTATCGAAAGCATCCAGTTTGATCGCGCAATCGCCAATCATTTTTCCGGATTCCGAAATTGCGATCGAAAATTGTGTCCATTCGCCAGGATTTCCAAAAAGCCTGTCCTTTTGATCGTTTATGAAGGTTTCGGCTTTGTCGCGGTCCATTACGCTAAACGACTGGAATTTGACGATCTCTGGATTCGACCTGTAGACAAGAAAATCATCGAGATCGTCGGTTTTCATGTTGCGGATGAGCAATCGCTCTGTCGAAATGGGCAAACCTGCATGCATATTGTTCATTATCGGAAGCTTAAAAAAATAAACCCTCAGATCTAATGATGCAAGGGTTTGTTTGTGACGGTTGTCGGAATTATTTCATGATCGTCTGGACGCGGTCAGGCCCGACGGAAACAATCGTTATAGGAACTTCCACTTCTTTTTCGATGAATTCGATGTATTGCTTCAATTCCGGCGGCAGGGATTCGAATGTAGTCAGGCCGGTAAGATCGGCGGCCCATCCTTTGAATTCCGTGTAAACAGGCTCGACATTTTCAGGTTCTATATTGTAAGGCAAATGGTCGATGTTTTCGCCTTTGTAGGTATAAGAAGTCGCTATCTTCAATGTTTCGAATCCGGAAAGGACGTCGCCCTTCATCATCATGAGCTGGGTCACGCCGTTCACGCGGATCGCATATTTCAATGCCACGAGGTCAAGCCAGCCGCAGCGTCTTTGCCTTCCGGTTACCGATCCGAATTCGTTTCCGACCCTGGCCATCGTTGCGCCCGTCTCGTCAAATAGTTCGGTTGGGAAAGGGCCGCTGCCTACGCGGGTCGTGTAAGCCTTGAAAATTCCGTATACTTCCTTGATCTTGTTGGGTGCGATGCCAAGCCCGGTACAGGCTCCGGCGGCCGTAGTATTGGATGAGGTCACGAACGGATACGTCCCGAAATCAACATCGAGAAGCGAACCCTGGGCGCCTTCGCAAAGAATGGTCTTGCCTTCTTTCTGGGCCTGGTGCAGGTATTCTTCAGAATCGATAAATGTGAGTTGCTTTAAGGCTTCGATCGATGCAAAGAACTCTTTTTCAAGTTCGGGCAGGTTATACTGGATCTCGACATTGTAGAACTTGATCATTGCCTCGTGCTTGTCGGCCAGGGTGCGGTAGCGTTCCTTAAAGTCGTCGAGCTCGATATCGCCTACCCGGATCCCGTTTCGGCCGGTTTTGTCCATATAAGTCGGGCCGATGCCTTTAAGCGTGGAGCCGATCTTGGCCTTTCCTTTCGATGCTTCGGATGCCGCGTCGAGCAAACGGTGCGTCGGCAGGATCAGGTGCGCTTTTCTGGAAATGATGAGGCGGGATTTGATGTCGATGTCGAATTTGGCCAAGCCGTCGATTTCCTGCTTGAAGACCGTCGGATCGATAACGACGCCGTTCCCGATAATGTTGATGGAACTCTTGTGGAAAATCCCCGACGGGATCGTTCTCAAAACGTGTTTGATGCCGTCGAACTCAAGTGTGTGTCCCGCGTTGGGCCCGCCCTGAAAGCGAGCGATGATGTCGTATTTGGAGGTTAATACGTCTACGATTTTTCCTTTTCCTTCGTCTCCCCATTGGAGTCCGAGTAGTAAGTCTGCCATTTTTAGTCGAATGTCGAAAGTCGAAGGTCGAACGACCGGGCTTCCGGGTTAGTTAGTTGTTGGTTTAAAAGTTTGAAGTTTAAGGTTTAAAGTTGGTTAAACGACCTGAAGTTCTTTATTCGAGCGAACTCCCCATGTAGTCGTTCGACTTTCGACTTTCGACTTTCGACATCAAGTCAATTCTCGAGAGTCGGTTTGCGCTTCTGCCCATACAAATACAGCGAATGGTTGTGGATTTCTATGTCGAAAATTTCTTCTATCGTTTTTTTGATCGTCTGGATGCGCGGATCGCAGAATTCGATGACTTCGCCCGTATCGGTCATGATGATGTGGTCGTGCTGCTTGTCGAAATAGGATTTTTCGTAATGCGACTGGTTTTGCCCGAACTGATGCTTCCTGACCAATCCGCAGTCGAGCAGCAGTTCGATCGTGTTGTACAACGTTGCGCGGCTGACACGATAATTTTTGTTCTTCATTTTGATGTAGAGGTTTTCTATGTCAAAATGGTCCTCGCTATCGTAAATTTCCTGCAGGATCGCATAGCGTTCAGGCGTTTTGCGATGGCCTTTGCTTTCGAGATACATCGTAAACACATTTTTTACGATCTCCTGATTCTTGGTATTATCGGTGGAAATGAGTGTCATGGGGCAAAGATAAGCGTTCGTCGAGAACTGGCAATTCCTGTTGGGATTTAATTGTGCGGGATGCGCTTAGTGCGCCGGGATTTTCATATCCCGATAATGGGCAGTGTCGCGCTTCCGCGGATGACCGAAGCCGACAAACCTTTGTCTATTGATTCCGTCGTTCGTCTATTTGCGGTTTTATGCGAGGGAAACTGTGGCTTTATTTGCAGCGGGAGAAAACGCCCCGATTTTAATCTGATTCAAACCTTAAACAACGACTTATGAAAAAAATGTTTTTATTCCTGATGGCTTCCGCCGCGATGGTTTCCTGCGGAAGCGACGATGGCGAATCTAGCGCCAAATTGCCTTCAAATGTGGCTCTTGCTGCAGGCCCGACGGCTTTGAACTACTCCTTCTCGTTCGACGACAAGCGCAACCTTACGCAATTGATCAGGTCCGGCAGTGAGCCTGCGACGGTTCAGATCACCTACGGCAGCAACGGCAAAGCGTCCGGCGCCTCTAAAATTGCGGGAGGAACTACGACTTCCTACACGTTCGGATACGATTCCGAAGGCCGGCTCAATTCTTACACGCCTCAAGGCCAGCCAACAGTAAACCTGACCTGGACGAATGACAACACGATGAGCTATGACGGGAATACCTACACTTTTACAGACAAAGGCGATATCGTGCTGTACCAGACGCTTGCATTCAATTACGCCAACGCTAAAAAAGGTCCGTTTGCCAATGCGAAATACGATGCGTTCATTCTAACATTGCTCGACAACCAGTCGCCGTTGTTCGCGACCAGACAACCTATTTCTTCTATCTCCGCCGGCGGACAGGTCATCATCATGAACAATACTTTCGAGTCAGGTTATCTGGCCTCGATGACGTTCAGCGACAACATGACGACAGGAACAATGACGGTTTCATACAACTAATCTGAAGCCAACGTTTTAATAAATTGTGTTAGTTTTTTTTTGGAGCCTCGGATATTTCCGGGGCTTTTTTGCGCTTTTGAATCTGCAGATCCGAGACCTTTTTTTGCCGCGGATTACAGGATGAGAAGGATTTTGCTAAAGGAATGAAAATTTCAACTCAAGTAGCAGATAGCCAAGGATCTAGCCGAATAGACGAAGCAATCCGCGGCAGAACATTTTTCAGCCACGAATACACGAATAAACACGAATAAAGGCAAAAATTCGTGCATTCGTGGCTAAATTTTTTCGCGGCTAAAATTTTTTTGCCGCGGATTGCAGGATGAGAAGGATTTTGCTAGAGGAATGCAAATTTCAAATCAAGTATCAGATAGCCAAGGATCTAGCCGAATAGACGAAGCAATCCGCGGCAAAACATTTTTCAGCCACGAATACACGAATAAACACGAATAAAGGCAAAGATTTCGTGCATTCGTGGCTAAATTTTTTTCCCGCGGTTAACATTTTTTCCCGAAGATTAAAACGAAAGGATTTTGCAATAGAACGCAACTTTCAACGCAAGTGTCCGCGACCCAAGGCTTTAGCCGAACAGGCGAAGCATCCGCGGCAAACATTTTTCGGCCACGAATACACGAATACACACGAATAAAGGCAAAGATTCGTGCATTCGTGGCTAAATTTTTTTCCCGCGGTTAACATTTTTTCCCGAAGATTAAAACGAAAGGATTTTGCAATAGAACGCAACTTTCAACGCAAGTGTCCGCGACCCAAGGCTTTAGCCGAACAGGCGAAGTATCCGCGGCAAACATTTTTCGGCCACGCTTAAAAAAGATTCGTGCATTCGTGGCTATTTTTCCGCGGCTAGCATTTTTAGGCCATGAATATATGAACGAAGGCAAGATGTGTAATGAATTGCGCAAGCTTTAAGCCAAATCGCATAACGGGATTCCAATCGTTCAGAGCTAATTTACATCAGATAACAAATAAAGCCAACTATCATGGAAAACAGAAACGACAAAAACCTCCGCAATCAGGAAATCGACGCTGAAAACCAGGGACAATGGATGCAAAACGAGCGAAGCAACGAAATGCTCAATTTTGCGCCTGACAGGGATGATAGCAAGGATGATGAGGAAGAAGAAACCGAATCTGCCGATTGGGGCGACGTCGACCCTCAGAACGACCCTTTAATCCCGCCGGGACCTATGGATCCGAGCGGGCCGGGAAGCGCGGTCTAAGATGCGCTGGTAAATGGAACCATCAGGAAATCTGAATTAATAATTAATGATTAACAATTAAAAATTGGCAATCATTTTTTGAAGATCGCCAAGATCCTGGTGGTTCTGTTTCACTTCATTAATGGTAAACCCGGGTGACTTTGTCGATACCGTCGATCTTCCGGATGTTTTCCATCAGTTTCTTTAAAATCGTATTGTTCTGCACGATGACGGCGATCTGTCCGTTGAAAATCCCGGCTTCTCCATTGAGTGAAATGCTTTGGATATTCACGTGCATATTGTTCGAAATGACCTTCGTGATCTGGTTGGTAAGGCCCATCGTGTCCATTCCGGTAATGTTCAGGATGGCTTTGAATTCCTGTTGGGTCGAGTCGATCCACTTCGCCGACATGATCCGATACGCGTAATTCGACTGGAGCGAGATCGCATTCGGACAGTCTTTCTTGTGCACTTTTATGCCCTCGTTTATCGTGACGAACCCGAAAACTTCATCGCCCGGGATCGGGTTGCAGCACGTCGAAAGCTTGTAATCGAGCTTGTCGTGTTCCGGCCCGAAGACCAGCATGTCATAATTGCTCGTCAGTACCTGGCGGTGCAGGTCTTCTTCCGGAATCGGCTTATCGCTGCGTTTGATCCGGTTCTTGAAGAAATTGATGAACGTGTTGCTTTTCTGGGCCGCGTAGTCCTTGAGCTGCTGGTTTTCGATCGCTCCGATCCCGATCCTGTAAAACAGGTCCAGGCTCGTTTTGAGCTTGAAGAAATTCACGAGCTCGTTGACGACCGTTTCGTTCAGCGTTATCTTAAGATGTCGGAGCTTGCGCTCGAGCAATTCCTTTCCGTCCTCGGCAATCTTCTTCGTGTTTTCATTCAGTACGTTCCGGATCTTGTTTTTCGCCCGCGAGGTCGTCACATATTCGAGCCAGTGCGTCGTCGGTTTCTGGTTCGGAGACGTGATGATCTCGACCTGGTCGCCGCTTTTGAGCTCGTAGTTGAGCGGTACAAGACGTCCGTTAACGCGCGTTCCCCTTGTCCGTATGCCGATTTCCGAATGGATGGAAAACGCGAAATCAAGTGACGTGGCGCCTTTCGGAAGCGACTTGATTTCCCCTTTCGGCGTAAATACGAAAATCTCCTTCGCATACAGGTTCATTTTGAAATCCTCCACGAAATCGACCGCATTTGTCTCCGAATTCTCCAGCGCCTCCTTCAGTAGATTGAGCCAGATGTCGAGCCCGGATTCCTCATTGCCACCGCCTTGCTTGTATTTGTAGTGGGCGGCGTATCCTTTTTCGGCGATCTCGTCCATGCGTTCGGAACGCACCTGTATTTCGACCCATCGGCCTTTAGGGCCCATGACGGTAATGTGTAAAGCTTCGTAACCCGTTGATTTCGGGGACGATATCCAGTCGCGCAACCGGCTCGGCGACGGGCGGTAATGGTCCGTAACGATCGAGTAGATTTTCCAGGCCAGGAATTTTTCGTCGTGAGGGTTCGATTTGTATACGATCCTGAGCGCGAACTTGTCGTACACTTCGTCGAAACTCACATTCTGCGCCTTCATCTTGCGTCGTATCGAATACACTGACTTCGGCCTGCCTTTGATAATATAATCGATGCCTTCCACGTCGAGCGAATTCTTCAAAACGCCCGATATTTCCTGGATGTAAGCATCCTGTTCTTCCTTGGTTTCCTTGATCTTCGAGACGATATCCTTGTAAACGGCCGGTTCGGTATATTTCAAGCCGAGATCCTCGAGTTGGTTCTTGATGTTGTAAAGCCCCAGGCGATGGGCGAGAGGAGCATAAATGTACAGCGTTTCCGATGCGATCTTCACCTGTTTGTGCTCTGCCATCGCATCCATCGTCTGCATGTTGTGGAGGCGGTCGGCGATCTTGATCAGGATGACGCGCACGTCGTCGTTGAGCGTAAGCAGCATCTTGCGGAAATTCTCCGCCTGCATCGAAATGTTCATGTCCTTTTTGACCTGGGCGATCTTCGTCAGACCTTCCACAAGCTGGGCTACTTTGGGGTTGAACATGCGTTCGATGTCTTCTATGGAAACATCGGTATCTTCTACCACGTCGTGCATCAGCGCCGCCGCGATAGAGGTCGCACCCAGACCGATCTGACTCGCCACGATCTTGGCCACCGCGATCGGATGGAAAATATACGCTTCCCCTGACTTTCTCCTTTGTTCCTTATGCGCATCAACGGCTACGTCAAAGGCCTTCCGGATCATTTTTTTATCGCTGTCCGAAAGCGTCTGATACGAAATCCGCAGTAACTCTTTGTATTCCTGCGCAATCGCCTTGTTTTCTTTTTCGATGAATTCTTCCGTCAACTCCATGTCGGTAAATTAATAATTAAAAACGAATAATTAGTAATTTTTCGGGTGTTGGGCCGGCATTCTAAATCGTAGAATATTGGTTCATTGTTGACCATGTAAACCATTAAGAACATTTAAACCATTAATAACATTTAAACCATTAAGAAGTAAGTTCATTAAGAACATTTAAACCATTAAGAGCATTTAAGAACATTTAAACCATTAAGAAGTTAAGTTCATTAAGTTCGTTAAGAACATAAAATTGTTTGAGTTATATGTATAGCTAATTGCATATACATAACAATTTCTACTTGCGGCGTACCTTAATGTCCTTAATGAACTTAACTTCTTAATGGTAAAAAACGAGCGAAGCGAAGTGTAAAAGGAGCGAAGCGAATTGCAAAATGGTAACCGGTCAGGACTTGAGCTACAACCAACAGGATTTCACCTACTTTTCACCTGAATGGTTACCCGAACTTTGTCCAATAAAAAATAACGATTATGACTCAATTCAGAAAATTAGGCAGCCAGGGCCTCGAAATCCCGCCGATGGGCCTCGGCTGTATGGGAATGTCCGGATTCCAGGGCGGCGACATGTACGGCAAGACCGACGACGCCGAATCGATCGCCACGATCCACGAATCGCTCGAAAAAGGCTTCAATTTTCTCGACACCGCTGACATGTACGGCCCGTTCGACAACGAACGCCTCATCGCCAGGGCCATAAGCGGCAAACGCGATAAAGTTATCCTCGCCACGAAGTTCGGATGGGAAATAGACGATGCTACGAATCAGCTTACCTGGAAGATCAACGGCAAAAAAGACTACGTCCGCCACGCGGTGGAACGTTCGCTCAAAAACCTGAACACCGATTACATCGATTTGTATTACCTGCATCGTCGCGACAAAACCATCCCGATCGAGGAAACCGTGGGTGCGATGGCCGATCTTGTCAAAGAAGGCAAAGTCAAATACATCGGCCTGTCGGAAGTCTCGCCGGAGGCCATCCGCCAGGCGCACGCCGTTCATCCGCTGACGGCCGTACAATCTGAATATTCGCTGTTCGAACGAAGGTTGGAAGAAGTCGGCGTCAGGCAAACACTGGACGAGCTCGGCATCGGGCTTGTTGCCTATTCGCCACTCGGCCGCGGCTTTATCACAGGCCGGTTCAAATCGATCGACGATCTTCCGGAAGACGACTTTCGCCGCAACATCCCGAAATTCCAGGGCGAACAGTTCCAAAAGAACCTGGAGCTGCTGTCGGAAATCGAGAAAATGGCTTCTGAAAAGCAAATCACGCCTTCACAACTCGCCATCGCCTGGACGATCGCAAAAGGCGCCGTTCCGATCCCGGGAACAAAGCGACGCAAATATCTGCATGAAAACCTGGCGTCGGCAAACGTAATTCTTACAGCTAAAGACCTTGATCGGTTGGAAAGCATCATTCCGCTTGACGCCAAAACCGGAAGTGCGTATTGGGACGAGGTGAGCGCGTATCAGGATTATTAATATCTTAGTAATCAGTAATGAATAATCGATGAATAACAATTAGTAATTTATGCCGTTCACGCCGCCCATACATATTGCCACCGTTTCAGACATGCACAAGCTGATGTTGGTGCCCAAGCCGATCCATCCGCTCGTGTCGGTCGTGCGCATGGCCGATGTTACCGGATGCGCAGACCTTGTCAGGAAAACCATCACGTACGGATTCTTCTCGATCGCGCTCAAAAAGAACTTTGACATCAGGCTCAGGTACGGTCGCAGGCACTACGATTTCGAGGAAGGCGTGATGACGTTCGTGTCGCCTTTGCAGGTGATCGGCATCGAATCTGAAAACCTCCAGAAGATGGACGGGTTTATGCTGCTCGTCCATCCGGACTTCCTGAAGGGGCATGCGCTCGCTTCCAGACTGCCCGATTACGGCTTTTTCTCCTACGAGGCGAATGAGGCGCTGCACGTATCTGAAACCGAGGAAAACATGATCATGGGGATGTTCGGGAATCTCGAAAAGGAAATCGAAAACACGCTCGACGCCTTTTCCCAAAACGTAATCCTGTCGCATATCGAGTTGCTGCTCCACTACTCGGACCGTTTCTACAACCGCCAGTTCATCACGCGCAAAAGCCACGGGATCGACGTGCTGTCTGATTTTGAGCGTATGCTCCGGGATTATCTGAATTCGGATGCGCCGGCAAATACCGGATTTCCGTCAGTGATGCATTTTGCCGATGGCCTGAACCTGTCGGCGAATTACCTGAGCGATCTGTTGCGCAACCTTACCGGACGCAACGCCCGTCAGCACATCCAGGATGCCGTCGTCGACAAAGCCAAGGAATTGCTTTCGACGACGAATCTTTCCGTATCGGAGATCGCCTTTAAAATCGGATTCGAGCATTCGCAATCGTTCAGTAAACTCTTCAAATCGAAGGTCGAAGTGACACCTTTGGAGTACCGCCTCAGTTTCAACTGATCGTATGGTTCAAGCCGTTTGCCGGATGTTATGTTCCTGATTTTATCACCCTGGTAAAATCCAGGTCCTGAAAATCGTAGCTGAAATCGGTCAACGGGGAAATGGGCTTCATCGTAAAATGATCCTTCCCATCCCACAAAATATGGGCGTCGGCATGGAAATAGCGATTGTCCCATTTCACGACGTAATTATTGTCTTTATAGAAAAATACCTCTCCCTTTAGTTGGGGAGAACGCTTTGAGGCCAGGTACATTTTACCTTTCCTGACCGAAAATTCAACCTCGCCGAACCAATTGTCCCTGAACGTGCCCAAAAGCGGCTTCCACTCCGGAAGCTTCTTGTTGCTGCTGTTCTGGCTGACGGTTTTCCAGACGTCCCCGGTAACTTTATCGGCATCCGATTCGCGTTTCCGCATTTTATCGGACAAGTCCTTGACGTGGTCGAAATCCGGCATTTCCAGATAACTGTCCTTGATCGTGTTGCTGATCGCATTGAAGGCCGAGCCCGCCTGCTGGTTGGTCAGGACGACGATTCCCAACCTGAGTTCAGGTATCATCAGTGTTTGTGTAACAATGCCTTCAAGGCCGCCGGTGTGGGAAACCTGTAGTTTGCCTTTGATGTCGGTAAGCTGCCAGCCCAGGCCGTACGTTTTAAAGTTTGAAAAATACGGCGCGACGGGTTTGTTGGGCATCAGGGTTTGAGGCGTCCACATCTCCGCAGCCTGCTTTTCTGAATAGAGCTGTCTGCCGTTGAAATTGCCTTTGTTCATTTGAAGAATAAGCCAGTTCGCAAGATCGTTGGCGCTGGCATAAAGTCCTGCGGCGGCGTCGAACGTGTGGAGTTTATACCTCGAAATGACCCGGAGTTTGCCGTCGATAGGCACATGAGGATCGATTATATTGGTCGTATCTCTGACCCTGGAGAATGTCGAAGCGCTGTTTTTCATACCGATCGGATTCATAATGCGCTGCTCGACGAACTCGTTCCAGGTTTGACCGCTCGCGCGATGGACGACTTCGCCGGCTACAATGTAAAGCAGGTTGTCATAATCGTATTTCGCCCGGAAAGCCGAAGTAGGTTTAAGGAATTTCAGGTTGTTGACGACGTCCCGGACGCCAAAGTCGTTTCCGTCGGGCCATACCATGAGGTCGCCGGCGCCAAGGCCGAGTCCGCTCCGGTGGGTGAGCAAATCGCGGATCGTAAATTCCGATGTGACATAGTCGTTGTACATCTGAAATTCGGGAATATGCTTCACGACTTTATCGTCCCATGCAATTTTGCCTTCGTCGACAAGTATTGCCAATGCCGTTGCGGTAAAGGCCTTACTGTTCGAGGCGATCCCGAAAAGCGTGTTGGCGTCGACCTTTTGTCTGGTCTTTATGGATTTCAGGCCGTAACCTTTTGAATGGACGATTTTCCCATCTTTGACCACCGCGACCGCTATGCCCGGAACGTCAAATGCGGTGAGTGTCCTTTCGACGAGCACGTCGATTTTTTGCTCGGAAAGTTGAGCGGAAACGTGCATCGAAATACATCCGAGCAATAGATAAAATATTTTCATAAATGTAAGTTTGTTTGGGTTTAAGGTTTAAAGTTGAGATCCATGGATCCAAAAATTAAATTAGAAACCTCTTTGCCTTTTTGCTTCAAAAATCAAAACCGCTGCGGCTACCGACACATTCATCGAGTCGATGACGCCCTGCATCGGAATCCTGATATTCCGCCTGGCGGCATCACGCCATTCCTGGGTCAGGCCAGTAGCTTCGGTTCCTACGGCCAAAGCCGATGCCGGCCTGAAATCCTGTTCGTGGTACGCAACCGAATCCTGAAGGGCCGCAGCGTAAATAGCGATATTCCGATCATTTAAAAACGCGATGACCTCCGGTGTCGTGCCCGTTGCAATCTGGTTCGTGAACAGGCATCCGACGCTCGACCGGACAATATTCGGGTTGTACATGTCCGACTTCGGATCGGCGATGATTACCGCGTCAACGTTGGCGGCGTCTGCAGTTCGCAGCATGGCTCCGATGTTTCCGGGTTTTTCGGGAGATTCCGCAACCAGGACCAGGGCATTGTCCGGCAAAACCAGTTCTGAAAGCGATAGGTTTTTGGATCTGGCCACGGCGATGACGCCTTCCGTCGAATCGCGGTACGCCAGCTTCTGGTAAACGTCCTGGGAAATTTCGACAAGTTCGATGTCGTATTCGCGGATCTGCCCGAAATCGAAGGCCGTTTTTTCTTCGAAAAGCAAGGTTTCGATCTCGTATCCGCCTTTTAGAGCCAGTTCGATTTCGCGACGGCCCTCGATCAGGAACGTCCCCGACTGCCGCCTGGACTTCGCTTTTTCCTGTAACTGAACCAATTGCTTTACGAACGGATTCTGAACGGAGGTAATGTGCTTCATAAGGCAAAAATATCGCTTTTCCGGCTAACCGCACAGGTTTTCATGCAAAAGCCAGGCTATGGATTTACCGGTTCAGTCACCGAGTACACTCCTTTACAAAATGCCCCTCGCCTTAATTTCGAGGTACATATTGATGCTGTCCAGCGTCAGGTCCTCTGGCGAAGTCAGCACGGAGTAAATCCCGTATTTGCGAAGCTCGCTGACGATAAGGCGCTTTTCGAACATAAATTTTTCCGCTACGACCTTATCGTATACCTCGTGAATGTTTTCGGCTTTTTTATCGATGATGGAATTCAGTTCGGTATTCCTGAAAAAAACGACGACGAGCAAATGATGCTTGGCAATCCCCTTGAGATAACGCAGTTGGCGGTGCAAACCCTCAAGTGTCTCAAAGTTGGTATAGAGCACGACGAGGCTGCGCGTGTTGACGTTCTTTCGGATATCGGCATACAAGCGGCTGTAATCGCTCTCGAAAAAATCCGTTTTGACATTGTAGAGATTTTCGAGGACTTTCGACATCTGGGAAGAACGCTTTTCAGCCATAACCCTGTTCTCCACTTTCTTCGAAAACGAGAACATGCCCGCTTTGTCCTGCTTTTTGAGGATGACGTTCGACAAAACCAGCGTCGCGTTTATGGCATAATCCAACAAGCTCAGTCCGCTGAACGGCATTTTCATGACGCGGCCCTTGTCGATCGCCATATAAACCGACTGGGATTTTTCGTCCTGGTACTGGTTGACCATGAAACTCGATTTCTTCGCGGTCGCTTTCCAGTTGATCGTCCGGATGTCGTCCCCGGTGACATAATCCTTGATCTGCTCGAATTCCATCGTGTGGCCGATGCGTCGGATGCGCTTCACGCCGTATTGGGTCAGATGTTGCGAAAACGCCATCAGGTCGTACTTGCGCAATTGCATGAACGACGGATACGTTTTGACCATCTGCTTGTCCTGGAACCGGAACCGCCTCGAAACGAGCCGCAGCGGGGAAAGCGCAAATATATTCAGATGCCCGAAATGGTATTCGCCCCGTTCTGTCGGGCGCAGCGTATACTGGAATTCATCCTGGGACGAAGCCTTTATGTTTCGTTCGATATTGAAATCGCGTATCTGGAACTGATCGGGAATTTCATCGATAATGTTAACCTTTACCGGAAACGTGTAAAAATTGCGGATCGTGACCAAGACAGGGTTTTCGTCCCCGTTGGAAAATTTTTCGGTCAGTTCGCGTTCGCCGTCGATCGGATGCCTGGCTCCAAACAAAATGGCGATGTCCAGCGCCAGAAACGTCATAAGCGCCAGGAACAGATATCGGGAAGCGTTGAACAGAATCGGAAAAAAAAACGCCAATACGAAAAACGTCCCCACGCCGATAAGCAGGTAGAAAAAAAGATTGTTGAGGTACAACCCGAAAACCCGGGTGCGTTTCAAATTCGACATGGGCGCGACTTTATGACTTTAAGACTTTACGACTTTATGACCTTACGACTTTACGAGTCGTTCGACATTCGACATTCGACGTTCGACTAACGTGGAATTTCCACCGAATCCAAAATCTGTTTCACGATCTCAACGCTGTTCAGACCTTCCATTTCGCGCTCCGGCGTCACGATGATGCGGTGCTGCAAAACCGGAATGGCCGCGTCCTTGATATCTTCAGGCGTCACGAAATCGCGTCCGCGGATGGCCGCAAAGCCTTTCGATGCATTAAGGATAGCGATCGAGGCGCGGGGAGAAGCACCCAGGTAAAGAAAGGCGTTCGTACGCGTATTGATCACGATCTTAGCGATGTATTCGACGAGCTGAGGTTCTACGACAATCTGTTTTACCAGCGCCTGGTAGTCGCGGATCTGCTGTCCGGAAAGCACCGGCCTGATGTTTCCAAGCTTGTCATGGTCCTGCAATTTATGTTCGCGCATGATAATGTCGATTTCTTCCTCCAGTTTCGGGTAGTCGACAGAAATCTTGAACAAAAACCGGTCGAGCTGGGCTTCCGGCAGGCGATACGTTCCTTCCTGCTCGATCGGGTTCTGCGTCGCTACGACAAGAAACGGCGCGTCCATATCGTATTGGTTCCCGTCTATCGTGATCTGTCGTTCTTCCATGACCTCGAACAAAGCGGCCTGGGTCTTGGCCGGGGCGCGGTTGATCTCGTCGATCAGTATCAGATTGGAGAAAATCGGGCCTTTCCTAAACTCGAATTCTGACTTTTTAGGATCGTAAACCGATGTTCCCAAAATATCCGACGGCATCAGGTCCGGCGTAAACTGTATCCGGCTGAATCCGATATCGGCAGACTTCGCCAGCAATTTCGCCGTGATCGTCTTGGCCACGCCGGGAACGCCTTCCAGCAGCACGTGACCGCCTGAAAGCAAAGCCACCAGCAATTGGTCGATCATTTTTTCCTGGCCCACGATCACGCTCGACAATTCGCGCCTTACCTGATCCAGGCTTGCCGATAGCGGACCCAGGTCGATGCGGTTGTTAAAGCGCACATCGCCTGCATTTGTTTCGGAAGGTGAGAACCCGTCGTTGCGTACCGGTTCCTGATTTTGATTTTCGTTTTCCATCGCTATGAGATTTTTTCCAATGCGGAATTTATTTTGATTAGGTCGTTTTCAGTAGATGCAAAGCGGTTCTGCCTGTGCGCGTTGATGAGGTCTACCGCCTTTTGGATGAGTTCGGCCGGCTTGCCCGATTTCTGGTAAAGCTTGTGGACGAAAGCTTCATCTAGCTTATTCGTGTCTATGTGAAAATCGTTTCTGGTCTTTTCAAGGAAATAAATGATCTTTTTGTCGATGACCGTACCGTGGTCGCCTTCCTGCAGGTAAAGGTTTCCGATGGTTTTTGCAAAGTCGACGGTCGTGTTGGGCAACGGCTCGAGTATCGGGACGACGCGTTGTTTCCGGCGGGCGTTGAAGATCATAAAAGCAAGCATTCCGAAAAGAAACAGCAGCCATGCCCAGTGGAGCGCGGGTTGCGACCGGATGTAGCGCAATGGAGACGCGCTAATCGCCGAATCGTCTTTCGAGACATGCCAGTACGTGTCTGCTTTCGGCAGATAAGACAAAATTTTCGCCGCATATTCGCTGTTGTCGCCTTTCAGCAGATGAACGTTTGTAAACGCGGCCGGCGTCGTATGCAGTAAAAACGTCCCGTTCCGGTACTGGACCTTGATGAGATTCGGGCTGATGCTATCGGCGGCAAACGTTCCCAAAATGGTAGTTTTCGTGCTGTCGAGGGACGAAAAATAAGCAGGCATCACATCTTCATACATGCGGTACTGCTTCGTGCCCAGGTTTGGATTGGCAAGCTTGAAAGCCAGCGTATCGTTAAGGCTCATCCTCGTGCGTGTCTCGATTTTGAGGCTGTCGCGGAATATTTTCGGGAAATCGCCCATGCTCAAAAAAGCGGTATTTCCGTGCCCGACGAAATAAAAGATCTCCTTCCAGGATTCGTCGTCAAGATTATTATCGCGGGATATGGCCATTAGATTGCCATTTACGCGGTATAGCTTCGTTTCGTAGTCGTATATGGAATCCAGGAATTCGTAAGGCGTTCTTTTCATCCGATGCACATCCTGACCGAGCAAATCGTCCGCTTCATGGTCAAAAACGTAGAGCCCGAGCGGGATTTTGTCGTAAACGGAATACGTCGGCCTCCAGTCGACAGGCTTCGTCCTCGAGGCGTCGAGCAAAATGATGAGCCCGAACAGCGCCACCAGGAAAAAAATGTAATACTTCAGTTTTCCCATCTAAAAGCGCTTTAACGTTTTTTCGAATGCCGAAATAGCCTTGTCGAACGTTGGTTCGTCTACCTCGAAATCGCCATACCAGATGTAATTGAACAAATAGGAAAGATAGCCGAATTCTGTTTTGTCGGCTTCCGATCTGATTTCGTACAGATAATCCGAATTCGTCTTTTCGATATCCCATTCGATGATGCCGCGTTTCGAAAACTGCTGCAAAACCCATAGGTAGTAGTACCGGACGGCCAATCGCTTGTTGCCTGACGATAGCGTTTCCTGAATGAGCCTGCTGAAATCGGCAGATTCGATATTGCGTTCGATCTCATCGGCCGTTATGAGCTTTTTGCCAGAGCTTTTCCCGAAAATCCACTGGCCTTCCTTGTTCATGATGGCGCGGACGATCAGGTAAATCACGAAGACTACGACGATAACCGCCAGGACACGCAGGATCCAGACGACGGCGTTAATCGATTCCGGCCCGCCCAGTTGGAACAGGCGCTGGAGCAGGCGCGCGAGCCACAATTTGAAGCGGTCCCACCAGGTGACTTCCTTGGCTTCCGGCTCGTAATTGAAGTCGGCAGTGCGGTATTTGTTTTTGAAATCGTCGGAAAAACGGCGCTCGCCACCGATCGTATCGACGGGTTTGTCGGATAATGCCGCAACAGATGGCGCCTCGTAGGCAAGACTGTCCTGAGCCTGTACCGAAGAAACCGCCAACCACGCTATAAAAAGTAATTTACGCAAGGCCTTTCAAATGTTTTTTGTGTACGACAATCGGATAGAGCAGGTAATACCAGGAAATCAGCGCCAGCGTCGACAAAATGATCAGCGAGCTCGCCCATATCGGCATATCGACGGAATATCGCGTGATGAATCCTTCGAGAAAACCGGCGGCGATCGTGAACGCCCAGGTGCTCAGGTATATTTTAAACGATGCCTGGAATCCGATCTTCAGGGAATCCAGACGCGATAAGGTGCGGGGAAAAAGCAAAGACGCGCCCAGGATAAAGCCGGCGGCCGTTTCGATGACGATTCCAAAGATCTCCATGGCGCCATGAATCCAGATGCCGCGCACGCTTTCCCAAAACACGTTCTGGTCGTAAAACATATATTGGAACGCCCCGAGCATGACGCCGTTGCTGAACGCGATCTGAAAAGTCAGGATCCCGGCAGATATTCCGTAAAAGTAGCATCGGGCGCCAACATATAAGTTGTTGAGTGTAATCCCGATAAAGCTTCCCCAGTTGCTGCCCGATTTGTAAACGGCCACGGGATTGCCTTTGTCGATATTTTCCATCGTCATGTTGACATAGCCGTCGCCCATGATGAGCCGGACGAAATCAGTGTCATTGGCCGCGGAAATCACGCCGATGGCAACCGACAGGAAAAATAAAATAAAAGCGTATAATATGTAGCGGCGGTATCCGAAACAGAGCAAAGGCACTTCGGTCTTAAAGAAATGCACGAGCCTGTTTTTTTCCATGCGCCTGGTCTTGTAGATTTTTTGGTAGACGCGGGCCGCCATGTCGTTGAGATAGGTGACGATCTTGCTTTTGGGATAATACGTCTGGGCAAATGAAAGGTCGTTGATAAGCTGAATGTACAGACTTGACAACTCGTCCGGATTTTTTTTCCCGCCAGATTGCAAGGCGCGTTCAAATTCAAGCCATTTTTCTTTATTTTGCCGGATGAACGCTATTTCTCTCATGGGAGGCTAAAATAGGAATTATGACCCAATTATCCATAAACACCACACAAAATGTGAACATCGTTTTCACGGCTGCTTCGGTGGGCGACCGCATCCTTGCAAGCCTCGTGGATTGGCTTATAAAAGGGGCGTACATACTGGTAGTTTACTTTGTCGTGCTGGTTTCTACAGGGCTTATGAGAACGCTGGAAAGCCTTGACAGATGGTCGTCAATGGCAGTCATTCTGATGCTTTATCTTCCCGTCGTATTCTACACGCTCGTGTTCGAAAGCTGGCTCGAGGGACAAACCTGGGGCAAGCGGCTCATGAAGATAAAAGTCGTCAAGATCGACGGGTATCAGGCGTCGTTTTCAGATTATCTCGTCAGATGGTTTTTCCGCCTCGTCGACCTTTTCCTCTTCAACGGATTGGTCGCGGTGATCTGCATCGCGGTTTCCAAAAAAAGCCAGCGCGTAGGCGATATGGCGGCAGGAACTTCGGTCATTACGCTGAAGACGCAGGTGAATATAAGCCACACGATCCTTGAGGAAATCGGTACGGAATACGTTCCTACTTATCCGCTTGTGATCAAATTATCCGACAACGACATCCGGATCATCAAGGAAACGTTCAACACGGCCTGGGGCAGGCACGACTTCGAGACGATCAACAAACTCGTCGGCAAAGTCGAAAACGTCACGGGAATCAGGAACCAGTCCGGCAATCCAAGCGATTTTTTAAGGACTGTTATGAAGGATTATAATTTTTATACGAGGGGAGGGAGTTAGGTAATTAGCGAATTAGCGAATTAGTCAATTAGCGAATTAGCGAATTAGATAATTAGCGAATGGAAGTAAGACACAACTGGTAGTGCTTAAAATCAAGATTAAAACTAAAACAGATATAAAACCAAGACTAAAAGATAAAGATTCAAAAGACAAGCGGAAGAATAAGAACCTCGTTTTATTATCTCACTATTAAATGGATTCATTTTCAAATTTCCCATTTGTTCAAAGGCTAATTGTTTCATCCTCTAGTGTTCTAATTATCTCATTATCTCATTTCCCATTCGCTAATTTCCGCATTCGCTAATTCGCTAATTATCTCATTATCTAATTTCCCATTCGCTAATTTCCCCATTCGCTAATTATCTCATTTCCCATTCGCTATTTCCCCATTCGCTAATTCGCTAATTATCTCATTATCAAATTATCTCATTATCCCATTATCTCATTTCCCATTCGCTAATTTCCCCATTCGCTAATTCGCTAATTATCTCATTCGCTAATTAATATGTTCTACTACCTAAACGTCATCGGAACCATGGCCTTCGCCGTATCCGCATCCCTGACCGCGATGAACAAGAAACTCGATCCGTTCGGGGTTTTTGTGATTGCATTTGCCACATCGGTAGGAGGCGGGACCTTGCGCGATGTGCTGATCGGAAATACACCTGTCGGATGGATGCGCGACCTGAATGTCGTCTATTTCATCATCGCCGGATTTTTGCTTGCCGTCATTTTCCGCAAAAAACTCGACAGGCTGCGGGTTTCGCTTTTTCTTTTCGACACGATAGGATTGGGTGTTTTTACACTTATCGGAATAGAGCAGGGAATCGCCACAGGACTTCATCCCGTGATATGCGTTGCTTTGGGTACGATGACGGCCTGCTTCGGAGGTGTTATCCGGGACATTTTATGCAACGAAATCCCTGTCATTTTCCGCAAGGAAATTTACGCCACGCTGTGTATCGTCGGCGGTTCGATCTTCTTCTTTTTAAGAGACAACTTCAATGTCAACCAGGATGTGCTGTATGCTACGACATCGGCCACGATCATCGCGTTGCGCCTTTTGGCAGTGCGCCACAAATGGTACCTGGCACCTTTGGACAGACGGTAGTTACTTCACGATATAGAGGAATCCGCTGAACGGTTCCGGATAATCCGGGTCGTTGAGATCGAGTACGTAAAAATACGTTCCGTCGGGCACGGTCCCTCCGGACCATTTAAGGCCTTCAGTAGGCCGTCCGTCCCATTCCTGGGTGTTGTTGTTTCCCGTCCAGACGAGCGCTCCCCATCGGTTAAAAACCGACAATCTGTAATTCACGAAGATGTCGCGAAGCCCGTCGATATGGAAAAAATCGTTGATGCCGTCGTTGTTGGACGATACGAAGTTGTAAATCACAGGCGGGCAGTTCCGGACCTTGAGCTCAAAGCTTCCCACGTTGAAACAATCCTGGGATTCAACCCTGAAATAAACCGTATAGGGCGTCGAATCTGCATGAAAGTCATGAGCGTCCAATATTTCGTTCGCACCGTTTTCAGCATCATCAGATGAGCTGTAAAATGAAATGACGTCCGTCGGATTCACGCCGATCGAGTCGTAATAACCTGAAAAATCGAAAATTCCCGACGTCAGGCCGCGGTTGCACGAGACGACATCATCCGGCTGCAGGAATTCCGGCAACGGCAAAAGCACAGCCGATATTTGATTGGAATTGTTGTTTTCATTGAGTTCGGTTACGCTTCCGGCACCTGAACCGTTGTCATCCACGACCAGCGTTATGGTGAAACCGGTTGGCGTACCGGGAGGAAGCGTCAGCGTGATCTGTCCGGTTTCGCTTCCGCCGATGGCAATCTCCTGAAGGGTTTGAGCGCTTCCGACAAGGCTTCCGCCGACATAAAACGCCACTTTAGTATTCGCCGGCAAAGCATCCGTGCTGTTCAGGTTGTACACAGTATAATCGAGCGTTACCTGGTCTGAATTACATAAAACCAATGCATTTTCAGGCGTAATCGTCGCATCCGGAAGCTGGCTGTTGAGCTTGGTCACGATGGCGTTTACCATGACTACATCCTGGGACGAGGTCAGCTTGATCTCAGCGGTCGTATCGCCAATGTTGATATTGCCCTGGATGTCGTAAACATCAAGGTCCATGTTGTAAAGCTCGCTCGAGTTAGCGAACGTGTTTGTGCTGTTGAACGCGTTGTTCCCGGGATTGAGCCCGTTGCTGAGCACGTCTCCGTTGATGCTCAGGCTTTCGCCGATGGCGATATTCTGGTCGCCTTCCCAGGCCAGGAACCCGATTTTTGCGCCCTGGTTGTCGATGACGTTCAGGCTGTCGAGCAAAATACTGATCTCGAACGGGACCGCTTGCATGCCATCGTACACGTTGAGCTGGTTCAGCGGAAGCGCCTGGTTCTTGTAAATGACGACAATGGCCCATCCCGCGAAATTTGTCCGGTTCACGAACGCGTAAGGCACATAATCGCTCACGTCCAGATCGCTTAACGTATACGACCCGCTTCCCGAAGCCTGCACCTGGGACGTGACATCCGCGAAAGCGCTGAAATAATTGTAGGTACTGCCGTTGCTGATCCATTCGTGGGCGAACGTTCGCTCGGCTGCGATGGGCGTTCCGTTGAGTTTGACGCTGAAATCCCCGAATCCGCAGCCTGCCCAGTACAGATAGGCCGCCTCGATCTGGTCGTTGGCGCTCAAGGAGAAAGTAGCCGAGGTCGAAGTAAGGACAGAGGGCGTGAACATGTACGAATTCTCTTCCGGGTTCATCGTATTGCCGAAAAACAGGAAATCGTAACGTCCGTTAAATTGCTCGTAAAGCGAGATTTGCTGGGCTTTTACCGATCCGAAAAGCAAAAAAGCGGCGATAAGGAAACGTAGTTTTAGTTTCACGAAACGTGATTTTGGTTTTAAATATACGCATTTTGTCAAACGGCGGGGAGTCGTATCGTGAACTTTGCAGATTCACATCGGACCAGGATATGCACGTTCGCATAAAAATCCTTAATTTGCCGACCAAACCCACAGTTTTGTCCGCTTTCACCGTAAAACCATATCAATCCGCCGACGCCGCGATCTGGAACGACTTCGTCACCAGGTCCAAAAACGGTACTTTCCTTTTCGACCGCGGGTTCATGGACTATCACGCCGACCGTTTCGAAGATATGTCGCTGATGGTTTTCGACGGGGCAAAACTCGTCGCCCTTTTTCCATTGCACAAAAAAGGTAACGTCGCGCAATCCCATTGGGGACTGACCTACGGCGGATTGGTCTGCGACAGGAAATTCAAGCTCAAACAGGTCCTTTTTGCGCTAAAGGCCGTTCTCGGATTTTTATCGGATACCGGAATCGAAGCCTTGCAGGTTAAGACCATCCCGGCGATTTACAACCAATATCCGTCTGACGAACTTTTGTATGCACTTTTCGTATCCGACGCCCGGCTGTTCAGGCGGGACTCGCTTTCGGTAATCGATCTGCGCAAGCCGTTTTCGATTTCAAAAACGCGCCGGGAAAGCATCCGGAGGGGAGAAAAAAACGGGCTTGAAATCCGGGAAGACGGCGATCTGGCCCTTTTCTGGGACGAAATCCTGATCCCGAACCTGGCGAATAAACACCAGGTCAAGCCTGTGCATTCGCTGGACGAGATACGGTTGCTTCAGGAACGCTTTCCGGAGAATATCCGCCATTTCAACGTTTACAAAAAGGATAAGATCGTGGCCGGCACAACCGTTTTTGTTACCGATACCGTTGCGCATCCACAGTATATTTCAGGAAATCAGGACAAAAACGAATTGGGGTCGCTCGACTTTCTCTATCATTTCCTGATCTCCGACGTTTTCAGGGACAAGCCATTCTTCGATTTCGGAATATCCAACGAAGAAGGCGGAAAAAAGCTCAACGAAGGCCTGGTTTTCTGGAAGGAAAGCTTTGGAGCCAGCACGATTACACAGGATTTTTATGAAGTATGCACAAAAAACCATCACTTGCTCGACAACGTCCTGATATGATCCGATTTTTAGATTTGCACAAGATAAACGCCCGTCATCGCGACGCTTTGCTTCGGAAGTTTTCCGATGTGCTTGACAAAAGCTGGTTTATTCTGGGCGATGAGGTAAAACGCTTCGAATCTGATTTTGCGGCGTTCTGCGGAACCGGTTATTGCATTGGAACCGGCAACGGCCTGGACGCTCTCGTACTTATATTCAAGGCGTATATCCAAATGGGGAAATTGCGTGCGGGAGACGAAATTCTCGTACCTGCCAACACGTTTATCGCCTCGATGCTTGCGGTTGAACAAGCCGGGCTCAGGACCGTTCTGGCGGAACCGGACGAGTTAACGTTCAACCTCGATCCAAAATCGGTCAGGAGCAAGATTACCCCGAAGACCAAAGCGATCCTCGCGGTGCATCTGTATGGCCGTTTAGCCGATATGGAGGCGCTTTCCGACATCGCATCCGAATACGATTTACTGCTTATAGAAGATGCAGCCCAGGCCCACGGCGCTTCCCGAAACGGGACCAAGGCCGGAAATTTCGGACATGCCGCCGCTTTTTCGTTTTATCCGTCGAAAAACCTTGGCGCGCTTGGAGATGCCGGTGCCGTCACGACGAATGACGATGAATTGGCTGCTGCGATTTTTAAGCTCCGGAACTACGGGTCTGAAACAAAATACGTGCACGATACGATTGGCGTCAATTCGCGTCTGGACGAAATCCAGGCGGCCTTTCTCAATGTCAGGCTGGGCTTTCTGGACGAGGAAAATGCAGTCCGCAGGGACATCGCCAGACGCTATGTTTCTGAAATATCGAATCCGAAAATAACGCTTCCGCAATACGACGGAGACGATCCGCATGTCTTTCACTTGTTCGTCATCCGTACAGCCGATCGCGCTTCACTGGCGAATTACCTGTCAACGAAAGGGATAGAGACGCAAATCCATTATCCGATCCCGGCGCACAAGCAAAACGCGTTTCCGAACTGGAATTATCTTTCGTTTCCGGTCACCGAAAAATTGAGCGACGACGTCCTGAGCCTGCCCATGAGCCCGGTCATGACGCAGGACGAAGTTTCACGTGTAATTGCCGCTTTGAACGCCTGGTAAGTGGGGATCCCGAAGAAAATATGGCAGGCGCCCCTTGTCCGGGCAGGATCGCTTAACGGCATCGGCGTCATCGTCAAGATCGCGATAGGCTTCGTAACGTCAAAGGTAATCGCCGTTTTTGTCGGGCCTTCCGGAATGGCGCTCGTCGGCAATCTGCGCAACTTCCTGACTACGCTGGAAGGCCTCGGCACGCTGGGTCTGCAAAGCGGCATGGTCAAATATGTCGCCGAAGGCAAATCATCCCAAACCGAACTCAGAAAAGTACTTTCGACGATTTTCACAAGCGTGCTCGCCGTAGTGGTTTTGTGTTCCCTGCTGCTTTTTTTCCTTGCCGATTATTGGAGTGCATGGGTTTTCAGCGGGAACGACAGCTTCGGGCACATTTTCAGGATTTTGGCGCTTAGCTTGCCGTTCTACGCGTTTTCTATCGTGCTCATCGCGGTTCTGAACGGGCTGGGCAATTACAAACACGTGATCTGGGCGAACATCATCGGCAATATAATCTCCCTTCTGATTTCCGTCGTGCTTATCGTCAGATATGGGTTGGACGGAGCACTGTTTGCTATCGTCATCAGTCCGTCGGCCTTGTTTTTCGCATCGGTATTTTATATTTCCAGGACGACCGGCATTTTTAAACGTATTCACTGGAATTATTTCGATCCGAAACTCCTGTGGAAGCTGGGCGCGTTTTCGCTGATGACGCTGTTTTCCTACGTGTGCGTACCGTTGGTTTATCTTGAGATCCGTCAGCAGGCGCAGGAAATTTCAGGTTCGGACGCCGCCGGATACTGGGAAGCGATGACGCGGGTTTCAGCGAACTATATGCTGTTCGTTTCCACGTTGGTGTCGGTGTATTTCCTTCCGAAACTGGTAGTGTCGGAAACGGATCGGCAAACGCGGTCGATATTCGCCGATTACCTCCGGGGCGTGGTCCCGATGTTTTTTCTTGGTGCGATTGTCGTTTATTCGCTGCGCGGCTTCATCGTCGGACTTTTGTTTACCGAGGATTTTAAACCTGTGGAAGATTTGTTCTTCTGGCAGCTCGTCGGCGACGGATTCAAATCGATTGCCATGATCTTCGGATGCTGCCTTGTCGCCAAAAAAATGACGAAGGGCTTTTTTATAACAGAATCCCTTTCGCTTATCATCCTGTATGCCACGAGCCATTTCATGCTTCAGGTCGACGGCGTTCACGGGTTGGTCGTGGCGCATGCCATCACGTATTTTGCTTATTGCGTGGTTCTGATCGGATATTTCCGCAAGACGTTTACCAGTCCCGACGTTTCATAAACCAGAAAATGCTTTGTGTTTTCGACCGGTTTCAGATGCCTGGCCACATAATTCGCATATTGGCTGAAATCGTCCTTGTCACTTTTCGGATCCAGATAAATCTCGCCTTCTATGAACGATCGTTCTACGAAAATATGTCCGGCAGATAAGGAAGCGTGCAAATAAATTTCGGACTGTCCTTTAAGTTCAAATGTGGTGAGCCAGTCAGCAGCCAGCGGATTCCGGTCGTTGAACAGATAATACGCTTGCGGCAGGCTCGGGCACACGATGTACTTCTCCGGATATTTTTTCCTCAGGTTTTTGAGGTCGGACAATTTCTCGAGTGTCTTATCCGACGAAATCACAAAGGCAAGCTTGGGTGAAATTACACCTAAATCTTCATGTAATCCGGAAAAATCCTGCTCCC
>Ga0265798_10000478_pt1 | contig 66852 bp, 64 predicted proteins | sample P3T30metagenome_FD_192430 | JGI IMG/M metagenome (GOLD analysis project Ga0265798, IMG submission 192430) | Plant litter microbial communities from East Loma Ridge, Irvine, California - P3 T30 | ecosystem: Environmental > Terrestrial > Plant litter > Unclassified | place: USA: California... | reverse complement strand
TCACCTCTTCCCATCCCGAACAGAGTAGTTAAGCCCGCCTGCGCAGATGGTACTGCAGTTTGTGGGAGAGTATGTCATCGCCTTTCTTTTTAAAACCCTTATCCAATCCGGATAAGGGTTTTTTGTTGTTGTATGTATTAGACATTTATATTGTCAAATTTTATCACACTATGACTTGTATAATACTACAATAGTATAAGATCGTGCTTAGTAATATTATTTTCTGATACTATTGGCTATTGCCCCGCCACTAGGAGATCGGCGTCTTTTAAAATATATTTCTTATAGCTTGTGTTTAAAATTGCATATTATAGCATCCTGCGGCATCGTGCTATGTATAAAAGTACCGTATATCGGTAAGCTTTAAATCCAGGATTCAATTAGTTGCAGCGTTTATATAGTTCATAAAGCATAGAAAATACCGACGGGGATTAATATTTATAACTAAAGGTAAACATGTTAAAGCTCAAAGCAGCGGACTATTTATGTATAGCTCATCAGCAAATCTTGTTGTCAAAAGGGCAATAGCACACATTCGTTAGTAGATGTATTGAAGCAGCACAAAGCAATACATTGTTACATCCTCACTGCAAGTCAATTTATCCATTTTTAAAAAGATATCGTTGATTAATTCATTTCATACCAATATAAGTAAATAGATGAAGCTGTTAAAAGCTATTTAATAATGTATAAAGTGATTAACTTTTTATTAGTAAATCAAATTTTAGCCGATTTTAGAGCTAATTGGTTTTCGAATTGAAAATCATTGCTGATTTTTATTTAATTATTTATAATATTAGTTGAATTATTTTCATTAAAATATTTAAATATTTGTTTTTTATATTGTTATTTCATTTTATAAATATTTTTTTATCCCTTTTATCTAAATTTTAACATTATCTAATATTTTAATATTGAACACGATTGTTTATTTTAAATATCAGATAATCAATACTTTAATTATGGTGTGTAAAAGACATTAATTAGATATTGTAAATATAGCCGACCAATTGATAGTTAAGTCATTAATATTCAGGTATTTATATAGTAAATCTCCGTATCATTGTAATGTAGAAGAATGGCTGTCTCAGCCGGTCGAAAATCTTTCCTACAAAAAAACTGATAATATGAAATTGAAAAAATACTTGAGCTTTATGAAAAATCTTAAACACATCGCATTTCTGTTTTTTGCATTTTTTACATTAACTACTAACGCGCAGTTATCTGACTTCAATCTTAATATTGCTAAGACAAACGAGACTTGCCTGGGTAACGGGTCGTTGACGTTTTCTGTCACAAATTCAACTCCTAATGCTACCTTCTTATACAAGGTTTATCATTTACCTGATGCAGCTACTGCGATAGCTATATTAGAGACGAACTATGTTGGAGGGCTTTCTGCCGGTAACTATAAAGTAGTTGCTTTACAGTCATTAGGTAGCATGCAAAATTCTAAAACACAAACAGTAACAATCAATAACGAGATATCGTCATTCGGTTTTACAGTATCATCTGCAAATTTAAATTGCGAGGCTGGCGCAAGCATGACTCTGAGTGCTTCATCTGGCCGTATATCCCAATGTGAAATATTATCTGGCCCTGTTACCAGGCCCCTGCAAACTTCGACAGTATTTGCTAACCTGCCGGAAGGTACTTATAATGTAAGAGCGTTTAATGACTGCGGTGTAGGTACAGTAAGAACTTATACGGTAACATTAGTTGCAAGCGTTCTTGCCATATCTAATGCTACTTACCCGGACGATTTCAATACTCGATGTGACTCTATAACTGTGAGTAATAAAATCACTCCAACATCAGGTACTATAAGCTATCCATTAACGGTTAGGCATACGTTGAGTACTATGGATATAGGAGGAAATAGCATTGTTAGAGAGCAGGTAATACCAAACGGCGCTGAAGATCTTGCAATTGTGTCCAGGGTATTGCCACGATACATAGATCAGGAATATACTTATGATTTGAAAGTTACTGACAACTGCGGCATTTCTTATGAAAAGAATGAAATGAATGTTGATCAAAATATTTCTTTGTCCTTAAGCGTAGGAGACGCACCATGTGCAGACAAATTTCTTAAACTAAATACGAGGAAGTTTACCGGATCTTACACAGTTACTTTTGTTAGTGTTCCGGCAGGATTTGACCCTGCACTATTTAACGCTACTCCTGCAGGTCCATTTACAGAAAACAAAATTACTTATGGTAGTGAGGAAAATCCTGTACCATTTGGTAACTATGAAATTATGGTAACTGATGAATGTGGAAGGACAACTACAAAATCAATATTAGTAAGGTTTGTTAAACCTGTCCCAGCGGTGTCTGCATACAATAACGGATGTTTTTCCTTATATGGAGGAATTGATATTGAGGTACCACAACAAAAAATAGTTAGTGCAACTATTACGAATGCTCCGGCTGAATATCTTTTGACTCATACTATGAGTGAAAACATTAGCAACCTGATTAACGCAGCAGGTAAAATAAAACTTAAAGATCTGCCGTTAGGCTCATACACTATTGAATTTACAGATAATTGCGGTTTTGAATATACTAAGACTATCGTAGTACCGGTATACCAGGATAGAAATTTTAATAGTAATTCGCTGCCATCATGTGAGCCAAGAATTGGTACGGTACGTTTTAGAAGCGGAAACGGAGATTTAAGAAGCGCAGCTATCACATCAGGACCTGCTACTTTCCAGCATTCTTACCCATATGATGTTACCGCTTTAATTAACGAAGATGGAGATTTATACATGAACAATCTTCCTGAAGGTAATTACACATTTAGTGCAACAGATATTTGTGATGTATCTAAAGAAAGGCCTGTAGTTGTAGAAGGGTACACAGTACCGGTTAACAGTGTTGTTTTTACACCGCAATGTGGAAGTTTCTCTGTAAAAGTTTCTGATGGCAGTAATGGTACAGAAGGCGCTACTTACTGGTTACAAAAGTTTAACCCTGCAACTGGTAAATGGGGGCATCCTAATGGTAGCAACAGCAATTATGTAGAGGGCACTGAACCTGCTCCGGCAAATGCAATCAAATTAGTAAACAATAGCCAAAAAAGCAATCTTAACTATTCTGGTGCCTTTAGGGTTATCAAAAAATTCGAGTCTTATTCAGAAAGATCTTCAGCTAATACTATTTGTGTGAGTGAGTTAAAAAGGTTTGAATATACTGAAGAGTTTAATGTATCTACTGCTTACAATCTTGCATGTTTAGACAGGCCTAATGATATTATGATTGAGGTTACAGGTTATCCAACATCTTTTAAAATCGTTAAAAAGAATGGACAGGCTTTTGATTTTGACAACGGAGCAAGTAATATTTTTATAAATCTTGCGCCTGCAGAATATATATTCAGGATTCAGGACGAATGTGGTAACGTTATTCAGAAATCGTTTGACGTACGCACACTGCCATCTATAAGTGACGCTTCACAGCCTACAGATATGGTAGAATGTATTGATGCAGGGACAACAGCTACGCACTTGTACCACTTAACAGATAAAAACCCTGAAGTACTTGGGCCACTATACAGTGCTTTGTACACAATCTCTTACCATGCAAGTTATGCAGATGCAGATAATAATGTAGGTGCTTTGCCGGAATATTACAATGGCCAGTCAGGAGATACAATCTACGCAAGGTTAGCACACAACCAAATCACTTTGTGCCGTGCAGATATCAAATCGTTCAGATTATTCTCTGGAGAAAATCCTCAGCCTGTAATTACAACTGAAGGTCAAATTTGTAACGGTAACATGATAGCAGTAAGCGCTAACGCAGGGTATAATAAGTATGAATGGTCTACAGGCGAAACTACAAGAACAATATTTGTTAAAGAGCCGGGAATATACACCGTTACTGCTACTAAAGCATATGGAACAAGTTTAGGTTGCCCGGCGACTACTCAGGTAGAAATTACCGAGTCGTTTACTCCAACTATAAGCAATATTGAAACAACTGACTGGACAACAAACCAAAACACTATAACAGTATACACAGCAGGTGAGGGCAGTTTTGAATACTCGTTAGATGGTACAGACTACCAGCGTGATAATAGATTTACAGGTCTTGAACCGGGTGTTTATACAGTATTTGTTAAAGACGCTAATGGTTGCGGAGTTACATCAAAAGAAATTGTTTTGTTAGATTACCCAAATTACTTTACGCCAAACGGTGACGGTGTGAACGAGACATGGTTTATAAAAAACTCTGTTAAAGAACCACACTTAAGAGTTACTATCTTTGATCGTTATGGCAAACTTATAACCAACTTCGGTCCAACCAGTCAGGGTTGGGACGGTACTCTTAATGGCATCCAACTTCCTTCTACAGATTACTGGTTTGTGGTTACAAGAGAAGACGGCAGGGAGCTTAAAGGACACTTCTCCATGCTACGATAGTTTGGTTTGATCTAACTAATTAAAAATCCCCTCGGTTACTGGAGGGGATTTTTTCGTTTGCGATATTATTTATGTTTTACTTTTTTAGTGGCTACGTATTAATTTCGAGGTCTTTTATGTAATCTTCATACTCATAGAAAAAACGTTCGAACGAGTCCATGCTTAAATTAAAGAACCTAAATATAGCAGCCCAACTGGCCATGTTGAATACACTTATACCGTTTAGCTCTACCCAGATCCTGCTGGTCACTTTGCCACTTTCCTGATAAAAGTCTTTCTCGAAGATAGCTTCAGGTAGAAAATCCTCCAGTAGTATAGCCTTTAATGATTCAATTTTTTCAAAGTATATTTTTCGCTTCTCGTCTTCCTTTGGTTCAATTTCGAGTAACACCTGAGCCTTTTTGTTATCTACATAAAACTTAAACGATACATCTTTAATTTTTGTATCATACAACATCCATTTTCGGGGATAAGCCTCTGCAAAGGCGATCCAAAATTCTTTCTTTATCTGCTGCGATTCTGCTTTGCTAAACATATTTTATTTTTATTATGCACATTTATAAAGTACCTTTAGGTTGTCTTATATACTTATAAAATGCTTTTTACCGAATTTATAAATTTTGTACCAAAGATAGTAACTCAGGCGTTACCGGGGGTAGCGGCTCACATTAAAATGGCTCCTTTTGAGAGGGTATCGACCCTTGAACAGGAATCATACAGTAAGTACAGCCCGCGCCAGTCGGCCGTAATGATGCTTTTCTATTCTAAAGACGACGAGGCTACTCTAATTCTTATCAAGCGGAACACATACCCGGGCATTCATTCGGCGCAAATTTCGTTTCCTGGTGGAAAAACAGAATCTTACGATAATAGCCTTCAGGCTACTGCACTTAGGGAAACCTGGGAGGAGATAGGTATTTCGCAAACAGATATTAATGTGGTTATGCCTTTTACTCAAATTTATATTCCACCCAGCAATTTTTTAGTGGCTCCATTTTTAGGTATAGCTGCAATCGAACTTCATTTTAAACCAAATGCCGATGAAGTAGCAGAACTTGTAGAGTTGCCATTAAGTGTTTTGCTCGACGATTCAACCGTCATCCATACGCCAATGCAAACCTCTTACTCGAAGAGTTCTTCTGTCCCGGCCTTTAAGGTTGGTGAGCATATTGTATGGGGTGCTACAGCTATGATATTGAGTGAACTTAAAGAAACTATAAAAACGGCGTTAAAATAGCAGGGATTTTGTAAGTTTGCTCGATACACCGTTACTTATATGGGCTTATTTAAAAGAAATCCCTTTGGCCATATTCTTTTTTTAAAGCGATGGCTTATACTGGTATTAGGGTCGCTTACTCACCGACGCTACAGGGGCTTTAATCAATTAAAAATAGATGGCTCGGAGGTAATAAGGGCACTTCCGGACACAAATGTGCTTTTTATATCAAACCATCAAACCTATTTTGCCGATGTAGTGGCAATGTTTCATGTATTTAACGCCAGCCTGAAGGGGCGTGAAGATAATATAAACAACGTAGGCTACTTATGGAAATCCAAGCTTAACATATATTATGTAGCTGCTAAAGAAACTATGAAGGCCGGATTACTGCCACGCATACTCGCTTACGCAGGCGCTATTACCGTAGAACGTACCTGGCGTGCAAAAGGCGAAGATGTAAAGCGTGACGTAAATCCTAACGACACAGAAAATATTAGGATAGCACTTAAAGATGGTTGGGTCATTACATTCCCACAGGGTACCACCAAGCCATTTAAGCCTATCAGGAAAGGTACAGCGCACATTATTAAGCAACACAGGCCCATTGTTGTTCCTATTGTAATTGATGGCTTTAGAAGGTCGTTTGATAAAAAGGGATTGCGTACCAAGAAAAAAGGCATACTGCAATCTTTTATAATCAAAGAGCCACTACAAATTGATTACGACAATGACACGATCGAACAGATTGTTGAAAAAATAGAGTATGCCATAGAACAGCATCCCAGCTTTTTAAAGGTAATTCCGCTTGAAGTCTTAGAAACAGAGGAAGAACTTAACAAACAACGGGAGTGGAGGTATTAAAAATAAAAACAGAGGCTCTAGCCTCTGTTTTTATTTTTAATACCTGATATATTTATTTTACCGCCTCTACTTTATAACCTTTTTTACGGAGCAGTTTAATAACGCCCTTTTCACCGGCAAGGTGAGCAGCACCTACACCAAAGAAAGTAGGTTTCGCCTTTGCAACAGCCTCAATTTTTGGTATCCAGTTTTTGTTACGGTTAATGAGCAGCACATCATTGTGCGCAGCCATCATTTTATTTTCAGATTTATCCATGAATTCCAATAAGGCGTTGAGATCTTTCTTATTGTACAGTGCCATCATGTCGGCCATTTCTTTTTTATCATTAACCATATTATTCTTTGCAGTTTTTACAAGCTCATCCATTTGCTCTTTGTAAGGAATAGCATCAAATACTGCCATTTGTTCGGCTACGGTCTCAAGTCCGTATATTTCTTCCTTTTGAGTTTTGGCAGCTTCCATTAACACCATCTCGTAAGACTGCATAGGGCAATCCAGTAACTTGGGATATAACATTGCTGTCGCCATGAAGGGCTTAAACGTATTTAGCATATCAGCTCCCATACCCATGTTTGCCTTTAAAAATTCATCTACAATCTTAAAGTCCTCCGGGGTAGATAGTGATTCCATGGTTACTCCGTCCTTCATCTGCATAGTACCCATCATGTCACCCTGCATATTAGGGTCGTCCATGTCTAATTCAAGGTAAACCTGTCCTGTAGCGTCAAGCGCGCTTAGAACATTTTTGTCGAGGGTAGCATCGCATGTTATGTGTATTGTACCATATAGATAAGATGGTTTGCTTAAGCCGTTGCCGGAAATTTTCCATAAAAGGCTATTATCAAGTTTTTGTGCAGTTGACGCAAAGCCGGCAAATACAAACAGCGCAGTGGTAAGCAGTTTTTTCATTGGTTCTGTATTTTTTTTAATTCAATATAGTTGTTGTTTAACTTCTTTAATAACCTTCCATATAACAAATTGTAGACAAAAGTTATAAGCAATATTAGTAGCGGAATAAAGATAAATCCAACTATCAATACGGGAGTATTACTGTTTGTGGGATTATTATCATCATACATAAGTAAACCGCAAATCAGGCCAAAGGCAATCATACAAACCATGTATACAACATAACCTTTTACAATTCTTCTTACGGTAATGATGTTTTTCATGAGTTCTTTAACCGGCCTTTCAGATGATATTTTCCTGAACTTAATATAGAACACTAATATAAATACAACAAGCACTACGTAGTGCAAATAGTCTACTATATCTAAAAATGGAGCTTGTTTGTAGTCTGTACCGGCAATGGTCGTTGCCCCCATGAGGATGCCCCATACCGCAAATTCCATAAGGCTTATTATAAGTATCCATTTAACTTCTGAGGAGGATTTTTTATGCAGCATCGCATAGATATCCCGTTCAGAAAACTTAGGGTACTTATTGCCGGCCTTATTCCAGCTGTTTTTTAATTTATCTAATTCGTCCATATTTCCCGTTACGGATTTAGTATTTTTTTCAGTTTACCTTTTATCCTGTTCATCTTTACTCTTGCGTTTACTTCACTTATTCCAAGGGTTTCGGCAATCTCTGTATAATCTTTGTCTTCCAGGTACATAAAAACCAGTGCCTTTTCTATGTCGTTAAGATGTTGAACTGCCTGATATAGCATTTTTATATGCTCTTCTTCTTCGTAGTTGTATTCTTCCTGATTTACTTTGTGCAATGTGCTGTTAAATTCTATCGTACTTATTGTACGGTTTTTTTTACGGTATAGGGTAATAGCAGTATTTAGAGCTACACGGTATGCCCATGTAGTAAATTTAGCGTCTCCCCTAAATTGCGGATAAGCCTTCCAGAGCTGTATGGTAATTTCCTGAAACAGGTCTTTATGGGCATCTTCATCGTTAGTGTAGAGCCTGCAAATTTTGTGTATCAGGTTTTGATGTTCCTGAAGTTGTTGTACAAACGATCTTTCGAAAGATGAACCCATGATGCATTAGTATATAAACCGGCCTTAATGTTACAGGTTACTTACAATTCTTTACCACCGTAGTAATTTACCATAAGGCCCACAAATTTGCTGTACGTTTCAAGGCCGTCCTTTTGCCTGTTTATTTTTAGGTAATTATCGTAAATGTATTTAAAAATACCTTCTACAAAAGACTCATACTTTTTATTGAATTGTTCGCTCTCTTTAAAGTTGCCTAATATACCCTTGTTGATAAGCGGGGCGAGGCTCTTTGCACGTTTTTTATCGAGCTTAGCAATATTGCGCATACAGTACTTTAGAGCAAATGAATAGCCGGAATATTGAAAGTAAGCATCTCTACTTTTAATAGACGCCATAAAACCAATAAAATTAGCTTCGCTTTCATTTGCAAAACCGATCTGGTGAGCCATTTCATGGCAGGTTGTTGTAGGGAGATTATACAATGGAAGTTCGCTGTTTACCTGTGCTTCGTTAGTGAACGGATTTAGGTATCCCCCAAAACCCATATAGGATAACGGTATGCTAAAAAGGGACGATTTTACGCTCTCATGCTCATATTTAAAATACGGAAATTGCCGCGACAGGTCACTATAAGCCGTAACGGAATTGTTGTAAATCTGGCCAACGCTATAGGGCATTACCACCTTCATAGTGTCGTTTTTTGTAATACTGACCTGCAGTGCATTAGTTTTTATAATAAGCTTCTTAGTGAATGTGGTAAGTTCGTCCAGCGTATACTCCTTTTCAATCTCCATTTTTTTATACAGCGGAACCCTGTGATAATTAAACGCCCATAAAATATTAAAGAGAAAATATACTACAGATAATGTTGCCAGCATTGTGACTAGATTATACTTGTAAGCTTGTCTCCAGGTTTTTCTGCGCTGCCACAACCAGCGCACTCCCATAATAATTACTATGCCGTAGATGATGTCGCCGATAGAAAACCCGAAAAAACCAAAGAAAACCCGCAATGCGCCCGAAATGTACACGTAAATACCATTGCTGTACCATTTCTCGACGAATTCCGGGAAGAAAGAAAGTAGCTTGACTACAATTATTTGAATTAGGAACAACAGGGAGAGCAGTTTCTTTTTCTTCATCAGGGTATATTAAATTCAGGATGTTTGTAAATATAAGTAGTATTTTTGTATTGGATAAATACAATTTACCTCATGAAAAAGATTGATGCTGCAGGTAAGGTAGTTTTTATATGTGCCGGTAAAAAGTGCAGCCGCCATGGCAGTGAGGTATATAAAGCCATTAAGGAGATTATAAAGGAAAGAGGCCTTAAAAAAGATGTAGATATTATACATACAGAATGCACAGGAAACTGTAAATACGCACCCGTTATAAGCCTGCAGCCGCAAAACATCTGGATGGGGGAGGTAGACGGCAGGGATGTACGAGGGATTTTCGAAAAATATATCGGTTAGCAAACTAATGATCAGAAATAAACAACAAACAACAAATTAATGAGTCAGGAAATAAGGAACCTTGAGCCCAACGCGCTCTGGAATAAGTTTGCCGATTTAAATGCTGTTCCACGCCCGTCTAAAAAAGAGGAGCGTGTTATTGCCTTTATGAAAGATTTTGGTGCCAAACTCGGCCTCGAGACTATAGAAGACGAAGTAGGCAACGTGATTATCAAGAAACCGGCAACCGCGGGTTATGAAAATCGCAAAACCATTGTAATGCAAAGCCACCTTGATATGGTGCATCAGAAAAACAGCGACACAGTTTTTGACTTTGACACACAAGGCATAGATATGTATGTGGATGGCGACTGGGTGCGTGCTAAAGGGACAACCCTTGGCGCGGATAACGGACTCGGTGTAGCCACGATCATGGCAGTTTTAGAAAGTAACGATATACCGCATCCGGCAATCGAGGCTTTATTTACTATAGACGAAGAAACCGGAATGACAGGTGCAATGGGCCTTAAAGGCGGATTGCTGAGTGGCGAAATATTGCTTAATCTGGATACCGAAGAAGATGATGAAATAGACATAGGCTGTGCTGGAGGCATTGATGTTACTGCCGAACGTACTTATGCCGAAGAAGACGTTCCTGAAAATTCTGTAGGATATGCTATTACCGTAAAAGGTCTGAATGGAGGGCATAGCGGAATGGATATTAATAAAGGTCTCGGCAATGCTAACAAGATCATGAACCGCCTGCTGTTTGACAGCTTCGAGAATTTTGGTTTACAAATAGCCGAGATAAACGGTGGTAGCCTGCGTAACGCCATCCCAAGAGAGAGTGTTGCGAAAGTTATTATTTCTGAAATTTTTGATGAAGCTTTCGTCTTTGATATGCAGGAAGTTTTAAACGACATTAAAACAGAGTATAAGACTACCGAACCTAATCTAACTATAACAATAGAAAAAGGAGAACTACCTTCTAAAATAATGGATCTTGGTGTGCAGGAAGGGCTAACTCGAGCAATTTACGCGGCACTTAATGGTGTATACCGCATGAGTGCTGATATGGATGACCTTGTAGAAACGTCAAATAATATCGCACGCGTCATAGTAAAAGATGGTAAATTGCACATTGGCTGCCTTACGCGTTCCTCTGTAGAGAGTTCTAAAATGGACCTTGCCAACAGTCTTCGTGCAGCATTCGAACTGATAGGCTGCGAGGTTACCCAATCCGGCTCTTACCCGGGCTGGACACCAAACGTAAATTCGCCAATACTTGAGGTGCTTAAAGAAATTTATGAGAAACAAAATAATGCCACGCCAGCTGTAGTTGCCTGTCATGCAGGTTTAGAGTGCGGTATATTGGGTACTAATTATCCTGATATGGACATGATATCTTTTGGCCCAACTATAAAAGGCGCACACAGCCCGGATGAGAGGGCGAGTATATCATCGGCACAAAAATACTGGAAATTTGTACTCGAAATTTTAAAGAACATTCCGGTTAAATAATAATCGAGAGATATTGAAAGCCGTTTAAAGACTTACTTTAGACGGCTTTTTTTATTGATATATATTAAATGTATTAATAGAAAGAAAGTAAATTTTCTTTAATTACGGGTTAAGGGTTAATGAAAATCTTTAGGTTGTATGTTATTACTATAACCTGTTTACATATAAACGAATACAAAAAATTTAGTTATATAGTCCTGGCACGTAATCTACTTTCTTTAAAATTATAAAATAGGGGATATACTGCGATCATTGTTAAGCTAAATTCAGGTATCGATAATAACAAACCTATCGTGATGTGGAATATAATTCCAAGAAGAAGAAGAGGTTTTTTAAAAGGTATATACCATATAAGAATAGGGAATAGGAGTTCGAACAATATTACAGACCATGCTGTAATAAAATAAAGAGTAGAATTATGGAACCAGTATGGTATTAAGTTTTGATTCGCAAAATAAGACATGTGCCACACATTGTTAAAAAGCGATCCATCCCGCCAATAATCTCTCCTGATCTTTACGCCCGCATTTATAAAATACAAAAGGCAGAAATGTACTTGCAATATTAATAGTGCTGCATTATTTATCATCTGCCTGATGCTGTATTTTGTTGCGCCCTCATGTACAAAAATGAGCATAAATGTTAAAAATCCCAACAGTTTATCTCCGCCATCAATTGTTGTCCTTACTAAAATAATGTAATTTATATTTATCAGAAAGATCAAAAAAGACAGGTATCTGTTACTCTTATAGGCTGCGCCAAAAAATACGACTATAGTTGCAATAGCCCAATAAATTGTGTACACGAATAATGACGGAAGCGCGAACATTGATTTAAAAATCTTTAGCGATCCTAAATCGTCAAGTGCATAGTGGTAAAAAGTTGGAAGTTCCAGGTACGTGAAGGCAAGCTTAATAAAGAGAACAACATACACGCAGCGCCTAAACCACATTAAATTTTTGTCCCTCGGCCTGATGTTCTCAATTTTATACTCAACGTAGGATAAAACTGTTTTTAATTTGAAACTCATATCTTAGTTTTAATATGAAGTGCCTTTTCTAAACGATTTGTTTTATACACTTTCAGGTAATAAGAAATTTCAATGGAGTCGGGTGCAATATTTTGACTATGTCTATATATTAGATGGTTAATAAATTTTTTATATGCTTTGGTGTGTTGCATTTTTGTGTAACCCTTCAATTTAGCTAAATTCTTAAGCTTCATAAGCAGGAAGTAATCATTGCGGCAGTGCCTTAATGTAGCAAGATTGCCTGTCTTACAATATTCGTTAAACATAGGATCAAGCAAATTAGCGGTTTTACTCCATTTGCCGTTTTGGTAAAGCCGGTAAGTTGCAGTGCCACCATGAGGTGAATTGACTTTAACAAATAATGCCCCAAAACCTAAATAGCTTCTGCCTTTAACTGCAGCCTTTTCAAAACCTATGGAGGTAGATACAGACGGACTTATGTTACTAATTAGTAACATAATGTATCCTAATAGAATAAATATTGTTGAGATCGTAATAAAACGTTTAATCATCACTATACTTTAATTAAGCTACCACAAGCATTCATTCTGCTTTAAGTTTATTTTTCGGTAGTACAAAAATCGATGCCACCATTCAGTATCCGGATCAGCTAATTTAGAAGTTGTAATATCTGTAAGTATAATTGTATCACCTTTATAACTTACCGTGCACGGTATAGGCTCCTTAAGGTGTTGCCATAATACAATACTTTTTTTCAATTCTACCATTGGTATACTATAACCTGATATTGCTATTCTATTATGTAATTTAAATTTATCAGGGATATCTATAAAGGTCACATAGTCTTCTTCAAAATCCCATATTTTAGTTTTTCGTGTATCAATAAGATAATGATTATTGTGGCTTTTTTCGGTTATCAAATTACTAAACATACTTAAAGAGGATGCTGTCGAAAGCCCTATATAGCATTGGGATCCCCATAAAAAAATTGCAAGTAAAATAATGGGGTGGTACCAGACAAAATTATACCTTTTTACAGAAATCCTGTTGTAATATATTAGCGAGTAAAAAAATAATGCTAACCCTATATTGAACCATATTGCAAGGTTAGCAGAAGTGTATTTAGCAGGTAATAGTCTAGACCAATAAAGCAATTTTGTGCTAATAGCGGCAAGTACAGAGAATAGAAGTAAATATCTTGTTCCTCTTACTAATTTCTTATCTATATAATCGCTCTCGAAGTTTAGGACACTACCTGCAATTAAAAATATAGCGAACGAACTAAAATTTACAAACCCGCAAAAACTTAGATAAATATGAAAAAAACCGAGGATTATAATGGCAAGTGTCCGTGTTTTCTTAATTAACATCCCAAATGGTACAATCATTTCAATAATAATTGTACTAAACTGCATTAGCCTGCTAACATAGTAAGATGTCGTAAAATTTACATTATTACGAAAGATATTATTATGGATTCCTATGGTTGTGCTACAGCTTCCTTCAATAGCAAAGAAGCCGCTATTTAATTTATGGAAGCCTGCCGTAAAATAGAGGCCTATCAATGTAATTCTAAAAATTTGATTTACATTATTGGGATCTAATGACGAATCTTTAAATATAATTTTTCGAATCAGCAGGATGACAAGAAAGACAGATATTAAAGTTTCTACATTTGCATGATTCGCAAGGCGAGGAAATTGGGGTATTAAAACAACAAGAGGTATTACTATGGATAAATAAGAAAAATACCACTTTTTGTAATCTGCAAATAATACTATAGATATAAAAGAAAACAGTGCCGTAACTTTAGAATAGTAAGCAAATTGAGAACCAACGTGCATTAATATGCTAACGCTATATATTGCCAGTAGTAATAAATAGGCGGGTTTAAATTTAGCTTTGATTTCCAAAATATATTTTCTGACAAATATATAGAATGCAACCCTTTACAGAATCCTATTTACTCCATATTCTTGTCAAGCAACTCTTCCTTATATTTTTTAATATTCTTTATCACATCTGCATTGGCTTCCGGCTCGGCAATATCGTATTTCTCAAGTTCATTTAAAATAGTCTGAGCAACTATCAGCCGTGCTGTTTTCTTGTCATCTGCAGGGATGGTGTACCATGGGGCGTGCGGTACAGACGTTTTATTTATCGCCTCCTCATAATACATTTGGTAATCATCCCATCGTTTTCTTTCGGCGAGATCGCCCGCAGCAAACTTCCAGTTATGTTCCGGAACTTCCAGGCGGCGCAATAACCTTTTTCGTTGTTCTTCCTTGCTAAGATGAAGAAAAAATTTAATAATGATCATTCCGTTCTTTGCTAAATGATCTTCAAAATTGTTGATAGCTTTAAATCGATCCTCCCATATAGCGTCAGGTATATCCTCCGTTGTTTCTATTCCAGGAATATTTTCATGAAGCAAATACTCAGGATGCACGCGGGTTACCAGAACGTTTTCATAATGCGAACGGTTAAATACTGCAAACTTTCCACGCTCAGGCAGCGCTATGTAATGTCGCCATAGATAATCGTGTTCCAGTTCGGCATCGGTGGGTTGTTTAAAACTATAAACGTTTACACCGCGGGCATTAAAATTTTTAAACACTTCACGAATCAGGCTGTCCTTGCCGGATGTGTCCATACCCTGCAGTACAATTAAAACACTGTAGCGATTGTTGGCGTACATCTTGTCCTGCAACTTGCCCAGTTTTTTACTGATATCTTCAAGAATATCCTTTTTCTTATCATCATCGGTTTTAAGGTGTAAATCAGTAGGAACGTTAGCAAGAGAAATGTTTTCTATAACCTTAAAATCTTCGGTGTGTATGGGCTTCATATATAAAATGGATTATCTTTATATAAATATAACAATTAAACTCCCACCTTATTTTTAGTTAAACATAAGATTATGCAAAAGTTTACACTCGAGTTATTATTCCGCATTATAGGCATTGGGTCAGCTTCCGGATTATTTTATAATAATAACTCCTTATACCTTATCTCAGATAGCAGCCACATGTTGTATCATTATAACATGGAAGACAAAACTATAGAAAAAACCCCGCTGGTTTCTAAGGACTATGCAGGACAGTTAGAAAACGTACCAAAGAAAGATAAAGCTGACTACGAAGCGATAGCGGCTAAGGGTGACGACCTGTACTTGTTTGGATCGGGCTCTACAGAAAATCGCAATCTGATAGCGCATATAAATTACAAATCTAAAGAAGTGCATCCACACATCGATGCGACCGACTTGTATCTCGTCATGCAGGAATTTGGCAATATTAGTCCGGAAGACTTTAATATAGAGGCAGCAGTTAATGATGGCGAAGTTTGGTACTTGCTCAATCGCGGCAACGGTCCAAAAAGTGAAAACGGCATATTCACCTTAACAGGTACAATAGACGACACAGCATTTCAGATTGTTTACAATAAAGTTAAATTGCCAAAAATAAAAAAAGCACAAGCCGGGTTTACCGACGCGGTAAAGGTGGGTGACAAACTATACTTTATTGCGGCTGCCGAAGGTGGCGCATCTACTTATGCTGATGGTGATGTTGCCGGAACTCTTATAGGCCGCATAAATCTTGATAAAATGAAAGTGGAATATACCGAGGTAATTTCGGTAAAAAATAAATTTGAGGGCATTACATTTTTTAAAGAAGAAGGTAAAAACCTTGAGTTTTTGTTGTGTGAAGATACCGATAAGGATGAAAAGGAATCGGATATTTATAAAATCATAATGATGAAATAGCTTTAGGTTTAAAGTTTTTTATGAAATTGTATATGCTCGAAATAGTGTTGCTCAACATAACGCTGATTCATATTAAGTTTTAAGTTACCCTTTAGTTATAATTCCCATTTTTATAGGCATGAGTGAAGCTCAATCTGAACTCTGAATTCTTAAATCTGAAATTTTCTGCTCCCCTTCCCAACCTTTATATAGTTTTTCTGCTCTATATAGAAAAGAGACAATTGTGATAGACGAAAAACTCATAACAGCATGCAGAAAGATGCACCGTGACTCCCAGAGGCAGGTGTATGAGCTACTGGCTCCTAAACTGTACCACACCTGCAAACGGTACTTAAAAAAAGAGGAACATATAGAAGAGGCAATGGCCGATGCCTTTTATACTATATTTACCAAACTGGACCAGCTAAAAGAAACCAAAGCCTTTGAAGCCTGGGCCCGCAAAATTGCTGTAAACCAGTGCCTGCTTAGCCTTAAGCGCAATGTAAATTTCAATATCTACATAGAGGATATGGCGCGTGCCGACGAACCTTCTGTTTTGCAAACGGCCGCGATTGAAGAAGAAGAATTGCTGCATCTGCTTACCTATCTGCCCGAGGGCTGCCGTACCGTATTTAACCTTTTTGCCATAGAAGGCTTTTCGCATAAAGAAATAGCCGCTATGCTGGGTATTAGCGAGGGAACATCAAAATCACAATTAAACGTCTCCCGAACAAAACTTAAGGAATTAGTAAACAATGTTTATTATCAAAACACCAGCAGCAATGGAAAATAAAGATAAAATATACGATCAGTTTAAAGAGGCCGCTACAAGGGCCGAAGATAAAGGCTTTGACCGCATGGATGCCATATGGAATCGTGTGGAAGAAAAGCTTGACAAGAAAAAAGAACGCCGTGCTGCCATTTGGTGGAAATATGCCGGCATAGCTGCCCTTTTCCTGTTGCTCATGGGTATAGGCACTTACATGTTTAATGATAACGATCCTGTATTAGCACCTAAAGCACTTCCTGAAAATAATGTGACGGTTATAGATACAGAGAGAATCAAAGAAGAGGTTAGGCCGGACAGGTTAAAGGTCGCCCCAGAAGTTGTTGTTGGAAAATCTCAAAAGACAAAAGATAAAATAGATAGAATTCTTACTCCAAAAACAGTAAATCAGGAAGAAATTATTGTTTTGCATGGCAAAAATGCCTCTATGACCCTCGAAGACGGAACCGTTATAACCGGCGATTCTATACGCTTTGACCCAAATACTAAAAATGCGAGGGTTTGGAATAGTAGGAGTGATCAGGGTGAATTTATGGTTAAAGCAGAAATCACTAAAAAAGAGGATGAAGTATACTTCATGAAAAAGGCAAAGTTTACGACAGTTAAGAAAAACCCCGAATATTACTTTAAAGCAAGTAAAATAAAACTCGTTCCCGGTACTAAAGTAGTTAATGGAGTTACGAATATGGCTATTGCAGATGTGACAAACACACAACAGGGATATCTGTCTGATATGGATAAAGATGGTGTACCAGATTATCCCGATAAAAATGGTAGTGCTATAGCACGAACCCTGCAAGGGCAGATACCAGGATTAAATATTACGACAGGGCCGGGAGTACCGGGCAGTAATAATTCAGTTTCTGTTAGGTGCGTTACTTCTATACAAACAGGAAATGAACCTTTATATGTTATAGACGGTATAATCGCCAATGCAAATGCATTTACAAAAATTAATTCGGTTAATATAGAATCTATAAGTGTGCTTAAAGATGCAAATGCAACTTCGATTTATGGAAGCAGGGCATCAAATGGCGTAATTATTATAAAAACTAAAAAACTTAGCCGTAAACAACGGAGGGAACTTAATAAAGAGATAAAGAAAGGTCAGAAAGCAGGATATATAGATAATACTACAGGACAGTTTATTCCTATTGATAAAATTAAAATAGACCAGGAAGAATACGAATCATTCGAGGAGAACAAGTTTGAAAATTCTGCTATTACGCCGCTCTCAACTTTCTCTATAGATGTCGACAACGCTTCGTACACTAACATACGCCGCTTTATAAATAACGGACAAACCGTTCCTAAAGATGCAGTGAGGGTTGAGGAGATGATCAACTTTTTCAAATATAATTACCCACAGCCTACCGGCAACGACCCTTTCTCTATTAGTACAGAATACAGCGATGCCCCATGGAACCCTAAGCATAAATTGTTAAAAATTGGTCTGCAGGGAAGAGAGATTGTAACTAAAGACTTGCCGGCATCTAACTTTGTATTTCTTATAGATGTCTCTGGCTCTATGAACGAGCCTAATAAACTTCCGCTGCTTAAACAGTCCATGAAAATACTGATTAACCAAATGCGTCCTAAAGACAAAATTGCTATAGTTGTATATGCAGGCGCGGCCGGTCTTGTGCTGCCTTCAACCAGTGTTGCAGATAAAGATAGAATTATTGCTGCGCTCGATAACCTAAATGCGGGAGGCAGCACAGCCGGGGGTGCCGGTATTGAGTTAGCTTATGCAACTGCCCAAGAGAACTTTATTAAAGGAGGAAATAACAGGGTTATCCTTGCGACCGATGGTGATTTTAACGTAGGCGCCTCTACGGATAGTGATATGGAGAGCCTTATAGACGCAAAACGTAAAAGCGGTGTATTCCTCACCTGCCTTGGTTATGGCATGGGCAATTACAAGGATAGCAAGTTAGAAACCCTCGCCGATAAAGGTAATGGTAACTATGCTTACATAGATAATATGCAGGAAGCCGGCCGTTTTCTCGATAAAGAATTTAAAGGCTCTATGTATGCTATTGCAAAAGATGTGAAGATACAAATAGAGTTTAACCCTAAGCACGTGCAATCGTACCGATTAGTAGGTTATGAAAACCGTAAACTGCGCGAGGAGGATTTTGTAAATGATACTGTTGACGCAGGAGAACTTGGCAGCGGGCATACTGTTACAGCGTTATATGAGATCATTCCGGCGGGTGTACAAAGCGGTTATTTCACACCTTCTGCAGAGCTCAAATACCGTCAGCCACAATCACCCGCAGGAAATTATTATAATGAATTGGCGACTATAAAATTCAGGCATAAAAAACCTGACGAAGATAAAAGCGAAGAAATTACTAAGACAATACCAAATACGATAACAACGCTGGAAGAAGCTACAGCCGATTTTAAGTTCGCAGCTGCGGTAGCGTGGTTTGGTTTAAAGCTAAGAGATTCCAAACTTATTCCTCTGAAGGATTCAGAAACTATTAAAGAACTTGCCCGTCGGGGGCTATCTCATGACCCGGATGGTTACAGAGCCGAGTTTGTAAGGCTAACTGAAATGGTTGAATAGCGCTAATGTGATAAATGTAAAATCCCCAAAGCGATTACTGCATTAGGGATTTTATATATTTAGGCAATATTAATTAGATGTAATGGCAGTTCCGCTGGCTTCCGGCTGAGTGCCAAATAAACCTGTAAAAAATCTGTCCATACAAGAGATATTATCTGCAGCGTTTGGTTGAGTATTTATTTTGCCATTATCCATAAAATATCGTTCACAACGGGTAGCTACTGTCTTAGCCTGAAGAGGACCAAATTTTTCGATAATTCTTATATTTCTAACCTTTACCACGTATCCTGCAGGATCCTGTAAAATTACAAAATCAAACTTTATTTTGTTTTTCATCAAAGCGGTTCCGCCGTCACATGTGTTTTGTACATCATCGGCTTTACCTTTGTACATACTATCCATAAAGCTCCCGATTTTAAGATTTGGATCCCTGTCAAGTACTGCAAGAATATCGGCATTTTCGGTGCTAAATACACCTTGCCATATAATATTGTTACCCTCTGTTTTAAAACCGGTTTGTGCAATAGCCGGTATGCAAAATAATAAAGATAGTAGTAGAGTTTTCATAGCATTTTCATTTAAATTCCACAAAGAAGCATTTGTTTATTTTTTATCAAAATTACTCATTAAGTAAATAAAAAATGTTCAATTTTAGTTTTTGTGTTAAGTTTATGATGATCCCTTAAATAATAGTTAAGTTTATACTTCGTTGATTTATAATATATTTAGGAATACTTTACCACAGTTTTATATATTGCTACGGCTTAGTTTAGTACCTTTAAAGTATAACCTATAAAATGATTACATCATGGGACTTAAATCCAAAAACACCAGCGGATCTAAACAAAATTTTTCTAAGTACGACGCATCGGGAACAGACCCAAACAGATATGCATCTGTATCTAACGTAGATGAAGCGGATGAATATCTTCATAAAAATAAAAAAAGTATAGTTCCGGGTCTTAGAGTTAATGTTAGTAAAACAGAACGTATACTTATGATAGCTGCCGGGTCGTACCTTTTATATAAAGCTCTAAAGAAGAAAGACAATAAAAAGTATAAAGAAGGTATAGCAGGAGGGACAATGCTTTTTAGAGGCATTAGCGGCTATTGCCCTGCATACGATGCTTTAGATAAATCGGGTATTGTTAAAGGTAAAAATTTACTATTTTAAGTACTATAGTTAGCAAAAAAAAGCACTTTTTACAGGGTGCTTTTTTTTATGCTTTCAATTAGCTCATGCAGGAAAGCTGACTGTCGCTCATTAATTAGGCGTGATGCCTCTTCCAGTCCAAACCATCCGGCTTTATCAATTTCAGGAAAAGACTGCCGTTTTCCTGTTTTTGGCGGCCATTCTATTTCAAAGGTATTCGATTTGATGGCATCTGCATCAACATTACCTTCCACAGCCCAGCATAGCACTCGCTTGCCTCCTTTCTGGATAACAGGATTTAATTCTTTAAAAGGACCTGATAATTCATAACCCGTTTCTTCTTTAAACTCTCTAATCGCTGCTTCCAAAGGATGCTCTTGGAGTAGTAGCTCACCCTTTGGGATCGTCCACCATCCTTCATGCTTCTTCCTAAAAAACGGTCCACCCGGGTGAACAAGAAAAAACTCTATCTCTTCTTTCTTTCGGAACAATAGTATGCCCGCACTTTGTTTCATCTATATGTTATCTAAATAGAATGGATATTTTCCTAAGTATTTTTCTAACAACTTACCTTGCTTAAAGCTTAGCTTCCATACAATTTTGTTAGTAGTTATATGGCACCACAATTCAACATAGAAGCTATCAATAGCATACAGTATTTTTTTAATTGACCCTTCTATGCACGCATCTATAAGTATACCTTCGCTCCATAAGATAGTGTATTGATTTTCTTCATCAAGACGTTTATATTCTGCAAGTTTCATAATTGCTAATTAAATAAGTAAACCCGATCGTCAAATAAATGCCGTCGGGTTTTCAAGAAGGGTTACTTCCTGTACTTAGGTTTTTTTAGTGGATTATAATTTAAATCCGTAAGCAAGGCGTAGTGCTACCTGATCTGTACCAAAGTCGTTAAGACCTTCATAGCGTACACTAACGTCTATATATTTACTTGCATAACCTATTCCCGGCGACCATAAAAATGTTGTCTGGTCATAATTGTTTGTTACAGCAAAACCCGCACCAAGTTCTCCAAGAACATAAAAACGGTCCTCCCATACAAATGCTTTAAAACCCGCTTTCACAGGAATAAAGCCTAAATCTGGTATCTCATCATCTGCAAACAAATTTGTAAAGCCCGTTGTCAAAGTTAAAGATGTTTTCTGAGTCAGGTCATACTGAAATCTTACATCAGCACCTAATGCAAAATTAAAGTTGCTATCCGTTGGTAATCCCGCGTTTATACCTACGCCTAAACGATAATTTTGATTATAATTATCAATGGCAGGATTGTTAGTACCGTCAATTTTTTGTGCAAAACTGCTTGCACCGGCAAAAAGAAGCGCTCCAAGTACAAGTGCTTTAAAATTCATTTTCGTTTTCATGGTCTTCACTATTTTGTTGTTAGTGGGAGCAAAATTAATGTAATCCAATTGCTGTTATTTGTAATATAATGTTAATATAATATCAAAGGAATAATAAAGTTAGGATATGCCTTACATAAATTAATGATTGATAATGTTTTAGAAAGATTAATCGGCTATTAAAAAACTACAGTTACCTTTGCAAAAAATTTAGAAGTGGGTTTAGCACTATATAAAAAAGAGTTTTCAACAAATATACGCCTGGCATATCCCGTAATACTCGGTATGTTAGGGCATACATTAATTGGCGTAATAGATAATATCATGGTTGGCCGTCTTGGTGCGACGCAACTCGCGGCTGTATCGTTAGCGAATAGTTTCGTATTCATAGCAATGTCTGCAGGCATCGGGTTTTCTACTGCAATAACCCCTATAGTGGCACAGGGAGATGCGGCCAAAGATGTAAAAACAGTGCGCTCAGCATTTCAGCACGGATTATTTTTATGCACCTTAATAGGTTTGCTTCTGTTTGGAGTAGTCAGTCTTGGCACACCGCTAATGCATTTAATGCGTCAGCCCGATGAGGTTATTGCCCTTGCTAAACCATTTATAGGATGGGTAGGGTTTTCATTGTTACCCATGGTTATTTTTCAGGGATACAAACAGTTTGCAGATGGCTTATCGCTTACAAAGTATGCCATGTATGCTGTAATATTCAGCAATGTAATACATGTGGGCATCAACTACGTCCTTATATATGGTATTTGGTTTTTCCCAAAAATGGGTATGATGGGCGCTGCCATAGGAACGGTGATATCCCGCATAGCCATGCTGATATTTATGCATTACGCACTATCGCGCAACGCTCAGCTAAAACAATACTTTAGCAACTTCAGCTTCAGTGAGATAAAAAAATCGATGCTCAAAAAGATAGTAGCGTTAGGTTTGCCCTCGTCTATGCAAATGCTTTTTGAAGTAGCGTTGTTTACGGCGGCAGTATGGTTATCCGGCTTTTTAGGAAAAACAAATCAGGCTGCTAACCAAATTGCGCTTAGTCTCGCATCGATGACTTTTATGTTTGCTATGGGTTTAAGCGTTGCTGCAATGGTACGTGTAGGCAATCAAAAAGGTTTAAAAGATTATGTTAACCTGCGCATTGTTGCAAGGTCAATTTTTCTGCTGGCTATAATTATAGAAATAGTATTTGCTTTGCTTTTTATTGCGTTACACAATTACCTGCCTCATTGGTTTGTAAATGCTGACGACGTTATACAGCTAAAAGATAATACCGAAGTGATTAAGATAGCATCTACATTATTGATTGTTGCAGCCATTTTTCAAATATCCGATGGCATACAGGTAGTGGTACTTGGTGCACTGCGCGGTTTGCAGGATGTTAAGATTCCTACGGTGATAACCTTTGTCGCTTATTGGGTAATAGGATTTCCCATATCATTTTATCTGGGCTTATATACCCCGCTAAAAGCAACCGGAATATGGATAGGATTACTCGCCGGGTTAACAGCCGCCGCATTATTTTTGTATCTTCGCTTTAATTATTTAACCAGGCAGTATATTAATGAGAACGTGCAACCTGAAGCATTAGGCCTGAAACCCCAAAATAGCTAATTATGGAATTACCCAAATTTGTACTTGCTGATAACACTGATTTTCCCGAAGATATATTTATTATTCACCTTGATTATCCGCGCTTTATAATCAACCTAAAAGATGATGAGGTCGAGTTTATGGAAGAACCGGAAGACCTCGATGAGAATGAGTTGAATGCCGAAATGGAGGGCCTCATCGTTCTGGCAAACGAATTTTATGACAGGGAGGTTCAGCGTTACCAAGAGTAATCTGATTATACAGCGTTATTGTATTATTACATATAGCCGCATAATAAAAATGAGGCTGTGTTATAATTATTATTCTATTACACTACATATGTAAACTATTGTTAATAGCAAATAAGCAAAGAATATAAATTGCTAATTTGCTATTTCAATCTTTATGCATGAAAGTATCTGTAGTTACCATTGTAAAGAACCGCAAGCCGGCACTTATAAACATGATTCTTGGACTAAGCCGCGGGTCAGTTCTACCTGATGAGTTGGTTGTTATACACATGAATGAGGGTAAATATGACCTGCAATCTGAAACTATAAAAATTTTAGAATATCAGTTGCAGAGCAACAACTCGCTGCCCTTGGCCGAAGCGCGAAATTTCGCAATTCAGCATGCAAACAATGAGTACGTGATATTTCTTGATGCCGATTGTATACCCGATGTGACACTTGTACAAGATTACATTACAGCATTTAAGCAGTCTGATATATTATGGTCAGGCAGGGTACGCTACCTTACAAAGGATGTTATGAATAATGATGACATGCTTACAAAGCTTGATGACTATAGCTTGCCGGATAAAGTCAGGGAAAAGCACTTGAACTTTTCATATGAGTTGTTTTGGTCGTTAAACTTTGCGTGTAGTAAGACTGTGTTTAACACCGTTGGCGGCTTTGATGAAAACTATAAAGGATATGGTGCCGAGGACACCGACTTCTCATTTAGTGCCAGAAAAAACAATGTAGAACTCGGTACTATAAACGCTATGGCTTACCATCAGTACCATCCAAGTTATGACCCGCCACTAAATCATTTAGAAGACATAATCTCTAACGCTCTTACTTTTAAACAAAAGTGGAATGTACTCCCGATGGAGGGATGGCTGATGAAGTTCCGGGATTTGGGGTTTATTGATTACGATGACGAAGGCATCAAATTACATAGAATTCCATCTAAAACGGAAATAGAACAATGTATTAAATTAACGTAGCGGGAGTAAATATCTTAGTATAAATCCGTTCTATAAAACCAGAGATATCATCTAACGCATTATAATTATTGTACCTTTCCCAGCTCGGCGATTCAGATTTAGCTTTATCCAATATGGCAGTCCAACTCGCAGTGAAAAGCTCCGTAGGCTTAACTACCGTGGCAAGATCAAGCTGTTCCAATGCCTTGGCCTTTACTGCCTGTTCTTCAAAAGGGCGTTCTTCCGGTATCGTTGTAAATGGTTTACCCAAGGTGGCCACCTCCATGACGGTGTTGTGCCCGGTGTTACCAATTATAATCGCAGAGCTACTTATTACTTCCGCAACGTCATCGACTCGTTTCATTAATGTTATATTTTCAGCATAGGGAAGCATACCATACGAATTTAAGTCGCCTATAACATTGAATTTCCAATTTGCGCACGTTTGAGATAAATGTCTGATAAAACGAGAATCAATACTACTTCCACCTGCTCCAATCATTACCGTAGCCACATTATTATACACCTTTGCAGACCTTATAAAAGCGTTTGTAAATCTTGAGAAATTTCCGCTAAAAAACGTTTTTTCGACTAGCCATTCTTCAGTATTAAGCTCCAGTTTAGCATCGTATGGAGCGATGATGGCTTCAGCATTTCTATAGGCTATTTCATGAGCAATATCCTCCCTGTTACCATGTTGCCTAATATAGATGTAGGGTATGCCGGATAATCTTGCAAGCATAGCAACCTCAACAGACACATCTACCACTAACAAAAGAGGATGACTTTCTTTAAAAAATAATGTTAGCTGCGATACCCTCTCCTGTTGTCCCTGAATGTTTAACGGCGCATAATGCAACCCTGCTACCTGATCATTATCGGTAGTATTAAAGTTCGTATCGGTGTTCGTATCCATTGGCAAATGGATACAGCGGATATTTGCAGGTATAAGATGAGCGTACTTTTCGAGATCACTTCCTAAAAAGGTAACTGAACAGTTCTTTAAGTGTTTTGCAATAGCAAGGCAGCGCATAATATGACCGCTGCCATGATGGTGTACGTAAAATGCGATATTACACAGCATAAACACCCGAATTTTTATGGATAGTCTCTAAAAACACCGATTCGTATTTATCTACCATGCGTTCCATATTTAGTTCATTTTCTGCGCGTTCCCTGCATTTCAATCGGCTCAGTCCCGCAGCATTAATTATACACTCTGCCAACTGCGGCGGATGGTTGCTGGTGGTAAGGCAGCCTGTATATTCATCTAATACATAAGGCAGGGCTCCCCTGGCAATTCCTGCCACCGGTGTACCACAGGCAAGGCTTTCGGCAACAACCAGCCCAAACGGCTCATCCCAACATGGAGTAATAACGCTTACGAGAGCATTACCTATAAGCTCGTTTAATTGATCATGGCTGCAATTGCCCAGTAACTCTACATTATCGTCTACAAGAGGCTCCACGTAGGTTTCATAGTAATGTTTATCTGCGATGCTACCGGCTACTTTTATTTTATACCCTGCCAGCTTAGCCGCCTGTATTGCCATATGGGTACCTTTATCAGGGTGTATCCTGCCGAACCATATAACATACGACCCTTCCGGCTCGCTATAGTACTTCCAAGTATTAATATCTACACCATTATTAATAACATCGCAACTGTTTAAAAACGGTGCCCATGCATCGGCATTAGGTTTAGAAACGCTAACATACTTTATGCTGTTCAGTTTCTTTTCATGCTGCATGGCACGCTTCATCTCAAATATAGGTGGTGTATGCAGCACCGTTACCATAGGTGTAGATAGCATAGAGGCCATGGTAATGGGAACATAGTTTAAGCTGTTATTAAATATAACATCATGTCCGTTTCCATCAATATCCTGCATAAGCTCTAAGTAAGCATGATGGGTAGATATAAAGTCTTCGCTCATTTCATGAGACCTGAAACGGCTTAAAGTCTCCCTGTCATAGTCCATGTCGCTCATAATAGGATAGACGTTTAGCTGAGGGTCTGATAACTCACTTGCATATAGGGTAACCTCGTGGCCTCTATTTATTAGCGAATGCGTTATAGCATAAGTAAAAGCTTCAAGGCCTCCCATGTAAGGCTTTCGTATAGGATGTTTCAGGTGCGCGATAATTCCAATGTTCATTTGAAACAGTTTTTGTTGAACATCTAAGATAATCCATCTTAATAGGCTAAGTTATTAAAGGTTTGTTAGTTGTGAATTTATTAAAGGCTGTTCAACAGAGTGCAAAAAAGAATCCTGCACAAACTCTTGGTCTCAACGGAAGTATAAGATTATGGCTATTGAATATCTTATGGGTTACCCCGTTTTCGTTAAACAAAATTCTTAAATTTCTATCGCATAACAGTTTGCTCACGCCGAAACACTTCAAATTTTTACAAAATTAATATTAAATTATCAGTTAGGCCGGACAGTTGGCTAGATGGATAATAATTGGCAAACCTTATCTTACAGATAATTAAGTGTAGAATTTATGTCTTCAGGGTATACTTTAACTTTGGTTTGAACTAAAATATAACTATAATTGTGGTGCAATATAAAAGATGAAAAAACAGGAATACGCCATAGTAGATATAGAGACCACGGGCGGTAATGCAAGCGGTAGCCGTATTACAGAAATTGCTATAATTATTCACGACGGAACAAAAATTATTGACCGTTGGGAAACACTCATAAATCCGCAAAAAGACATCCCGTTACCCATTTTTGCTTTAACAGGCATTAATAATGACATGGTGCGTAATGCACCTGTTTTTGACGATGTAGCTGAAGGGGTATTAGAGATGCTGACCGATCGCATCTTTGTAGCGCATAATGTGAATTTTGACTATTCGTTCATTCGCCACCAGCTTGAAGAGTCAGGTTTTAAATGGGCAGCAAAAAAGCTGTGTACCGTCAGGGCCTCCCGGAAAATTAAACCAGGACTGAATTCATACAGCCTTGGCAATCTTTGTCGTTCTTTAGATATTTTGCTCGAAAACAGGCACCGTGCCGGCGGCGACGCCGATGCTACAGCCATTCTCTTTTCACGCCTTCTGGAGTGGGATAGTGATGGAGAGATTGTGAAGATGATTAAAAAAACATCTCAGGATCAACGGCTGCCACCCAATCTTCCCCCTCAGGATTTTGAGCAGTTGCCCGAAAAACCGGGGGTCTATTACTTCTATAACCAGTTAAGAAAAGTGGTTTACGTGGGTAAGGCAGTAAATATAAAAAAACGCGTGGCATCGCACTTTAGCGGACACAGCGTGACGCCTCAACGACAACATTTTTTGCGGGATATACACAGCATTTCATTTGAAGTTTGTGCTACCGAATTGATGGCACTCGTTCTTGAATGCTCTGAAATTAAAAAACTTTGGCCTACATACAACAGGGCGCTAAAGCGTTTTGAAGCTAAGTTTGGATTGTATGAGTATGAAGCGCGAAATGGCTACCGGTATCTTGCAGTTGGTAAGATAAGTAAGTTTCAGGCATGCATTCAGGTATTTAACAGCCTGCATGACGGTATAAACGTTTTACGTAAACTGGCAGCACAGTTCGACATTGATTACCGTTTTTGCAAGTATTGCAGTCCCGGTGAGGGAGATACAATTATGGTAAATAATGACGTATCTAATTTACCCGATGTAGAGGATCATAATTTGCAAATAGAAAATGCAATTGGATTTTTGTCAAGTAACCGACCGAGCTTTGCAATAATAGACAAGGGCAGGGATATAGGCGAGCGTAGTTGCCTATGGGTGGAAGACGGCCATTTTTATGGAATGGGCTATATATCGTCTGATACTGCGATAACCCAGCCTTATGAAATTAAAGAATATGTGACGCCTTACAGGAGCAATCAATACATTATGCAGCTCATTACTGTTTATGCCCAAAAACATCCCGGTAAAGTTGTATTGGTAAAATAAGTTACACTAGTTATAATATTGCCATTTAAAACGAAGCAATCTCAACTGTTTAATTACTAAAATTCGAAATTTGAGCGGGATTACTTTGGTAATCTACGCGGCGAGTTTTTACAATATGCTTAGATTCGGTAAGAAACTAAATGCAGACCCAAACTGAAACCTAAAACAAATTAATTAGTCTTTTTAATCGGAAAAGATTTCGCTCTTAAAAATATGATCACACAAAAAAGCCGTTTAAATAATTAGTTTAAACGGCTTTTTTGTGTGATGATACAGCAGTTACGCTGCATTTTTTTCTTTTTGCATTTTAGCATAATATGAATAAGCAAAAGCTATCCCTATAACAGCTAACCAAATTAACTTTCCGTTAATCGAAGTCTCAGGTGTCTCGTCTGTCTCAAGAGGTTCACAACCTACACAAGTTTCATCAGCCGGATCAGTTTCCTGTGCGAACATTACAAAATTGCTCACTAACATGAAAGCAAGCATATACCATTTTAAAAGACTTATCTTCATAATTTTGGGGTTTAAATTATTTGTACAAACATAACCAATATTCCTGAATAAAAAAACTTTATAAATATTTTTTTAAACATTGTTATCGCTGGAGTAAATTACTAAGATTTTAAAGTGTCATAACTTTAATACACCTCAAAAAAAAACGAAATTTATGTCTAATAAATAATTGGTAGTATTAATGTTGGTTTGCCATAAATCCTTAAATTGTATAGCAAAATAATACCACCTTATGGGAAAGAATGTAGCTGACCAGATAGTACAAATGCTTGCAGATAATAATGTCAAGAGGATATATGCGGTAACAGGAGATAGTCTTAATGAGTTAAACGATGCCATACGTCGTGATGGCCGGATACAATGGATACATGTAAGACATGAGGAAGCAGGTGCCTATGCTGCTGCTGCAGAGGCCGAACTGGATGGCTTTGCAGTTTGTGCAGGTAGCTGTGGCCCTGGTCATGTACATTTAATAAATGGATTATATGATGCTCATCGAAGCGGTGTGCCGCTATTGGCGATCGCTTCGACAATAAATACCACAGAGTATGGTGTTGATTACTTCCAGTCGACTAATACCACCAGATTATTCGATGACTGCAGCTGTTATAATGAAGTTGCCAGTACGCCGGAACAGGTGCCTACCATGTTGCAAAGTGCCATTCAGCATGCACTGCACCATAAGGGTGTGGCAGTTATTGGGCTGCCCGGAGATGTTTCATCTATGGCTGCCGTAGAACCTATAGCAGCAAAGAAAAATTATCGTAACAATCCGGTTATAATGCCAAATGACGATGAGCTTAGCCAAATGGCCGCAATTTTAAATAAGGGTCCTAAGGTGACTATCTTTTGTGGAACGGGAGCGGATGAAGCCCACGACGAGGTAATCGCGTTGGCCGGAGCGCTTAAAGCTCCAATAGGTTACTCTTTTAGAGGCAAAATGGGTATGCAGTACGACAATCCATACGAAGTAGGCATGACAGGGTTACTGGGCCTGCCGTCGGCTTATCATAGTATGCACGAGGCTGATGTTGTTTTGCTTCTTGGAACAGACTTTCCCTATACCGCATTTATGCCCCATGATAAGAAGATTATCCAAGTTGATTTAAAGCCGGAACGTTTGGGCAGGCGCGCTAAACTTGAATTAGGACTTTGTGGTAATATAAAGCATACTTTAAAGGCGCTGCTTCCACTCATAGAAAATAAAAATGACGACACCTTCTTAATTGCTCAACTGACCCTCTATGAAAAAGTGAAAGAGCATCTTAATATTTATGTAAAAGATCGAGGGGAAACACATAAAATATCACCCGAATACGTAGCTCATACTATCGACAGGCTTGCCAATAAAAATGCAATCTTTACTGTTGACACCGGTATGTGTTGCGTTTGGGGTGCACGTTATATCCATGGAACGGGTGAACGAAGACTATTAGGATCTTTTAATCATGGATCTATGGCGAATGCAATGCCCATGGCCATTGGGGCGGCACTCAGTAACCCGGACAGGCAGGTTATTGCTCTGTGTGGCGACGGTGGGCTATCAATGCTTTTGGGAGATCTTGCTACAATTCAGCAATATAAACAACCAATAAAGATTATCGTTTTTAACAACAGGTCGTTGGGAATGGTTAAGCTCGAAATGGAAGTCGCAGGGCTTCCTGACAATCAGACCGATATGGTAAATCCTGATTTTGCAATGGTAGCACTTGCCATGGGCTTTAAAGGAATAACTGTAAATGAGCCGGATAATCTCGAAAACGCACTGCAGGAGGCCTTTGCAATAGATGGGCCTGTGTTAGTGAATGTGATGACCAATCCCGACTCTCTGGCTATGCCTCCAAAAATTGAATGGAAGCAAATGGCAGGCTATACAACGACCATGACCAAACTGTTGCTGGGCGGAAAAATGGATGAGGTATTAGATACTATAAAATCAAATTACAAACATTTAAAAGAGGTTTTGTAGAAGTATATAACCACAAGTTTTGATTTATTTTGTTTAAAAGTTGTGGTTATTTATCGCTTAAACATTATTCTGGTGAAATATAAGGATGTAAATTTGTTCTATCAAACAGCAACTAATTTAGTAATTGATAACCCAACTATCTAATGTCAGATTTAAGTAATTATAGGAGATCTTACGAGAAAAATGAATTGACAGAGCAAAATCTTCCGCGTAATCCAATGGTGCTGTTCGAGCAATGGTTTGCTGAAGCTGAAGTAGCCGTGCATAAACACGAAGTTAATACCATGACAGTTGCTACGATAGGGCTTGACGGCTTTCCTAAGGCTCGTGTTGTGTTGTTAAAAGGCTACAGCGAAGAAGGATTTACTTTTTTCACGAATTATGAATCTGAGAAAGGAAAAGCCATTGCTGCCAACCCTAATGTATGTCTTTCTTTTTTTTGGCCTGAACTTGAGCGGCAGGTTATCGTTAAGGGCATTGCTAAAAAAGTTTCGGCAGACGTTTCTGATAATTATTTTAACGTCCGTCCCGAAGGCAGCAGGCTCGGTGCAATTGTATCACCTCAAAGTAACGTTATCCCTTCCAGGATATTTTTAGAGGAAAAACTACTGCAGCTTGAAGCTAATCTTAATGGGAACGAAATTGTACGTCCCGACTATTGGGGAGGGTATTTGGTTCGTCCCGTTACCATTGAATTTTGGCAGGGCAGGGCTAACCGGCTACACGACCGTATTCGGTTTTCGGGAGGTGATTCCGCTGACTGGACAGTTGAAAGGCTGGCGCCTTAAATAGATTTTTAACTGTATATTTATAAAGCTGTTAATATATAATTGATTATAATTAACATTTTTTCAAATGTTAAATTTGCTATCTTTGTAGCTATACTACCACTATACTTTGCACTATGAATTTAAGCGGCGATATCATTATAATTGAAGACGATCAGGAAGACAGAGAAATTCTTCAGGAGTTATTAGAAGAGGTTATCAAAAACAATAATTACGATAATAAAATAGTTCTGATACCTGACAGTACACTGGTGATGGATTATTTACGAGCTGCTAAAGATTCGCCTTTTCTTATAATATCTGATATAAATATGCCTAAGCTAAATGGTTTTACGTTGAGGCAGATGATATTCGAGGATCAGGATTTAAACGATAAGTGCATCCCTTACGTGTTTCTGACAACATCAGGAGATAACGTAGATTTTATGAAAAAGGCTTATGGTTTGTCTATTCAGGGATACTTTACTAAACCAAATGATTTTGCTGAATATCAGAGCTTAATGTCAGATATAGTACGCTACTGGAAGGTTGCAAAAATCGCAAATAGGGTAGGTTATCCTTATTAATTAAAGTTGACTGTTTTTGTGAGATTCTGGGATGAATACCGTTCAAACAGTTCGATTTTAAGAATGCATTAACAGTTTTTATGGTCTTTACAATTAATTTTTCGTTACATTTAGTTTTCTGATTAATAGAAACTGAAATATGAGTGTATGAAAAATTTAATCCTGATACGCCATGCCAAATCCAGTTGGGATGCGCCTCTTAAAGATAAAGACCGTCCGTTAAGTAAGCGAGGCATTAATGACGCCCATTTAATGGCTTCTAATATCGAACAATATCTACCTAAATCATATGTAGTATGGAGCAGTACCGCAAGGCGCGCTAAAAATACAGCTTATATTTTTGCCGAGAGCCTGTCAATACCTCAGGATACTATTGTCTTTAAAGACGATCTCTACACTTTTGATGAAAAAAGCTTGGAAAGTATTGTAAAAAGCTGCGATAATCAATTTGATAACCTAATTCTTTTTGGTCATAACGGTGCGATTACTAACTTTGTTAATACCTTTGGTAATCGTGCTGTAAAAAATATACCTACAGCAGGTTTTGTTTCTTTGTCATTTAACGAAAATGACTGGAACGACATTACCAGGGGAACGACAGAAACTTTATTATTTCCAAGCGATTTAAAAAAATATGATCCACCATTTTCAGGCAAACCGATACATTGACAGAGAGAAAAGCTGGCTTGCCTTTAATGCCAGGGTATTGCAGGAGGCTGCAGATGAAACAGTTCCGCTACTCGACAGACTTAGGTTCTTAGGGATATTTTCTAATAATTTCGACGAGTTTTTCAGGGTTCGTTATGCTGCTATCCGCCGTTTAAGCCTTGAGGGAGTAACCAGCGAAGAGCTTCCGGCTAATAATTCGGCCAGTAAATTGCTTAGCGAAATTACGGACATCGTTATTGAGCAACAATCTGAAAGTCTTCGAATTCTCAGCAACATAGAGAAGGAGTTAGAGCGTGAGAATATATTTATGCTTAATGAAACCCAGCTTAACCAGGAACAGGAACATTTTATAAAAGATTTTTTCATTCAAAAAGTTGGTCCCGAACTGGTTACCATCATATTAAATGACCTGGAGGAATTTCCGCTGCTTAAAGATACGTCCGGGTATCTGGCGGTAAAGCTTATAGTGCGCGAAAAATACAGAGGTCCGGATGGAATAGAGGTTAAGCAGGAAGTGAGGTATGGAGTAATTGAAATGCCCCGAACTATTAGCCGATTTGTAATACTCCCATCGCATAGTGATAAGCAATGTATTATAATGCTGGACGATGTTATACGATTTAATTTACATAACATCTTTAATATATTCAGGTATGAAAGCATTAGTGCTCACATGATCAAAATAACGCGCGATGCCCAGTTAGAGATCGATAGTGACCAGAGCAAAAGCCTTATGGAAAAAATTTGGACGGGAGTGAAAGACCGTCGAATAGGTGAGCCCGTTCGCTTTGTATACGACCAGGCAATGGATGCAGATACACTCGAGTATTTTCTTAGGAATATGCATATCGATTCGTCTGACAGTATCATACCCGGCGGTCGTTATCATAACCGCCGCGACTATATGGGCTTCCCTAATTTAGGCAGGCAGGATTTATTGTACCAGCACAATGTGCCGCTTCCCGTAACAGGCCTTAGTCTTGAGGGAAGTATATTGCAAAAAATAAAAAAGCGTGACTACCTGCTTCATGCTCCTTATCAGTCTTTTGCCTACATTATTAAGTTTTTGCGCGAAGCTGCGTTAGATCCTAAAGTGATGACCATAAAGATTACTCTTTATAGACTTGCTAAGAATTCGCAAATAATAAGTTCCTTAATAAATGCTGCAAAAAACGGCAAAAAAGTTACTGTACAAATAGAATTGCAGGCGCGCTTTGACGAGGCAAGCAACATTACCTATGCAGAGCAAATGCAGACTGAAGGTATTAACCTGATATTTGGTGTAAAAGGGCTCAAGGTTCACAGTAAAATTTGCTCTATAGAACGCCTTGAGAACGGAAGGATAAAACGATACGGATTTATCTCAACAGGAAACTTTAACGAGAGTACGGCAAAAATATATACTGATGTTACAATGTTTACTTCACATCAGGAAATTTTGAAGGAAGTAAATAAAATATTTGATTTTTTTGATGTAAATTATCGTGTGCACCGTTATAAGCATCTGATAGTTTCGCCACACTATACGCGTTCCCGATTTTCGAAGCTTATAGACAGGGAAATATTACATGCCATTGCCGGTAAGGAAGCTTATATAAAGCTGCGCATGAACAGCCTTACCGATTTTAAAATGATCGATAAACTGTATGAGGCAAGCAGGGAAGGTGTTAAGATACAACTTGTAATACGGGGTATGTGCTGCCTTATTCCCGGAGTACCCGGTATGAGTGACAATATTGAAGCCATAAGTATTGTAGATAACTATCTTGAGCACTCTCGCATATACATCTTTGCAAATGCAGACGACCCTGATGTTTATATTTCTTCGGCCGATTTTATGACCCGTAACCTGGATTCGAGGGTTGAGGTAAGTTGTCCTATTTATGATGCCGAGATTAAACAGGAACTTCTTGATATATTTGAGCTGGGTTGGCGCGGTAATGTTAAAGCTCGATATCATTCGGAAAATCTGGAAAACAAATACCGCAAGCAGCCTAAAGCGAAACCATTTAGGGCACAGCTGGAAACGTACAATTATTATAGGAACAAACTCGAAGTTATTTACGAACAATTATAATAGGCTTGCAGAGTATTAGTAGCTTAGATGCTAAGGCACTAAGAATCTAAGATCTCGATACCTAAGTACTCTCAAAAAAATGATCAATATAAAGAAATACGCTGCTATAGATATTGGGAGTAATGCCATGAGGCTTTTAGTTGCCAATATTGTGGAGCAGGACGGAAAAGAACCGCAGTTTAATAAAAGCTCACTGGTAAGGGTGCCTATTCGCCTTGGTCAGGATGCCTTTACAGTAGGCGAAATTACAGACGAAAATATAAGCCGTATGGTAGATGCCATGAAAGCTTATAAGCTACTTATGAAGGTACATAACGTAGAACGTTATATGGCGTGCGCTACATCGGCCATGCGAGAGGCCTACAATAGTAAAGAAATAATACAGACCATTCAGGACGAGGCAGGTATAAAAATAGACATTATAGACGGTAAGACAGAGGCGGCGATTATAGCTTCTACCGATTTACAGGAATTTATGAAGCCCGACCAAACATATCTCTTTGTAGATGTGGGTGGGGGCAGTACAGAGTTCTCGCTATTTGCAAACGGAAAAATAGTTGCGAGCAAGTCCTTTAAAAACGGGACAGTTCGCTTGCTTAACAATATGGTTAATGAAGTGGTATGGCAGGAAATTGAAAAGTGGATACATACTGTTACAGAACCCTATGACAATATGAATCTTATAGGGTCTGGCGGTAACATAAACAAGCTTTTTAAAATGTCAGGTAAAAAGCAGGACAAACCACTATCTTACTTTTATGTACATGCGCAGTACCAGTTTTTAAATGGAATGAGCTATGAACAGCGTATCTCTGAATTATGCCTTAATCCGGACAGAGCAGATGTTATAATACATGCCACACGTATCTATCTGAATGCTATGAAATGGAGTGGTGCCCGTAACATATTTGTTCCTAAAATAGGACTTAGCGACGGTATTGTAAAGGCTATGTACTATGAAAAGATATAGCTTATATTGTAATTACAACATAAGCTATGCATAAAATTGACCTTCTTAATCAAGGTTTAGCAAAACGCTGCTAAACCTTACTAAGGCTGTACTTTTCTAATACTTCGTCGAGCATTTCCTTAGTAAGAGGTTTTGTTTTAAAATCAAACAGTATCTGGTGCGTTTTAGCAAGTGCCTTATCGTCCGGATTTTCAGATGTACTGAGCATTACAACAATCATACTGTTTTGCAGGCTACTCTCCATGTTTTTATAGTGTTCTATAAATTCCCAGCCGTTCATGCCGGGCATATTGACGTCGAGAAAAATAACATTAGGCTGTACTTCATCATTTCCTTTTTTAAGATGTTCTATGGCTTCAAACCCAGACTCTTTAGTAAGTATAATATTTGCCGCGTTATTTTTCTTTATAACACGTTCATGAAAAAAGTTATCAATCTTGTTGTCGTCAACAAGCATTATGCAATTTATTTGTGCGCTCATGCCTTAAAATTTAATATCGTAAACTTAAATGTGCTTCCTATACCGGGTTCAGATTCTACCCATATTTCACCCCCATGCATTTCTGCAATTTTTCGGCAGTTAGCCAGGCCTATGCCGTAGCCTTCATAATCTTCATTTTTATTAAGCCTTTGGAAAATATGAAAAATATCGTTAAAATGTTTAGGGTCAATTCCAATCCCATTATCAGAAACAGAAAATTCATAAAATCCTTTTTTCTTTCTGCATCCTATTGTAATTTTTGGAGCTACGTCTTTACCCGTAAACTTAATGGCGTTATTAATTAGATTTTGGAATAGCTGGCGCATCTCTGTTTCATAAGCATAGAGTTCGGGCATTTCATCAACTATCGTAATCGTAGCATTATTCTTTTGTATAAGGCCGTTTAAGTCAGCTTTTACATCATTGATAATCCCGCAGCATTTAGTAAGGCTCAGTTTTCTGTTTTTACCCAATCTTCCAAAATCTAATAACGAACGCACCAACTGGCTCATGCGTGAAACTGCCGAGCTCATAGTGCCGAGGTGAACCCTGATTTCATCGTTTATTTGCTCCGGGTAGTCTTCTTCGAGAAGCATAATATAGTTAGAAACGGTCCGTAGAGGTTCCTGCAGGTCGTGCGATGCTATATAGTTAAAGTGTTCCAACTCCTGATTCTTGAGCTGTAATTCCTGAACCTGATTTTTAATTATTGCCTCATTTGCTTTGCGGCTGGTAATGTCTATTACAGATGCTAATACTCTTAGACCGTTATGGGTGGTAATAGGGGTTAGGACAATTTCTATAGGAAACCAGGCTCCGTGTTTTGTAGATGCATACACATCATCATCCATTCCAATTGTAACGACCGAAGACGAAGTAAAGAAAGAAGCAGCATCCCGACCATAGTGTTTATGTAATTCTTTAGGCATTAAAAGCTCGATGTTTTTGCCAATGAGCTCCTCACTGCTGTAACCATATAGCTTTTCTGTCTGGAAATTTACCTGTGTTATTTTACCGGCTTCGTCGGATAGTATTAAGGCATAAGGAGCAGATTCAACACCTATCCTGAAATTTTCCTGAGCCACTTCCATATCGTGTTCCAGGTTATTTAGGATTGATGCCTTCTTCCATATTAAGAACAAGCTTACTATAATAAATGATATAATAAGGAGTGCTATGCTTACTTCTGGATTTAGCCAGTTATATTTATGAGATAATATTCGCAGGTAGCCTATAACCAGTACAGCAACCGCGATTTGAGAAAAGAGCCTTCGGGCCATTATATTTCCCATTTTGTTTCCTGTAAATATCCCGGTTATGCCCAGCCCGGGGTTAATTAAGGAAGCAGCAACAGAAAGTAGTAGTAAGGCAAATGCAGTGTGAGATGCCATTGTGGTAAAATAAGACAAGCGGTACAATGCAGGAACGTTATATAGGTATCCTGTCAGGACTACAAATGCGATGGCACTAACCGCATGAAAAAGGTATTGGCTAACGAGGCGGTACTTATTAGTTGCAACATTTATGCCTATGGTGCTGATAGCCAACGCGCAGAGACATAATGCTGTTATGGGGGACATCTTACCGGGATAAAACGGATTGGTATGATTTTTAAAAAACAGGTAATCTATACCAAGGTCGCTGTTTAAAATTTGTTGTGAAAATGTTGTTGCCCCCATAAGAAACACCAACATAGACAGGATTCCTGTCAGCATATGGCCGCCTCTGCTTCGGTACTTTACATGTAATAATAGTGCGCTGCTTAAAAGTATAAAACATATGGCAACATTAAAATGCATAGATACATGGCCCGGTAATAAATGCTGCCATGCTTCTAGTTTTAAAAGCCAGCCTGTCATTACAGTTAAAGCTATGAGTATTACCAATATTCCCGTAGGTATAATTAGGTATGTATATCTAAAATTGTAAGCTGCGTTAGCTTTCATAATATATGTTATTACAGCCGGATAGTAATAGGCATGCCAATGCGAAATAAATTAAAGATAACATTTTATACAGGTATTCAAAATATAAAATCGGCAATTGTTGATTTTTATCGACGAAATGCAGCTATTTTTACGTAGCACTGATGTGCTTGTGTCATGTTGTCATATTTTGTTTATTTGCTGTCAATTTTAATGTCTATAAAGTATTGGCACAATGATTGTCTACATGACACACGAGGATTATAAACAAAACATTAAATATAAATTAAAAACAAGATGAGTAAAATAATCGGAATTGACTTAGGAACAACCAACTCGTGTGTAGCCGTTATGGAAGGTAACGAACCGGTGGTTATTCCTAATGCTGAAGGAAAAAGAACAACTCCATCAGTAATTGCTTTTGTTGAAGGCGGAGAAATCAAAGTGGGTGACCCTGCAAAAAGACAGGCAGTGACCAATCCAACAAAAACCATCGCTTCTATTAAGCGTTTCATGGGAAATAAATTCTCTGAAAGCAGCAAAGAGACAAGCAACGTACCTTACGGTGTTGTAAGAGGTGATAATGATACGCCACGTGTAGATATCGACGGTCGTCTTTATACTCCACAGGAGCTATCTGCAATGACACTGCAAAAAATGAAAAAAACTGCCGAGGATTACCTTGGTTATACAGTTACAGAGGCGGTTATTACCGTTCCTGCTTACTTTAACGATGCTCAGCGCCAGGCTACTAAAGAGGCTGGTGAAATTGCTGGTTTAAAAGTTAGAAGGATCATTAATGAGCCTACTGCTGCCGCCCTTGCTTATGGTCTTGATAAAATGGGCAAAGACCAAAAAATTGCTGTTTACGATTTAGGTGGTGGTACTTTTGATATCTCTATCCTTGAACTTGGAGACGGTGTGTTTGAAGTACTTTCTACTAATGGTGATACACACCTTGGTGGTGATGACTTTGACCAGGTAATTATTGACTGGTTAGCCGGCGATTTTAACAGCGAGGAAGGAATTGACCTTCGTAAAGACCCAATGGCACTACAGCGTCTTAAAGAAGCTGCTGAAAAAGCTAAAGTAGAGCTTTCATCTTCTGCACAAACAGAGATAAACCTGCCTTACGTTACAGCTACAGCTTCAGGACCTAAGCACTTGGTTAAAACACTTACAAGAGCTAAATTTGAGCAACTTGCAGATACTTTAGTAAAACGTTCTATGGAGCCGGTTGCTAAAGCACTTAAAGATGCAGGCCTTTCTATATCAGATATCGATGAGGTTATCCTTGTTGGTGGTTCTACACGTATACCACGTATTCAGGAAGAAGTTGAGAAATTCTTTGGTAAAAAACCGTCTAAAGGTGTTAACCCGGATGAGGTTGTTGCTATAGGTGCTGCAATACAGGGTGGTGTACTTAGCGGAGACGTTAAAGATGTACTACTTCTTGATGTTACTCCACTTTCTCTTGGTATCGAAACTATGGGTGGCGTTATGACACGTTTAATTGAGTCTAACACTACTATCCCTACTAAAAAATCTCAGGTATTCTCTACAGCGGCAGATAATCAGCCATCGGTAGAAATACATGTTATTCAGGGTGAGCGCCCAATGGCAAATGATAACAAAACTATTGGACGTTTCCACCTGGATGGTATTCCAATGGCACAAAGGGGTATTCCACAAATCGAGGTTACTTTTGATATTGATGCTAATGGTATCATTAAAGTATCTGCAACAGATAAGGGTACAGGTAAATCTCACGATATTCGTATCGAAGCTTCTTCAGGCTTAACTCCGGAAGAAATCGACAGGATGCGTAAAGAAGCTGAGGTTAACGCTGAAGCTGACAAAGCAGTTAAAGAGAAAGCTGAGCTTATAAATAAAGCAGACTCTATGATCTTTGAAACTGAAAAACAACTTAAAGAATTTGGCGATAAACTTTCTGACAGCAATAAACAGCCTATCGAGTCTGCTTTAGCTGAGCTTAAAGTGGTTTACCAACTTAAAGATACAAACGCTATACAGCCGTTACTTGATAAAATTGACGCTGCATGGAAAAATGCATCTGAAGAAATGTACAAACAAGGTGGTGATGCACAAGGTGGGGCTCAACAAGGCCAGCCGGAAGCGTCTCAGCAAGAAGGTGACAATGTTCAGGATGTAGACTTCGAAGAAGTTAAATAATTTCTTTAGACATTAGGTCTTAGACTTTAGATAATAGAAATGCCCTCGCTGTAAAGTGAGGGCATTTTGTTATATTTACACTATAAATTGTATGCAATGGAAAAATTAATTGTCAAGAACTTTGGGCCAATAAAAGAAGCGGAAATAGACCTAACCAAGTATGTTGTGTTTATAGGCGATACTCCTACAGGTAAAAGTGTACTGGCAAAGTTAATTGCTATATTTAGAGATAATGATTTGGTATTATCATCAAATAAATCTAAGGAATTTGAGCGATTATTAGAACATTATAATATTGATTTTCTTTATTACGAATCTAATATTGATTATTTTAAAGAGAATTTGAATATTTCTTTATCAGATGGAAATATTTATATTTATAAGGATGGTCAGCCATTGTTTATCGAAAAAGATGATGAAAAAAAAGCAGATTTAAAAGCTATAATTGAGGATGTGGATGCGATATCTAGTAACATAAAAAATTACAAAAGTAGAGACATTGTAGTTCTCAAGGAAATGATAAAAAGACTTATAGATAATGACCGACAAGATTTATACTCTTTTCCTGTTTATATACCTGCAGAACGAATTTTAATTTCTATAATAGAAACATCGATATCGGGTTTATGGGCAAACAATATCGCTTTGCCCGATTGTTTAAAAGAATTTGCTGCGAAATATGAAATGTCCAAAAAACAGATTAAAGAATCGAATTATGATTTGCTCGGTATTACCTATAAGTATGATATTGGACTTGATACCATAATTCAAAATGATAAACAATTTGTATTATCTCAAACTTCTAGTGGAATCCAGTCACTACTTCCTTTGCTTTTAGTTTTAGATTATGAATTGAATCATAATCCTTTTGAATTTATAAAAAATGTTATCATTGAAGAGCCTGAACTTAATCTATTCCCAAGCAAACAAAAGTATTTAATTGATTATATAATTAGTCTGTTTAGTAAAGATTTAAACAGCAACTTAGTTATCACCACCCATAGCCCATACATCCTTTCAGTACTTGATACTTTAATACTTGCCAAAAATACTTTTAACGAACATCCTGATCTAAAAGAAGAAATTGCGGCGATAGTATCTGAAGATATATGGATTGATTATAATGATATTTCAGTTTATGAAGTGAAGAATGATGGCACTATAAAATCGATTAAAAACGAAGAGTTTAAAAGTATTGATACCAATGCTATAGATGGTGTTTCTGATATTATTTCTGAACAGTTTGATAAACTAACAGAACTGAGGTATGCACAATAGTATTGACGAACTTGTTGCTGCTTATCCTGAATGTTGTGATAACCATAAAACAGCCATTGAAAATAAAATGCGTTTCGAAATAAATTCTCCCGATAAATTTACAAGGATTAGAATTGACGGTTGCTTGATTCCGAGCCAGCTGATTGAAAAATGTGACTATGGATTTTACAGGCATAGTAATGGTGACTTTTACTATGTTGAACTAAAGGGGACGGAAATACAAAAGGGATTTAATCAGATAGTAAACACAATAAATCACATCGAAATCAACCATTTAAATATTCAAAAGAATCAAAGATTTGGTTTTATAGTAAGTTCTGAAGTTCCTAAAGCAGGAGTAAAGGTAAACAACTTAAAACAGGAGTTTGCGAAAAAACATGGGAAGACACTGGAAGTCAAAAACAAGGTGTTGCAACATGTCCCAAAATAAACGACCACTTTTAGGTTAGAAAGCTCATTTTCATAGATATCAACCGTAAGGTGGCAATTATAAAAAGCATCTAATTATGTTTACTGTGCTATAAGCAAGCCTCAAAATTTACTGCTATATTTGTGCAGATCTAAAGAACCTATAGAAATAATTAGACATATAATAATCAGTTAAGGATGTTTGGTATTTGTAACCTTGCTATTGTGCCGCTTCGGCTGGAACCTAATGACAGAAGCGAAATGACATCGCAGGTTTTATTCGGTGAGCATTTTAAAATATTAGAGAAAACAGATAAGTGGTCGCGTATAGAAATGGGATACGACAGCTACACCGGCTGGATTGACAACAAACAGTTTCGCACTATAACAGAAGCTGACTATAGCCAACTAAACGCTGCATTACCTGTGCTTAATGCTGATTTGATAGAGTACATTGCCACGCCTGATAATTATTTGATGACCATACCCATTGGTTCAGCGGTTACTTTCCTGGACAACCAAAAGATTAATCCTGATAACTATGTTTTTGAAGGTCTTAAAGCATCAGGTATTACCAGTAAACAAAATATCGTGCAGACTGCTTTTATGTATTTTCACTCCCCGTACCTGTGGGGTGGAAGGACACCTTTTGGCATAGACTGCTCCGGCTTTGTACAAATTGTATATAAGCTAAACGGATACAATATTTTAAGAGATGCGTCGCAGCAGGCTACACAAGGTGAAGCACTTAGTTTTATTGAAGAAAGTGAACCGGGCGATCTTGCCTTTTTCGATAATGAGGAGGGCCGCATTATCCACGTGGGCATTATAATGGAAGATAATTACATTATCCACGCCCATGGCAAAGTTCGTATAGACCGGCTTGATCATCTTGGTATTTATAATACCGATACCGGCAGGCATACTCATAAGCTCCGGGTCATTAAAAAGATCGTATAATCTTTTGGAACGTATTTTGCACGCAGGTTACTACCTGCATTTTTTATTTATAAATTATAATACTGCAACATGAAAAAACATCTTATAGTCGTTCTATTGATAGGTTTGTTGTTCAGCTGCTCTTCTAACGACGATAAAGCGGCTGCTGCTCCCGCGCTGCCATTAACAGAGCAGACTCTTGCTAATGTTGCTTATGGTACTGACCCGCAGCAAAAAATGGATGTGTACCTCCCGGCAAATCGAACCACTGATACCAAAGTTGTCATTGTTATACATGGTGGCGCATGGGTAGAAGGCGACAAGGCAGATATGGGCGACGTGGCAGCTAAAGTACACGAGCGTTTTCCTGATTATGCAGTAGTTAATATAAACTACAGACTTGCCACTCAGCCGAGCCCTGCATTTCCTAAACAGACAGATGATCTGCAAAAAGTCATCAGGTTTCTAAAAGACAGCAATTATACAGTATCAGACGATTACGCACTTATAGGAGCCAGCGCGGGCGCACATATTGCTATGTTATACAGTTATAAATATGATACTGCCCATGAGGTAAAGGTGGTTTGTAACATAGTAGGGCCTGCTGATTTTTCCGATCCCGCTTATGTAACCCATCCCCTGTATTCATTCGCAGCACAGGCCTTGTTAGGTACGCCAAACGTAACGGAGCAGATGATTGCAGATGTAAGTCCGATAAATCATATTACCGCACAATCACCGCCAACTATTACATTTTATGGAGGTGTAGACCCTCTTATCCCATCAAGCCAGGGATCAAGATTAAAAGCTGCTTTGGATGCAGCAGGAGTTTATAATGAATTTTATTTTTATCCCGAAGGCGGCCATGCTAACTGGGATGAGGAGACGTTTGATGATGTTCATACACGATTTACAGCATTCTTTAGGGCTAAATTTTAATTGTTATATTTGACTATATGGTCAATATAATACAAACAAACAGGAAATTAGGTTTGCCACAGTTATCGTGCTGTTTAATCTTTCTATCGGGCGTACCTTGCATTTCGCAAAATACGCCCAAAGGCTCTGCACAGCATATTTATAGTCATACTTTTAATGTTGTTCCAGCAACAGGACGGGAAACTGCTAAAGGACAATTTACAATATATGGTACTGTTTTGGACGAATATACCCAACCTGTTCCAAGTGTGGAAATTAGCAATAAACGATCATCTAATGATCCTGACACCTATGTTGTTACATATACTGATTTTGATGGAAACTTTTCTATTGGGGCTGTGTTAGGTGATACAATCACTTTTAAATTATCAGGTATGATAAGTCAGGAAATTGTGATTAAAAATCATGATAAACTTAATATAAAACTTAAGGAGCCAATCGTATACGAAGTTTGGCAGCCACCTTTGATGCACTTGCCAAAGAAAGAAGAAATTAACGTCGCCCCACTAAAGGCAGCGACGATTGCGGGCAAAAAGCGAACGTTTTTCGGCAGGATCTTTCATTCAGTCGGCAATATCTTCCGTAAAAAAGATAACTAAAAAGGCACAGTATTTGCCCATTCTATTGCAAAAACTAAAGCAATGAATACAGAGGCAAAATCTCTTAAACATAAAAGTATTTTTAATATAAATTACGGTAATCACGCCCAGCAGGTAATGGATATTTACCTGCCTGAAAATATTAATTCTGCAACAAAAACCTTTATATTATTACATGGTGGCGGCTGGAGTGGCGGGAGCAAAGAGCAGCTCAATTATGTCGTTCCGATGCTAAAGTCAGCATTTCCGGATCATGCGATTGCAAACCTTAATTATCGCTTGGCTACCGCCGAAAATCCTGCTTTCCCTATGCAAATTCATGATATTGAAAAAGCAATACATTTTTTAAAGATCGCGGAATATAATCTCCCGGCTAATTATGCCTTTGTAGGTGCCAGCGCAGGCGCACACCTTGCTATGCTGTATAGTTATAAGTTTGACACCGTTCACAATGTAAAAGTTATAGTGGACATTGTAGGGCCTGCTGATTTTACGGATAGTTATTATACCTCGCACCCATACTATCAGTTTGCGGCATTATATCTATTAGGCAGTGCCGCAAATAGCCCCGAAGCTTCATTGAGCATAAGCCCTGCCATGTTCGTAAACTCTCACAGTGCGCCAACTATTATGTTTTATGGCGGAAAAGACCCAATGGTACCGGCGAGCCAGGGAGAACGCCTTAAAATCAAACTTGATGCGTTTAACGTACCTAACGAACTGCATGTATATGCTAATAGTGGACATGTTAACTGGTCTCCACAGGTGGTAACTGATTTTCAGGATAAGGCAATACGTTTTTTGGGCAAATATTTCGGTCGTTGATTCAGGATGCACTCAATAGTTACATCAAGATTGTGTATTAGCAGCAAGACATTTTTGCATTAGAAGTATTTAATGTATTTTTATCGAATCCAAAAAACATACATTGAATGACACTTAAAAGCAAACTATTCGCAGTATTAGCTTGTGCAGGGCTTTTTGCATCCTGCGCGACTTATAATGGGACGGCACAAAGCAAAGCCTCGATTGCCCGGACTAAGGGCACGCAATTTTTAGAACCTAATGGTAATGCCATTACCTTAAAAGGGACTAACCTTGGTAACTGGCTTGTTCCTGAGGGCTACATGTTTAAGACGGGTAAAGTAGGCGCACCGCACCAGATAGACCAACTGCTTGGTGAAATGGTAGGTCCGGATAGCCTTGCTGCATTCTGGAACAAGTACCTTGATAATTATATTACGCACGACGATATTAAATATCTTAAGCGTATAGGTTGTAATCATATACGCCTTCCGTTCCACTACAAATTGTTTACTAATGATTTGTATATGGGTAAACGCAACGCCGGCTTCGAATATTTTGATCGTGTTATTAAGTGGTGTAAGCAGGAAAACATGTATGTGTTGCTCGACATGCATTGTGCTCCCGGCGGGCAAACAGGCGATAATATAGATGACAGCGCGGGCTACCCATGGTTGTATTACAGCCAGACGAGTCAGGCCTTAATGAGTGAGATATGGGTTAAAATTGCTCAGCGCTATAAAAATGAAGCAATAGTTATAGGCTATGATGTAGTAAATGAACCCTTTGCCCACTACTTTACCGGAGAGATAAAAGATTACAACCACAGGCTGTTCCTATTATACAAACGTATGGTTGCCGATATCAGGAAAGCTGACAGTAAGCATGCTATTTTCCTGAATGGATCAGTGTGGGCGGGTGACTTTGGGGTGTTCGAGAGCATTCTTGACGAAAATATAGTATATGAATTTCATAAATACTGGTTTGATGTCAATCAGGACGCCATACAAAAATATCTTGATTTTAGGGACAAACATAACGTTCCAATTTATATAGGGGAGACCGGAGAAAATACCGATGAGTGGATAAAACAGTTTACCACATTGCTCGACAAAAACGAGGTACACTGGGCGTACTGGCCGTATAAAAAAATGGACAATACCCGTGGCATCATGAACTTTAAACAACCTGACGACTATCCATTAATTACAAAATATGCAGATAGCGACCGAAGTTCATATGAAAATATAAGGAAGAACATGCCTGACAGAGTGAAAGTTCAAAAAGCCCTGAATGAGTTTTTAGAAAACTCATTGTATAAAAATAACTTTCAGAATAAAGGGTATATTGATGGCTTAGGCCTGAAAGCGGAATAGCATAATAACTCTGTATAAATAAAAATGCCTGCGTACAATACGCAGGCATTTTTATTTATATACAAATATTAAGCTCTTTCTATAACAATTGCCGAAGCCCCGCCACCGCCATTACAAATAGCAGCTGCACCAATTTTGGCATTGTTTTGTTCCAACACGTTTATTAGCGTCACAATAATACGCGCACCCGAACATCCCAGCGGATGGCCTAATGATACTGCGCCGCCATTTACGTTAACTTTTTCTGAATCAAGACCCATTATGCGTGTGTTTGCAATGCCTACAACGGAGAAGGCCTCATTAAATTCAAAGAAATCAACATCTTCTTTTCTTACCCCAGCTTTATCCAGCGCTTTAGGCAAAGCTATAGATGGAGAAGTGGTAAACTTCTTAGGCTCCTGTTCGGCATCTGCATACCCTTTTATGTATGCAAGAGGTTTAAGTCCAAGTTCATTGGCCTTATCCTCACTCATAATTACCAATGCGGCCGCACCATCGTTTATAGTAGATGCATTAGCTGCTGTCACAGTACCACCTTTGCTGAATACACCGTTTAATGATGGAATCTTATCTATTTTTACATTGATGTACTCTTCATCCTTGGTAACCATTACCGGGTCCCCTTTACGTTGCGGTACCGCTACAGGCACTACTTCGTTATCAAATTTTCCTGCATCCCAGGCAGCTGCGCTTCGTTGGTATGATGCTATTGCAAATGCATCCTGCTCTTCGCGGGTTACGTTATATTCTGTTGCGCACGCATCGGCACATACACCCATGGCGCTGTCATCATAAGCGTCACTTAATCCATCACGCTGCAGTCCGTCAATTAATGTGGTAGGGCCAAATTTAGTGCCGCCCCTCATGTGTACGTAATGAGGTATAAGGCTCATGCTCTCCATACCGCCGGCAACTATAATGTCTGCATCGCCGCATTGTATAGATTGTGCTGCCTGCATAACAGCTTTCATACCGCTGGCGCAAACTTTATTTACAGTAGTAGCAATAACATTATCCGGCAGGCCGGCAAGGCGGGCTGCCTGGCGTGCCGGTGCCTGACCTACGCCTGCCTGTACTACATTACCCATTAAAACCTCGTTAACAAGAGAAGGGTCTAAATTTATTTTTTCGAGTGCGCCTTTTATAGCGGCTGCTCCCAGTTGTGGGGCGGTAACGGTAGATAAGGCACCCATAAAACTGCCGATAGGTGTGCGGACTGCCGATACGATCACTACTTTTTTATTCATGGTAAAAATATCTTTAATATGTTGTTGTTATTGCGAATTTACCGATAATTTCGACTTAAAAAAATAAATCATTCAAAAATTGTTTTAAATAGACGCTCGTTGGTACATATTGCTAAGAAAAAGTGGATTATGTCTGAAAAGATGAGATATGAGTGATGTTGGTATATCGATGACAATCTGCTACGGCCTCCGCCATATGTAAATCGCTTACATGTAAATTATTACGTATTAAATGCCATTAGCATAATTTAAAGAATGTTTAGCAGAAACGCTTTTATTAAATAATTTGATGGTGTTAACTTTACATTAAACTTAAAAACATGACGCCATGATAGGAACAATCTTAGCCGTAACTATGGTAGCAATAATAATTTTATATTTCATAATGCGGGCTACCAAAGAAAAAAAAGATAAAAAGCCGGTGTTGGAAATCCTGTCTGACCCTGCTGTTATTAAATCCCTTAACTTACAACCAGGCAGCGATGTTACATTAAACGCGAGTAGTGTGCACAAGGAAGTACACGTTCTTTCAGCGCCCAATGGAGTACGCCTTGGTACACTAAATCAGCCATTTGTTTATAAGGGAGTAATCAGGAACAAACTTTCAGCAAAAGTCTATGCTGTCGAGGGGTCAACTCTTAAGCTTGAGGTGTATTAATCATCATATTGATGCCTTACTTAGTGCCTTTTCGTTTGTTATATAACTTATAGATCTTCCCATCTGCAACAAATACAAGGGTGTCTGTATTTCTGGCTGCCTTGTTTAACTGATAAAATGTAGTATAGGGAGTATTTTTATCGCTACCTTCAATCTTAAACGAAGTAACGTTTTGACCTACGACTGCACTGTAGTACAGCAGCCAGGTTTGATGGTATTCATAATAAAGCCCTGAAGACCCAAGGCCGCCGTTAGCATCATTGTATAAAATTATTGGCTCGCCGGTCGGTTTTATATTTGGCGCTTTAGATTCCAGACCGAATGCGTTTTTTGGTGAAGTATAACCTGCTACCTGTGGACTGAGTATGTCCAGTAATGAAGTTTCATCATACGTCGCGGTTTGATAGAGGCTACCATTTGTATCTTTAAATAAAGTATAGCCTCTGTAATTGCCTCCCGCATTATATTTGTCAGGCTCTATAGATTCCACACCTTTTAAATTTCTGAAAAACTCTGTTTGATATTTCTCCTTAAAATGTAATCGCTCCTCTTCTGTTCCGTAAGCTTTATCAAGATCTTCCTTTGATGCTGTAAACGGTATTTTATTGATTTGAACTTTATTTATCGTCAGCGTTTTTAGATCAATTACGTCACATAATGCCGGTAGTTTTCCTTCGCTATAGTTTTCCTCTTGCACGATAATATTTTCACCATCCAGAAACTCTACAGTGCTTTTTTGGTATTCAATTTTAAAATTACCATTGCTATCTGTTATTCCAAAATTATGCATGCCACCGCCCACGCTCACTTCATGGTAAAGCACACTATCCCGGGTAAAATGCATAAAAAAATAAGGGGTGTTTTTAATAGGCTGTATGTTGTAAATATACAAATCAGGTACAGGCGTAAGAACCATTTCAGGATTGCTGCTTCCCGGAAAGTAGGGCCAGTTCTTATGCCGGTCCCGTCCTGGCAATTTATATCCGCATGCAAACATTATTAAAACGTAAGCTACGAAAAGTCCTGCAAGGATGCAGCTGAGGACTATATAGTTTCTTTTGCGGGACGTTTTGCGTTGTACTTCGCCCTTAGCAAGATAATTTGTTCGTGCATTTCGTATTGCCGAGACTATAAGTACAATAATTGACACTATAATACTTACAGGCAGTAAGAAAAGATACAACACATAATCATTAACATGCGTGGCGTCACCAATAGCGAAAATGGCAAAGTTGATAATGAACAGTATGATAAACAATTTCAATGTCTTTCCCATATGTATAATGTTACGCAGATGTAATGCTTTATGAAGGTAAGCAGTTTTCTCACAAAAAAGGTGTAATTCAGGTTAAATTCAATGCTACAAAATAAAAGACCCTGCTTTCAGGCAGGGTCGGATATTGTTTTGATACAAAAAATTACAATAGAGTGGCAGATAATGTTATTTCTGCGTTTAGCAATTTAGACACCGGGCATATTTCCTTAGCTTTTTGTGCCGTTTCCTGGAAATCCTGTTCGGTAATTCCCGGTACACTCGCGTTGAGCTTCAGGTTTATCTTAGTAATTGTGCCATCTTCAAATGTAACCTGTGCCTCTGTATTTAAATCTTCAGGAACAAATCCTTTCTCACTTAATAAAAAACTTAGTTGCATAGTGAAACAACCTGAATGCGCCGCACCAATAAGTTCTTCCGGGTTAGTACCAACGCCTTCTTCAAAACGTGTTTTAAAAGATAGTTGCGCTTTATCAAGTGTAGTACTTTCGGTACTTACCAGTCCTTTTCCGTCTTTTCCTGTTCCTTTCCAGTTCGTGTTTGCTTTTCTTGTAAATTTCATGGTATTTTATTTATTGATTTAAATTTTGAGCACTTACGCTATTATCGTAAAGTTATTGATTTATAAAATATAGCGGACTATCTTAAATTAATTTATTGCTGTGTGCTGTGTAAACGAAGTCTATCGATACCTTTTCATAAAACCATTTACATCACCTACCCACTGCTCCTTATACATATTGAGGTAGTTTTCGTGCCCTGCCAAAGGAAAGGTTCTCAGTTCTTTGTATCCCTTTAGATTGTTGTAAATTGCATCTATCTCTTCCCTGCTTACGCGTTTATCCTGTTCACCATAGAGAAGCAGGGCGGGGCAGGAGACATTTTTAGCATATGTCTCGGGATTATGAGCGAAGGCCCAAAAACCATTTTGAAGCCCTCCCCAAAACATCAGCATTCCTGCCAATGGTATCGTAGGGACTCCCATGGCGCTAAAGCGCGCGCAAACCGTTTTGTACATGGTGCCAAAAGGACACTCAAGTATTATGGCATGAGGGTTTAATTTATAGTCATCTATTGCCTTAAGGATAGCGACAGCCCCCATTGATGTGCCAAAAAGGAAAATTTTTTTTTCGCCTTGTTGTGTCAGGTAATCAAAACAAGTTTTCACCTCTTCTGCTTCACGGTAGCCTATAGTCGTCTGGTTGCTTCCGGATCCGCCGCAACCCATAAAGTCAACCAATAGTGTACTATAACCCATTTTTATAAATTCGTCCGAACGATCAATAAATTGGGACTTGTTTCCGCCATATCCGTGAAATAGTATTACCGTTCCCTTAGACTCCGGTACTTTAATACTCCAACACTCAATAATGACGTTGCTTTTTAGGTGCAATGTAGTATGCTCTTGAGACGGGATCAGCGTATTTACCGGCTTTGGATTATCAATCCCAAATAATAATATTCCTGCCTTTTGGGTAGAAGAAAGGTTTTCAGGTTTTGTTTTTGGGTGATTACTGTCAGCGAAATGAGTAAATTTATAAGCATGAAAAAAGGTAACAATATTCATAATTAAAAACACAAACAACAGCGTATAACCTAACTGTCTGTATATCTTTTTCATGCCGGTCTTCCGTCTTGATACTGCCATACTGCTAAAGTATGCATTATTACTTTTGCCGAATTAGTTTTTATGCTCATTAATAAAACTCAGGATCTCTTTATACCTTGGGCTCCAGGGCCAAATGTATTGCAATACCATAGGAACATGTCTTTTATTAATGTGTATAGTCTTAACTAAGGGTTGAAATGTGTGCAGTGCGGTTACAAATCGCTCATTACCTTTTTTAATAGATTTGTATGTTTTACCGCCAACATATATCAGGAAAGGTGGTGTGTTAGAATTAATAAAATAAATTGGCGATGCATCCTGCCACTGCTTCGGATTGCTGCTCCATGTTGCCAGATAATCATTTTCAGTTGTAGGAGGATAGTCTTCAAGATAATGTTTCATATCGAGCCCGGCAGCGTCATTCAAAATAATTCCTTTAATGTCTGTAGCACTAACATTATATCTTGGATTCATCACAGCTAATGCCGCAAGATGCCCGCCTGCCGAATGCCCTGTAATAAATATGTTGTCAGGATTGCCGCCGTAGGTCGCTATATTATCTTTAGTCCATCTAATTGCTTTGGCAACCTGATCCGCCATGGCATTGTAGTCTGCTGCAGGGCTCAAAGTATAATCTGGAATAACGGTAACAATACCTTTGCGGGCAAAATTACGTCCAAGAAAGTCATACTGATCTTTATTTCCTGTATTCCAATTTCCGCCATGCACAAAAATCAGCACAGGCATATCCTTTCCCTTTTTTCGGGTAAATACATTTAGCCTTGGCGTAGTATCGTTAGCACTTAAATAGGCGATCCCATTCTTTTTAGATACGGCACAGCTTGTAAAGCCAAAGCAAAACCAAACAATTATCAAACAAAACAGGAAACGCATATATAGATCTGGTATAGAGATTCTAAGTTCTTCGTTTCCTTAATGTGAAGGATTTTGGCAAATCATCACCCAGTAAGTAGCCCCATGGTTTAAGCGAGTCTATCCTGTCGAATATAACTTTGGCTATAGCGATAAGCGGGATGGCAAGAAACATACCGGATATCCCACCAATTAGCCCAAAGAATATGATTCCTACAATGGAGGCGAGCGAATTTATTTCTACTTTAGAACTCACTACCATAGGTACCAGTATATTATTATCGATTAACTGAACAACTACGTTTACTACTAAGATACCCACTATCACAGTCAGGTCGCTTGTACCCGTTAGCGATGCAATAACGGTTAATACTCCGGCGATAACAATGCCTATGTAAGGTATAAGGTTTAATAGTCCTGTTATAACACCGAGCAGTATTGCATATTTAACCCCAATTATCATAAGGCCAATAGTTGTAAGTACAGATACAATTATCAATTCGAACAGTAATCCTACGATATAACTTTGAACCGATATTTTTATGGTATGCAGTATATCCTGCAGTTTTGGGTGGTATTTTTCCTTAAATAGCATGCAAAAGAATTTTACAAAGTGGGTTCTATACAGCAGGATAAGAAACATGTAAATAGGTATAAGTATCAGGTTAATTACAGAGTCGCTAAATGACACAACCGTAGTGCTCACCATATCTTTACCTGTGCTCATAGAGTCACTCGTGGCCTTCGTAACCATCTTATCCTGTTCTGCCTTAGTTATAGAGAATGTATTATTTACATAAGCCTGCAGGTTAGTGTAGTGTTGGGTCAGGTTTGACTTTATTTTGTCCCAGTCCTCTGCCATAACCGCAACCTGTGTCGTGATAAAATAAAATATCAGCCCAAAAAACATTACAAAAAGCAACACCGTCAATATGCACGAGAGCGTATGGGGTATACGTGCCTTATTCGTTAAAAACGCAGATATTGGGCGAAGCAGGATCGCAAACAGTAGCGCCATCAGGACAGGGGAGATAAGGCTTTGTCCGTAATAATATAGTCCTGTAAGGCAAATTATGATTAAAAGTACAAAGGCAAACTTTGCATAGAACGGTAGCTTTTGTGTCTGTGTCATTGAGTAGAAATATGTGTAATTTTTGAAGAATTGAGAATATTCGAAATTACTCTTTACTACAAAGGGCCCGTCACAATTTAATGATAATTTTTTAAGGATTAAAGCACTATGAATATAATATTTTAACAGCATCCTGATATTTACAGCTCTTACAGTCTTATTGTTTAGTACTCCGCTCTTGAAGTACACTTTCTATATCCTCGAGTTTTATATTTTTCGCCCTTAACAGGATTAGAAAGTGGTAAAGCAAATCGGCCGCTTCGTTCTTAAATAATACATCGTTATTGTCTTTAGCTTCTATAACCAGTTCTACAGCTTCTTCGCCTACCTTTTGAGCCATCTTATTTATGCCACGTTTAAAAAGCTCATTGGTATACGATTGTTTATCATCCTGAGTTATCCTCTCATCAATTGTCTGTTCTAACTTATATAAAAAGCCTTTACAGCCTCCCTCATCAAAGCATGTTTCGCTACCGGTATGGCACGTAGGGCCATCAGGTTGTACCTTTATAAGTAGCGTATCATCGTCGCAGTCCTTTAAAATTTCTTTTACGTGCAAGTAGTTGCCTGATGTTTCTCCTTTTGTCCACAGCTCATTCCTGGTCCGGCTGTAAAATGTTACAAGTCCGTCAGCTTCGGTTTTTGCAAGAGCATCTTCGTTCATATATCCAAGCATCAGCACTTTCAGGCTTGCATTGTCCTGAATAACAACCGGTACCAACCCATTTCCTTTATTGAAATCTATCTTCATCGTATTGCAATTTTTTCGTTCTTTAAATAATCTTTTAATTCCTGTAGGCCTATCTCACCATAATGAAATACACTTGCCGCCAATGCCGCAGTGGCAGTGGTTGAGGTAAATACATCTTTAAAATGTTCTTTGCTGCCCGCACCGCCCGATGCTATCACCGGAATACTTACCGCATTACAAACCTGTGCAGTAATGTCTATAGCAAAGCCGCTTTTTGTACCGTCGTTATGCATAGACGTCAGTAAAATTTCACCAGCGCCCAATGCCTCTGCCTGTTTTGCCCACGCCACAGTATCTAAACCTGTCGCAATTCGTCCGCCATTACTGTAAACCTCCCATCGTCTGTTTACAAGTTTGGTATCAATGGCTACAACCACCGCCTGTGTACCTAGCGCGTTTGCAATTTGGGTAATTAGTTCAGGCTTTATAATAGCAGAAGAGTTAAGACTAATTTTATCAGCCCCGCAGCGAATTAACCGTTCTGCATCTTCTACAGAGGCGATGCCACCGCCTACGGTAAAGGGTATATTAATCTTAGATGCTATGTTCTCTACAAGGCTTGCCAACGTTCTTCTATTTTCCCGAGTAGCGGTAATATCCAGGAATACCAATTCATCGGCACCTGCTTTAGCATACTGCGCTGCCATTTCTACTGCATCGCCGGCATCTTTTAATTCTAAAAAGTTAATGCCTTTTACAACCCTGCCGTCTTTAATATCAAAGCAGGGAATAATACGGTTCTTTAGCATAATTTGCTCAATTGTTTTAGGGTTATACGTCCTTCGTAAATGGCCTTACCAATTATTACGCCCTCACAACCCAGTTGCTGCATTTGCAAAACATCATCTATTGTTGCTATTCCGCCACTGGCAATCAGGTTGATATTCACTGCGTTTAAAATATCCGAGTAAAGGTCGTTAGCAGCTCCCTGCAACATCCCGTCTTTTGCAATATCAGTACATATTACATTATCAATACCTTTTATCTTATACATTTTTATAAAGTCAATAACATCAAGTTCGGTTGAGTCCTGCCAGCCCTGTATTGCTATCTTTCGGTTCATACAGTCGGCACCCAGGATAATTTTATCGGATCCATATGTTGCAATCCATTGATAAACAATTTCCGGACCCTTAACAGCAATACTACCTGCAGTAATTTGAGATGCGCCACTGTCAAAAGCTATCTTTAAATCGGCATCCGATTTAACTCCGCCGCCGAAATCAATAATTAAACTAGTTTCATTCGCTATAGCATCCAGTACCCTATGGTTTACAATATGTCCTGATTTGGCACCATCTAGGTCTACTACGTGCAGGTATTTTATACCCGAAGCTTCAAATTCTTTGGCAACTTCTACGGGATTAATGTTATAGGTTTTCTGCGTACTATAGTCGCCTTTGGTAAGGCGTACGCACTTTCCGTCTATAATATCTATGGCAGGGATAATTCTCATAAGGCTAAAAAGTTTTTTAGGATTTGCTCACCTACTGCCCCAGATTTTTCAGTGTGAAACTGTACGGCGTAGAAGTTTTCTTTTTGCAGTGCGGCGCTAAAGGGGAGCAGGTAATCGCATTGTGCAATAGTGCTTTTAGAAAGTTCGGTATAGTAGCTATGTACAAAATAGACGTTGTCTTCTTTTGATAACCCTGCAAATAGGGGGCTGTCTATAGCGCTAAAGTTATTCCAGCCCATGTGAGGAACGATCCCCGTTGGCGGAAATTTTTTTACCAATACATCAAAAATGCCAAGGCCTTCAGTAGCACCTTCTTCAGATGATTTGCACATCAGCTGTAGTCCCAGACAAATGCCTAAGACCGGTAGTGTTAGCTCTTTCAATACCACATCTAAACCTTTTGCTTTAAGGTACTCCATTGCAGAAGCTGCTTCTCCCACGCCCGGAAAGATCACTTTATCAGCTGCTTGCAATTCTAAAACGTCATCAGTTACTATACATTCGTAACCCAGCCGCTCTATAGCATTCTGTACCGATTTAGTGTTACCTGCGTTATATTTTAATATGGCTATCATAAGGTTCCTTTTGTGCTGGGTATGCTATAATTATCGGTTTGTTGTACTGCCATCTTTATAGCTTTTGCAAAGGCTTTAAAAATGCATTCTATCTTATGATGCTCATTGGTGCCCTCAGCCTTGATATTGAGGTTACACTTAGCGTTGTCGCTAAACGATTTAAAAAAGTGGAAGAACATCTCCGTAGGCATCTCGCCAATTTTTTCACGTTTAAAATCAGCGTCCCAAACCAGCCATGGCCTGCCACCAAAGTCTATTGCTACCTGTGCAAGGCAATCATCCATAGGGAGTAAAAAGCCATAGCGTTCTATGCCTTTTTTACTTCCCAGTGCTTCTAAAAATGCTGTACCAAGGGCAAGCGCAGTATCTTCAATCGTATGGTGCTCATCTATCTCAAGGTCGCCCTTAACGTCAATATCCAGATCAATATTACCGTGGCGCGATAGCTGCTCAAGCATATGGTCGAAGAATGCCACACCGGTATTGATGTTGCTTTTACCGTTGCCATCGAGATCAACTTTTATATTAATGTTGGTCTCGTTGGTTATTCTGGTAACCGTTCCTGTTCTTGGTACTGCCTTTAAATACCTGTAAATCGCTTCCCAACTTTGTGTATTCAAATCGGCTGGCGAAGTTTCTGCCCCCATATAAATAGACTTGCTGCCAAGATTTTCAGCTAACTGCACGTCGGTTAAACGATCTCCAATAACGTAGGAATTTGGAAGGTCGTGATTGCCCCTAATATAATGATTAAGCAAGGCAGTCCCGGGCTTGCGCGATGGCAGGTTTTCGTGGACGAAACTTTTATCTATAACAATTTCTGAGAAGGTGATGCCTTCATTTTTAAATGCTTGTAATATTTTATTTTGGGCAGGCCAAAAGGTGTCTTCCGGAAATGAATCTGTACCCAAACCATCCTGATTAGTCACCATTACAAGTTCATAATCTAATTCGGTCGCTATTTTAGCGAGGTTCTGAAACACCCCTGGATAGAACTCAAGTTTTTCTAAACTATCTAATTGTAAATCTACAGAGGGCTCTATAACGAGGGTACCATCGCGGTCAATAAAAAGTAGTTTTTTCATAATGTTATATTTTTTAGTTCTCCCAATAACGCTTCGTTCTCTGCAGGACTACCAATGGTTATGCGGAGGCAGTTCTTTACAATCTTATTACGGTTTCTGATAATAATTTTTCCGACTATTAGTTGGTTATAGATAGCATCGGCATCTGTCACCTCGACCAAAAAAAAGTTGGTTTCCGATGGATAAACCTTCAATACAAAATTTAGTTTTTGAAGTTCAGTCAATAGCTTATCTTTTTCGTCAAGGATAATGTCTCGCCGTGAATTGAAGGTCTGGATATTTTGTAGCGCGGTTAGCGCAGCACTTTGGTTAAGTGTACTAATGTTATAGGGCGGTTTTACTTTGTTGAGGTATTTTATGATGTCCTTCCCTGCATAGGCAATACCCAGTCGTACAGCCGCCAGCCCCCATGCCTTGCTGAGTGTTTGCAATACGATAAGATTTGGATGCATATCTAATTTTCCAGAAATTGAGTCGCTATCAGCAAAATCTATATAAGCCTCATCTACCACTACAATACCACTAAAGTTTTGGAGGATGTATTCTACGGCTTTAATACTATTGCCGGTAGGGTTATTTGGTGAACAAATAAAAATCAGCTTTAAATTTTTATCAGCAAGAAGGGGATTGGCAGCTTCAGTGTCAATTTGAAAGTTTTCATCTAACGGAACCTTTGTAAGGGTCACGTTATTTATTGCAGCCGAAACCTCATACATACCGTAGGTGGGTTCAAATGTTAGCGCTTTATCCTTGCCAGGTTCGCAAAAAACCCGAAAGCACAAATCGATTATCTCGTCGCTTCCGTTACCTAAAAATATGTTTTCAGCAGGGATGCTTTTTACCTCACTCAGCTTTTCCTTCAGCGTTTTCTGAAAAGGGTCGGGGTAACGGTTAAGGTCGCCAAAGGGGTTTTCGTTAGCATCGAGAAATATCCCCTCGCTGCCTTCAAACTCATCCCGTGCAGAAGAGTACGGTTCAAGGTTGAGGATGTTGGCCCGTACAGTTTTTGTTATATCAAACATTTTGTAAACTTTTTAAGCGTATTGTAACTGCATTTTTGTGTGCATCGAGCTGTTCGGCGGCTGCCATAATTTCAATGGCCGGCCCTATGTTTTGTAAACCGGCAGCGGTGATTTTCTGGAACGTAATCTTCTTTATGAAACTGTCTAAAGATACTCCGCTGTAATTCCGTGCAAATCCATTAGTAGGCAAGGTATGATTTGTGCCGCTGGCGTAGTCGCCGGCGCTCTCGCAACTATAGTTGCCTAAAAACACCGATCCTGCGCTAACTATATCATTTATATAATCTTCCGCTTTATCAGATGCTATAATGAGGTGTTCCGGGGCATACAGGTTGCTGAAAGCAATACAGTCATCTATAGAAGTTAGCAATATCGCTTTACTGTGCCTAAGGCATTTTTCTATAATTTCTTTTCTTGGAAGTTCCTTTGTTTGTTTTTCAATAGCTTTATTTACAGCATCAATAAAAACTTCATTGTCAGATAGTAAAATTACCTGGCTATCTGCGCCATGCTCAGCCTGAGAAAGTAAGTCGGCAGCAACAAATTCAGGATTTGCGCTACCATCTGCAATAACCAAAACTTCACTTGGGCCGGCGGGTAAATCTATTGCAACACCATATTTCTGAGACGCCTGCTTAGCCGCTGCAACATATTGATTACCCGGGCCAAAAATTTTAAACACCTTAGGAACACTTTCGGTACCTATTGAAAGTGCGGCAATTGCCTGTATGCCACCAATTTTAAATATCGATGTAACCCCAACAAGGTTTGCGGCATATAATATTGCAGGATCAATTGTTTCACTCGCATTAGGCGGGGTACACATAATAATCTCTTTACATCCAGCTATTTGCGCGGGAACACCCAGCATTAAAACTGTCGAGAACAATGGTGCCGATCCTCCCGGTATGTAAATACCCACCTTCTCTATAGCGCGGTTTTCTCTCCAGCAGGTAACTCCTTCTGTAGTTTCTACCATTTGTAATTGATCGCTTTGAGATCTATGAAATTTCTCGATATTGCTTTTTGCAAGTTGTATTGCTTCTTTAAGTTCAGATCGGACCTGCACAATGGCATTGGCGATTTCTTCTTCAGACACTACTAATTCTTCAATAACAGCGTCATCAAATAGCGAGGTATATTTTTTAATAGCCGCATCACCATCAAATTTAACATCCGTAAAAATTTGTTCTACCAGTTGTTGCAGGTCGGCGGCCGGAATCTCCGGGCGTTGGCATAGCGAGTCCCAGTCGGCAGGCTGGGGGGTAATTATTTTCTGTAACATAATTAAAGGATCATTTTTTCTACATTAATAACCAGTATTCCCTCTGCACCCAGCTTTTTAAGTTGGTCTATAATATCCCAAAATTGGTCTTCCTTCACTACAGAGTGTATGCTGCTCCAGCCTTCTTCATTGAGTGGCAGTATGGTAGGGCTTTTCATTCCGGGTAATATTCTTGCTATTTCCTCAACCGACTCATTAGGTGCGTTCAGTAGTATATATTTATTCTCAGCTGCATTTTTTACCGATTGTATCCTGAACAGCAAACGCTCTAAAATATCCTGTTTTTCAGCACTAAGTGATTTATTACTTATCAGTACAGCTTCGCTTTTAGTAACTACTTCAACCTCTTTAAGCCCATTAATTTGCAGTGTGCTACCCGTGCTGACAATATCAAAAATACCATCGGCAAGGCCTATACCCGGTGCAATTTCTACACTGCCGCCTATTGTTTCTATCTCTACATTCAAATTATTGTCTTTAAAAAACTTATCTAAAATAACAGGGTAGCTAGTAGCTATCTTTTTATTATTAAAGTAAGATAAGTCTGTATACGTTACCTCTTTAGGCAATGCAAGTGATAGCCTGCAGTTGGCAAAGCCTAACTTGTGTACCGTACTTACCTCCTTATTCTTCTCCCACACTTCATTTTCGCCAAGTATTCCAATATCTGCAACGCCCTGTTCCACATATTGCGGGATATCATCATCGCGCAGAAAAAGTATTTCGATGGGGAAATTAGACGATACGGTTTTTAATTTTCGGTCCCCGTTAGAGAGCTTAATGCCGCATTCACTTAAAAGCTGTAGTGATTTTTCACTTAACCGTCCGTTTTTCTGGACAGCGATCTTTAATTTATTCATTGTTTGTGGTTATCGGCCTGAATAAAAAAAGTGGAGTGATCTTGAAATAAAAAACCCGACTGATTTTACTCAGACGGGTTTAGAAAAATATTGTGTTTACTACAAAATCATTTCCTACTCGCGTATGAGCCAGTTAGTAAATGATGATGATGTAGTTGATTAAATACCATTTTTTTGTAAACGCAGCGGTGCTGCTTAATTATGAAGCAAATATAAGTAATATGTAGTTGCTGCGGTATAAATTTTATAAATTTTAACTATGTGCAGAATTACGTACAGATATAAGAATCTAAACAGAATTAAAAAAGTTGATATAAGTTATTAATATCCAGTATATATGAATGATAATTGTATATTGTATTAAAAATATTATATTTATATTTTTAAAATTTGGTAACTTTTTGCTGTTTACAGCGTATAATATGCATACAACCAATACATCTTATTTAAGATTAAACAACTAAAATGGCAAACGAATTTTTCAACTGGAAAAGTCTTTTCATTAACGATGACTCATCGGCTCCAAAGGATGCATCAGCACCTGTAAAGCAGGCACCACCGGCACCAACATTTCAAAACAAATTTCCTGATCAGGCCATGCCGCCACCCATCCCGCAGGGGGGTTATTCTTCCGGCGCAAGTGCAGGTACCGGCAGCACCATCAATAATCCGTATCTGGCAGATGTACTAACTGTATATGAGAAAGGTTTTGAATCACTTAATATGTCGGGATTTGATTTCTTCGAATTATACAAGTCGGTAATGGCAGTTGGCGCTTCTAACCCTCAGGCATACCAAATGGCCTTCACCATGGGTAAGACTATAAACCCTGTATTAACAAAAGAATTTTTATTAGAGAAAGCAAAGTTTTACACGGCAGAGATCGAAAAGGTATATACTAAATATGATACCGATGGCAATGCCAAAAAAATGGGGCTTGACAATACTTTGACAGCGGAGAAATTTAACCTCACGAAAACTATAGAAGAACTTGAGGCTAAAATTGCGCAACTACAGTCTGACTTACAGGTTAAAAAAGAGGAACTGATAAAGATAGACAGCGGAAGTAGAGAAAAATATTCTGAGATTCAGCTGAAGATCGAAGCAAATAACCTTGCAAAAAGCAGGATATTAGAGTCTATAAACATAGTAGTAACAGGAATTAACCAATATTTATAATGGACAAATACGATCAGGAAAGAAGCACGCTGTTATCGCTGCCTATTTTAAAACACTTTGATGAGTCGAAAGGTGAAATCGCCCTAAACTCCAATATTCTTAAAAAGGGAGAGAAGTCGCTTTTTTGGGCGCTGGCACTTGGGTTGCTTGGCGTAGGTGGTTACTTAGTCTGGACATATATAATTCCGCCGTTATTTACTATGTTGGGGCAGGCAATAGCAATATCTGCCACGGGAGTTTTTCTTGTGTTTCTTGTTTTAATGTTTCCGGTAATCATGAAGGCACTTAGGTTTACAACGAGAAACCTACACAAAGCCCTAATCCAGAGCAATCCATTCAACGAACTTGAAGAGCAGAAACAAAAAATGGTAAAAAACCGTGAAGTTTTTAAAAGTACCAAAGCAAAGCTTAAAGGGTTGAAAATTGAAATGGAAGTAGAGGCCGGCAAATCTGAAAAGGAGGCCAGAGCTTATGAAGAAAGTTTACTGAGCCTGCAAAGGCAGGTTGAGAAGCTTAAAACGGCCATGATTGAGATGGAAAGAATAAACCCTACTGCAAGAGATACTGACGAATATGTAGCACTACAGGCAGAATATGCAAAAAAGTTAAGCGAGTCTCAGCGTACGTCTACTCAGTATGAGCAGAGTAAGAGCTTTATCCAAAAGTATGGCGTAAGGGCAAATGTGCTCGGTAAAATGGATAGAAAGTTAACTCTTGCCGGTACCGCTATTGATATTAAAATAGCCGACTTTGATGTAACAGTAAAAATGCTTCAAAAAGAGTACGAATTTGCCAAAAATGCAAAAGAGGCTACAGAGAGCGCCAAAAGTGCTATGATGTTTACAAAGGACTGGGAGCTGGAATATGCACTTGAGGTAGTAACATCTACAATTGCGCAGGATATTGCCCGCACATCAGAAAATCTTATAGACATTGATGCTTTGACGTCTAAATACTCAGTAGATAATGATGAGTTGTACTCAAGGCTGGATACACTTGCAGATAAAATTAAGACGGGGGATAGTGTGATACCGGATTCTACAAAATACAACAACCCAAATTATAAGCTGAGCAAAGAAGAGAAATTAGAGAACGGAGGATTTGGAGATATTTTCTAATCATGCTTCAGCTGAAATTTCAATAATCAAAACAACCAAAACAACCAAAAATTACTACAATGGGAAAAATTTTAAGGACGCAAAAATTAACAACGCTATCAGAATTACTGATTGTTATTGTTGCTATTGGCGCGATATTAGGAGCAATTTATTTTATTTCTCCCGGAATTAAAACATCTATTTCTAAAAAACTTGATGGTATAGACCTTAACCAGACCGATGTAAATAATGTTACCAATGCCGAGAAAATAGCGCTTCCTTCTAAAGATATTTCTTCGGAGGTTTCAGATAAGCCTTTAGTGCGCATAGGCGGATATGCCTGGAATGCACAATCGGGTATAATCGTGGCTAACGGCGGCCCTAAAACAACTAAGGGGTCATTAATGGAAAAAAATGGCGTAAACCTTGAGATCATCCGTCAGGACTGGTTATCAGAATTGCGTAACATGCAGCTTAAATTTATTGACGAGTTTGATAAAGGTCAAGCATTCCCGTCTTCGGACAAAAGTATATTTGCTGTTATGATAATGGGTGATGGTGCACCCTTCTACATCAGCTCTATGCAAAAATCGCTCGATGAAAAGTATGGTAAAGATAAATACCACTTACAGGTGATGGGTGTAGTAGGTATGAGCTATGGTGAAGATAAGTTAATAGGCCCGGCAAACTGGAAATCAGATCCTAAATCAATGAAAGGCGCTGTAATTTCTGCAGTACTGGGCGATGGTGACTGGGTTACTACAGTAAACTACTGTTTTGCCAATGGTTTAAAGGTAAACCCCGATCCTTCTACCTATGATGCTGATGCGGTAAACATATACCCGTCTGAGAATGATGACTATATTAAATCGGCTGAAGAGTTAATAAAATCGCAGACTACCGGCTGGACCGTTTCTTTAAAAGAAGTTGTAGACGGTAAGCTGACAGGCAAATCGGTATCAAGAAAAATAGATGGCTGTGCAACATGGACGCCGGGAGATAAACTTGTATTTGATAAATTATCAGGCTTTACAGATATTGTTTCTACTAAAGAGTTCAATAACCAGATGGCTACTACCATAATAGGTGTAAAAGAATGGGCAGAAAAAAACAGGGAAATCGTTTCTAATATTCTTAAGTCGGCACTTACAGCTTCTAACCAGATGAAGAATTATGACGACTGGAGAGTAAGAGCATCTGAGGCAATTACAGATACCTATAAAATGGAAACTCCTGAATATTGGTACAAGATGTTTAAAGGCCAACAGGGCACTAAAAATGGCATAACGTATAATATGGGTGGGTCTAAAGTATTTAATTATGCCGATGCAATGCAATATTTTGGATTGTCTGATGGTGTAAACAGGTATAAATCTGTATACAACCAGGTTTCCGGCTATCTTACAGAACTTAACCCGTTTGGTTTTAACGAAAATGTAGGTGCTGTAGTACCTTACGAGCAGGCAGTAAACCTTTTCTTCCTTAAAAACATTAATGATATAGAATCGTCATCGGCAGATAAAGCAGATTATAGCAATCAGGCTACAGAGGTAGTTGCTTCGGGCGAATGGAAGATCAACTTTAATACTGCGAGCGCAGAAATCTCAGGCTCTTCGGCAAGAGAAGTAGAAAGGATATACAACTTGTTAATACAGGCAGAAAATACTAAACTTACTATAGTGGGTCATACTGACAACACCGGTAACCCTGATGCTAACTTATCATTGTCTAAAGCACGTGCACAGGCAGTAGTGACGTACCTTGAGCAAAAAGGTATTCCTGCTAACCGTTTCCAGATGGTAGATGGTAAAGGACAAAATGAGCCAGTATCTACTAACAGTACTGCTGCAGGCAAAGCACAAAACAGACGTGTGGTAATTACGTTATTAAAATAATATTTAAATACAGGGGCCGCCACTAAGGCGGCCTTTTTTAACTATGAAACAATATATTACTCCTTTCGAAAAGATTACTAAAAGTAAGCGGACAATAATTCTGTCTATATGGGTAGTGTTATTACTGGCTATTTGGTTTGCGGGTACATCAGGAGAGAAGCACCTGTTCCCTTCACCATCTCAGGTGTTTAAGGGTTTTTCAGATCTTTATAATGAAGGGCTGGTAGTACATATACTCAACTCACTTATACTGTGCTTTCTTTCTATTTTCCTGGCTATTATAATATCAATGCTTTTAGCATATTCATGGCCTATACCGGCTTTAAAGCCATTATCTGAATTTGTTACAAAGTTCAGGTTCCTGCCTTTTACGGGACTGTCTTTTTATGTAGCGTTGATGATACACGATGCCCGAAATATGCAAATCTGGATACTTGTAATCTTCTTAACCACATTCTTAACTACTTCGTTAATTGCTGTAATTAAGGATATTCCCGAGGAAGAGTTTGACCATGCTAAAACACTTAAATGCAGCCGATGGGAAGTATTGTGGCAGGTTATTGTGCTAGGCAGGCTGGATTATGTAATAGATGTTATCCGCCAGAACCTTGCCATTGCCTGGATGATGCTTGTGACTGTAGAATCTATTGTAGTAGCCTCCGGCGGACTTGGTTTTCTTATTAAAAATTCAGATAAGTTTATGAATCATGGTCGCATCATTGCCCTGCAAATCATCATTTTATTAATTGGCCTGGGCCTTGATGCCGGTATAAATTTTTTAAGAAAAGCAATTTTCAGATACTCTAAGATATAAGTTATGAAACACGATTATAAAGAAACGCTGCTCTATGTAGAGAACCTGAGTGTTGCTTACAACGATACTGTTATTATTAAAGATATTACCCTAACCGAGAAAGATGTAGTGCGAGAAGGTATAGAAAATACCGGACAGATAATAGCCTTTGTAGGGCGTTCCGGCAGAGGGAAGTCTACATTCTTTAAGGCATTGACCGGACTTGTGCCAGCAGCAACAGGCAAAATACTTATCAAAGATTTTGAGGCTGCCGAGCCTAACGCGGCAAAAGTGGTTCAGGAGGGGAACATCGGGTTCGTAGACCAGAAGTACACGCTTTTCAGGCATAAAACTGTTACCGAAGCTTTAAAGTTTGCTCTGCGTAAAACCAAATTAACGGAAGTTGAAAAGACAGCTAAGATAAAGGAGTACATCCAAAAGTGGGGATTAGAGAATTGCGTTGACAAGTACCCTAATGAGTTATCTGGAGGGCAACGCCAGCGTACAGCTATTATTGAACAACTTTTCTCGTCAGATCATTTTATAGTGTTGGATGAACCATTCTCCGGCTTAGATGTAGGAAATATCGAAGAGGTTAAAAAATCTTTTGAACTTTTAAGCAGTACGTCAGAATATAACACAGTAATATTTTCAACTCACGACATAGAACTCGCCATAGAATTAGCACAAATTATTTATGTAATCGGCCATCCTACTCTAAATGGTGTTAAGCAGTCGTACGG